>Ga0182738_1000086_pt1 | contig 172639 bp, 134 predicted proteins | sample eDN5th30CBELigMG_FD_128876 | JGI IMG/M metagenome (GOLD analysis project Ga0182738, IMG submission 128876) | Enriched Miracle-Growth compost microbial communities from Emeryville, California, USA - eDNA 5th pass 30_C BE-Lig MG (version 2)... ...
CGACTCTGGGGAAACGACAATGGTCTCATCCTGGAACTCGACCTGCCAGGGCGATCCGTGGAGCAGTTCGAGGTGACCGCAGAACGAAATCTGTTGTCCATCGATGTGAATTCTGGCGACAGCGCCCCGTCAGGCACCCGCCTGCGGCAGGAGCGCACGGAAGTCAAACATCTTGAGTTCCAGCTCCCTTTTGAAATCACCGCAGAAAAAGCGGATCTCAGCTATGTCCAGGGAGTCCTGCGCATTGCCCTGCAGAAACCTGACCACGAACTTCCTCAAAAACTCGTCGTCAAACAGGGATAGAGCCGGTGGCTCTTTCCGGAGCCCGCCCGCTTCCTGTTTTTTGTGCGCGTTTCACTGGATGAAACGCAACTCACCGCGTGGCGGAATGCGACCCATGCGGGAGAGAAGCGATCCAACAGGCTGCTTCCTCCCAAAAATCCATGTTCTAGCGGCCATCGCTGCCCTCACTCACAGGCTGATTTCCAGGCAATACTCGAAAATTCCCGGGCGTTCCTGCCCTCCACATCTCCCTAATGATTCTCATTTTTCAGGAGCCAGAAGATGTCCTGCTGCACACCCCATTCTGACGTTTCACACACCGCCACTCCGGCAAAACACTCCCCTGCTCCGACCCTGCCTGTTCGGCCTGCCGCCGATCTCTGGGAGATGGACCAGGAATTTGTCCTGCAGGTGGAACTGCCGGGGGTCGCCCCCGCAAACGTGAGCCTCACACTGGAAAAGAACGTGCTGACCGTCTCAGGATCCAGCACCCGTACCCCGCCCGACGGCATGTCTCTCCTGTCAGGAGACCAGGGGAACCGGACCTATGAGCGGACCTTTGAACTTTCCGATCAGATCGAGCGGCAGCAGATTGATGCCGAAGTCAAAAACGGATTGCTGACCATCCGGCTTCCCAAGGCCCAGGTCGCCCGCAAACAGAACCTGCCGGTTCGGCAGCCCTGACGGATTGTGCCGCCTTCACGTTGACTGCCAATACGGCAACACCGGCGACGGAGTCAACACGTCTGGAAGTCTGGGAAATTTGAATCGAAAAGAGATTCCCGGGATCCTTCCTGTTCCACTTCTCTGCGTTCTGCCCGCCTGAGCTGGTCAGACAGGGCGCAGTGACACCGGTTGTGCCACATCCCCCCTGGAAGAGCGATATTCTTCCAGGGGGTTTTTCTTGACCTCCCGCCATCTTGAGCCATTAATTGTTGTCGACCGCAACCATCCCGGAACGACACCGTCTGTTCCGATGTATCCGGTCATGACGGGAACGCCTCCCTGTTGTCGGAGCGGTGTTCTCGGCCTGCGGATTGGGGAGTCACCATTCGTGTCACGACGTTCGCAACTCCAGAACAGTTCTGCCCAGCGGCGCAGGCGGCTGGTCATTCGCATGGCACACCCTGGCGCGTCGCTCACACGTGCGACCGCTTCCATCTCCACAGATTCCGCCAACCTGCCTCCTTCTCGACAGGTGCCTGTCCCTGCAGACAAGCCTCTCCCAACAGCAAAACCGGAAGGCATTTCCTGGGGCCGCATTGATTCTCTGCGCGCGCTCGCGACCGCGTTGAAGGCCGGCAATCCGGTCACCTGGCTGCTGACCGGTGAGACTCTGCTTCCGCCCGTTCCGCCCGTTCCGCACGGCAGCATGGAAACCCTGGGCCTGGTCGAACGGGCCAGCCATGTCGACGCCCTGACGCAGTTGATCCGGGAAGGATTCGGCCGTCGCCATGACGTGTTCATCTCGAATGAAGCTCCGGCCGCCCGTCTGGATTTCCTGCTGGAACAGTTTGACTGGCAGATCGGCCGTTTCTCTCCACAGATCGTGATCATTCAGTGCGGCGAGGCGGAAATGTCTTCGTCGCTCCAGTCGTCGCTCGAATTCGAACGCACATTTTATGAATTGATCCGTCGGATACGGGCCATCAATGCCGTCCCTGTGATCAACACTCCCCCCTGCCTGCCGCGTCCCGATGGGCTCGCCCGGACTGATCAGTTAATCCGGCTCGAGGCAATTCGCGGCTGTGCTGAAGAAGCAGGAGCCTTCCTGGTCGATCAATGGGAGCACTGGGAACAGGAATTTTCCCGCGTCTGGCTGAACGAAAATGGCTCAGCCCTGACGCGCATCGGGGCTTACGAAGTGGCTTATGCCCTGGTCGCCTCGCTGCAGCTGAAAAAAAGCCTCCCTTCTCCATCGCCTCACGACTGCCTGAGTGCGATTGAAATGAGGGGTGCCTGACCTGCGGCTCCCACTCGCCGCAGATCATTCCTGAAGTTCTGCCTCGATGAGTGGCTCATTTTCCCAGTACCAGACCCCGTCTTTCTGCTCCAGCAGTCGGGAACGGCTTCCGCGAGCAGGGGGGGCGCTGGTTTGAGGCATCCAGCCGGCCAGTTCTGTTTTGATCTTCTCGAACTGAGGATCACCGGCCAGATTCGTCCACTCTCCCGGGTCGGAATGCAGATCATACAGTTCTTCGGACTGGTCGGCATAACGGATATAGCGCCACTGACGAGTCACGACGGCGTGATTTCCCGGAGATTGTGTGGTGATCGCCGGCCACGCTCGCGGAGTTTCTGCCTGTCGGAGTTGCGGCAGCAGACTGTGCCCTTCCTGTTCCGGAGCCGGCAGATCGCACAGTTCCGCCAGCGTCGGATAAAGATCGAGCAGTTCGGCAGGCTCTCCACAGCGTCCGACGGCAATTCCCGGTCCGGCAAAGATCAGCGGCACCCGGGTCGATTCACTCCACAGAGAATTCTTTCCGGTAATCCCCTTCTCGCCGAGATGCCAGCCGTGATCGGACCAGAGCACGACGATGGTCCGATCGGCCTGTCCCGATTCCTCGAGCGCTTTCAACACCCGTCCCACCTGATCATCCACAAAGCTGATACAGGCCAGATAAGCCTGCACCAGCGGCGTCCATTGCTCTTGCGCCCGCAGCCACGACAATCGGGGTTCCGGCAGCTTCCAGTTGAGTTTCCAGGCAAATGCCGGGACATCATCCCGGTCATGAGCAGGCACGACCGGCAGCTGCAGAGTCTGCGCCGGATACAGATCGAACCACCGCCCGGTCGCATAACACGGAACATGCGGCAGCGAAAACCCGACGGCAAGAAACCAGGGCTGCTGGCCTGATTTTCGAAGCTGCTCACTGGCCCAGGTGGCCACTTTCCAGTCTCCCTTGTCTTCATCGGAATGCGGAAACATTCCCCAGTCCACAAGCGGATGATTCCCATTAGGAGTCGGAGAAGCCACGAGTTTGGCAGCCGGTCTGGGCCCCAGCGACGGTCCCGGCCCCCACTGATCGAAGTACTGCGCCCGCTCCGCGCGGGGAGGCGTGCCGCCATGAAAAATTTTCCCGGTGGTCAGCGTGCGATATCCCGCCTGGCGAAAACATTCCGGCAGAGTCAGGCGAGTCCGCAGCATCGGGGATTCCCGCAGCCAGGGTTCCAGGGCATACACGCCCGAAGTCGACGGCCGCACACCGGTTAGAATACTGGTCCGGCTCGAATTGCACAGCGGAGCCTGGCAATGAGCATTCAGAAACAGTGTCCCGCGCCGTGCCAGGGCATCAATGTGAGGAGTCTGCACCTGGGGATGCCCTTCCAGGCAGCCTACCCAGTCGTTGAGATCATCCACCGCGATCATCAGCACGTTCGGGCGGTCCGCCGCCAGAGCCGGAATTCCCAGCAGGCAGAAGCACATCCCCCAGACCATGCCACGCAGGCAGGCAATCGCCCTCGGCAGAAGCATTTGAGCCCCTGAGTTTTGCTGAAATCCCATGTCTGCTTCCTCTGCTGAATCCAGAGCATATTTCTGCCGTCTGGACCGTATTTCTGCTATTTGGTAAGTGGCATTTTGTCAGAACTCAAAGCCTCTTCCTGAGCACGAAACGTCAGTGAGTGCATCCGGAAAGATGCCGCTGGCTCTTGGCCCGATTCCCCCCCTGAACGGAAGCGTCTTCTGAATGATGACGCCGGCGGGACTGAATCCCGCCGCTCGGAGTGGGAGGCGCGCCCATCCAGCATGTTGTGATCCATCACGCACTGTGACCACCTGAGCGGCGGAGTTTAGCTCCGCCGTCTTCCATGCTTCGCTCACGCGGTGCGTTTCGTCATGTTCACGGATTGCGGAACAGTCCTCACCCTGCACGAAATACTCCTGCTGATGCGGCATACTCCTGCTGATGCGGCGTGCTCAGACAATCCACAGAACTCGAAGCATCCTTCTGAGCACGAAACGTCAGTGAGGGCATCCGCGGGCGTCGGAAAGAGCAATCTGCTCCCGCCGGCACTCCCCTTCACGCATCCATCATACGACATGTGTCAGCATGGAGCCTTCTCCCGCAATTGACAAGGTTCCAGCCGCCAGTCCGAGGAAAAGAAGACCGGGAATCAGGACTCAGCATCAGGATCGTTCCGCAGGAGAAATCCGCGACATGAGATGAAACTTCAGCCCGGAAACCCCGAAGGCCAGAGCCGAGACAATTCCAAAAATGGTCACGGCCACCGACGGGAACAAGGCCATCGGGATGGCCGTCAGAAACAGGGCGGCGGCGTGAATATAGAACTCGCCCGACAGAATTCCGGCCTTGGACAGAAACACCGCCCCCGCAAACAGGGCCAGTACCGGCGACAGCGTGAGCACCGGAAGCTGCAGCAGCCATTCCACGGCAAACAGCGACGTGGAACAGGCCATACTGGCCGCCCACAGATGCGCCACCTGACGTTCCACAAATGTGACGGGACCAGACCGGCGTCGCAGATTCCAGAAGATCATCCCCCAGGTTCCCAGCCCGATCGTCCACAGAATGACATACGGCAACCGGGAAGTCACATTCAGATTCCGCAGAATGTCCGTGACGCCGCACAGAACCAGCAGCACCAGGGCATGCCAGATCCACAGCAGTCCCCAGTTCTTCAGGACGCCGACATGATGAGTCGGACGGAAGGCCCGCGTCAGAATCTGTGACAGCTGGGAAGATCGCGCCTGGACCGGTTCGTGCCGCAGAAACGCCTGCAGGTCGTCTGCCAGGTCTCCGGCACTGGCATATCGCAATTCCACAGGCTTCTGCAACGATTTCAGAATGATCATTTCCAGATCCGGGTCGATGCGCGGCTGCAGCAGGCGCGGGGCCGGCGGATCCTGCTCAAGCACCAGCAGCACGGCATCGATCGGACTGGCTGCCTGAAAAGGAGCCCGCCCGGTCACACACGCATACAGAATGGCTCCCAGACTGTAGACATCAGTCGGCGGCCCCACCTGTCCCCGGCTGCCTGTCGCCTGTTCAGGAGCCAGATAGCCCGGGGTTCCGACAACCTGCCCGCTCATGGTCATGGCCGACAGATCGCCGCCGGACAGAGCCGCGCGATTCAGGATTTTGGCCAGCCCGAAATCCGAAACAAAGGGACGCCCTGTCTGATCGATCAGAATGTTCGAAGGCTTCAAATCGCGATGCAGCACCCCCTGCCGGTGAGCTGCCGCCACCGCCTGACAGACCGGAATCAGCAGTTCCGCCGCTTCCTGATCCGTTAACGACCGTTCGGCAATGCGGCGCGCCAAGGTCGTCCCCTGCACCAGCGGCATACTGTAAAACGGCTGCCCCCCTTCAATTCCGGCCTCATGAATTGTGATGATGTTGGGATGATCGAGCTGGGCGACGGCTGCCGTTTCCGTCTGAAATCGCAAAAACTGCTCAGGGCTGGCCGATTCTCCCTGCAGGAGCATTTTCACGGCGACAATCCGGTCCGGGGAGTGCTGACGGGCACGATAGACCACCCCCATGCCTCCATGTCCGATTTCCTCCAGAAGTTCATAATTGCGAAGAGACGGAACCTGCGCCCTTTGCGTCGGCCGCAGGTCATCGGGAGGACTGGGGGTCATTGTCGCCTCTTCCGCGAGGAAATCGGCCAGCTGGGCGGTGGCCCAGAGAGACTCAAGTTCTTTCCGCAGATCCGGAAATTGGGCCCAGATGTCCTCCAGGGAAACTGGGTCTGCTGAATTTTTTCTGGAAAACAGCAGTTCCAGTGCGAACGCCAGCCGCTGGTCATGGTCTGTCATGTTGGGAAATCCCGGGAATTCACGACTTCTGAAAGAGTGTCGAATTTCCCTTGAGACATGTGCTTGACAATGTCGATTCACCCGGTACCGTATGCCTTCTCCGGCCCCATCGTCTAGAGGCCCAGGACATTGGATTTTCAGTCCAAGTACAGGGGTTCGAATCCCCTTGGGGTCACTGCCGGAAGGCACTGCATGGAAATGCAGTGCCTTTTTTTATGCGCCTCTCTTTTCTGCGGCCTCTGCGGTGCCGGCCTGGAATCTTCGCTTTTGTGCCCCAGACCGGCCGATAATCCCTGAGGGGATTCCCGGGAATACACCCACAGACCCCACTTCACCCAACAACGCCATTTACCCCAGTGCCCCAACCGTCCTGCTCCATCAGGGCGAAATTCCAGGCCGCCCGCATGCCAATACGGCAGCACCCGCTCCCATCGCAGACTTTTCAGCCCACACTGAAAACGAGTGCCCAAAAAACAGGCAGCCTGTTTCCTGGGCATCTCGTGCCCGCCGGCAATGTTCACTGTGTTCACCCGCACAGTCCACCTGCACATCCTGAGGAATCGGTGTGGACGGCACGCCGGGGGATTGGTATCTTTCTGATGGCATGTTCGAATTGATGGCGCAGTGTCTGGGCTAGCACTTCCTGCAGCCGGAACTCACTGCTGACTCGTTTCCGCCCTGTGGAACGGTGGGACCAATCCCATGGCCTGCCGTGGCAGGCACAGATCGAGTTCTCCGCAGGAGCACACTGCCCGATCGCACTCACCCCAGAAAGGACGTCAGGTCATGCTGGTTCTCTCAAGGAAGCCCGGGGAGCGGATTCTCATTGGTGAAGGCATTGCTGTCACAGTGGTCCGCATTGGCCCCAACACCGTTCGACTGGGAATTGACGCTCCGCGCACCATGAATATTGTGCGGGATGAGCTGTGTCACCCGGAAGAAGAAATTGCCAAGCCTGCCTCGAAAGTGGCCGTGCAGCCGTAATCCCCGCATCGCCTTTCCCGGCCGGAAACTATCGGAAGGGATTTCCCATTCCGGTGGTATCGGCATGCTGTATGGCATGAAGAAACCGGCACGCCCTGCCTAAGACCCACTCACAAAACCTTCCGCGATCCGCTCGCGGAAAGGAAATTCTCATTGCTTGAGTGGTTTTGTTCGCGGCTCTAATCGCTCATGCACGGCAAAATCGAGTCTGCGCAATCAGGGGCTCCCCTTCCTCTTCAGGCTTCGGCCGCATTTCTTTCCGCAGCGATTCTTGCGGTCGTAATCTCTCGGGCGCGCCGACAGCTTGCCCCTGTCCCGGAGCGAGACTCCCGGGATGCTCTCCGCACCTCCGACGTCTCAGCAGCTTCCATCCAGCCTATTTCTCGTATCTTTCCTGCGCCTGACGGCAGGCAAATTCCTGCAGCCTGCGCGAGCCGCATCCCCTGCCCCTGGAGGGTCCTTTCCTGACCAGCCTCGAGAGGGATATTCCTTCGCCCCGAAACGATTCCAGCCACAGAAGAAACACTACAACATCATAAACAGAAATGAGTTGCGCAACGATCGACAGCTATGGCTCTGCGGGGCACAAGCTCAAGATGGGCAGCGTGGCGTCTTTGGGGAACATTGATTCGGCACCCAGTTATTGAGGCCGTCTTTCAATTCCCGCACTTCCGAAACCGAAGGGGGAGCATTGGTGCCATAACGGCGGCGCTGTCGCATCGCCTCAGGCAGATAGTCCAGCTGGGGCAGACGGTCACGACTTCCGAGCCAGCGGAACTTTTCGGCAACCAGATTCTGCGGGCGAGATCGCAGCAGAAAGAGCAGGAACATGGGAACCAGAATGGCTCCGCACAGCAGAAAAACGGCCTGGGACGAACCGCGTCCGCTGACCGCGATAATGGCCGCCACCCCGACGACTCCCAATAACATCACCAGCGAACTGGCCAGAATCGGTCCAGTCTGGGGATTGGGTCGCGAGTCAAAATGAGAATTCATCACATCCGATCACACTTGAAGTCTGCAAATCCTGTCGGATGCCGCTGCGTCATCAGGTCAGAGCGATTGGCTCTCAAGCGTGAATACGCTCTGGTTCCACATCATCGCAAAAGAACATTCCCCACGAAAGGAAAGATTTTCGATTTCATTCCGTCCCCGGCACTGCCGAGAAAGCCCCCAGACCTCCTGCCTGACCTGTTCAGTTCCGATTCGCCCCTCGGCCGCTTCCCTGCCCGCTCCATCGATTGCCAGACAGACGACTTCCGTCTGGGAACTCGCCGACAGGTCCTGCTCTGCGGAAGCGCCCTTCCTCTTCCCGACAAAACGCCGCCCCTCTGAAAGCGAGGCGGTCGCGGTCCCCTTGTGAATCACCGGGGAGCGCCGGTACAAAAGAGCCAGAAAGCCATTCTCTCCCGATCTGGCGACAAAGGGGTGCCATGCAGGACATTTTCGCAAGCGCAACGAAACGATTCATGCCGGCCGGAACACTGGCTCTGGTCATCCTGCTGACAGGCTGCATTGATCCCAAGATGATGCAGCCCCGTGAAAAATCCGCAGAGACCACCGAATCCGCGGCGACCGACAATCCGTCGCAGGCACCGGCCGAAGCCGCTCCTGCCGCTCCGGCCTTCCCCAGTGACAACACCAAACTGGTCGACAAGAAGCAGATCCTGGCGGAAAATCCCAAGCTGGTGGAAGTGGAGAACAAAATCAACGCGACCGATCCGGTGAGCGCGGCCACGCAGGGCTACTTTGCCCTGGGATCACAGGTCCAGCTCCTGAATCTGAAGCACGCCATCGATCTGTACAAGGCAGAACACGAAAAGCCTCCCACGTTTGTCGAGTTCGACAAAATGATTCGTGATGCCCATGTCCCTCTGAAAGGCATCCTCCGCTGGCAGGTCTATGCCTATGATGAAGACACCGGGGAGATGTGCATTCTCGAAGACCGGGACTACAAGAAACGAGAATACGAAAAAGCAGGTCTGAAATGGGAAGGCAGTTGACACCAGTGGCTCTCGCCTGGGCCCGCTGGCTTTCTGCTTTTTTGAGCGCGTTTCCCTTGATGAAACGTCACTCGCCGCATGGCGGAACGCGGCCCATCCGGGAGTGATGCGCTCTCAAGCCAGTGGCTCTGGCCTGGCTCTGTGCAGCCTGCATTTTCCCTGCAGAAACGTCACTTTTCCCGTAACGGCACACCAGCAAACAAGGGGACAGGTTTCCCCATTTCAGAGTTTGAACGGAAGGATGAACAGGCGCGTCTCGCGCCGTCACAGGATTATGCGAGATCTCGTCCGACAGGAGGTTGTGACTTCGGCTCAGACGATCGTCATCAAGCTGGGCACCAATGTGCTTTCGCGCGATGATGACCGCCTGGATACCGATCGCATCGCAGGACTGGCCGAACAGATTCATGAGATCCGGCAGACCGGGCGCAAGGTCGTGCTCGTTTCCAGCGGAGCTGTGGGAGCCGGAATCGGATTGCTCCGTCTTCCCGGTCGGCCGAAAGACCTGCCGCATCTGCAGGCGGCCGCCGCCACAGGGCAGGCGCATCTCATGCGGACCTATGATGATGCCTTCAAAAAGTTTGGCTATCACGCCGCCCAGTTGCTGCTGACCGCGAACGATTTTCGCCATCGCGACCGTTATCTCAACGTACGCAACACCATTCATACCCTTTTTGAATATGGTGTGGTCCCCATCATCAACGAGAATGACACCGTCAGCGTGCGTGAAATCAAATTCGGAGACAACGACCGCCTGGCCGCGATGGTGACCAACCTGTTGCAGAATCCGCTGCTGATCATCCTGTCCGTGGTCGACGGCCTGTATAACGGAGATCCGACCGACCCGAATGCCGTGCGGATTCCACTGATCGACCACTGGGACGATGCCCTGATGGGACTGGCCCAGGACGTCAAAAGCACCCGGGGAACCGGTGGCATGTTCACCAAGCTCGAAGCGGTGCGAATGGCGACCGCCGTGGGCGAATGCGTCATGATCGCCAACGGAAAAGATCCGCAGGTGCTGCGACGGGTCATGGCCGGCGAAGATCTCGGCACACTCTTCATGGCCAAAGGAAATCTGGTCCCGGCCTGGAAACGCTGGATCGGCTTTACCATCACCCCCAAAGGGAAACTGCATCTCGACCTGGGAGCCATGAAAGCGGTGGAACACAACGGCCGGTCACTGCTGCCCATCGGCATCTCCCGCATCGAAGGGAGTTTTGAAAAAGGGGAGCTCGTCTCGCTGATCGACCCCGAAGGAAATGAATTTGCACGCGGGCTGACCAACTATGACGCCGCCACCACCGCAGCCATCGCCCGCAAACGGACTGACGAAATTCAATCCAGACTCGGCGGCGCGGCCTATGAAGAAGTCATTCACCGCGACAACCTGTGCGTGACCCGCTGACAGCCTGCAAGGCGGATCTCAGAACAGACCGCAGAACGGAACCGATTGCAGAACTCCCTGCAGGCTGCGAACAGTCCCGCTCCCGGAAGGAAATGGTCACTCCCGCGGGCGCATCGCAAAACTGCATGCGAAAGAGCCTTCATGCCCGGCCCTGACGAAGAGCTGATCCTGCGGCTGATGCAGCATGTCGATCGACTGGCCGGCCTGATCGGTCCCCGGCATGTCGGCAAGCCGGCCGCGCTGCAGTCGGCCGCCGGATTGATCGAGCAGGAATTTCAGCTGGCCGGCTATGACGCGGTGCGTGAAGACTATTCCACCACACACGGGCCCGTCTGCAATCTGATTGCCGAATGCCCGGGCACTGACCGGAAGCAGGAAGTCCTGATTGTCGGGGCTCATTACGACACGGTCGCCACCTCTCCGGGTGCCGACGACAACGCCTCGGCCGTGGCGGTGCTGCTGGAGACGGCGCGCCGGATTCGCTCGCGGTCGCTGCGGCGGACAGTCCGTTTTGTCGCCTTCGCCTGCGAAGAACACCCGCACCATTCCCTGGGAGAAATGGGAAGCCAGATTCATGCACGCGGCTGCCGGCAGCGGCACGAGCAGATTGCAGGCATGCTCTGTCTGGAGATGCTGGGATATTACCGGACGGAGCCGGGCAGTCAGTCCATTCCGCCCTCGATTCCCCGTATGATCCGCTGGTTTCTTCCCCGCACGGCCGATTTTCTGGCTGCCGTCGGAAATCTGAAATCCGGCCGGCTCCTCTGGCAGTTTCGCCAGGGATTTCGGCAGGCATCGCATCTGAAGCTGGTCAGCATGGCTCTGCCGGCCCAGGTGACGGAAGCCCGACGATCGGACAACAGTTCCTTCTGGGATGTCGGGTATCCGGCCCTGATGATTACCGACACCAGCTATCTGCGCAACCCGCATTACCATCAGCCGACCGATACCCCCGAAACTCTCGACTATGTGCGCATGGCCCAGGCCGTTCACGGTCTGACCGGGGCGATCTGCCGCATCGCCCAGGTGCAACGGGCCTCCCCGCGACGAGACTGATGCCGGCAGCCCGACGGAAGCAGGTTTGCAGGCTGCTCATTTCTGTTGCGCCCCGCTGGAATGTTCGCCTGGCAGGATCGGTTGACGAACAGGCCACATGCTGCGGACCATAGTCACGTCCCGGGCCGTGAACGCGGCAGGAAATTGTGCATCGAACCGGTCATACGGCCGGTTTCAGGAGAACTTGGAACATCATGGATTTTCTTCAGCTCAGTGGAAAAAGCGTGCTCGTGTTTGGGGTCGCCAACCGGAAAAGCGTCGCCTTTCAGGTCGGAAAAGTGCTGTCGGAAGCCGGGGCCAACGTGCTCTATTCGGTTCGCAGTGAAGCCCGGCGGGCGAGCCTGCAGAAACTGGTCGGCGATGCCCCGGTTTTTGTGTGTGACGTGGAACATCAGGAGCAGATCGACTCGCTGCAGGAACAGGTGGCACGCACTCATCCCCAGCTGCAGGGAATCGTGCATTCCATCGCCTTCGCCGATTATTCGGCTGGCTGGGCTCCGTTTCATGAGACCCCCCGGGATGCCTTTCTGCAGGCGGTGAATATCTCCTGTTTCTCGCTGCTGGCCATTTCCCGGGCGTTTCAAAACCTGCTCGACCCTCAACAGGCCAGCGTCGTGACCATCTCCATTTCCACCACCAGAATGGCGGCGGAAAATTATGGCTATATGGCTCCCGTCAAGGCCGCGCTCGATTCGTCGGTCTGCTTTCTGGCCAAATCGTTTTCCGAGTTCTCGAAGGTCCGGTTCAACTCCGTCTGTCCCGGGCTGCTCAAAACCTCGGCCTCGGCGGGAATTCCCGGGTATGTCGACTCTTACCTGTTCGCCGAACAGGCCACCTTGCGAAAAGCGGCCGTGCAGACCGAAGAGGTCGCCAATGCCGTCGCCTTTCTGCTCAGTCCCCGTTCTTCAGGCATCAATGCCCAGGGACTGGTCATCGACGCCGGCATGGGGGTGAACTATTTCGACAAGCGACTGGTCTCGCAGTCTCTGCAGTCGCCGGAGTAGAATCATGTCTGCAGGGATGGCAGGTCGAACACCCGGTCTGAAAAGACCGTCCTGTTCCATCGCGCAGCGTCAGACACTTCCATCCGGGAGCTGGCTTTCAGACGTTGCCCGGCCCTGGTCAGAAGCGAACGGCTTCTGACCGGACGCCCTCCCGGTTTCCCACCTTATTCCTGCAATTGCGGATCACGGATCGAAGCATGTCGGCGCGGTCTCCTTTTCTCCTGCTCAATGAAGCAGACAGTGTTGTTGTCACCCGGGATTTTGCCCCTGCGGGCAGCCTGTGGACCAGTGCCGACGGCACGCGACAGGTGGCCGCGCGCGAGCGGATCGATCTGGGACACAAAATGGCGATCCGCCCGATGGCCAAAGGAGAAACCGTCTTCAAGTTCGGACAGCCGATCGGATTTGCCACACAGCCGATTGCCGCAGGTGAATGGATTCATTCCCACAATCTCGACATGGAGGCTCTGGAGCGCGATTTTGAATTCGGCACCGCGATTCAGGAACTTCCTCCCCCGGCCGGACCACGGACATTCGACGGCTATCGCCGGAATGACGGACGCGCGGCCACCCGAAACTATGTTGCAGTCGTGACCACGGTCAACTGCTCGGCCACCTCGGCCAATTATATTGTCGATGCGTTCGATCAGGCTCTCCTGCAGGATTTCCCGAACATCGACGGAGTGATTGCGCTGAATCACAAAAGCGGATGTTCATTTCGCTATTCCGGCCCGGACCACCAGATGCTGGCGCGCACCCTGGGAGGCTTCGCGCGGCATCCCAACATCGGGGCCTACATTCTTCTGGGACTGGGATGCGAAACCGGGCAGGCGGCTTTTCTTTCCGAAGAATACGATCTGGTCTCCCTGAACGGACACGGGCAGCAGGACCGCCCGCTGATCCTCAACATTCAGGAAGCCGGCGGGGTGAAAAAGACGGTCGCCCGGGGAATTGCCGCACTGAAAGAACTGCTGCCGGACGCGAACAACGTCAAACGGGTGCCGATTCCGATTTCGGAACTGATTCTGGGAACCAACTGCGGCGGCAGCGATGGCGGAAGCGGGATTTCGGCCAATCCGGCCCTGGGCGTGGCCAGCGACATGCTGGTGGCCTATGGCGGTACCAGTGCGCTGGCGGAAATTCCGGAGATTTATGGCGGCGAACATCTGCTGACCCGGCGGGCCGTCTCCCGCGAAGTCGGCGAAAAACTGATCGAACGCATCCGCTGGTGGGAAGACTACTCGGCCAAGTTCAACTGCCGCATCGACAACAATCCTTCCGTTGGCAACAAAAAAGGGGGCCTCACGACGATCTTCGAAAAGTCACTGGGAGCCATCGCCAAAGGGGGAATCGCTCCGCTGCGCGCCGTTTATGAATATTCGGAGCCGATGACCGAAAAAGGATTCGTCATCATGGATACCCCCGGCTTTGACCCGGCTTCGGTCACCGGACTGGTCGCCGGAGGAGCCAACATTGTGGTGTTCACGACCGGCCGGGGCAGCTGCTATGGCTGCAAGCCGGTCCCGTCAATCAAGGTTTCGACGAATACGCCGGTTTATGAACGAATGCTCGACGACATGGATCTGAACGCCGGAACCATTCTCGACGGGACAAAAACGGTCGACGAAGTCGGCGTGGAGATTTTTGAAGAAATGATTGCGGTCGCCAGCGGGAAGAAAACCAAGAGCGAACTGCAGAGGATCGGTGACGAAGAGTTCTGCCCGTGGATGCCCGGCCCGATCTTTTAGAGCGCTTCACTCCCGCATGGGCCGCGTTCCGCCACGCGGCGAGTTGCGTTTCATCAAGTGAAACGCGCAAAAAAAACAGACCGCCGGCGGACCCAGGCCAGAGCAATTTGCTCTAGCCCCGGCCGGTGTCTGGCAGTCCTGTCGTGCCGGGAGGAGCATTCCAAGAGTTTTTGCCCCTGGGAGTCTTTGAATTCCGATCATGGCCGGGTATCGAAAACCGTTCCATATTTCCACGAACCAGGGCAGGGGGCAATGCCAAAGGGCGAGAAATGCGGGGTGCCATACTCATGTCACGCCAGCAGCATGAGCATGTGAATGTTGAAGAGAAAGCAGATTCCTGTTCGCTCTGCCGCGCGATACGAACAGGGCCCCCGTGCTGGATGACCCCCGGTGCTGGATGACACTGACGCTCATCCAGCCTCCCCAACTGCTCAATTCATGAATAATCCAGGCTGATCCTGCCTGCCCAACTGAATGGCCGGGGAGTGACAAGACCAAAGGATGCCCGGCCGGATGCGGATGCGGATGCGGATGCGGAAGCAGAAGCGGATGCCGGATGCGGGGGCCGGATGCGGGGGCCGAAGCGGAAGCCAATGCGGGGGCCATGGAGAAAGCCATTGCCCGGTTATCGGGTGCGCTGTGACACGAGCTGCTGCTGATACTCTTCAAAGGTCACCCAGCGCACGTCATTGGAATGCAGCTGGCGTTCCCAGTGGCTGATGTGACGGCGATCGACCTGCTGGAATTCCCAGCCAAACTGGTGTTCCGCGCGATAACTCAGCAGCTTCCCGGCAGGAGAAACTTCCTTTCCGGTCAGATCGATCATGCGTTTCTGCAGATCGACCTGGGTCGGCAGCAGATCTTCGCGGCGCAGCGCTTCATTCATCTTGATGCGCACGTCCGGGAAGTTGCCGTTGGGATGGATCACAAAATTCAATCGTGCCGCCCAGTCGATGTAATCCAGGTACTGCTGCACGAACTGCGGTGAATCGAGTCGGGCCGTCTGCACCACATAACTCAGCGGATCAGACTGGAATTCGAATCGCTGCGCCTGCGGATCATGTCTGCAGTCAAAGGCGGGATCGAGCTGAAATTTCATCCACTGTCCCAGCAGCCGCGATTTGTCATCAGGCTGCTGCGACAGTTTTTCGATCACCTGCTGCGATTCCGCACGGGTGGCATCGAGTGAATGATTGATCTGCGTGAACGACACTTCCGTGGCTGTGTAATTTTTCCCCAGCACAATGAACCGATGATGAATCGGCTCGAAGATCACCACTTCGCCGGCTTCCTCCATGTAGTCATAAACTTTGCCGGCATGAAACAGTGTGAGATTGTGAGACATCACCCGGGGTGCCCCCTCGCGGGAGAGATCACTGACGGTGGTGTACACCCGCATGTTCTGCGCCCGGGCCGGTTCTGCCCCGCTGACCATCATCAGACACGCGGCCAGCAGCATGATCCATGGAGTCGCGCGCATGGGAAGCCTCCAGACTCACTGCCGGAAGACAGCGATCTATGGACAGTCAGGACAAAGGGGGGAAGACCGAACAGGGCAGATGTGCCGGTTTCGGCCAAATGGCGAAGGGAAATTCAGACTTGCGGAAAGGAGCGGGACTATAGGCGTCCCCGGCGATCTCTCACAAGCCGAATCGACCGGTGGCGCGCCGCGACCTGCCTGAACTTGCCGATTCGGCCGCTTCCGCTCCCTACAACCGGTCTGGCCTGACCGGCCGGAATCCGAAACCGCGCGGTTTTGCTCTCCGCCCAGGCGATAATCCCGACCATGACCTAAGCTTTCAGTTCCACAGGAATTTCCAGGGGCGGCCCCCTCTGCAAGGGGCGGCACATGAGACAGAACATATTGCCTGGATTCAGATTAAGTCGAAAACGACTCGTCCGGATTCGCAGGCATTCAGGGACAGACCATGGGACCCGATGCATTGGAACGACTGGAGATCGACGAAATCGTCATTCCAGCGACTGTGAAAGACTGTCTGGAAGAGCGGCTGCAAAAGCTGCAGATGCTGCCGGAGATTGCCCAGCAGGCTCTGGAGATGATCAAAGATCCGGACTGCACCATTCGTTCGCTGGCCCGGTTGATCGAACAGGACATCAAACTGGCCACGGAAATGCTGCGCATGGCCAATAGCGCCATTTATTCTCAGGGGCGCGTGGTCGCCACGCTGACAGAAGCCACGATGCGGATGGGGCTGCAGCAGTGCAAAAACCTGATTCTCACCAGCAGTTTTGCCAGTCTGATCGAAAACTTCTCGCTGGAAGAAGAATGGGTGCGTGATCTGCTGTGGCGGCATGGACTGGTCACCGCTGTCTTCTGCTCCAACATCAACCGCACTCTCAAAGCCGGTTTTCAGGGCGAAGAATTTACGGCCGGCCTGGTTCACGATGTCGGACGCATTCTGCTGGCCACGGCCATGCCTGACCGTTTTCTCCAGGCAGATGCCGTCGATTTTCGGGAACAGGGCTCTCGGCTTCTGCGGAATGAGTTTGAAATCCTCGGAACCACCCATACGGAAGTGGGCGCCTGGTTTGCCCGTCAGAACCGGCTGCCAGACTGCCTGGTCGCGGCGATCCGTTACCATCATTTTCCGACGCGGCCGTCGCGCGATCAGCGTCTGGCGGCCCTGGTTGCCGTGGCCGATGACGTGGCCAACTTTGTGCAGTGTCATCAGTCCGGCGAAGGCTATGATTTCCATCAGAACCCGTTCATCGACTGCCTGGAAGACTGCGGAGTCGGCGGAGCACGCCGCAAACTGGTCGATGCCGCAGCGGAAATTCTCTCCAAATCGAGCGAAGATGCCCTGCAGCTTTGCGGCAGTTGAATCGCATCACCCCGCGACGGGCTGCAGTGGATGACCTTTATCCCCCGGTCTGGAATTTCAGCAGCTGGCGAATGCGGCGGACCAGCGCCATCACCACGCCTCCGATGACCATCAGAATTCCGCCGACAATCAGCGGATAATGCACCGGCTGCGGGGCTCCGCGAATAGGGAGCAGCACCAGATAGGCCAGGAAGGAGACGAGTGTCATCAGCAGCACCGGGAACTCCTCGTACCACATGGCGCTGGCCACAATCAGCAGCGAATAACCGACGATCAATGACTCGACAGGGCCTTCGGCACAGGCCACGGCTGTGGTAAACAGAATTCCGTCGGTCACAATCCAGACCAGCTTCACACTGTCAAATCCCCGCAGCAGCAGCTTCTGCATGATGACAGACAGGACGGTCCACAGCAGCAGCAGGCCCATGACCGGCAGATAAGGGGGACGGTGCCCGGCCGAAGTCAGATCGGCCAGTTGTTCGATCAGCGCCATGACTGCAAAGCCGGCCAGGTGCGAAACCAGCGGGGCCTCGCGCCTGACCCAGCGCCGCAAGGCGTTCCACCAGTCACGGGGACGCAAGGTGATTGGCTCCCCACGCCGGTAACGCTGCAGATCTTCGGCCAGTTCCGCCGCGGAGTGATAACGGTCCTGCGGCTGCTTCTCCAGACATCGCAGGCAGATCTGTTCGAGCTCCACAGGAATCTGTCGATCGAGTGCCCGCGGCGGGCGGGGTTCGGCATCGCGCAGACGCAGCAGTTGATCAAGCGGGGTCTTTTCCTGAAACGGAGGCACACCAGTCAGCAGTTCATAGAGAATCGCTCCCAGGCTGTAGACATCCGTGGCCGGGCCCACCTGTTCGGGTTTTCCCCAGGCCTGTTCCGGCGACATATAGGCCGGAGTCCCCAGCAGCATGCCACTGGCGGTCCGTTCCTGATCCACATCGAACAGTTTCGCCAGTCCAAAATCACTGACGAACGGAACCGACTGTGCATCGAGCAGAATGTTGGCCGGCTTCAGATCGCGATGCAGGATCGATTCCTGATGCAGATAGTCCACGGCACTCGCCACGGCAATCATCAGGGCCACGGCGGTCTCCTGATCGACCGGTCCCCGACGCAGGCGTTGCGCCAGTGTTTCGCCATCGACAAACTGCATGACCAGAAACGGCGTGCCGTCCATTTCCCCGGCGTCATGCACCTGCACGATATTCGCATGCCGCAGGCGCGATGCCGCACGGCCTTCCTGCCGGAAGCGCCGGACTTCTTCGGGAGAAGCAAATTCACTGGTGCGGATGACCTTGATGGCCACCCGTGACTGCAACACCCGATGCTGACCATGATAGACGACCCCCATGCCCCCCCGGCCGAGTTCTCCCAGCAGATCATAGGGACCGAACGAGCGCGGAAAGGCCTCGGAGCCGGTCAATGAATTGTCAGACATTCCGGCAGGCGGAATTGTCTCAACAGGCGAAAATGCCTGGAGTGCCTGCACGCAGGCCAGCAGTTGCGGCAAGCGGGGATACTGGCAGGCCAGTTCTTCCGGAATGGACGCGGTGCCTCCTTGCTCATGAATTTCCAGCAGCCAGTTGAGCAGGGCCTGCTCTTCCGGAGAGACAGAACCGGAAGCACTGGACTCAGGCTCGGGATCAGGAGAGAAGGGGGCTGCGGTCATGTCGAATCCGGTGCATTCAACAGGCTCTCGAGCTTCTGGATCGCCCGCATCCACAGCATTTGCGTCGCCTGCCGGGAGCGCTGCATCCGTTCGGCCACGTCTTCGAACGGCAGTCGCTGCAGACTGCGCAACTGCAGGACTGTCTGATAGTCGTCAGACAACTGGCTGATGGCATTGGCCAGGGCGAGTTCCTGCTCGTGCGCCATCAGCAGCTGACTGGGAGTCGACAGGCTGCTGGCCGCCAGGCCGGCCAGAGGATCAGACACCGATTCTGATGCTCGTTCTGAAGCCCGCGGCTGCACTTCCAGACCGGTCTGACGTTTGGCGGTGCGGTAATGCCGGACAAAATCGCGGGTGTTATTCCCCAGAATCTGTTTCAGCCAGGCCAGCCATTCCGCATCGGTGCTGCCGGTGAAATTGTCGAATCCACGATGAGCTTCGAGCAGTGTCTGCTGGACGAGATCCGAGGCATCGACCTTGGCACGCATCCAGCTTTCAACCTGCGCCCGGGCGATAACGCCGACATAATTCCGGCACAGCTCAAACAGTCGATCACGGGCCGCAGCATCACCGGACCGGGCCTGTTCCAACAGTCGCTGAAGTTCAGAGGGCGGAACCGACATAAGCACAGATCTCTGTCTGAAACCGTAAGTTGTCACAGACTCTTCTTCACACCACTTTTTCCCATCGTATCACGAATCTTTTCCAGCGATGTCAGTGATCCCGGCGTGAAAATTCCTCCATGGACTCTCAGGATTGGTCGCGAAGCCGGGCCGGCTCTTTCAGATACAGGGTCAGAATCGCCAGATCGGCCGGGGTGATGCCACTGATGCGACCGGCCTGCCCCAGACTGGTCGGACGGACCCGCACGAACTTATCGCGTGCTTCGGCGCGCAATTGGGGCACTGCCTGAAAGTTGAACGTCTGGGGAATTTTCATCGACAGCGTTCGGGACTGCCGATCGATGTCGAGCTGCTGCCGTTTCACATAGCCGCTGTATTTCACCTCAATGCGAACCTGCTGCTGCGCACGAGGTGAAATTCCAAGTCCGGCGACCTGTTCCGACAGGGCACACAGTTCCGGCCATTCGATTTCCGGTCGCCGCAGCCATTCCTCCAGCGTCTGGCCCTGATGGCGGGTGGTCGTCAGCACCTTCATGGCCTGTTCCATGTCAGCCTGATGCTGTCGCAACTGCCGAACCCGCTCTTCGTCTGCCAGTCCGATTTCAGCGGCCACGGGAGTGAGCCGGAGATCGGCATTGTCCTGCCGCAGCAGCAGTCGGTATTCGGCCCTCGATGTGAACATCCGGTAAGGTTCATCGACCCCTTTGGTGACCAGATCGTCAATCATCACTCCCAGATAGGCCTGAGAGCGATCGAGCACGAAATCAGACTGGCCATTGAGTCGGCGGGCGGCATTGATGCCGGCAATCAGCCCCTGTCCGGCGGCTTCTTCATAGCCGGTGGTGCCGTTGATCTGCCCGGCAAAGTACAGGCCGTCCACCCGTTTGGTCTCCAGCGTCGAACGCAATTGCGTCGGCGGGGCGTAATCATATTCGACGGCATAGCCATAGCGCATGATCTGCGCCCGTTCGAGTCCGTCGATGGAATGAATCATCCGGTCCTGGACGTCGCGCGGCAGACTGGTGGAAATCCCATTGCAGTAATATTCGAGCGTCTGACGCCCTTCCGGTTCGAGAAAGATCTGATGCGACGATTTGTCGGCAAACCGGACGACTTTGTCTTCAATGGAAGGGCAATAACGGGGACCAGTGGACCGGATCTGACCGCTATACATCGGGGCGCGATGCAGATTCGCACGAATGGCCTCATGCACCTGCTCATTGGTCTGCGTCAGCCAGCAGGGCATTTGCGGCTGGAGAATCCGCTCGGTCAGAAAGGAAAACGGGCTAGGGTGCTCATCGCCCGGTTGTTCCTGCAGCCTGGAAAAATCGATTGTGCGCCCATTCAATCGGGCCGGAGTGCCGGTTTTGAATCGCTGCAGTTCGAAACCCAGGCGGCGCAGGCAGTCGGAAATGGTGCCCGTCGTTCCTTCGCCCGCTCGCCCGCCGACCGTTTTCGCCTCGCCAGTATGCATGATGGCCTGCAGGAATGTGCCGGTGGTGATGATGACCGCCGGGGCGCGATACACCGCTCCGCCTCGCACCCGCACTCCCTGAATTTTTGCTCGCGCTGTGTTGAGATCGCCGGTCGCATCGGCAGAAAGAGTCTCGCTCTCTTCCGTCAGCGGGGCGACCAGAATCTCTTCCACCATTTCCTGCGTCAGTGTCAGATTTTCCTGCTCTTCGACACGCAGCTTCATCAGAAACTGATAGGCCTTTTTGTCGGCCTGCGCCCGGGGACTCCACATGGCTGGGCCTTTTCCGCTGTTGAGCATGCGGAACTGAATGCCTGTGGCGTCGATACAACGCCCCATTTCCCCCCCCAGGGCATCGATTTCGCGGACAATCTGCCCTTTGGCCACACCTCCAATGGCGGGGTTGCAGCTCATCTGCCCGACAGTGTCGCAGTTCATTGTCAACAGGGCGGTGCGCGCACCCAGTCGCGCCGCGGCCAGTGCAGCTTCTGTCCCGGCATGCCCGGCACCAATTACCACGACATCAAAATCGTACGTCAGACTCATGCGACTCAGAAAAGTAAAGTGTGAACCCGGCAGCATCCGGTCGTATTGACCACGGCCCCCTGCCGGAATCGGACCGGAAAGCATACCAGATTGATCGGAATTTCACCTGCCAGATCGGTCTCGAACTCTGTTCTCTGGACGGGAAATGACAGGTCTCAGCAGATCAGGGCGAACCGCCGATGACCAGAACCGGCTGCCCGCGAACAGACAGACTCCCCGCCCTGCGATTCCTCGACTCTGAATTCCCCTCAGGCCTGAAACCGCATTGCTATAATTGAGGAAACCCGTCATGGTCACGCCACGGACCATGCAGACTGACATTGCACCGCCGCCAGACAGCGCTCGGGAGGTTCATGCCATGAGTCAGAAAATGACCGGCCGCAAAACGGCCCGCCCCCCCCAGGAAAACGGATCTCCTGGAAACCGAACGGCCCGGCACTCTCAGGCGAACGGCCGCGCGAAATCGCCTCCCAGGACCATTGGCCGCTATCTGATTCAGCGGCTGCAGGATTATGGCCTGCAGGATGTGTTCGGAATTCCCGGCGACTTCGTGCTGCAGTTTTATGGCATGCTGGAAGAAAGCCCGCTGCGGGTCATTGGCTGCACACGCGAAGACAACGCCGGATATGCCGCCGATGCCTATGCCCGGGTGCATGGGCTGGGAGCCGCCTGCGTAACGTATTGCGTCGGAGGCCTGAGCCTGTGCAACTCGATTGCCGGAGCATTTGCCGAAAAATCACCGGTGATTGTTATCAGCGGTGCCCCGGGCATGCATGAACGGCGCAACAATCCCCTGCTGCATCACAAAGTCCGTGATTTCAATACCCAGCGGGAAATCTTTGAAAAGATCACGGTCGCCAGCGCGAGCCTGGATGACCCATTGACTGCGTTTCGCGAGATTGATCGCTGTCTGGAAGCGGCCCTGCGGTTCAAGCGGCCGGTCTATCTCGAAATTCCGCGAGATCGTGTCCATGCCGAGGCCCTGGCACCGCATCAGCCCCTCACTCTCGACCTGCACAGCAATGAACAGGCTCTGGAAGCTGCTCTGCAGGAAGCGGCCGAACGCATTGCATCTGCCAGATCGCCTGTGATCATTGCCGGCGTCGAAATTCACCGCTTCGGGTTGCAGTCCGAAGTTCTGAAGCTGGCCGAGAAAAATCACATCCCCCTGTGTGCAACCCTGCTGGGCAAGTCGGTCGTCAGCGAACGCCATCCGCTGTATGTCGGAGTGTATGAAGGGGCCATGGGGCGCCAACAGGTGACTGAATTTGTCGAAAACAGCGACTGCGTGGTGCTGCTGGGCACATTCATGACTGACATCAATCTGGGAATCTATACCGCGCGACTCGACCCGGGACGCTGCATCTATGTGACCAGCGAACAACTGCGTATCGGGCACCATCACTTCCATGATGTTTTGCTGCGCGATTTTGTCGCCGGACTGGGGACCAAAAAACTTCGAAAATCCAAAACGGTGTTCCCCCCGCACACCCCCCGCCCCCAGGGGAAACATGCGGCAAAAGACAAGGTGACGATTCGCAATCTGTTTGATTACATCGACAACACCCTGCAGGACCAGATGGTCGTTGTGGCCGATGTGGGCGATTCGCTGTTCGCCGCATCCGACCTGACGATCCATCAGCACACGGAATTTTTGAGCCCGGCCTATTATACCTCCATGGGCTTCGCCGTGCCCGCGGCCCTGGGAGTGCAGGCGGCCAACCGCAACCTGCGCCCGCTGGTGCTTGTGGGAGACGGAGCTTTTCAGATGACCTGCCTGGAGCTTTCGACCGTAGTTCGGAATGGATTCAACCCGATCGTCGTGGTGCTCAATAACAAAGGCTACACGACCGAACGATTTCTGCAGGATGGTCCGTTCAACAATATCCTGAACTGGCAGTATCACCGACTGCCTGACCTGCTGGGCTCCGGCTGGGGCTTCGAAGTCCGGACCTATGGAGAACTGCAGCAATCCATGCAGGCGGCCTTGGCCCATCAGGATGCTTTCAGCATTCTGAATGTGCATCTCGACCCGACCGATGTCAGCCAGGCGCTGGAACGACTGGCCGCCCGCATGTCGAAGCAGCTGTAGCCTTCCCCCGGGCGGCAGGTTCGCCTCCCGACTCCCGACGCTCAGGCAGGGAGTTGCAGGCCAGCGGTAGCAGAACGGCCGTCCAACGGGGATTGACTCCGTACTTCACTCCCCGGGCGGAACACTCCTGAATCCTGAATCCCTCGACAGCCGCCGCATGCCGCGTTCCTCTCATCATGCGGCCTTTCCTTAATCACTTTCCTGTTCAAAGTTTATGGAACATTTGAACAGGAATGAACCTGCCGACCCATTTTCTTCGCCGGGGATCAGGGCTGTCGCGAAAAATCGTGTGGAGTTATCGGCGGCCAGTGACCGATGGCAATTCTCACTCCAGTGATGGTTTGCGTCGATCCAGCGGCAGATTTTGCCGGCAGATAGAGGAAATGCAGGAGAACTGGAGGACGCGATTGACGTCGCAGACAGATCCAATAGAATCCGCCCGAGAGAAAGTTCCCATCGGGATGTAGCTCAGCTTGGCTAGAGCGCTACGTTCGGGACGTAGAGGTCGTAGGTTCGAATCCTATCATCCCGACTATTTTCAGAAACGAGCCCTTCGGCGAGTACGTCGAAGGGCTCTCTCATTTCAGGGACAAGAGTTACGCCGTCGAGAACCGAGTTCAAACAGACGATTTCGAGCAATCGGCGTTTCGCGGCGTAATCGGCGATAAGTCATTGCCACTTCAGTGTTTGCGAGTTTTCAAATACTTTGACCGCCAGTTCCGCCGTTTCGTCGTGGGAACGGTCCAGCACGTCGAGTTGCAGCTTGATCGAGGCCAGCCGGTCGCGTCGCTGCGTGTGCTTCTTCGCGAACAGTTCCTGGTCAATGTCCTCGCTGAGGCGCATGTTGAGCAGCCGGTCCTGCTGCTGGATGATGAGCGTTTCCTGCCGGGTCAGTTCGGCCTGCTAAGCACGGCTGTCGGACTGGGCGTCGCGGGTTTGGGACGCCAGCACCATGCGGAACCAATCGCGGACGGAGGCGTCCTCAACCTTCATCTTGTCGAAAATCGCCAGTACTTGGGCTTCGATATCGGCTTCCTTCACCCGGATACGGGGATGGTCTTTCTTCGTGTAGCGGGCACAGCGGTAGTAGACATGGATGTTGACGCCACCATCCTTCCGCTTCTTCTTGACCAGTTCGCCGGTGATCGGGTGGCCGCAATGGCCACAGGTCATGAACTGGCCCGCGTAGGTCAGCGTTGTGGCATGGTAGACTGAGCCGCCAAGGAGCGCCTGCACTCGGTCCCAGGTGGCCCGGTCGATCAGCGACTCATGCTCGCCCGGGTGCCCCGGTTGAGGCGGAGATTTTTGGGGATAGGGGTAGGGAAGTCCGATTGGTTTCGGGCTCCCCTCCCCCTATCGCAGCATCCGGCCAGAGCCACCGGCTCCAGCCTCGCGTGCCTGGACCGGCATCTTTATAACTGGCAACAGAAGGCAGGCGAATCCGTCGAGCGAACGTCCCGGCACCGTGCTTTGCCAAGGTCGCGGAATGATCGCGCCCCATCGTCTGACCTGCATTCTCTGTCCAATCTTTCCGAACGGCACTTCATCGAAATCCTGTCCTATGTCCACACTGCCTGCGCCCGGCACCCCGCCTGATCATTCGGAACTGACTCGGCGAATCATCGAATTCTGCGACGTAGTCGCCCGCCTGCGGTCTCCCACAGGCTGCCCCTGGGATCGGGAGCAGACGATGAAAACCATCAAGCCCTATACGCTGGAAGAGACCTACGAACTGCTCGAAGCCATTGATGCCGATGACAATGCCGCCATTCAGGAAGAACTGGGAGACGTGCTGCTGCAGGTGGTTCTCGACTCCCAGATCGCCGCCGATGAAGCCCGGTTCACCCTGCTCGATGTGCTTTCCGGCATCACGCAGAAAATGATTTCGCGGCATCCGCATGTGTTCGGGCAGGCCCAGGCCCAGACCGCTGCCGATGTGCGGGCACACTGGGAGCAGGCCAAGGCGAAGGAGAAATCGCGGGAATCTCTGCTGGACGGCATTCCCGATGCCCTGCCGGCTCTGGCCAAAGCGGCGCGCATCACCAAAAAAGCGGCCTCGGTGGGATATGACTTCCCGCAGCGCGACATGCTGTTCGCCAAGCTGCACGAAGAGATCGGGGAACTGCAGCAGGAGCTGTATCCCGATGGTCAGATTCCGGATGTTCCGGCCGATGTGGAATTGCCGGTGCTTCCTGATTCGCCCATCGATGACGAAGCACTGAAAGACCGCATTGAAGGCGAACTGGGAGACGTTCTGTTCGTGATCGCCAACATCGCCCGGCGTTGGGGGATCAATCCGGAAGAAGCCTTGCGGCGGTCGAATGCCAAGTTTTCAAAGCGGTTTCGATATATCGAACAGGGACTGGCCGCGCAGGGCCGCACGCTGAAAGACGCCACCCTGCTGGAAATGGAGGCCCTTTACCAGCAGGGGAAACGCCAACACGCACAATGACAGAGAATCGGCCGGCCGGAAGTCAGTTCGCCTGTTTGGCAGGCTGTGCTGTTTCCGGTTGTATCTGCCCGGGCTGTGTTTTTTCGGGTTGTGTTTTTCCGGCAGGCGGCGTGACTCCGCCGGGGGAGCCCAGATATTTCTCGAACCAGTTGACCAGAGCCTCCTGCGCACGCAGCTGGTCGACTCCCGAAAATCCGTGTCCGGCCCCTTTGATCACCAAAATCTCCGTCGGCACGTTTTCTTTTTCAAAGGCCTGCAGCATCCGTTCACTGTGACTGATCGGCACCAGTTCGTCTTTGTCGCCATGAATCAGCAGCGTGGGAGGATCATCCGGCGAAACATGCAGCAGCGGAGAAACCGAATCGGCCAGATTTTCATCAAATTGCAGAGCCGGAAAGCGCTGACTCAACGGGAAAAATTCATTGATCTTTGCCGGAGGGAAAATCGCCACGACGGCCTGCACCCGGTCGCTCACCTGATCCACCGGATCGGCCGATTGGGGATTGCCTGCGTCGGAAGCGGTGCCGAGCATCAATGACAAATGGCCTCCGGCACTCATGCCGAAGACCCCCAGCCGGTCGGGATCGATTCCATAATCTTCGGCGTGCAGGCGAATAAACCGCACCGATCGTCGCACGTCGGCGACCGCTTCCGGAACTTTGAACTGCGGGCTGCTGCCATGACGCACGATGAACAGCGTGAAGCCGCGATCGACCAGTGATTCAAACAGGTTGGGCGTGTCCGGCTGCGGACGAATCAGTTTCGTCGGGGGACTCCAGGTCGAAACCCAGCCTCCGCTGACCATGAACAACAGTCCGGCCCCGTTCGGCTTTTCCGGTTTGACCACATCCAGCGTCAGGGCCATTCCGGCTTTGTGACCATAAATGACATCTGGCAGAATCACCGGGCCGCTGGCCTGTGCAGACCGGCATACGGTTCCATTCACGATCACCGTCAGACACAGACCTGTTACCAGACCTGCCCAGGAGAAACGCATCGGTCGGCCTTTCGGAAAAGAATCAGAAAAGAACAGGGATGCCCGGCTTCGCTAACAGTTTCGACACCGGCCACAGTTTCTGGCAGAGTTTCTGGAACGCTTTCCGGCACTGTTTCTTCAGATACGGCTTCAGATAATGAATCACTCCGGCCCCATTGTCTGACTGCTTGCCAATTGATCGCCCCAGGCAATCCTCTACCGCGGGGACATCTACAGCTGGGTACGATCGTACAGTTCTGCCAGCTGCATGCCCAGCAGGCGAACAAACCCTTCTTCGAATCTCAATGTCGTCCGGGCTCCATTTTCCAGCGGCGTGAGCTCCAATCGCAGGGAGTCGATTTCCGGGGTCACAGCTTCCCGGAATACTTCCAGCCGGGCTGCATCGCGCTCGCGCCGGGCCGGCAGCTTCAGCCAGGATGCGGCATGCACCATCAGTGAAAAAGGGGCCGACGCCGCTCCTGCGGAATTGGAACTGTCGCGCCCGGTGACTTCGACGGCATGATCCAGCAAGGAGGGCACTCCACTGCAGCCCAGAGCCATCCAGCAGGTTCCCCGCCCGGCACCGAAATACAGATCCGGAGATCCGCCACAGATCCGTTTCAGACCATTGGACGGATGGGCCAGCTGCAGCTTCAGAAAGGAAACGCCCTGAGCCCGATGGGCGTCAGGACTCCATTGCAGATTGGGATTCTGTTCACTCATCGCCGTGGCGACCGAGCGGAGGGCCCCGCCAAGCGCTTCGGCTCCCTGAACCTGAAGTCCGGCCAGCAGGACAAACTCCTGCTCCCGATAGGCGTGCAGCTTCAGCAGGCCATCAATGTGACCGTGATCGACCGTTGCCTGCGCAATATCGATCAGGTCTTTGACGGCCGGCTGGGCGGCTTCGGTCACTTTGGTGTTCAATCCGAACCGGGCCGACTGCAGCAGCGCCGTCAGGGATTCTTTTTCACGCTTGTCGAGCATCCACGAGGCCGAAATCTGCAACGGGTCTCGATCCTGCAGCAAAGCGGAAAACGAGCTCGACTTGCCGGCCATGCCTGTCAGCGTCTTGGCGAACGGACTGTCCGGCACCGCCTGAATGGTCAGCTCCAGCACCGCGCGGCGTCCGTCGGCCACCGAGTCGAGTCCCAGGGTGATCAGCTCCCCGTCCTGAATCAGCTGTTCCATCCACTGCAGCGAACCGATGGCCCGTGCCCGACGCAGCTGATAAGAGGCCTCCGATTCATGATCACGCTGCTGCATCTGTGCGGCAGACTGCTGGGTGAAGAAACTGCCGAAGACCTGCCGGATCAGCGGAGGAATGCCCCGCAGATCGATCGAGATCGCCACGTCATAGCGCTCGGCCAGGGCGCGCGTCGTCACTTCCGGATCAGGGATGGACTGCCCGTGAAGAAACTCTTCTCCCATCGGCAGAACAAAGGCATAACCCTGCTCCACGCGAATCCGAGCCGGGTTGTCTGTTTTTTCTGCACCGAGTTCATAGTCGTGCTCACCGGTCTGCCGGATCGTTTCGCCTCCCAGACGCAGAGTGCTGATCAGATCGGCCTCATTCTGGACCGGCAGATAGATCATCTGGATCGGCACCGGCGGCAGCGCATCTTCCACAAAAATCATGATGCCCAACGGGCGCGTGCGATCGAGCCCTTTCAGATCGCCCGCTTTCGACCCGAGCAAAGACTGAATCATGTCGGTCATGTCCGGGCGGCCGCTCAGCTGGAACATATTTCCAATGTCTTCCAGACTGCGCTGCGCACTGGCAATCTGAAAAATCCCCACCGGGATCAGTCGGGGAGCCGTGGCATCGGTCGGCAGTTCCTGTGCCCGGGCTTCGAACACCGCCGGACAGACCAGCCCGATCACAAGCAGAAGTCGCACGATTCGGAATCGGAGCGTCTGATGCCAGGAAAAATTTCTGCCCATGGGATTCCATCTCCGTTGACGCCGGAATCGGCGACGGTCCGCAGCCGGCCGGTTTTTGCACACCTGTCGCAGGAGACCGGCCAGAATCATGATACACAGATTCCTGCCTGACATACCTGATCGCCGGAATGCCGGTGTCAAAAGAAATTCGACAATCTTCAGCGGAAGCGACTTCCGGGAAAGCGCAACGGAATCGACATTCCCCCGAATGTCATGCCGAGCCGGGCGTGCGATTCAACTCGTCACGCCCACAGGTTCCGGCACCGGCGCGGCGGGCTGCGATCTCGCCCCGGGAACATGAATGAGCTTCAGCAGGCCGGGGAGCATCAGCAGATTGCCCAGCAGGCCGCCCAGCATGGCCAGGCTCACCAGCACGCCGAAATAGACCATCGGCACGAAGTTGGACAGGGCGAGAATACTGAATCCGATGATCAATGCGATATTGGCCAGCAGCAGAGCCATGCCGGCTCCTCCATTGGCATAACTGACCGCCTGCAGATGAGGTCTGCCTTCGCGACGGGCGATCAGATATTCATTCAGATACAGAATGGTCGTGTCGACGGTCAAACCGATGGAAACGCTGGCGATCATGGCCGTGCCGATATTGACGGGTACGTTGACCCAGCCCATTCCGCCGACCACCATCAGCAGCGGCAGCAGATTCGGCACCAGGGAAATGACGGCAATCGACCAGCTGCGGAAGGCCAGCAGCATGCAGATCAGAATGCCCACCGCGGAAATGAGAAAGCTGGTCAGCTGATCTCCCAGCAGACTGCTGATCATATTGGCGAGCAGAACATACAGGCCGGTGGCCTGGGCGTCGGGAAAGTATCGGCGCGCGGTTTCTTCAGCCTGCGAGATCAGTTTGAGTTTCACATCGGCCGGCTGGCGTTCCAGCGAGCGCAGCATGATCCGCATTCGGCCGTGCTGTTCATTGTACAGCGACGGTTCCATTTCCGGCTGCAGGTTCTGCATCATCTCGCGGCGTTCTTCCAGCAGGGCATCGCGGAAGCGCGGAAGCGAGCGAAACAACCCCCGGCGTTCTCCTTCTCCCAAAGGGATCTTGGGAACCAGATCCAGCCCGTCGGTATAGGAAACGACCTTGGTCAGGGACGATCCGTCGGGGAGTTTCAGATCGCGCAGTTCCTGTGTCAGGTCGCGAATCTTGTCGAACGGCAGCTTTTCAAACTGATTCGGCACGCTGAAATTCACTTCCCAGCTGCCGGCTCCTCCCAGATGGTTTTCAAAAAAGTCGATGGCCTGCACGATTTCGCTTTTCGCGCGAAAGTTCCGGCTGAAGTCGGTTTCGACCGTCAGCCAGGACATGCCGATCGCTCCCAGCACCGAAATGATGGCGGTCATGACGACAATGATCCAGGGATGCCGCACCGCCCAGGACGACATCGCTTCCAGCCGCCGGGAAAGCCATTCTTCCCCCAGCGGTGGACGCGGATCGCTTTGCAGCTGGCCGATCAGAATTCCTCCCGGCAGAATCAGCACGCACAGCACCGGCACGATCATGGAACCGACGGCCATCATCAGCGAGAAGCTGCGCACTGGCGTCGCGCCGCTGTCCAGCAGCGAGGCAAACCCGACCGCCGTGGTGACGGCTACCCAGATCATCGGCTCACCCAGACGGGCAAACGTCCGTTGAAAGGCCTCTTCGCGTGAAAAGTGATCACGCAGTTCGCGATAGGTCACGGTGATATGCATAGTCGTGGCAATGGTGATTACCGTGATCAGCGACGTCAGCATCGAACTGACCATGCTCAGTTTGATGCCGGTCAGTTCCAGCAGACCGCAGGTCCAGAGCAGGGTCAGTTGAATAATGACCACCGGCAGCAGCACCCAGCGGAAATTCTGAAAGAAAATCAGAGTGATCAGCATCAGCATGGCCGACGAGGCGATGCCCAGTCGCACGCTGTCGGAATCGACATACCGGAACATGTCGAAGATCTGCACCGGTTCACCGGCCACATAAGCCCGGGGGGTGTGCTCTTCGGCCAGACGGCGGATTTCTCCAAACGTCTCCTTTCGCGGGACCGGGGACTGATTGATGTCTTCCAGCCGCAGCACAATGCACACGGTTTTTTCATCATCTCCCACCAGAATGTGCCGGGTTAATCCCAGCAGAGCCCGTTCGGTGGCCGGCAGACGCAGAGCCACCCGGACGATTCCGGAAGCGCGCGGATTTCTGAGCGTCTGCCACAGATCCTGCGTACTTTCGGCGCGCACACCCGGCACCTGGGAGAGTGCTTCCGAAAACTCGCGCAGGCGATGCAGTTCGGCCTGGGTGATGCCTTCCGGCGTTTCATATGCGACCAGAACGAACTCGTCGCCTCCGAACTCGCGCTTGCTGCGCTGAAACGCCCGCAGCACAGGGTCTTGTTCGTCGTAGAGCGATTCAATCGACTCGTCCAGCTTCAGCCGGGAAGCCGGCAACCAGAGCGCTGCGGTGACAATGCCTGTGAAAATCAGGAGCGACCAGCGATATCGGGCCAGCCATGCCCCCCATGTCATCCAGATTCCCTGCTGTTTCAACATCGTTCCTGCGCCTTCCTCCGGCGGCTCGGCATTGCGTCCCTGTCGTGATGCCGGAACGAGGCGCTGTGGCGATGTTCCTGGCACGACGGATTGTAGCGAAATCTCAACGGCAGGCTGTGTCTGAATTGTGAAAGATGAATGGAGATCAGGCGGAAAGCAGAATCGTTCGAGCCGGGAACCCTGGGAAGTTTGTTGGTTTCCAAAGCAAAATCGATACAATTCGTGGAAACAGACTGGCTGGAGACGTATGAGTTTTCCGAATGTCCGGACCTGGCCGATTGGAAATCGTGCTCAGCCGGTTCTCACGGCAGAATGTTCTGAAATCGCCGCAGGCCTGCTCCCTGAATGCCTCGCCCGTGCGTATTCTGGAATCCACCCGAAGGAAATGTCAGCGTCGGTCCGACCCGGGGAGACTGCAGCATCACTCCTGAATCAGGATGCATGTTTCAGTCAGCCGGTGTGATGACCACTTTCGCCACTCACGCAAATTCCCCGTTGTGTCGACAATGCAGATGACTGACTCCATTCTCCGACGATATCGCCTGATCATCGCCATGATCCTGGCCTGCATCACCCTGATCAGCAGGGCCACGCCTGTTCAGGCCGATCCGGTCACCGACTACAACGTGGCCATTGAATTTTATCGTCAGAACCGCTGGGATCTGGCCGCCGATGCCTGCCGGGAATTTTTGAAACGCTATCCGGACCATGAACGTGCTGCTGCAGCCCGGCTCTATCTGGCGCAGTCTCTGCTGCATCTCAAGGATTTCAAGGCCGCCCGGGAACAGTATCGTTTGTTTGTGCAGCAGGCTCCCGGCCATGCCGACATGCCACTGGCAGAATATCGCCTGGGGGAATGCAGCTTCTTTCTCGGGGACGATGCCCAGGCCGAAAAAGATCTGGGGACATTCCTGAAGAAATATCCCCGGCATGAACTGGCCGAATGGGCGTCGCTGTATCTGGGGGAATCGCAGTTGCGCCGCCAGCAGCCGGCCGCGGCGGTGTCAACCTTTGAACAGGCTTTGAAATCCTTTCCCGGCGGCAATCTGGCCGATGACCTCGAATTCAATCTGGCCACCGCTTATGACGCAGCCGGCAAACCGGAACAGGCCGCGCAGATTTATCAGGAGATCTCCGACCGCCCCGGCAGTGCGCATGCTGCAGATTCCCTGTTCAAAATGGCCACCAGGGACTTTGAAGGAAAGAAATACGATTCCGCTGCCGAACTGTTCTCGAAGACGGCCACCCGTTTCCCTGACCATCGCCTGGCGGGCTCGGCCCAGCTGAACGCCGGATATGCCCTGTTCCATCTGGGGAAATATGACCCGGCCATTCAGGCCTTTCAGCAGGCGGCCGTCGACTCCCAGCTGACGGCCACAGCCCTGTACTGGGAAGGGCTGAGCGAAAAAGCCCGCAAGAACTATCAGGCGGCCGCAGACATCTTCGCGAAATCCCTGGAGGAGCAGCCGAATCAACCCATTGCCGACAAGGTCACTTTCCATGCGGCCGATGCCCGGTTTCGATCAGGCCATCCGGAACAGGCGATGAAGCTGTTTGAATCGGTGCCTGCAAAATGGCCGAAAAGTGATCTGGCCGACGACGCCGTGCATTCTGCCTGCGAAGTGGCCCTGCAGTCGGACCGGCTCGATGAGGCCCTGCGTCTGAATCAGCAGTTTCAGAAAACCTATCCCGACAGCAGTCTGAAACTGGTTCAGGACCTGCTTTTTGCCCGGGTACTGATCGCCCGTTCCGCCACTGGCTCGGATGCGTCAACAGCTGCGGCCGATCTGCAGCAGGCCGAATCGGTTCTGCAGCAGGTACTGAAACAGTCGACGCTGGAGCGCACCCGCACCTATGCCCGCTTCCAGCTTGCCCGCGTCTATGAACGCCAGAAACAGGACGACAACCTGATCCACATCCTGAAGCCGGTGCTGGATGCCGGAAACACGGACGACACCCCCGAACGTCTCGATGCCCATCTGATGACGGCCAATGCCCTGCTGCGTCAGGACAAAACCGCTGATGCCGCGCGGCAGTATCAGCAGTTTCTGAAACTCTCCAAATCTCCTGTCGATCGAAATCTGGGACTGACCGGGCTGGTCCGGGCTCAGGCCAAACTTCAGGACTGGCCGGCCGTCATGCAGCATGTGAAAGAACTCGAACAGAACGACACGGCCGATGCCTATTTCAGCAGCACGGCCATGGCTGCAGGCGATGCGGCCTTTGACCAGAAGCAATGGAAAATCGCCGCCGAGATCTTCCGGCTGATTGCCGCCCGCAGCACGGACGGGGCCTATTATCTGCCGGCACTTTCCGGGCTCGCACATGCCGAGTATGAATCGGGGGAATTCACGGCCAGTGCCGCCGGATTCTCCACACTGATGTCCGCCGCCCAGGCCGATCCCATTCTGGCTTCGCATGCTGCCTATATGCAGGCCTTGAGTCTGCAGCGGGCGGGGAAAACCGCCGAAGCCCTGACGGCTTATCGCGCTGCGGCCGAAAAGTTCAGGCGTCCCGAAAAATCAGGCCCCTTGTCCGACAAAGACCTGCAGATCGCGCAGAATGCCCTGCAGAGTGCCCGGGGAGGAGCCCGTCTGGCTCGCGAGCAGGCCGACCGCAAGACTGCAGATTTTCTGTATGATCTGGCCTGGCAGGAACTTCGAAATCTGCCTGCCGACAAGCAGCAGGATCTGGATCAACTGCTCAATGAATGGGCGAACCTGGCTTATTCCGCCGAAGACTATCCCCGGTCTGACGAACTGTATCGCCGCCTGCTCACGGAATGTCCGGACAGCCCGCTGGCGAACGATGCCGCTCTGATTCTGGCGGAAAGCGCCCGCTTCAGCGGACAGACGGAGACCGCGCAGAAAGAATTCCGCAGGCTGGTGCAGAAGCCGGGCGTTTCTGCATTCATCCGGCAGCGAAGTCTGGTTCATCTGCTGGATCTGGCCGCCGAACAGGGCCGTTGGAGCGATACCCGGAAAGTGGCCGAACAGCTTCGCGCGGACGATCCCCAGGGGCAGCATGCCGGCTATGCCACGTACCGGCTGGGGGAAGCTCTGCTGCAGCAGAAAAAGTATGCGGAGTCGCTGCAGATTCTGACGGACTTCAAAAACTCGCTGGCGCAGAATCTGTCGCAGGCACCTCCCTGGTGGGCTGAAATCTGGCTGCTCACCGCCGAATGCCAGTACTGGCAGAAAGATTATGCGGCCCTGGAAGCCACACTGGCCGACCTGCAAAGCAAATTCCCTCCCCCCAATGTCGATTATCGGGCGAATGCCCTGCTGGGACGCAGTCTGGAAAATCGGGCCCGTTTTGAAGAAGCCCGCGAGGCCTATCGCAAGGTCACCGATTCTGAACAGGGGCGCGGCACTGAAACGGCCGCGGAAGCGCAATTTCGTATTGCCGAATCTTACCTGAAAGAAAACAATCTGCCCGTCGCTCTCCGGGAATACTATAAGGTTTACGCCGGATACGATGCTCCCAAGTTCGAGGCCGCCGCGCTCTTTCAGGCCGGCAGCTGCGATGTCTCGCTGAAGCACTATGCCCAGGCGAAAACCACCTACCAGAAGCTGATCGGCGAATTTCCGGAAAGCGAATTCACAAAGCAGGCGAAAGACAGACTCGCCGAGCTGGAAGCCCTGGAACCGTCCGCGCCGCCAGCGACTCCGTCCCCTGAAAACAGCAAGTAGTTCCGCAGGCATTCGTGTTGCGATGTCTGTTGTTCCTGTTCCGTGGTGATGGTTCGACTCTCCTGCTCAACGTCATTCTTCAGAAACTGCACCCCCACTTGATGGTCATCGCGCCTGCATCCCGGATCTCCCTGCAGGCACGGCACGAACGGAATTTGTTTATGCGGCTCTCTTTCTGGCTGACTTGCGTTATGATGCTGGCCTGCCTGGGCATGGCCCCGGTCCTTCAGGCGCAGGAGAGCCAACCCGCTCCCGCACCGGTCAATGGCTTTCCTCCTTCTGCGCCGCCGACGGCAGCTGGTGGTGCAGGACCAGCCGGTGCAACATCTGGCAATGCCGGTGCAACATCTCGTAATACAGTGTCTGCCGGGGAGGCCGCGACTCCCCAGACTCCGGCTTCTCCCAGTGCAGGCCGACAGTCATTCGCCACCATCCTGCTGCAGATGGTTCGTTCGCTGAGCTATTTCAGCGTCCCGTTTGCCATTGCCACCCTGCTGGCCATCTGGTTCATCACCGAACGCATTGTCGTCCTTCGCCGGGGACGGGTGATTCCCAAGCCATTTGTGCGACGGTTCCTGAAGCTGCTTGAAGAAGGAGACCTCACCCGCGAGGAAGCCCTGCAGGTGTGCGAAGAAAATGGCAGCCCTGTCGCCACGGTGTTCGCCAGCGGGGTCCGTAAATGGGGCAAGCCCAGCGTTGAAGTTGAACAGGCCATCATCGACGGCGGCGAACGTGAAGTGAATGTTCTCCGCACTCATCTGCGCGTAATCAACGGCGTGGCCACCATCAGTCCGTTGATCGGACTGCTCGGCACCGTCTGGGGGATGCTCGAATCGTTCGACAAAATTGCTTCGGCCGGGGCGATGGGAAACACCCAGGAACTGGCTGCCGGCATTGCCCTGGCACTGGTCACCACCGCCACCGGGTTGATCATCGCCATTCCCTGCCTGACCGCCTATCTGTATCTGGCAGGCAAAATCGATTCCCTGGTCATGGAGATGGACGACCTGGGTCAGAAAGTCGTGCTGTTGATTTCCGCCGAAGGACTGGCCGAGCGCTCCTCCCGTCCCCGCAGGAAAGAGCCTGCGGAGACATCTTCAAAGAAGGCCGTCTGACAGATCCGGAAGAAGGCACCAGCCCGTGTGGAAATGGGCTCTCGCCTGAATTGAACGCCCGCTGAGTGGGCCTCCATCCAGGCAGACCACTGGCCGAACGCCTGGCCCGGTCTCGCCTGTGTTCTCATCAGGCAGACGCAGCCTGCGCTCAGGCAGTCTTGCGATGGGAAAACTCGTCGCCAGCTTCGGGGGCCACCGCATTTTCCTGCCGGGTGCTGTTCGCCTGCTCGATATAAAGCAGTTGCGAGATCGACAGCGGGCGGAATGCTGCCTGGGGAGCCGGCACGGGAGCTGGCACTGAAGCTGGCACGGGAGCCGGCCTTGGTGTCGGCATGATTTCCGGGGGGCGCTCAGTAACGACCGCTGCCAGCTCCGGGAGAGAAGGGGCTGATGCGCCGATCGGAACAGCAGCAGACCTGCCAGCAGCAGGCTTGTCAGAAACCGACCTGTCAGCAGCCGGATGCTCTGCTGCCTGGCTGTGCTCATTCAGACGCAGGGCCGCTTCGAGTAGCGCGGTCGCTCCCTGCTGCCGGTTCAGTTGCAGCTGTTCCGTCAGTGATTTCAGCAACACCTCTGGCGTTGGCGGGGCGGCCAGTGTTTCGGCAGTCGAGACCGCCTGACGGGCGACAGTGAACACAAACGGACCAATCTCCAGCCGGTCGCCGACCTGCAGTGCCCCCTCGCGCATCTGAACGCCGTTCACCAGCAGCAGAGGATCAGGAACCACGCAGTCGATCCAGAGTCCCCCGTCACGCTGCAGCACAATGCTATGCAGCATTGGCATCAGGCCCCCCAGCTGCAGCTGACAGTTGCTGCCGGCACCGATCAGAAAGCGCTCACCCAGAATCGGGCGACGGGGATATCGGGAGCGTCCGCGTTCAATGACCAGAGCAAATTCCGCGACAACCGGTCGACTCTCGTGAGGTTGCATAGGTCACATCCTTGTGAATGCCGCAGCGTGACAATCCGTCTGTATCCAGACGTCGTCCGCCACATTCCGGTCAGGCAGCCTTTTTCAATTCTTCCTGAATTCACCGGTCGGCAGACTGCTCTGGCCGGTCTCGGCCGATGTCCGGTGGAAGGACACCTGCAGTTTCCACAGCGGGCCAATGAATCCGCGAAAGGGCACAATGCGTGTGCGCGCGGCCCTTCCCCAACAAGGAATCGGCATTCTCTGCCATTGACTGCACAGGAATCCGCTGCCAGGCCCGCGATTCCGGCGAGTTCGGCACTACGGCAGATCCATCGGCAGATTGTCCCGTTCGGCGAATTTGCTGGTCGTGATCAGCAGGGTTTTGGTCGCCTCGTTGATGCTCCCGACAATCCGTTTTCCCGGGTCCTGATAGTTCTTGAGAATCTCGTTGAAGGCCTGCCGGGCCGGAACCTTGCCCAGATTGAACGTCTGCGGCATGTTTTTCGTATATCCGGAATCTTTCAGGGCATCGCCATTGATTTCGAGCGTCACCTGCATTTCATCACACAGATATTGCAGCGCCTGCTCCAGCGGGGTTCGGCTGAACTCCGCATCCACCAGAATATTCAGGCGTTCCTTGACTGTTTCCGGCAGTTTGGGCTTCGTCGCCGTGCTCGCCACGACCGGAGCACTGGCGGCAAAATTTGTGCGGGCTGCTTCATTCACGGTAAACATCGTCGCCAGCGCCAGATTGGGAACCGCCTTGGCCGGCAGGACCGTGGTGAACTGCACCATCCGGCCGCCCCGCTCGCTGACGGTCGCCCGCTGGAAGGCTTCCAGCATGGCCGGCAGCCGGCCGATCAGCTTGCGAAACCGGACCTGCGCCGGAGACATTTTGATGCACAGATCTTTCCACACATGCACCGGAAGCTCGGCCAGACGTGATTGCGTCTCATCCTGAAGGGATCGGGTGTCGGTTGTTGAAGTTGGACGCAGCCAGACCTGGGAATGAAAATACGGCTCCGGATGCAACGACCAGCCGACTGTTTCCACATCTTCTCCCAGCCATTCCAGAACGGCTTTCAGAGCCGGCAATGCCGGGCCCGGTACCAGCGTCGTCTGGTGAATGCGCAGATCGCTGCAGGTTCCGATCAGGGTGAACAGCCGCTCCCGATCTGTCTGTTTCAACTGTTGGGCAATCCCCTCGCTGACTTCGTAATTGGGAGTCTTGATCCAGTTTTCCAGTTCGCCGGCATATTCGACCGGGCAGATCGCAAAGGTCTGTTCATCATGAATGAGATACCCGAACCGGTCATCCACCTTGATGCGCACGTCCGGCCGCTGCACTACGTCATACAGGTAACGGCCTGGGAACTCTTCGATCAGACTGGAAAGTTTTTCCGGTTCCTTCAGATGCACCACGCAGCAGACCTGGGGCATGGATCCCCGCGATCCCAGAATGATGCCGAACAGAACTTCCTCGATTTGGGCCGGGGGACGGTGGCAGATCGTGGTGATCTGCTGCGACATCCAGTTCACCAGTTCATCGGTCAGGCTCGCCCGCAGCAGCCGGGCGCTGTAATCATCTCCCCACAGCAGGGCCGGGCGCATGTGAATGACCAGATTGACCCCGCTGGGCACCATCAGCAGCTGAATCGACTGCCCGTGAGTCGGCTTGAATTCGGCAATCAGCTCGGGATGGGTTTCCAGCTCGCCCCGGGAATAGACTCCGCTGGCCGTGCGTGCCTGATCCGCTGCAGCCGGCTGTTGCGCGGAGGCCACCGGTGCCGCGACACGCGGGGCCGACGTTTTCTGAGTCTGCGGCCGAAACAGAATGAAGCCGACAATCAGCCCGGCCACGGCCAGAAAGCCCCCTGCCACCGGCAAGACCGCCTGCCAGGAACTTTTACGCTTCCGGCGTGCGCCAAGCGGCGCGGCCGGTTCCACACCAAAGGCTCCCGAAGGGGATGGCAATGGTGGTGACGGTGTGGAAGAAGGTGACGGTGTAGAAGAGGGTGACGGTGTAGAAGAGGGTGACGGTGTAGAAGAGGGTGACGGTGTAGCCGCGCCAGGCATTCCGAACGGCGGCAGATCGGCAGGCGATGAAGCCGGAGCAAACCCCGGAGGCAACCCTGACGAAGCGGCCGGCGACTGCGCGAATGGCGGCAGACCGGATGGGGACGGGGTCGGTGGAAATCCCGGCAATGCATTCGGCGCAGATGCCGCAGGCCCGGCGGCCCGAGGAGAAACAAATGGATTTCCAGACGGTTCCTCTGCCGGCCCGCCAAACGGAAACGGGGAGGCCGGAGCACTGAAATCCAAAGGATTTGCAGGGCGTTTCCCCCCGTCCGCCGCAGCAGATGGAGTGGGAGCTGCCCCAGGCTCCTCGACGGGAGGCAGGGGCACCGCAGGGAACATCGGCGGCGTGGCATCCGGATCAATCAGCACGAATGACTGCCGACATTCCGGGCACTTCACCTTCTGCCCGAACAGGCTGTGATCTTTGATCTTCAGCTTTCGCCCGCATTTCGGGCAATGCAGTGTCACCGGATCCGACATGGTTCTCGTTCCACTCCTGCAACATCCATTGAGATTGTCTGACTCCCGCAGGAGCCGCGTTCCACCAGGCGGCGAGTGACGTTTCCTCAGGGCTTCCTCGGGAAACATGCACGCATGCGGCCCGGGGAAATCCTTCTCTTTCGCCACGCAGTTCAGGTCCCGCGAACGGATCGCGGAATGTTTTGTCAGGAACTCGTATCTTACAGGCTCCCCCGGCAAACAGAAATCTTGCGGCTCCCTTCCTGCAGAAGGATTTCCCGCGTCTCTCTTTGCCGGTTCCGACAGCAATCAAGCAGGAATGTTCCCGATTTTCTGCCGCATTCGATACAGTAGTGTCGCATCAGGAGTGTGTTGCCGGCCCCATGACATGCCATCAGGCCGGCGGAAACATCTGAATCTGCGGTCATCAGCCAGAGAGCAGTACCATGGGTGAGTTTCGGGATCAGCCGTTCGTTCCTCCTTCGCGGATTCTGCTCGGCCCGGGTCCCAGCGATGTCTCGCCCCAGGTGCTGGCCGCGCTGGCCGCCCCGACCATCGGCCATCTTGATCCCGAATTCCTGCGTCTGATGGACCAGACCCAGCAGATGCTCCGGGAAGTGTTCCGCACACAAAATGCCCTGACGCTGCCTGTCAGCGGCACCGGCAGTGCCGGCATGGAAACCTGTGTGGTCAACCTGATCGAGCCTGGGGACCGCATGCTGGTCTGTGTCAACGGAGTTTTCGGAAACCGCATGGCCGATGTCGCCACCCGGGCCGGCGCGGTGGTGAAAAAGATTGAACGTCCTTTCGGTGAGGTCTTCTCAGCAGAAGAGGTCGCCGCCGCCGTGCAGGACTTCCGTCCCAAGGTCACCGGAATCGTGCATGCCGAAACCTCGACCGGGGCGCTGCAGCCGCTGGAAGAAATTTCCCGGGAGGTGCATGCCGCCGGATCGCTTTTGCTGGTCGACTGTGTCACCTCCCTGGGCGGTGTGCCGGTGGAAGTCGATGCCTGGCAGATCGATGCCGCGTATTCCGGAACGCAGAAATGCCTGAGCTGCCCGCCGGGACTGGCCCCGGTCACCTTCAGCAGTCAGGCCGTGGCGGCAATGGATGCCCGAAAAACCACCGTGGCCAGCTGGTATCTCGACCTGTCCATGGTCCGGAACTACTGGAGCAAGCAGTCTCGCGCCTATCATCATACCGCCCCGATCAACATGAATTATGCGCTGCATGCGGCCCTGCGTGAGGTGCTGGGGGAAGGCCTTGCAGTCCGGCAGGCCCGGCACCTGAGTCTGCATCAGGCCTTCGCCGCCGGCATCACCGCGCTGGGACTGGAATTCTGGGTCCGGCCCGAGATTCGGCTGCCTGTCCTCAATACAATTCGCATTCCTGAAGGAATTGCCGATCAGCCGGTGCGGGCGTTCCTGCTGCAAAATTATGGTGTGGAAATCGGGGCCGGGCTGGGCAGCATGGCTGGCAAAGCCTGGCGAATCGGGCTGATGGGTGAATCCTGCCGGATTCGAAATGTGCTGCTGGTGCTGGCGGCCCTGGAAGGAGCCTTGCGGGCACAGGATTTCGCCTGTTCACCGGGGGCTGGAGTTGCCGCTGCTCAGGCCGCCTGGAAACAGGCCTGACGCCCGCACATCTCCAGCGTCAGGCCCCCCGACAGATCCCCCGGCCTGAAGCTGCGGTCAGTGCCCGATTCCGGAAGTCCACACGTTGCGGATTCGTTAGAAAAAACTCATCTTGAGCAGATTCTGCCGGTCCTTCTATATTCCCGCACCGCTGCTGCGCCCTGAGTCGGTTCTCAGGGGGGTCCCATCGGCGAAACGCCGGGGTGATTGTCAGCTCACAGTCGTCGGAAAGAGCATTTCCCCGGCTTCGAGTGGAACCGGTCTATCCATACCACAGCCGTTCCGGATCACGGTTCTGGCTGCCGGTCCAATTCACTCTGTTTCGCTGGCGCAGCAACTGACCCCAAGGAGGGATATGGAATGAAATTGTTGAAAGCTTCCTCATTCATGGCTCTGGCCATTTTCACGCTGCTGACCCCAGCCGCGCAGGCACAGCAGGCGCAAAAGACTCCCGCTGTTCCGGTTCAGACACCTATTGATCCGGCTCTGCCGCTGTATAAACCAGGCGAGAATGTCTCGGGAACCGTCTCTCTGGCCGGGTCCATGACTCTGGCTCAGCTGGCTGCCATCTGGTCGGATTCTTTCAAGCAGCTCAGCCCGAATATTCAGGTTCAGGTCACCCCGAAAGGGTCCACCAATGCCATGCCGGCTCTGATCAACGGGGAAAGCGATTTCGCCCTGCTCAGCCGCCCGATGACCGAAACCGAAGTCAAGGCTTTCCAGGAAAAGTACGGATATCTGCCGACTGTCGTGGTTCCGGCTCTCGAGCAGATTGCCATCTTCGTGCACAAGGACAATCCGATTGAATCGGTCACCCTGTCGCAGATCGACGCGATGTTCTCTAAAACACTGCGCCGCGGTGCCGCCAAGCAGGTCACCACCTGGGGCGACGTGGGCGTGGCCGGTCCCCTGTCCAGCCAGCCGATTACCTGCCTGGGCCGCCGTGACCAGACCGGCCTGCAGGTGTTCTTTCAGATAGCGATTCTCGCCGGTGGCGAATTCCGCAGCGACATGACCGAAAATGCCAGCAACATCGACATGATCAAGGCCATCGCCGCCAATCCCGGCGCGGTCGGCTTCGGCGGGGCAGCCTTCGCCAGCCCGGAAGTCAAAGCTGTTCCCGTGGCACTCCGCCCCGGCGACACTCCGGTGGGAATTCATGACGCCCATTATCCCCTGGTGCGCCCGCTGCAGATCGTGCTGAAGCATGAACACGGCAAGCAGATCTCTCCGGCTCAGCAGGAATTCATCAAATACATCTTCAGCCAGCGCGGGCAGCAGGATGTGATCTTCGGCGGGCTGGTTCCCATTTCCGCACGCCCGGCAGAAATCGCTCTCGAAGCCGTGGGTGTTCACACTCTGAACTGACGCGAATTCGCACAGCCTGCGTCTCTTCAAAAGACGCAGGCCTGAGCGGTTTCCGGCAGATCGTGTTGCGTCGATTCTTTTCGTGCCATTCTTTTTTTCAGAACAGACTTGCCCGGTTCCGGATCCCAGCCTGACTGTGATTCCCGGCGAATCGCTCCAGGCCATGGACCACCTCAGACCAGGGCAGTTTGCTTATCGCGAGCCCTCAGGAGTCAGATCATGAAACGGATTTCATTGGTCGCCACCATTCTGACGACCAGCATTTCACTGGGCCTGCCGCATGCTGCGTGGGCCGTCAATCCCTCCACCAACTCTCAGTCTTCCCCGACTTCGCCGCAGTATTACAACCCGGCGATTCCCGGACAGGACCTGTACAATTACAACAATCTGGGAACCCTGGGCACCGGCCTGGGAATGGACCCGTTGTACAATCCCAACCTGAACGGAAACCTGAATCTTCCGTATCCCGGCCTGATTGATCCGGCACTGCGGACGGTTCCCAATCCGAACCCGGCCGCGTATCCCGATCAGTACGGTCGAGACCGCCTTTCCAATTCGATCAACCCGTCTTATGTCCCGTCCAATCCCGGAACTCCGTCTCAGCAGCGCAAATGGCGGCTGGGAGTCTATTCCAAAGACATGGACACAGGCGTGCGGATTTACGATGTCGTCAATGGCGGCGCTGCCTATCGCGCCGGTCTGGAAGTCAACGACCAGATCATCGCCATCAATGGATTTCAGGTTGGCTACGTCAAAGGCCAGCTGTATGACTGCGGGACCGAATTCGACCGGCTCGCCGATCAGAATGGCTGGGTCACTCTGCTGGTCCAGAACAACCGTGATCAGAAGCTGGTGAATGTGCCGGTGCAGCTTGATTCCCGCCTGTCGACCCTGACCGGCTCGGTTGCTCTCCTGAATCGCCAGAATCTTCCCCCCAATGCGGTCGTGACCGTCGAACTGCGCGAAGTTCTTGGCAACAACGGCACCCCGGTGACGTTCGCCAGCCGGCGGATCGAAAATCTGAACCAGTATCCAATTCCATTCAATATGGACTTTGATCCGGCTCAGATTTCTCCGAACGGGCGTTATCTGGTCTATGCGAGCCTCAGCTCGAACGGCCGGGAAACACACCGCACTCCCCAGCCGATCCGTGTCCTCGACCAGAATGGGCAGAACCGCCCGGTCGCCATTCAGCTCGAACCGGTACAGGCAGGAAATACACCTTATCCGAACGGGCAGATGGGCCCGAACGATCAGAGTGCCCAGGTTGCCCAAATCGTCAAGTGGTTTAATGAATACCTGGGCCGCAATCCGTCGGATCGTGAGCTGGTGACCTGGCTGCAGGCTCTGGGCCAGGGACAGTCGATGTCCCAGGTGCAGCTCAGCCTGCTGGCCAACGAGCAGTTCTTCAACCGCTGCGATGCGGACAAGCAGGTGTACATCACCCGAATGCATGAACTGCTGATTGGCCGCAAGCCGACACAGCAGGAAATGGCTTACTGGGTCGCACGTTACGACGCGCAGGGTGGAATCCGGCGCGACCTGGCCCGTGAATTCCAGGGAGCCTTGGGGATTCACTGACGTTTCAGCGCAGACCGCAGGTTTCGGTCTCCGGATCTCCGACGGCAGGTTGGCGGGCTGTCTGGAGCAGTCTGAGGCAAAATGATGCAGGCGAGCCTCGTGGCGAAACGTCACGGGGCTCGCTCGCTTCCTCGGCCAGGCTCAGTCGAAACCTGACAGGAATTTGACTCCGAAGAAGGGAATCCTGGCTTCTCCGGAGACGGAACTGATGCGATTCTTGACACATGGAACCATGACTCATATTGTTTATGTCTGGCTCGCAAAGGAGTCAGGCATCGTAAGAACTATTCCACACCGGCCCGAATCCCAGAATTCACGGCCGGCCAAGAGAAGAGGCTTCTCATGTAAGCATTGGCGTTGAAAGCGGCCGGTGCTCTGCGACAACAGGCGGACTGAAACTCCTTTTCGGGTTTCGGGCGGTCTGTTGATGCGAGTGGCCTCTCTCTCTCTGGTGTTTGGACGATGAGTGGGACTTTGCGCCCGCTCTTTTTTTTACCCCTATGGTGGCACAACGATCATGAACGGCAATGAGGTCTTACGCATCGTCGACGCCATCCATCGCGACAAGGGCATCGATAAGGAGATCGTGTTCAGCGGGATCGAAGCTGCGATTCTGTCGGCAGCGCGCAAGCACTACGGGGAAGACCGCGAAATTGTCATTGAAATCGATCGCGGCACCGGTGACGTCAGCGCCGCTCTGGATGGAAAAGCACTTCCCAAGGAAGAGCTGGGAGATCTGCTGGGGCGCATCGCTGCTCAAACCGCCAAGCAGGTGATGATCCAGAAAATTCGCGAGGCCGAGCGCGATGCCCTGTATGACGAATTCAGCGAACTGCGCACCCATCTGGTCAACGGCGTTGTCGTCCGTGTGGACCATGGCGTGGCATCGGTGAACCTGGGAAAAGTCGAAGCCATTCTGCCCAAAAGCGAGCAGATTCCCGGCGAATCGCATCGCGTGGGAGACCGGGTGCGCGCCGTGGTCCTTGAAGTCCGCAAGGCCGGCAGCCGCATTAAAGTGGTGCTCTCCCGGACACATCCCGAACTGGTTCGCCGTCTGTTTGAAGTGGAAATTCCCGAGGTCGCTGAACGAGTGATCGAAGTGCGTTCTCTGGCCCGGGAAGCCGGTTACCGGTCCAAGGTTGCCGTTTCCTGCTACGACAACAACATCGACTGTGTCGGGGCTTGTGTGGGAGTCCGGGGCTCCCGGATCAAAACAATTGTCGACGAACTCGACGGCGAACGCATTGACATCGTTCGCTGGAACGATTCTTTGCAGGTGCTGATTCCCAATGCCATGCAGCCGGCGGAAGTGGAAGACGTCATTCTCTGCCACATGCTCGGCCGCGTGATTGTGCTGGTCCGGGAAGATCAGCTGTCGCTGGCCATCGGCAAGAAGGGTCAGAACGTGCGTCTGGCCTCGAAGCTGGTCGGCTGGGATATCGAAGTCATGACGCAGGAAGAGCTGGATGACCAGCTTGAGCGTTCGGTCGGTGCATTCGGCCAGATTCCGAAGATCACCGATGAAATCGCCGAAGCCCTGGTTTCGCAGGGGTTCTTCAGTTTTGAAGATCTGTCGGTGATTGAACCCGACCACCTGCAGCAGCTCAGTTCGCTGGGCCAGGAAGATATTGAAGAAATCATCGCGTTTGCCGAGAAGGAAGCGGAACGCGAAGAACTGGAAACCGACCGCCGTAAGGCCATCGAACGGGAAGCCAAGCGCGTGGAACGCGAAGCCGCCGAACTCGATGCGATGACCGGAAACCGTCTGGAAGCCGCACCGGAAAATTCCGGTTCCCCGGCCGCCGAAACCGAAACGGAAGCCGAAGCATCAGCCGGTGAAGAAGACTCGGAAGGAGCTGCCGAAGAACATCCGTCGCAAACGCCCACCCATTAGTGCAGAGAACTCTCGCCTGGACACGCTGGATTCATGCCGCAGAAGCAAATGAATTTCACTTGGTGAAATATCGCTTGTCGACCGGCACGCCACGGTCATGCGAAGCGAAATGCAGGGCACCCCGGTGACGGATGATCCGCACGCCTGTTCAAAGAAACGGCAGGCTGGCATTCGACTTGCTGGCAACAGAAAGTCTGTCGGGCGGATTCTCTGGCGGAGTGATTTTCGAGCTGAAATGGCCACCGGAGTGCGGGCAGTGTTGCCAGTGCCGGTTTTCGGAAGTGAAGGTTCCCGATCAGCGCAGAGTTCGCAGAGAACCGGCAGATCACATTCAGAATCATTTCATGCGGTGTCCGTTTTCCACGCCACTTGCATGAAAACACGGCTGCGGGTGACCATCAGGTGACTCGCAAAGAACGATCTTTGTTCGGATTCGCGGCCGAACCGAGGATCACATTGACGAGGGGTGACGATTGAAGATCCGCATCTTCGCACTTGCGAAGGAACTGGGCGTCGACAGCAAAGATCTCATCCAGCAGTGCAATGATGCAGGGCTGGACGTGAAAAGTTCGCCATTGGCGAGCATTACGCCTGCCGAGCGTGACGTGTTGATGGAATACCTGCAGAAGCAGGGGACTTCGTCCGCAGGGTCTGCCGGCCATGCCGCTGCCGCCGCCGCGCCCGAAGCCAGCACGCTGCAGCGTGTGGAGACCCGGCGCGAGGCCGTGAGCCGGGAAATGCGTGACCTGGGCCCGCTTTCGCCCCAGATGCGGACCCGGCGTGCTCCCCGTCAGGATTCGGAGCTTCCGCCTGAAGACGAGTCTCTTGTGCAGGAACCGGCAGTCGCCGAAGCTCCGGCACCGGAACCGGCCGTGGAACTGCCGGAAGAAACTCAGGTCGAAGAGGCGCCCGTCGCTGCCACACCTGAGCCGGAAGCGGAAACGGAAGCTCCTGTGGCGGAAGCCCCGCCAGAGACCCCGGCTTCGCCCGAAGTGAAAGCCCCGAGCCCGGTGGTGACTCTCGTTCCGAAGCCGACTCCCCTGGCCCGGCCGGCGCCTTTGTCCCGGTCCGATTACATTCCCCCCGGAGGCGGCAACTCGCCCATTCGTGAAATGCGTCCGCATGGTTCGGTGCGCAGTCCCGATGAACGGGGGCCGGTCAGTCGTCCAGCAGCCGGAAGTGATCCGGCCGCGCCTCCTCTGCGCCGCGATAAAAGACGGGGACCGGCCCTGCCGAGCCTGGCCAGCCCCACCTTCAAGCCGTCTCTTCCCAAGAAGACGGACGAGCCGATCCACAAGCCGGATCTCGCCCTGACCGGCGATGTGCTCAAAAAGAACAAGCTGGCGGACATTCTGAAGAAGAACCGCGACGACGCCACACGGCGTCCGACCGCCGAAGAGGAAGAAGCTCCGGCCACCAAGGGAGCAGGCGGAAAGCCTTCTTCCCGCGGACTCGGTCTGGAAGAAGCCCGGGAAGCCCGTCGCCGTCGCCGCCAGAAGACCAAGGGTGGCGAGGACGATGAGAATGTGATCGTCAAAACGGTCAAGCGTCAGCGTCGCGGGTCTTCGTCTCACATCGAGCGGAAGACCTCTGCCAGTGTGGCAATGCCGATCACGGTCCGCAGCCTGTCGGAAGCAATGGGACGCCCGGCACGCGATCTGATCACCGTCCTGTTCTCACAGGGGAACATGGCGACGATCAACGATATGCTGGACGAAGAAGCCGCCATGGAAATCGCCATGGAACTGGGCGTCGATCTGCAGATCGAACGCGAAGCCGACTTCGAAGATGTCCTGGCCGGACGTCTGAGTTCCGATGAAGCGAACGAAGACATGGAAACAGTTCCCCGTCCGCCGATCATCACCGTGCTGGGGCACGTTGACCACGGAAAAACCAGCCTGGTCGACCGGATTCGCTCGTCGAATGTCGCCGCAGGCGAAGCGGGGGGCATCACTCAGCACATTGCCGCCTATCAGGTCGATTTCCAGGGTCAGAAGCTGACATTCGTCGATACGCCAGGTCACGCCGCCTTCGGGGAAATGCGTGCCCGCGGAGCCAACGTCACCGACATTATCGTGCTGGTGGTTGCGGCCGACGACGGCGTGATGCCGCAGACCGTGGAATGTATCAGTCACGCCAAGGCAGCCAATGTGCCGATCGTGGTGGCATTGAACAAGTGTGATCTGCCGGGCATCAATGAACAGCGGATTCTGACTGAACTGTCTCAGCATGGAATTCTTCCCTCGGAATGGGGGGGCGATGTCGAAGTCATTCGCGTTTCCGCCCTGCAGGGAACCGGCATCGACACTCTGCTGGAAACACTGCTGCTGACCGCGGAAATCAACAACCTGCGAACGCCTGTCTCGGCCCCGGCCGATGGCGTGTGCCTGGAAGCCTTCCGCGATGAAGGCCGCGGGCCTGTTGCCTGGGGAATTGTGCGGCAGGGAACCCTGCGCGTGGGAGATCTGGTGCTGTGCGGGCCAGCTTTTGGCCGCATCCGCGCCATGTATACCGATCGCGATCAGGAAATTCAGGAAGCCGGTCCCAGCACGCCGGTCAAAATCGCCGGCCTGGATGAAGTTCCCGGAGCAGGCGATCACCTGTTCGTGATGGATGACATCGAAGAAGCCCGCAAGTTTGCCATGGAACGCCGTCTGCGGGGACGCACGGCGGCCCTGTCAGGCCGGGGCGGTCCGAAATCGCTCGAAGATTTCTTTGCCAGCCGCGACGGAGCCATCAAGGATCTGCCGCTGATCATCAAGGCCGATACCCCGGGATCTCTGGAAGCCATTCGTGGCGAACTGGAGAAATTCGAACATCCGGAAGTCCGCCTGAAGATCCTCCATCAGGGGGTCGGCGGCGTGAATGAAAGCGATGTCTATCTCGCGGCATCCGCCGAGGCGATCGTCATTGCCTTCCATGTGGTGGCCGAAGATCGCGCCGAAGCTCTGGCCTCTCAGGAAGGGGTCGAAATCCGGCGGTACAAGATCATCTACAACGTCACCTCCGACATCCGGCAGGCACTCGAAGGACTGCTGGAACCGGAAAAGGTCGAAGTGACCACCGGCCGGGCTCTGGTCCTGCGGACCTTCAGCATCAGCCGGGTGGGAACCGTGGCCGGGTGCCGGGTGCTCAACGGTGCCATCGATCGCTCCAACCGGGTGCATGTCATTCGCGATCAGACCATTCTGAATAACTATGCCATCGCCTCCCTGAAACGGGAAAAGGACGATGCCCGGGAAGTTCGGGAAGGTTACGAGTGCGGGATCCGCCTGGAGGGTTTCAACGACGTGAAAGAAGGCGACCTGCTGGAAGCCTACCGGATTGATGAACGCAAGCGTTCACTGGAAGAGTAAACCGCCGGTACGACTGATGAACGACCGGACAGCGAATTCTTCTAGGTGAAGCGAGCATGACAACACGACGGACAGCCAAAGTCGCCGCGGCCATTCGACAGGTGGTCAGCACTGCCATTCTGATGGAACTTCGTGATCCCCGCGTCCAGGGGGTCACCGTCCTCAATGTGGAAGTGCCGACCGATCTGCGGACAGCAAAAGTCTATATCACCGTTCTGGGTGACGAAAAATCGGCCCGCCTGTCCCTGAAAGGGCTCGAAGCGGCACGCGGCTGGATCCAGTCCCGGATTGCCGACGAGCTGCAGCTCCGGCTGACTCCCATCCTGTCGTTTGTGATCGATCCAGGCGTGAAGAAAAGCATCGAAGTGTCGCGTCTGCTGCGGGAAATCCAGCCGCCGGTCGACGATGAAGAACAGAACGACGCCGAATCCGGCGAAGACACGGCTGACGATGCCGCTGAAGACGATGCCGGCGGCGAAGAGGAATAATTTCAGAAACACACAGAAAACTGCCGTCACAGGTTTCCCAGAAAACGAATCGCGTCCGCCGGAAAAGGCGGTCCCCCGCCGGCCGGCCTGCGGATTCGAAACTCTGCACAGAGAACAGACGGCTGTGAACTCACAGTGAACGGATGGCACGACTTCGGCAAGCACTGAGAACGGCCGGTCGACCATCTGATTCTCCTGCCCAGACACCATGAACACGCTTCAAGCCCGGGAGAGGTCCTGATGCCTGCCAAATCCCTGAAGGCAGCTGACAAGCAGACCATTCTGAAGAAGCTGACGACCGAAATGAAACGCCGTTATGGCGGGTCGCTTCCGAAACAGAATTGGACAAATTTCGAAACATTACTGTTCGCTGCCTGCCTGGAAGACACCGGCTACCAGACGGCCGAAGCGGCCTATGCACGCCTGCACGATGCCTTCTTCGACCTGAACGAAATCCGGGTCAGCAGCGTCACCGAAGTGCAGCAGGCCCTGGGCGATGTGATTGATGCCGACTGGAAGGCCATGCGGATTCGCGAGGCCCTGCAGCATATCTTCGAAAAACATTATGCCTTCGACCTTGAATTTCTGAATCGCAAGACCCAGGAACAGGCGGTCAAGGAACTGGCACAGATTCCGCATCAGTCCGCGTTCATTCGCGCCTTTGTGGTGCAGCAGGCCCTGGGGGCCCATGTCATCCCGGTCGATGGCACCATGCTGCGACTGCTGGTCTGGCTGGGTCTGGTGTCTGCCGACAGCGACGAAGAATCGGCCAGCGATGAACTGAAGGCCGGTATCAAAAAGACCGATGCACCGCTGTTGTGCTATCTGCTGAAATGCACCGCCACCGATGCGGAACTGATCGAGCATTTCGCCGACGGGCCAGATGACAATGTCGACCCGATGTCCGCTTCATCGCGTCTGGCTGAATTGTTCAAAAACCCCAAGAAGAAGCGCAAGCCGGCCAAGCCTGCGGCGACCAAAGCTGTGAGCGTGAAAAAGCCAGTGAAAAAGACATCTGGCCGCCCGTCGGCACCGGCCAAGTCTTCTCCGGCCCCGGCCAACCGCAAGGTGACCAAAAAGGTCCCTCCGGCCAAAAAGACGAGCCGTCCCCGTTCCAAATAGGGCCGGCGGTTCTTTCCGGCCCCCGCATCAAGGGGAGGCCGGAATAGGTGAATTGGCTCATTCCAGAGCAGCGGGATTCAGAAGGTCTCACTCCCGCAGGGCAGGGGAATTGCGGGCCTGGGGAGAAACCGGGGTTCCGCGTCCGAAAATTCGCTGTTGACTCATGGCGTCCGGAAGGGCGACACTTTGCCCCGGAACCGAAGCAGGCTGGGAGGCCGTCGCGCCGCCTGATTTCTGTCCGGCGAAACCTGATCAGGCAGACATCTGTTCAGGGCCTGTTCACCGGTTCCGCAGCAACGACGTCAGGCGTGTGCCTGTTCGGAACAGCCGTCTGCACACCAGCTCATGGATCGAGCGATGCAACTGAGACATCTGCGCTGGAAAGGCGAATATCTGGTCTTTCGGACCTTCGCCTGCGTCATTGAAGTTCTGAATCACCGTCAGGTGGCCCGCATCGCCCGACTGCTGGCCTGGGTGATGACCTGTGTGCTGCCGCGAAAAGTCACGCGCTATCAGGTGGCTCTGGAAAATCTGCAGGCGGCTTTTCCCGACATGTCCCGTGCTGAGATCGACGATGTGATCTTCCGGATGTGGGAGCACCTGTTCCGGCTGGTGGCGGAAGTCGTTCAATTCCCGCGAAAGTTCCGGCTGGAGAACTGCCGGGAAGTGGTCGTTTTTCGAAATCGCGCCGCCAGCGTGAAGGCCATGCTCAGCGGGCGGCCGGTGATTTTTGTTGGCGGGCATTACGGTAACTGGGAAGCGTCGACGGCCACTTTCGGGCTGTTTGGTTTCCGCATGGGAATTGTCGCCCGCAAGCTCGATAACCCTTATCTGCATGACTGGTTTGTGCGTGCCCGCGAAAGTACCGGCCACCGACTGCTGCTGAAAGATGGCGGCTGGGACGGAATGCTCGACATCATTCAGGCCGGCGGAGCTCTGGGCCTGCTGGGAGATCAGGACGCCGGGAAGCGGGGAGTCTTCGTCAACTTTTTCAATCGGCCGGCTTCCACTTATCGTTCCCTGGCACTGCTGGCGCTGGAGCACAAGGCACTGATCGTGATCGGCTATGGGCGGCGTCTGCCGGACGATTTCGAAAATGCGCGCTGGTCCCGGTTCGAGATCGGCTGCGAAGCGGTCATCGATCCGACCGAGATTCATTCCGATGACGAAGTGAAAACGGTCGCCGAGCTGTACAGCCAGGCACTCGAACGGGCCATCCGCCGTTCACCCGAACAGTACTTCTGGGTTCATCGTCGCTGGAAATCGGTTCCCCGCGTGCGCAAAGAAATGCCGCTGCGCCGCGCCGGCTAGAGCAAGTTGCTCTAGCCTGGGCCCGCGCAGCGCGCATCTCGTCCCATGAAACGCAACTCGCCGCGTGGCGGAACGCCCTCCCTCCGGGAGTGAGGGCTTTCAGAACCGTATTCTAGATCATTTTCATGGTTCTGATGCAGGTTTCATGGTTCTGATGCAGGTTTCATGGTTCTGATGCAGGTTTCATGGTTCTGATGCAGGCGAATGAGCGCGATTCACCGCATGCATGCCCATTTGATCGCCTGCGGAACACGGAAGACCCATTCCGCCATGGCTCTCAAGCTGGAGGCTTCCGCCAAGAGGTGTGCCGGAAGTCTATTCCTGTCGCTGACGGGCCCCAGGCCGTTCGTTATTGATGGCTTCTTCCACCGTCTTGCGTGAGCGTGGCATGAGCACGCGCGCCGGCAGTGCTGCGACTTCCCGGGCAGTCGGCAGGGCGGTTCCCCGATAGTATCTGCGCCGCACGGTGTTTCCATAGAAGTGCAGCGGCCGATACGGACGGGCTTCGATGGGCATCGATTCAATCTGTTCGCGCAGTTCTCCCCGGGCCACGACGACAGGCATCCAGCCCGGTTCTCCCTGCCGTTTTTCAGCAGCCTGGGCACTCGGCGAAGCTGTCAGTCCGCAGCAACATGTACAGACGGTGACTCCGCAAATCATCGCCTTCGACAGCAGCCGGCGAATGCTCTGTCTGGTTCGAAGAGAGACGGGAAGTTCGGATCCGACGGTCCCCATGTCACTGTTTCCTTTTCATTGACGGCTTCAGACAACTGGTCCTTTTGTCTGCTCTGCAGAACACGACTGAAGCCTGCTTCGGGCGTGTCTGGACAGAATCAACCGGACCACGAGGAGCCGCAGGTGACCCGCACGCGATGCGAGTCCAGGTCAGAGCGTTCCACTCTCGGCACCTGCCTGCTCCCGACTCCGAAACCTACTTCCGGAATTCTGAGTGGTCCCATCCATTTCAGATCGACACGGACGGAAATACGGCATGACGTTAAATCGTGCACGAATAGAGTTGCCGTCCCCTTCGGGAGAAACATTCACAATAATCACAGCATGCCGGGAATGCCGGATGTAACGCCTGCCTGCAGCAAGGCCGCTCCTGTTTGCCAGTCAGGGCCTGCAAGTCAAGAGGACTGCCGATCAGCGGGGGACCGGTTTCAGATCGATTTCGAACGGTACATCGATCAGTCGCACGGACGCAGGCACCTGCAGCCGCAGTTCTGCCGCAGAGAACTCCGCAGCGGAACCGTCGAAACGGCATTCCAGCCGAAGGTTCCCCTCCTGATCAGAAGCCAGAGTGCGCTCGATCGGCTGCAGAATTCGTCCTGGCAGATGCACTTCGACCTGACGGAACAGCATTTCGAGCTGGTAGGAATCGAGCCGGATCGGCAGATCGGAACCGATCCGGAGTTCCACACGGACCAGATCGGAAGTCCTGTGCCAGGCCTGCAGTTCGACCTCGGTCGCTCCCAGTGCCTGCACTCTGCCGGTCGGCTCGGAGAAGGAAAATGTCAGCAGGTCGCTGCCAGCCGCAGCCAGCAGTTGTGCCCTCCCGCGAATCTGAAAGGCCTGTTCGCCATCAGGAATGTTCAGGGAGTCGGGCAGCAGGAAGTTGAGCTGGGCATCCAGCGTTCTGTCTGAACAGTCCAGTTCACGGCGGGCAGACGGGCTTTGCGGAGGAAGGAGCTTTTCCTGATGCCGCAGTTGCACCTGGGCATCGCGCAGAATCAAAAAGCAGGGCTGAATGTCTTCAGAAAAATCCCAGTGCAGGCGGAGCCGCGCCATCGTCTGTGACGGGTGAACGGGGTTCGGCAGCAGAGTGACGGCAGCGGTCATCGTGGCAGGTTCCAGAAGACTGACGGCGGCCAGTTCGGTCTGAATCCGGCATCGCAATTGCCGGGCGATGATCGCCTGCGGAGTGGCACTCTGTTCGGCTTCCCGCAATGCCGGCAATGCCAGTGGACCTGCCGACTGCAGGTGCCGGGCCGCCTGCGCCCGGACGGCCAGCTCCTGAGATCCCAGCCGGCGCACTTCGGTCTGCAGATGGGCTGCCTCGGGCGTGCTCCCCTTCAGATTTTCTGTCGCCTGTCCTCTGGCAGGGAAGGGGCAGAAGATTCCCCCGGGAAGGAAAAGCAGGGCGCAGGCCAGCAGCACATCTGGCACTGGCCGGCACAAGCAACAGAAAGGAGGGGAATCATGCCGCATAGGCCGATTGCAACCGGAGAAGAACAGCACCAGATCGCATTCCTCTCGCAGGGCCCGTATCTCTGGGATCGCATTCCGTCGCGCGGTGTGCAGCGTTTGATGCCTCGCAATATGTACTGTGCGAGCCCCAGGTGAGAACAGTTTGTTCCTGCTCACAGTTTGTTCCTGCTCACAGTGTAGGCCGATTGTCACAGAAGTCGATCACCAGGCTGCAGTTCCTTGGGTGACCTGACGACGCCTTGTATTCGGCACAATCGGGGCAATCGGGGAAATCGGAATCTTTGTTGTCTGAGTCGGTCGCGCCAGAGTGCCTGCCGGGAAAATGAAATTCTTCATTCGACAGGAGGAAATAGAGTTTCGCGTGTCCGGCAGTTTGCTGCCTGCACACGTTCCATTTTCCAGGCTGCCTGCACCGGGATGAACAGCGTGTCCTGTTCCGCCGCTCCAATTCCTGCGATGAACGCCCATTCTGTCTGGTCCCCGGCGCGGCATCGAATCCGAAGTGCCCGTCTGACTTTTCAGGCAGACATGCTGCGCTGGATCTGGCTGCGATGGATCCGTCGCGGGGCGTTGAGCCTGCTGCTGATGCTGCACGCGGCATCGGCCTGGGGAGCCCCGATTGTGGAGCTGACCGCCGATGGCAGGATCTATCGCGGCCGGAATGTGATTCACAATCGTCAGATCTGCTGGCTGGCCGCCCGAGACGGTTCCTATGAGCGGATTGACCTCTCCCGGGTCAAAAAGTTCCGTAAACCAGGCGGAGAATTTCAAAGTGTTTCGCCCCAGACGCTGGCCACTCAACTGCGTGCCGAACTGGGACGGAACTGGGAAGTGCAGACATCCGGAACATTTGTGGTCTGTGCTCCCCAAGGGAAAGCGTCCTGCTATCTGGACGTGCTGCAGGGAGTCGAACGATCTTTCAACGGTTATTTCAGCCGGCGAGGATGGCAGCTGGACCGAAGCGATTATCCGCTGGTGCTGGTGGTGCATGCCAGCCGTCAGGATTTCGACCGCGAATGTGTTGCTGTCGGCATGCCTCCCAATCCGCTGCTAAAAGGCTTCTATCATCCCCAGACCAATCGCGTGACGCTGTATGATCTGGAGTCGTCGCCTGAGGAGAATGGGCCTGCCCGGGTGCGGATGATCAGCCGGTCAAAAACGGAACTTTCAGCCGCCGCCCGCCAGACGACCGTGCACGAAGCGATTCATCAGCTGGCCTTCAACACCGGTTTGCACCAGCGGGTGGGAGTGCAGCCCCGCTGGGTGGTCGAGGGACTGGCGACGCTGCTGGAGGCCGGGGCGCTGGGATCACGGGGGCGGGATGATGTCGACGGCCGGATCAATCGGGAACGGCTGGATGATTTCCGGAAAGCTTTGCCAGGTCGAAAAGTGACCATTGCCCGGCTGCTGACGGAAGATGAAGAAATGTTCGCCAGTGCGCCGCTCGATTTTTATGCCGAGGCCTGGGCACTGACCTTTTACCTGGCCGAATCCCGCCGGGTGGACTATGTGCGATATCTCAAACTCCTGGCGAACCGCGATCCTTTGAGCAATGATTATCCGCCGGTCGACCGGCTGGCCGATTTTCAGAAGATTTTCGGAAAAGATCTCCATCGCATGGATGTGCAGTTTCTGCGATTTCTCGACGGACTGGAGCTGTAATCGGCCGACAATTGCAAATTCCGGGAAATCAGACCGTCAGGCCGGGCGATTTTTTGCAAACATCTTTCCCTGTAACGAAAAAAGTCAACGGGGGGAGTTGGGAGCTTTGCCGAAAGGACAGGCTTGGCTATGATCTCCTCGGCATGAACTCCCGCCTGCCTGGCGGGAGAATCTGCACCGGCCTGACTGCCTGCGCAAGCCACTTCAAACCCGGTTCCGATAGTTTTCCGAAATAGATCTGCCATGAGCTTTGAACTGAAGTTGCCCAACGTCGGTGAAGGCGTCAATGAAGTCGATATCGCCGAGGTGCTGGTGTCCGTCGGGGACATCATCAGCGCAGATCAGCCGGTGATGGAACTGGAGACCGAAAAGGCGGTGGTGGAGCTTCCCTGCCCGCAGGCCGGCAAGGTCGAAAAGATCCTGTTTTCCGCCGGTGATTCGGTGAGCGTCGGAATGACGGTCATGATCATCGATACCGGTGCAGGCGGAGCGACCGCCGATACGGCCTCCGCCGCCGGGAAGAAAGACAAACCGGCGGACAAGCCGGAAAAGAAAGCTGCTTCTGCCGCAGAAAAGAAACCCGCCGGAAAGAAGTCGGCCGAGAGCGTTTCCGCCGCCGAGCCGGAAACCGAAATGGTCGACGGCACCATCGAATTTCAGCTGCCGCCGCTCGGAGAAGGAGTCAATTCCGCCGATGTGGCTGACGTGCTGGTGTCCGTGGGGGACACTGTCGAAAAAGACCAGCCGATTCTGGAACTGGAAACCGAAAAGGCTGTGGTGGAACTCCCCAGCCCGCAGGCTGGCAAAATCAAGCAGATTCATGTCAAAGCCGGTGATTCCATCAATATCGGCAGCCTGGTGGTCACGATTGAAACCAGCAGCAAGGTGAGTTCCGGCAAGGCCGCACCGGCTCCGGAAAAGGCTGCGAAACCGGCACCGGCCAAAGCCACAGAGAAATCTCAGGCCCCGGCTCCCGCTGCAGAATCGAAACCTGCTGCTCCCCGTCAGGAACTGACCGTTGCTTCGGCTCCGACTCCTCCGGCTGGAGCTTCTGCCGGGGCTCACGATGGCGAGCCTGTTCCGGCGGCTCCGTCGACGCGGCGTCTGGCCCGTCAACTGGGAGTCAACCTGCGGGACGTGCAGGGAACCGGCGGCGGCGGCCGCATCACCGCGGACGATGTGCAGGCCTATGTCCGCACCCGCCTGCAGCAGAGCATGAATCTGCCGGCCAAAGCGACCTCGGCCGTGGCAATGACCGGCGGGGCACTGGCTCCTCCACCACTGCCGGACTTCTCGAAATACGGACCGGTCGAACGCGAGAAAATGAACAAAATCTCGCGGACCGCTGCCGAAAACCTGACGCTCTCCTGGAACGTGATTCCGCATGTGACCCAGCATGACCGGGCGGATATCACCGATCTCGAAGCTGCCCGCAAGCGATTTTCGGCCGGAATCGGCAAGAACGGTCCCAAGGTCACCATGACCGCCATTGTCATGAAGGCCCTGGCCAAGTGCCTGCAGATCTATCCCAAGTTCAACAGCAGCCTGGACCCGGAAACCAACGAAATCGTCTACAAGAAGTTCTTCAACATCGGGTGCGCGGTCGACACTCCCAACGGCCTGCTGGTGCCGGTAGTGAAGGACTGTGACAAAAAGAACATTCTGGAAATCGCCCAGGGGATTACCGAACTGGCCGAAAAAGCCCGGGACCGCAAGCTGCCGGTGGACGCCATGCAGGGAGCTACCTGCACGGTGACCAACCTGGGAGGCATTGGCGGCGTCGGCTTCACCCCGATCGTCAATTATCCGGAAGTCTGCATTCTGGGCATGTCTCGCGGGCAGCAGGAACTGCGGCTGGTCGACGGCAAAGTCGAAGAACGCCTGATGCTGCCGCTGAGCCTGTCCTATGACCATCGGGTGATCAACGGGGCCGATGCCGCACGTTTTGTCGGCACCCTGTGCAATCTGCTGGCCGATCCGTTCCAGTTGCTGACCACGGTCTGAAATCTCCCGGCACAGCGTTCTCTTCCGTCTGTGGTGACTCCGATGAATCACGCTTCGCAGCGAACGAGGGCCGGGGAGGCAGCAGCCGGAGTGCTGTTAGCGGGAAGAAGTTGCCGGTGGGAAGCAGCCAGACTGAGGCTGTTTCCCAGGGCAACAGGATCTTCAGCACCGGAAAGCGGGTTCATTGCAAGGCCTTGACGTTCAGAATACGATGAAGCCTGCTGTTCCGCTCGAACTGCCTGCCGCTGCGGGCCACAGGAGTGGATTTTGTCTGCTGTCGGAACCACCGTTCCGGCAGTCTCTGAATCCCAGGCTCACTCCGATGTGCCGATCGATGCCGATCCTGGTACCTGTTTGAGCCGGCAGAAGTTCCCGGATGCCGCCTGTGATGTCTGGCGGTGTCGAAACTTCAGCGGAATGCACGAGATGTTGTCATGAAGAAGCCAACCAAAGATCTCTTCGACGATTCCACGATGACGTTCGGAGAGCACCTGGAGGCTCTTCGCAAACATCTGATTCTGGCCCTGCTCGGGCTCACCGTTTCCGTCGTCATCTGCCTGTATCAGGGCGAGTTGATTGTCGATTTTGTCCGCAGCCCGATCGATCGGGCGCTCCGGGCCTATGCCGAGCCGGATCCTCCAAAGAAAGAGGGCTGGGACGGCTGGAAGGAATCGCTCGGCGTCACCTATGTGTACGAGTTTTATGCCGGGATCGTGGACTATTTTCAGGGGCGGCACCCTGTTGATATTCCCGAATCGGAACCCACACCGCCGCTGCGCAGCGCCGACAGCGTGGTGGTTCAGATCGACAAGGCCCAACTGGTCAAAGTGCTGCAGCAGGTCGATCCCGGTCTGATCGCCCGTCCGGTCGAATCTGCAGAGAAGCCGTCTGAATCATCCCCGGCGTCTTCGCAGGCAGGTGCCTCGAAAGCGGCCGGTGCTTCGTCCTCGCCCCCTGCCGAACCGGTGATGGTCGCGCTGACGCTGGTGGCCCCTGAGTTCGCGCAGTTTCAGGCCACGGTCGAGCAGTCGCGCCGGCCGGTGACGCTCAATGTGCAGGAAGCCTTCATGATGTACCTGAAGGTCTCCATCATTGCCGGCATTCTGCTGGCCAGCCCCTGGATTTTCTATCAGTTGTGGCTGTTCGTGGCGGCCGGACTGTATCAGCATGAGCGGAAATACGTTTACATTTATGGCAGCATGAGCCTGGCACTGTTCATTATCGGTGCCTTGTTCTGCTTTCTGGCCGTGTTCCCGTTTGTGTTGAACTTCCTGCTGCAGTTCAACAAATCCCTGCAGATTCAACCGCAAATCCGGCTGTCGGAGTGGATCAGTTTCGCGAGCATTCTGCCGATCATGTTCGGCATCAGCTTTCAGCTTCCGCTGGTCATGCTCTTTCTCGATCGAATCTCGATCTTCAATGTCGACACCTATCGCGAGCAGCGCCGCATGGCGATTCTGGTGATTGCCATTCTGTCGGCCATTCTGACTCCGGCCGACCCGGTCAGCATGTTGCTGATGCTGATTCCCATGGTATTCCTGTATGAACTGGGTATTCGGCTGTGTGTCTGGATGCCCCGGCATGGCGACGAACTGGAGTCCGCCGTCTGATTCCGCCTGTCTGCCGGCGTCGGCCTGTTCCGGCGTCGGTCTTTTGTCCTGTTTTTTCCCCGGGGGAGATGACCTGATGAACCGACCAGGACCTGGCAGTGAACCGCTGCCTGAACCGACAACGCTGCTGCAGACCGGCTGGCATTGCCTGCACCTGTATTACTCGGTAGATGCCGCGGCCTGGAAAGCATTGAGTGCCGAAGAGCGCCAGCAGGGAGCTCAGGCCGTGATGGCCCTGCTCGATCCGGAACGTGACGGCGCCCCCGAACGCATTCAGACATTCATCACCGCCGGGCATGGTTCCGACTTCGGCATCATGGCGCTCGACCGTGATCCGCTGAAGCTGGATGACATCCGGCAGGGAATTCGGGCATCGCAACTGGGGCCGGCCCTGCAGAACACCGCTTCGTTCGTGTCGCTGACCGAAATTTCGGAATACGTGCCGACCGCCGAGCAATATGCCGCCAAACTGCGCGCGGCCGGAGCCGGTGAAGAAGACCCGGCCTATCTGGCCAAGGTGAAAGCCTATGAACAGCGTCTGCCGATGATGAACCGGCAGCGGCTGTATCCCGATTTTCCCGACTGGCCGGTGATCTGTTTTTATCCGATGAACAAGATTCGCCACCCGCAGGCCAACTGGTATGTGCTTCCTTTCGAGGCCCGCAGCAGCCTGATGGCCGAACATGCCACTTCGGGCATCAAGTTTGCCGGAAAAGTCTCGCAATTGATCACCGCCAGCACCGGCTTCGACAACTGGGAATGGGGCGTCACCCTGTGGGCCCGGACCCCCGAATACGTCAAGGAAATCGTCTATACCATGCGGTTCGACGAAGCGAGCGCCCGCTATGCCGAGTTCGGCCCATTCTACATCGGATATATCAAATCCCCGGAACAGGTTCTGCAGCACCTGCGCCTGATCTGAACCTCCAGAGCGCAGGCCGGCCGGGAGCAGGCAGCCGTGCGCGGTCTGTCCCGGGCGGTTGTTTCATCCCTGGCTGCCGGCACAATCCGCAAGCAGCGAGACGTTCAACGGTGAGACGCCTAATAGCGAGACGCCCATGAAGTTTGAGTGTCACTGCGGTTGGCTGCTGATCGATCAGACCGACGATCTTTCCTGCAAAGGACATTTTCAGTCTGACCAGACCTGGAACGCTCTCTGGGACGAAATCGAGACCCGGGTGATCGGGCGGCTGGCCGATCGCAAGCTCACTTTTGAGATGGCGGCCATGCTGCTGCGGCAGACATTTGGCGAGGCCACGCGCGTGGCCTATCAGTGTCCGGCCTGCGGGCGATTGTATCTCAACGACCAGCATGGGACACTGCACTGTTACGTTCCACAGGACCAAGCCACATCGAAACAGATTCTGCAGGCACAGCCTGACGCCTGATTTCGCTGTCCCGGATTCCCTGATGCCTGATTTTCCTTTCACGACCGGTGCGTTATGTATTACATCGACCCGCACGTTCACATGGTCTCACGCACGACCGATGACTATGAGCGCATGGCCCGCATGGGGTGTGTGGCCGTCAGCGAACCGGCATTCTGGGCCGGGTTCGATCGGGGAACGGTAGACGGATTCCGCGACTATTTTCGCCAGTTGACCGGGTTCGAACCCAAACGGGCCGGCTGGTCGGGCATTCAGCATTACACCTGGCTGTGCATCAACGCCAAAGAGGCCGAAAATATTCCGCTGTCGCGCGAAGTCATCGCCATGATTCCCGAATTCATCAACACGCCCGGCGTGCTGGGGATTGGGGAAATCGGACTCAACAAGAATACGCCGAACGAATCGACGATCTTCCGCGAGCATCTCGATCTCGCCGCAAAGCTGCAGGAACTGGTGCTGATTCACACTCCGCACCTGCAGGACAAATACAAAGGAACCCGAATGATTGTCGACATGCTGCAGGAGCGCAGCGACATTCCTCCGCATCGGGTCTGCATCGATCATGTGGAAGAACACACCGTGCGTCTTGCCGTTGAGAACGGGTTCTGGTGCGGCATGACGCTGTATCCGACCACGAAATGCACCCCCGCCCGGGCGGCCGACATCATTGAGCAGTACGGGGATGAGCGGATCATGGTGAATTCGGCCGGGGACTGGGGGCCCAGCAACCCGCTGGCGGTGCCCGACTTCATTCAGGAAATGAAGCGTCGCGGCCACTCGGATGCGAAGATCCGCAAGATCGTCTATGACAATCCGCTGGCGTTCTTCCGCCAGTGCCGCCGGTTTGAGTTCACCCCGCCGGCATAAGATCACTGGCGGGCGCGGCAAGTCGGTGATCGGAAGGTGGGGAGAAGCACAGTCAACGCTGCAGATCCGTGCGAATCACTGACTTTTCGGAGAATTTGCTGATCCTCACCTGCCGGCTGCCCGTTGGTCCTGAACACCAACAGGGGGTGAACATGAGGCTGTCAAAATTCTCGCGCCGGGTGCTGGTCTGGGGCAACCTGATCGGCATTCCGCTGATCTGGGGCAGCCTGATCGGCATTCCGCTGATCCTGGTCCTGATCGTGGCCATTTCCTGGGACATCTGCCGGTATCAGGTCTCGCGGGAACTGGCGGCATTGCGGGCCGAAGGCTTGCCGACCAACGCCGCTGAACTGAACCACTATCTCAGTATTCCGGCGGGCGAACCAGACGCGACGGAAGCCTGGCTGAAAGCAATTGAGGCCGTGAATGCTCTGACAGAGTCCAAAGCGGCCGGTGGCCTGCCGATTGTCGGGACAGGAATCGATTCGATTCCTCCCGCTGGAGAAGATTGGGACCAGCAGGCAGCCGCAGAGGCGTTTCTGAAGCAGGCGGAACCGGCCCTCGAAGCAATTCGCATCGCGGCGGCGACGCCGGGTGAAGTGCGGTTACTCAGTGATTTGCATGACGCGGTTTTGAATGATGTGATCGGAATTCGAAACTTAAGCCGACTCATCCTGTTTGCTGCACAAGTCTGCGGCCGCCAAGAACTGTTTGATGGCGCGTTCGAAAACATCAGCCACGCCCTGATGCTCTCCATGGAAATTAATCACAAGACTTTTTTCTGGGTCCAGTTAATCCGAATAGTGGTATTCAGCCAAGCCAGCGAAGCGATTGCCTCTCTCCTGCCTGCTGCTCGCTGGGAAGAAACAAAACTGATTCAGTTGCAACAGCAGCTTGGTGCAAATGACTTTCATCGTGATATGCAGCACGCATTGATTACGGAACGGGCCTCGAGCCTGGACATTATTCGGAAATCGTTGTGGGAACCGCTCCGCGTTTTCAATGAGCGCAAGACCTTGAGGCTCTTCCACGAAGCTATCGGAGCGTTCGATTTCGACTGGCCACTCGCAATAAAACGACTCGCTGATCTGAATTCTCGAGTTGAAGTGGAACGACATCGCAATTCCATGTGGAATTGGGAGCACTTAGCGCTCACAACCATGGGAACATGGAAATGGACAGGAGAAGCCGGCATTCGCGTCACCGCCAAACAGCGCTGCCTGATTGTCGCTCTGGCCGCCCGTCGCGGGCAGTTGCAGGGGAAAGATCTGCCGGAGAACGTCAACGCCATTCCCGACACGCTGTTCGCCAGTGAAGAACAGGCGCGAACGTGTCGGGTTGATCCCTATTCCGGCGACCCTTTGCTGATTCGACAGCAGGACGGAGAATGGATCATTTACAGCGTCGGCAGCAATCTGAAAGATGATGGCGGCACTGTTGAAACGAACGAATCAGGCGAGATTCCGGACATCGGATATGCTTTCCGCTGGTGAACAGAACGCGCATCGCAGATGCATCCGGCATGAGGGCGGAGTGGTGAAGGATCTCTCACGCGGATTCCAATGAAGCACAAGGAATTCAAGGCCGAGCATGATAGAACAAAGACCAAACTGGTCTAGAGCAAGTTGCTCTGGCCTGGGCCCGCGCAGCATGCGTCTCACTGGATGAAACGCAACTCGCCGCGTGGCGGAACGCGGCCCATACGGGATGATGGCGCTCCAGCCAGTGCATGACAGTGCGGAAAAATACGTTCGCTCATGTGTCGCGATCTGAAATCCGGAGAACATGTGCTTCGCATCCAGAGATGCACGCCAACAACAGGAAGGGACCGTCATGCCTGTCGAAGTGATCGACCACGAAAGCGGGGTCTATCTGGAATTGCGGGTGAGCGGAAAACTCACCAAAGACGATTACCGGCAGTTCACTCCGCTGCTCGAAGCACGCATTCAGGATGCCGGACAGGTCCGTCTGCTGGTGGAAATGACAGACTTTCAAGGCTGGACTGCCGAAGCGATGTGGGAAGACATCAAGCTGGATTCCCGGCACTTCCGCGACATCAACCGGCTGGCGATCGTGGGGGATTCCAAATGGCAGGAGTACATGACGCTGTTCTCCCGGCCGTTCACCACGGCCAAAGTGCGCTATTTTTCCACCGATGAACGAGAACAGGCTTTCGCCTGGATTCAGGAAGGAAGCGTCTGACTGGAAAATCAGTTCATGTCAAAGCGAATCTGCAGTGGGGGAGAATGCATGCCCCGGCACGTAACAGCGGCAAGTGCATCACACGGACAAGGGCAGAAAAACAGACTCGCTGAGGCGTCGTGCTGGAATCTTCCGGACAGGGCACCCGCTCATGTGCCGTGCTCTGAATGCCGGCTGACGTGACAGGCATTGAATTTTTCACGCCGCGAACTGCTGGCCAGACCGGCCGCTGTCTGTGAAGTTTTCACGCAGAACAGCATCGAGAATCCGTTGAGCGGGTGTCGTCAGCCATTTCCACAACGGGTGCTGGGCCGATGGGGCCGGAATTTCCATCACCCCGTCGAAGTCCCAGACCTGCGACATTCTGGCCATGCCGGCCTGATCCAGCTGCCAGGCATTGGTGTACTGCTCCCATTGTTCCTCCAGCGGCACCGCCATGACCGGTTTGCGCAGCAGGAAGGCCTCCAGCGGAGTCATCAGCCCGGCCGTGACGATTGCCGCCCGGCAGGTCGACATGTCCAGCAGCATCTGATAGCGATCATCGGGCTGCATCAGCACCAGGCCATGCTGCCCGCGTGGGATCTCTGCCTGAAATCCATAGGCTCGAACCGGCACCCCCCGCCGCTGCGACCATTCCATCAGGTCTTCCAGCTGGCGGCGTCCGGTGTGGTAATAGTTGTAAACGAACAGATGCTTCCCTTCGACATTGGGAAGGTCGTAAAGCTCTTTGCGAATGACCGGCGGCAGACACCGGGACGAGCAGGGAGCATAGTGATAGCCAAACTGCTGAGTGGTCCCCATGGTGTAGATCCGGACCATGGTGCCGGTGATCCGTTTCGCGAAGTGGTCCCCGGCGGGCAACGGCACATCAGGGTCGAGCAGGGCGGTTTGCCGGCACAGCGAAATGACTTCGCATTTCTTTTTCAGAAACGGGCTGCCTGTCAGCGGTTCAAAGTCAGAAAGAATGAGTTCCGGCTCGAATTCGTCGACCACCCGCTGCACCTGCCGAATCGCCCAGCAGGTTTTCGGAAGGGTGGAGAACCAGTTGATGGCGGTCTGGCGGAAGTCGGTTTTGCCCCGGACGAGAACGTATGGCAGGCCAGGCAGATGGCAATGCCAGCGGAAATGGTAGATCTCGGCGGGCCGAAAACCGGACGTCACCACCCGCACTTCGTGCCCCCGTTCTTCGAGCAGGGGAACCAGTGTGGCAGCCGTTGACAGGTGGCCCTGTCCCTGGGAGTTACATCCGAAGAGAATTCGCATCAGATCGCTTTGCCAGAAATCGGGTCCCCAGGAGTCTGGGAAGACGATCACAGGGCGTCACATCCGTGCACTGGTGATCAGTGGAAAAAATGCCCGTCTCCAGAGATCGGCGATCACGAGGGCAGAATCACGCGCATTCCCCCCAGACTTCCAATCTTCCACAATCCCGAAGCACTGCCTCGTTCAATTCGTCAAATCCGGAATATTTTGACAAAGTTAAACCCGGCCAACGATCGATAACTGAACGTGTCGGATTGGAAGCAGAGCACATTGGCGGACGGAATTCGTCATTGGCCTGCTTCAAGCCACATTCTCGCAGTATCTGGAGATGATCGGATGGCAACCTGGACGCGTCGTATCAAACGATGGGCCTTGACAGGCGCTCTCCTGCTGGCAGTGATGCCCAGCAGTGGTTGCTACGGCACCTATTTCTACCTGCTCAAAGATGCCTTTATCAGTGGCTGGTTCTTCGGGACCACGGCACCGATTCCGGTCACCCCGTTCTTCAGCCAGCAGATTGAAGACACTTACTGGGAAGAAGAACGCTACAAGCGGGTGCCGATTCTGGACCCCGTCGAAGGCGAAAATGCCCCGTTGTTCTGCCTGGATCCCCCACAGCCGGACGAAGTGATGCGGGCTCTGCCGGACGATGTTTCCGGTGGGGTGCCTTTCCTGGCAGAAACCTTCCGCAACAATGTGCGGATCGTGGTGGAAAAGATCGTCGACCGCGTGGATGAACCCCGGTTTTTCCCGCATGCCGGTCCGGCCCGCCTGCACCACTGCCATTACAAATGCACGGTGTATTTCGAGAAAACCATGCGGTCGAGCTGGCCGGTGCCGTTCACCCATGTCGATCAGGTTCAGGAAGTGGTCTATATCGACCATGACTACCTGATCCGAGTCGCCGGCCCGCAGGCGGGTTCGATGTAAGCCGATTGCAGGTCACCCGTTCAGACATCTCACGCGACTGGAAGTTCCGGTCGCGTTTTTTGTTGCGCCCGCCCGGAAACTCAGACTTCTTCAAGCTGTGCCTGAATTTCGCACCAGCGGTCTTCAGCCTGCGAAAGTTCTGCTGTCACCGTCGTCAGTTCGGTGTGCAGACGCATCGCCGCAGTGGCATCACTGGTCGACAGCAGTTCGGCATTGAGCTGCTTCTTCTGGGTATCCAGCCGGGCGATGGTCTTTTCGAGATTGGTCATCTCTTTCCGCAGAGCCCGTTCTGTCTGCGAATCCACGGTTTTGACCGGTTTGTGGATTTTCTCTGCCGGAGGGGTCGCCAGCCGTTTCCTGTTCGCGGCCGATTCCCGTTCTCCCTCTTCGATCTCTTTATTGACCGAATACAGATAGGCCTCATAGTCACCGCCATAATTGCGGGCCGAGCCGTCGCGCACTTCAATGACCGAGGTGGCGACCTTCTGCATGAAGTGCCGGTCATGGCTCGTGAAAATCACGGTTCCCTGATAATTCAGCAATGCCTGAGTGAGTGATTCGACCGTCTCCACATCCAGGTGGTTCCCCGGTTCATCCAGAATCAGAATATTGCACGTTCCCAGCAGCAGCCCGGCCATGCACAGGCGGGCCCGCTCGCCTCCGGAGAGAACGGAGATTTTCTTCTTCACATGCCCGCCACGAAACAGCAGCGCTCCGGCCCCGGCCAGCACTTCCTGAGTAGTGGTCCCCGGTTTCGCTTCGCGGTCCAGATATTCAAGCACCGTCAGATTTGGCGGCAGGCTGGTGTAGACGTGCTGGGCGTAGACTCCGATTTCGCAGCCGTAACCCCAGCGAACCTCGCCGGACAAGGGCCGCAGCGAATCGACCAGGGTCCGCAGCAGGGTCGTTTTTCCCTGTCCATTGTCCCCCACAATTGCAGCCCGCTGGCCATGATCAATCTCCAGGCTGATCTCCTTCGCCACGGCATATTCGCCATAGCCAATCGCCAGATCCTTGCAGCGCACCGCCGGTCCCTGACGGGGAACCACGACCGGAGCACGCATGTGCGGCGTCGGCTCATCGCTGAGAATGTCGATTGTCTGCAGTTTCTCCAGCTGTTTTTCGCGTGATTTGGCCCGCGTGGCGGTGCTGGCCCGGGCTTTGTTTTTATCAATGAACTTCTGCAGCTGCTTCTGTTTGGCGACGACGGCGGCATTCACCCGTTCGTCATGCTCGCGGCGGTCTTCGCGGTATTGCAGATAGTCCTCGATCGGCCCGGGATACATGGTGAGCCGACCCCGGGTGAGATCGAGCGTCTGCGAGCAGGTCGCCCCGAGAAATGCCCGGTCGTGCGACACGATCAGGCAGGCCTGATCGAAGTGCCGGAGGAAGTGTTCGAGCAGAATCTGGGTGCGCAGGTCGAGAAAGTTGGTTGGTTCGTCCAGCAGCAGCAGGTTGGGTTCATGCAGCAATAATGCCGCGAGCTTGACCCGCGTCTGCCAGCCTCCGGACAGGGAGGAAATCGGTCCTTCGAGGTAGGCCCCTTTGATTTCAAACTCGCCGGCCACCTGGCCACATTTCCAGTCTGGCTGGCCGGAATCGCGCATCAGAAAATCGAGCGCCGATTCTCCCGGCTGAAAGGGATCATGCTGACGCAGATAACCGACCCGTAACTGAGGATTGCGAATCACCTCCCCGCTGTCGAGTTCTTCTTCTCCCAGCAGGATTTTCAGCAGGGTCGACTTGCCTGCGCCATTGCGTCCGACAAATCCAACTTTGGTGTCTTCATAAATCGTTGCACTGGCATGATCGAGCAACTGCTGATCGCCATAACTTTTGACCGCATCCTGAATCTGCAGCAGCACTGCCATCGACAACTCTGTCCTGTGAAATCCCTGTCCGGTGGAGTGGCTGGCACTGTAATCCGGACGTCATGTTTTTGTGTCTATTGCGCGGAACCTGTTTTCAAATCAATGGTTCTGAAAAACAGACCCGGCCGGAACCGTCTGTCGGACCCGGCCGGCCCTCTTCTGGTCCATCCGGTTCCCAACGGGGGATCGTATGACTTCCCTGGGCACCGGTAAAGGACCGGCCGTTGCATCGCAGACTTCGGACCGGGGGCTCCGCAGAGCGCAGGTTTGGCCGGTTGAGCCCGAAGAAGCAGCAGGCAGACGGCCCCCATCGGCAGTTCGGATTGAGGCCGGACGGTTGATCGGGCTATAAGGGCCGCGATTCTCCCTTCCCCGAACGGAAGTCCATGGCTTATGTCGGCACACCGAAAGAACTTTTTCCTGCGGATGCTTGACCCCAGTCTGGTGATTGGCGGTCTCTGCACGATCGCGTTTTACTCGATCATTCATCTGCCTGCGATGAAGGATTCGGTCCTGCATCACTACACCACCGAACATGTGGTGGAATATGTGATTGTGACGCTCTGGATCTGGGGTGTGGTGGACATTGTCCTGAAATCGATGGGCTTTCCCCGCGAGATGCTGGCCCTGCGGGATCACTGGCTACCGACCCGACAGGGAAAAGAGCCGGCCAGCCAGGCAGCGGTTCTGCTTGAATCGGTGCGTTCCAAACCGCGCTGGTCACGAGAATCCCGGATCGGAAAACGGATCGTGGGGGCGCTGGAATATGTGACCCAGAAAGGCTCTGCCGAAGATTTTCGGGAGCATCTGCACTATCTGTCGGCACAGGACGAAGATCAGACCTATACCAGTTACACGCTGCCCCGGTTCATTATTGCGGTCACCCCGGTGCTGGGATTTCTGGGGACCGTGGTTCACTTTGGAACGGCACTCAGCGGCATTTCCTTCGACGAAATGGCCGAAAAACTGCCAGTGGTCGTCAGCGAAATGGGACAGGCGTTCAATACCACAACCACGGCCCTGGCCGGAGCGATGTCGATGATGTTCGCTCTGTTCCTGTGTGAACGGGTCGAAAAAGGCTACGTCCATCAGATCGACCGGTTCGCGGACCGGGAACTGATGAACCGTTTCGACATCAAAGACGGCAATCTGACGCCGTTTCTGGCCACCTTGAAAACCGCGAATGACGAAGCCCTGCAGATGATTGCTTCCACGCTGGGCAAGCATACCGATGTCTGGCTGGCTTCATTCGACCGCGTGCTGCAGAAGTTTGATCAGCGTCAGACTGAGGAGGCACAGGCCTGGTCCGAAGCTCTGGCGACTCTAAACGTCCGTCATGAAGAACTCGAAGTGAGCCGGACCATGACCCAGCGGCAGGCCACCGAAGACTGGAAAGCGGCCCTGCAGGCACTCGCGGCCCGACAGGAAGAATTCGACACCGCTCGGCAGGTTCGCTTCACGCAACTGGTCGAAGGTCTCGACGCCCGCCAGTCGCAATTCCTGCAACAGATCGACGTCACCCTTGAAAAAGCCCTGACATTACGGGAAGGTGTCAGCGACCTGGTCGAAGCCCTGCACGGCATCAGCCAGGGAGAAGGGAAGCTGCTCGAAGTGCAGACCGTGCTGGCCAAGAACCTGCGTGTCATTCATGAGACGCAGAAAATGGACGACGCCCTGCATGGTCTGACGGCAGCCATTCACCTTCTCACTGCCCGGCATCGGGGCGATCAGAGTGCTGCGGCATAAGTGGTGCGCTGGCCGAAAACGCCATCTCCTGTCGCATGACCGGCTGGAATCGATGTCGGAGTGCAACAGTTTCTGACTGCGCACTCATTTCTGACTGTAACAGTTCCTGAATGTAACAGTGCGTGCCGGTCATGGACGCTCCCTCACCGCATTTCTACGACCCGCGCCGAGGGGAAGAACCGGTTCGTCTCGACCGGCTGATTCTGGATGGCCGGCCTTTCGAGCCGGAACGGACCAACTGCTTTACGATTCATTGGATCGAATCCGGTTCCGGCCAGTTCTGGGCCGACGCCACCCGCTTCGAATTCCAGCCGAATTCACTGCTGTTTTTTGTCCCTTATCAGCATGTGCGTCTGGTTCCCTGGCAGGCGGTGCAGGGAACCTCCATTCGGTTCCATGCCAATTTTCTCTGTGTCGAAACATTTCATGCCGAGGTCGGATGCAGCGGCATCCTGTTCAATGACCCGCATGGAATTCCGATCGTATCCTTAAGCGATCAGGAACGGCCTGACATTCTGCATCAGGTGGCCCGCCTGCGGGACGAGCAGACCCGGCAGCAACTGGCCTTCCGCGAAGTCATGCTGGCCGAGCTGAAAGTGCTGCTGATTCTGGCCACCCGCGTTAAAACATCCGGAAAACCAGCCGGCCCATCCGGCGGCACAGGGCCACAGCATCCGGTGGTTCTGCAATTCCGGGAGCTGATCGAACAGCACTACCGTGAACTGCATTCCCCGTCCGACTATGCCGAACGGCTGCATGTTTCGGCCAAAACGCTGGGACGGATCGTTCGCGAGACACTCGGAACGACTCCCATGGAACTCATCCGCAGTCGTATTCTGACGCATGTCAAATGGCAGCTGCTGCACACCCTGCGCTCAGTCAAGGAAATCGCCCGCGAAGTCGGCTTTCACGATGAACTGTATTTCAGCCGGGTTTTTCGCAAGGCCACCGGCTGTTCTCCCCGATTCTTCCGGGAATTCGAGACAGAAATCCGGGGCGGAAGCAATTTGTCCATGCTTTCGTCCGAGGCATCCATTCCGAACTCTTCAGACAAAGCGGATAGTGCACTTTAGAGCCGCGAATAAAACTTCTCACGTGATGAGAATTTCCTTTCCCCGAGCGAATCAGGGCAGGTTTTGTTCGAGGTGCTGAGAACGCAGGCAGAGCCTTTCCATTGTGGGGAAGGTCTGGACCGCGAGCAGATCCTGGGGAGAGCCCACAGATGAAAAAACTGTTTGAACTGGCCGCACGTATGGACCGCCTGGGCATCACCATCACCCGCCTGGGACTGATTCTTGTGCTGCTGTGGATCGGAGGTCTGAAAGCCTTTCGATACGAGGCCGATGGCATTGTGCCCTTCGTCGCCAACAGTCCGTTCATGAGTTTCTTTTATGCGGATGGCGCAAACTACAAGAGCCATATGAACCCGGAAGGGGTCCTGAATCCGGAGAACCGGGCCTGGCATGAAGCCAACCACACTTACGAGTTCTCCTACGGACTGGGCACCGTGATCGTGCTGTATGGTCTGCTGATCTGCCTGCATCCCTGGCTGCCGCAGGCGGCCACGCTGGGGAGTTTTCTGGTGGTCATCATGTCATTTGTCACGCTGTCGTTTCTGATCACCACGCCGGAATGCTGGGTGCCGGATCTGGGTGATGCCCAGCATGGATTTCCTTATCTGAGCGGGCGGGGCCGGCTGGTGGTGAAAGATGCCATCATGATGGGGGCCGCGCTGGTGACGATGGCCGATTCGGCAAAAGCCGTGCTGCGGAAAAAATATCCGGCGGCAGGTTGAATTTCGAGAGTCGGATTCTGCTCACACTCAGACAACCGGCCGGGTGCCCCGGCTCTGTGAGCCGGGAAAGAATTGTGTCCTGCTGCAATGCGTGCTGAAATTCGGCGTATGTATCTACGGTCGGAAGACGGCGGAGATCAACTCCGCCGCTCGGTGGTCGCAACGTGTGCTGGATCGCAACATATTGAAAGTGCGCGAATCTCCATTCTGACCGGCGGGATTCAGTCCTTGGCTCATGGCACATGTTTGTTGGTGTTTTTGAGTTGTTTGAGGGCGGTCACGCCGTCGAATATGAGTTCGAGTTTCAAATGGCCTCGCCAGAGTGTGATCCAGCCGGGGCACAGAGCGAGTTTTATCACATTACGAGAAATGCGCTGGCTCATGCGGCGTGCTCTGTTGAGTCACTGACCCCGAAGCGTCTTTCAGAATCTGAAGCGTCCATGAGTGCAGCGCCTCAGCTGCGCGCCGCCAGAATTCCTCCGGCAATGATCAGCAGGCTCGCCAGGGTGATGGCCCCCGGCTGCACGGTTTTCCATTCGGCCAGGACCACCAGCCCGGCCAGCACGGCGACCAGGGTGTTCATGTTGTACAACGGAGCCAATTGGCTGATCGAACCGTCCAGCCGCCGCAGCGCCAGGGAAATCAGACCAGTGGCAAGTGCCCAGCAGACGGCAAAGGCCAGCGTCCAGCCGACAGCCCCGTTATTCCAGGCCGTGTTTTGCTCGCCCAGCAGAAACAAGCCCCCGACGGCGGAAATCGCCAGTCCGGAGATCATCAGAAAGAGACCGGTCCCCATGTTTCCCTGGGCCGCCAGTTTCTGAAACAGGGCCGCCAATCCCAGCAGGAGCGCCGGAAGCAGCCCTCCCACGATCAGCGCGAGTTGCCGGGTGGTCATTTTGAGAACATTCCCTGACAGGCAGGAGAAGAACAGGCCCGGCGACGCACAGAACAGACTTCTGACCGGGAGCTTCCGGAAGACATGTTTTGAAACGACCTGAGCCGAACGCCAAAGAGCGAAACAGGAGACCGCCTGCTCAACGGACAGACTGCCGCAGGCCGACGCGGTGGTTCATGTAGTGCCGGAGCGCGGCATCGAGCGGCATGCTGGTGCGAATCACCTGATAATCGATCACGCTCCGTGCGCAGCTGCGGCGCAACTCATCCAGGAAGGTTTGCATGGCGGCCAGATAGCCTTCCCGGAGTGTTTTCGGATCACAGGTCAGCGTGCCGGCGTCTTCCAGACCTTCGAACCGGGTGATGCCTGTGAAGTGGAAATCCAGCTCCTGATCGTCGAGCACATGAAACAGCAGAATGTCATGCCCGCGCATCCGCAGCAGATTCAGCCCTTTGAACAACTGGGTGCGATCGGTGAAAAAGTCGGAGATCAGGATGACCATTCCTTTCTGCGACTTTTCGTCGGCAACGGTCCGCAGCAGCGAGAACATGTCGGTCTTGCGGCCCGGTTTTTCGACAGCCAGCACCGAGAGAATCGTGCCGAGATGGTTCTGGCTGCTGCGTGAGGGAGCCCGGGTGCGGATCTGTTCATCGAAGACGGCCAGACTGACGGCATCCTGCTGGCGCAGCAGCAGATAAGTCAGCGTGGCGGCCAGGGAACAGGCATAATCGTATTTGGTCTGGTTCCCGGCCCCGAACTGCATCGATTCGCTGGCATCGACCAGAATTGTCGTCCGCAGATTGGTTTCTTCTTCGTACAGCTTCAGGTAGTACTTGTCGGTTTTCGACCAGACTTTCCAGTCGATGCGCCGAATGTCATCGCCGGGAACATATTCGCGGTGCTGCGCGAATTCGATCGACTGGCCGAAAAACGGGCTGCGATGCTGCCCGGAGATAAAACCTTCGACCACCTGCCGGGCCTGCACCTCGAGCCGGGAGATGCGGGCCAGCACTTCCGGCTCCGGGCGATGGTCGTGATCCGGGTGCTTTTTCATAACGATCGGGATGCCTTGAACAGAACCTGAAACCGGCTGCGTATCGGCCCGGAATTATGATTTCGCCCCGGGAGCGGAAAACATCGACTTGAGACGGGGATCGCTGGTCAGCTCCCCTTCCTTGGACGGGGTGACTTCCAGCAGTTTGCTGATCACTTTGTCCGTCGTAATGCCTTCGCTCTCGGCAGAGAAATTGGTGACGATGCGATGCCGCAGCACAGGTGCCGCCATGGCCTGCAGGTCTTCGGCCGAAACATAGGTGCGGCCTTTCAGCAGAGCCCGGGCTTTGGCTCCAAGGATCAGATACTGCACGGCGCGCGGGCCGGCGCCCCAGCTGAGCCACTCATTCACAAAGTCGGGAACATGCTCCTGACCGATTCGGGTCTGCCGCACCAGGGCGAGAGCATAGTTGACCAGATGATCGGTCACCGGAACTTCGCGCACCAGTTCCTGCAGCTCGAGAATTTCCGGACCGGTCAGCACCGGCTGCAGATCGACCTGCTGGTTGCCGGTGGTCTGCAGGGCAATCAGCTTCTCTTCTTCATAGCTGGGATAGTTGACAAAAACCTTGAACATGAAGCGGTCCTGCTGCGCTTCGGGCAGCTGATAGGTCCCTTCCTGTTCAATCGGGTTCTGCGTGGCCAGTACAAAAAATGGCGACGGAAGCGCGTGCCGGGTCATGCCGACGGTCACCTGGCGTTCCTGCATGGCTTCCAGCAGAGCCGACTGCGTTTTAGGCGGAGTCCGGTTGATTTCGTCGGCCAGCACCACGTTGTGAAACAGCGGCCCGGAAATGAATTTGAAGCCTCGTTCGCCGGTGTCCTGATTGGTGGTCAGCACATCGGTGCCGGTAATGTCGGCCGGCATCAGGTCGGGGGTGAACTGAATGCGGGCGAAGGACATCGACAGACAGCGCGCCAGTGAATTGATCATCAGCGTCTTGGCCAGCCCGGGCACTCCTTCGAGCAGGCAATGTCCCCGGCTGAAGAGCGCGATCAGCAGCTGGTCGATCACGTCGGTCTGCCCGACGATGATTTTCGACATCTGTTCCCGAATCTCTTCGTAAGCGCGACTGATCTTTTCAATTCCCCGGGCAGTCGCCTCGTGATTCGCTTCCGACATGCTGCATCCTTCGTTCAGGCTCGAAAGCGAGAGCAACGTGCTCTCACCGCGTTCACCAATCCTAGAGAGTGTCTGGACCTTCCGCCAAGGGGACTCAGGCAGTTCGATGGAAAGCCTCTGTCGAATTCCGCAGGAATGCAGAGAAAACGGCCCCCTGCCGGTCAGAAAATCCAGATCAGGGAGCCGGCCAGACCCGCCGGGCCAGACCAGAGTGGCACCATCCCGCATGGACCACGTTCCGCCACGCGGCGAGTTGTGTTTCATCGGACGAGGCGCGCTGCGCAGGCCCAGGGGAAAGCAACTGGCTCTCGCCGGGCCGGAATCAGACCAGGGACGTGTCCAGAGAGCATCCCGACCAGCCTGCTTGTTGACGGGCGGGGCACGCTGTATCTTCGTCGCATCCATGTCGTGGAGCAGGCGGGCAGTCCTGACGGCAGATTTTTTGAACGCGCCCGCTGCGCGCACAGGGCCAGGGGCCGGAGCCAGCTCCGGCGCAGCTTCATATCGGCAGACGCCATGTTCTTCTCAGGAAATGCGGGATGTCCAGGAATGCGCGGATCGGACTGGTTCTGTTTGCCATCTACACATCGTTTTATTTTCTGTTTGTCGGGCTGAATGCCTTTGACGCCGAGACCATGGCCCGGAGTGTGATTCCGAACGTCAATCTCGCCACAATCTCCGGCTTCGCACTGATCGCCGGAGCGCTGCTGCTTTCGCTGATTTATGGCGTACTGTGCGCGATCCTGGGAGATCAGCAGGGGCAGTCGCGATGATTTACTCTCCCAGTGTGCTGGCAGTCGTGATCTTTCTGGCATTTGTCGGGGGAACGATGGGGCTGAGCTTCTTTCTGGGAAGCCGGGCCCGGTCGTCGCAGGGATTTTTCACCGCCCACGGCCAGATTCACTGGTTCATCAACGGCATCGCTTTCGCCGGCGATTACCTGTCCGCGGCCTCGTTTCTGGGGATCTGCGGCATGATTGCGTTTTATGGATATGATGGATTCCTGTATTCCATCGGATATCTGGCCGGCTGGATTGTGGCCCTGTTTGTGGTCGCCGAGCCGCTCAAGCGTCTGGGAAAATTCACCTTTGCCGATGCGCTGGATGCCCGCTTCCAGTCGAAAGGCATCAAGCTGGCCGTGGGCATCAGCACGCTGGCCGTCAGCCTGTTTTACCTGATTCCCCAGATGGTCGGAGCCGGGGTGCTGGTGCAGCCGCTGCTGGGGCTGGACCACTGGAAAGGAGTCGCGCTGGTCGGTGCCGCGGTGATTTTTATCGTCGTCTCGGCCGGCATGGTCTCCACGACCTATGTGCAGTTTCTCAAAGGGGGCCTGCTGGTTCTGTTCAGCTTTATTCTCACGGTCCTGATTCTTCAGCAAGGGCTCGTCGTCCGGAACGGCGGTCAGGATGGGCATGAGTTCCGGACCATCGGCCCGGTCTCGGAAGAACAGCTGGGCCAGCAGACCTGGATCGAGGAGCATCTGGGAAGCCATGTCCTGATGGATCTGGATGCGGCCTGGGATGGACTCGATTATTACCGGACCGAAGACACCAAAACTGGTCAGATCACCACCTGGCGGCTCGAACCGCTCGACAACGGTCAGATGATGCTCCGGGAAGCCCAGACGATCACACACACCGTCCATGGCAGAATCCTGGTCAATGGACTTATCAAAGGGACGAGGCCCGGGGAGCCGGAGCTGCACCCGGTCGGATATCTCAGCCGGCTGCCGGATGGCAAAACCGCGACCGGCCCGCTGAACCCGCTCAGTTTTCTGCAGCAGCTGCATGGGAGCGAAGTGATTCGCTGGGGAAGCCAGCAGATCCGTGAAACCGAAGGCGGAATCACGACCGTTTATTATCAGCAGCCGACGCGCGGTGCCGATCTGCTGGTGCCGGGAGTGCATCCCACGTTCAAGGGAATTCACAGCGACAAACTGACCGACCGGCTGAACTTCATCTCGCTGATGCTGGCCCTTTTCTGCGGCACAGCCTCGCTGCCGCATATTCTGATCCGGTATTACACCGTGAAGGATGAACGCAGTGCGAGAAAAAGCACGATTGTCGGCATCGCGGCGATCGGATTTTTCTATGTGCTGACGCTGTACTTGGGACTGGGAGCCATGGTCAGCGGGGCGCTGGATGTCACCGATTCCAATATGGCGGCTCCCCTGCTGGCCAAAAGCATCAGTGAATGGCTGTTTGCCGTCATCTCCGCCATCGCCTTCACCACGGTGCTGGGAACCGTAAGCGGGCTGATCCTGGCTTCCAGTGGAGCCATCACCCATGACCTGCTGACCACCGTCTGCGGACTGAAGCTGAATGACTTCGAACAGGTGCGCATCGCCCGGTTCGCCTCGGTGATCATTGGGGCGCTGGCCATTGTGCTGGGAATTGTGTTCGAAAAGCTGAATGTGGCCTATCTGGTCGGCTGGGCCTTCAGTGTGGCGGCATCGGCCAATCTGCCCTCGCTGGTGATGATGTTGTTCTGGAAGCGGACAACCAAACAGGGAGTCATCGCGGCCGTCATCGTTGGAATGGTCACATCACTGGGGTGGATTCTGCTGAGTCAGGATACGTTCAAGAGTGTCTATGGCATCAACCCGACTCTGGCCCCGGTCCCGTTCAGCCAGCCGGGAATTGTGACCATTCCGCTGGGCTTTCTGACGCTGATTGCAGTTTCTCTGCTCACCAGCCGGCGTCAACCGGCCTGATGCCGGTGGACCGTTCCGGATGCACTCACCGACGCGGCGCGCTCTGAAATCCCGAATCTTCGACTCGTCCACGCATTGTGTTCTGATGAAATGGGCGCGCTCAGCCAAAACCCCAGCGTCACGGCTGGGCGGCACGGGCCTTGTCGGAAATGTCTTTCCGGCACCAGGCTCCCTGCCAGCGAATGCAGCGGACCGCTTCATAAGCTTTGCGTTTGGCGTCGGAAACGTCCTGGCCCAATGCTGTCACGCCGAGCACACGTCCGCCGGTGTTCACAATGTCGTTCTTCTTCCGGGCGGTTCCGGCGTGGAACACTTTGACATCCGGCAGTTTCGCCGCTTCCTCCAGCCCGCGAATCGGATGACCGGTAGAAATGGCTCCTGGATAGCCATCTGAAGCCATCACCACGCAGACTGCCGTGCGATCATCCCATTCCAGTTCCGGCAGATCCTTGAGTTTTCCATCGGCCGCAGCGCACAGCACATCGAACAGGTCGGTTTTGAGACGCATCAGAATGGCCTGCGCCTCGGGGTCACCCAGGCGGACGTTGTATTCCAGAACCTTGGGGCCTTGCGCGGTCAGCATCAATCCGGCATACAGGACACCGCGAAACTCGGTGCCGTTCTTTTTCATGGTATGCACGGTCGGAATGAGAATTTTGGAGATGACGCTGTCGAGCAGTTCTGGCGTGGCGAACGGGGCCGGGCTGTAAGCCCCCATGCCGCCGGTATTAGGCCCCAGATCGCCGTCATAGGCGGCCTTGTGATCCTGCGCGGCTTCCAGAGTGATAATGGTCTTGCCGTCGACGAGTGCCAGAATGCTGACTTCCTGGCCGACCAGCTTTTCTTCAATGACGACCGTCCGGCCTGCTTCGCCAAAAACGGCCTGCTCCATCATCTGCTGCACGGCCGCAATGGCATCGGCCTTGGATTCGCAGACGGTCACTCCTTTTCCGGCAGCCAGTCCGTCGGCCTTGACCACCAGGGGGGTTTCTTCACGATCCTGAATGAACTGAATTGCCCCTTCGACGTCTTTGAAGACTCGATATTCCGCCGTCGGGACACTGGCCTGCCGCATGATGTCTTTGCAGAAGGCCTTGCTGCCTTCCAGGGCCGCCGCGGCCATGCTGGGACCGAATACCCGCAATCCCTGCTTTTTGAAGACGTCCACAATGCCATTGACCAGCGGCACTTCAGGACCGATCACCGTCAGGTCAATTTTTTCGTTTTTTGCGAATTGCGCGAGCCGTTCGTTGTCGGTCACGCTGAGATCCACATTGGTGACGTCCAGCCCGATGCCGGCATTTCCCGGAGCGCAGAACACCTGAGTGACCTTGGGCGACTGCTTCAGCTTCCAGGCCAGGACATGTTCACGGCCTCCGGAACCTACAACCAGCACTTTCATCTCAATTCCATTCTGTTTGTGGGCGTCGCCGGTCGGCAATCATCCCGCGCCGTCGGTCGGCAGACAGCCGCTTCCCAGGCAGACACACAACCTGCGTGTTGCCGGAAACCATTCCCAGTTGCCAAGATTCCCGTCCCCTGCCGGCATGGACTGGCCACCCGGGCAGGTGATGTTCAGATTTCATCGCATGAAGTATAGTCAGCCCGGTGCCGGCTCGCGAGCAGCGGATGGCCAGCGCCTGTTTTCAACATCGGTTCTCATGGTGCCGATGGCTGTCTGACAGACTTTTGATCCCTGGAAACGGACGACCGTGTCTGGAAATTCGCCTGCCGCATTTGCCAATCTGACAGGAAAAACCGCCCTGGTGACCGGAGCAAGTTCCGGAATCGGGCGGGCAATTGCGCTGGAACTGGCCCGCGCCGGCGCTGCGGTGATTGTGCATTTCGCCCATTCCCGAGACCGGGCCGAACAGGTGGCCGGGGAGATCCGGCAACTTGGCCGGCAGGCCTGGACCGTCGGGCTGGCCTTTGAACAGGCGAATTTTGCCCCCTTCGTGGATCGTGTGTGGAGCGACTGCGCTCCGGTCGACATCTGGATCAACAATGCCGGTGCCGATCTGCTGACCGGCGACGCCGCAAAACTGCCGTTTTCCCGAAAGCTGGAACTCCTCTGGCAAGTGGATGTACTGGGAACGCTGGAACTGTCCCGGACCGTCCTGCAGCGCATGAAGCAGACCGGCAAGCCAGACGGCAAAGCGATTCTGAATATCGGCTGGGATCAGGCCGACCGGGGCATGGACGGCGACAGCGCGGAACTGTTTTCAACCGCCAAAAATGCCATCATGGGATTCACCCGTTCCCTGGCGATGAATGCCGCTCCCGACGTGCGGGTGAACTGCATTGCCCCGGGATGGATTCGCACCGCCTGGGGAGACCAGGCCAGCGCCGACTGGCAGGCGCGGGTGCTGCACGAAACCCCCTTGAAACGCTGGGGAACACCGGAGGACATCGCCCGGCTCGCCCGATTCCTGGTCAGTGATGAGGCCGCGTTCATCACCGGACAAGTCATCAACTCCAACGGGGGAGCCGTGCGTTAGAGCCGGTGGCTCTTTCCGATGCCCGCGTCGGAAGGTGTCAGGATGGGTGACTTCCCAATCCGCGGGGCAAGGACGGTTGAACAATCAGGCAGAGTGTTATTGAGCCGGTGGCTCTTTCCGATGCCCGCGTCGGAAGGTGTCAGGATGGGTGACTTCGTTCACTTTTGAGCGGCGGGATTCAGTCCCGCCGGTATTTCAAGTTCAGAAAACACAGACTCCAGCAATATCGCAACAATATCTCATTGATGGCGGTGTCTGACTGAATCCGGAACATGACGAACCGCGCCGCATGACCAAAGCATGGAAGACGGCAGAGTTCAACTTCGCTGCTCGGTGTTTGCCCTCCATGATGGATCGCAACTGATGGAATGGCCATGAATCCCGCATGATCCCCCGCACTCGAATATGCGAGTCACTCGCATTTGGGGGAGCATCTGCGGCAAAAAGCTCGTCATCGATTCAACAGTTTGATTCGCAGGACTTATCGACAACGCTCCACGTTCACACAGATCAAAATGAGGAAGAAACATGTCACGGTTTCGGGTGTTTGTCACGGATTTCATCCATCCTCCCCTTGTTCACGAAGAACGCATTCTGGGAGATCTGGCCGACGTCACTGCATTACAGGCCTGCGGGGAATCCGAACTGGGCGACCGCCTGGACGATGCCGATGCGATCATGCTGTATCATTTCATTACGCTGTCGGCCAAAACGATTGACCGCCTGCGGCACTGCAAGCTGATTGTCCGCTGCGGAGTCGGAATCGATAACGTCGACCTGGCGGCGGCACGAGCCCGGGGAATTCCTGTCGCGAATGTGCCGGATTATGGTTCGGAAGAGGTCGCCGACAGTGCCATCGGCATGCTGCTGACGCTGGCCCGGGGCATTCATTATGCCAACAGCCGGCTGCAGCGCGGGGCCGGCCCGTGGACCTATGAGCAGGTGGCTCCGCTGCAGCGACTGCGCGGCCGGATCTTCGGCATTGTGGGAGTCGGCCGGATTGGAATTGCCACCGCCCTGCGTGCCAAAGCACTGGGAATGCGGGTACTGTACTTCGATCCTTTTGCGCCGGAAGGAACCGACAAGGCCCTGGGCATCGAGCATGCGGAGCATCTGGAAGATCTGCTTTCCGTGGCCGATGTGGTGAGCATGCATTGCCCCCGAACGCCTGAGACGCATCATCTGCTCAACGATGAAACGATCGCGCGCATGAAAAAAGGGAGCTATCTGATCAACACCGCCCGGGGAGCCGTGGTGGATGTGTATGCCGTTCTGCGTGCCATTGAAAGCGGACACCTGGCCGGTGCCGGAATCGATGTGCTGGAGACGGAACCTCCGGCGGCGAATGATCCGTTGATTGCCGCCTGGCGCAACCCGGAGCATCCGGCTCATGACCGGATCATTATCAACCCCCACTCGGCGTTCTATTCGGAACAGGGTCTCGATGACATGCGCATCAAAGGGAGCCAGAACTGCCGGCGGGCATTGACCGGGCAGCGAATTCGCAACGTTGTCAACGGCATGCAGTGAATCCACGTCCGGTGGTGAATTTCATGCGAGGCGGTTGAGGACGAGAGCCGGTGACTCGTTCCGATGTCCGCGTCGGGCGGTATCAGGAGAGGGAATTCGCTCTTTCCCGAGCGGGGGAATTCCGTCTCGCCGACAGTTCTGCCTGGGAGACGGGGTCCACAACTGGTCGGGTGCCCCGGCTCTGTGCCCCGGGAAAAATGCATGTGACCGGCTGCAATGCATGAGGAAATCCGCCGCGTGACTGACTGCAGTGTGTGAGGAAATCCGGCGCGTGACTGACAACGAAACATGACCGGCCTGCGGAAGACGGCGGAGTTCAACTCCGCCGCTCGTCGGGACGCAACATGTGATGGATCATCATGTGTGGAATGAACATGTCTTCTGACCGGCGGGGTTGATCCCCGCCGGCGTTGCTGTTTGAAAAGCACAGTCCATTGATGCTGCGTGACTGAGAGATTTGGCAGAGCACGCCCCGTCAGCCAGTGCATTTTGTGCCCCGCTGACACGGCGTGTCCGGGGCGAAAAAACAGGGGAACAGGCATGGCCAGCGTCCAGACAGCAATCTGTTCAGAAACTTGCCAGACAGCCTGTTCTCAAAAATTGCACTCTTCGAAATTGATTTCGGCCACCAGATTACAATTTTGTTAGAATCCTTTTGGAACCGATCACGGTCCCTCAAACATCGCAATGCTGGTGCACAGGAAACTTGTCCAGACATCCGGAACCGGGGGTTCTGTCGCCCTGATGCCAGGAATGGAACCTGATTTGCTCCCCCGCCTGAGACGAGTCCAAGTTTGAAAGATGCCCCAGTATTGTTCAGCAGGAGTAGACACGTGGGACCAGGTCTTGAGTTGAAAGAGTCGCCGCTGCAGGAAACCGGCTCGATGCATGTGCTGCTTGTCGAAGACGACGTGATTCTGGGCAAGGCCGTGGCACGGGGGCTCGAAGATGCCGGAAATCTCTGCACCTGGGTCCGCAGCGGGCAGCAGGTGCTCGAGAAACTGCGGGAACGCCGGTTCAGCGTGGTCGTGCTCGATCTGATGCTTCCGGATGTCGGCGGAATTGAAGTGCTCAAGCAGATCCGGCAGTCCGGCAGTCTGGTGCCGGTGCTGATTCTCACCGCACTGGGAAGCGTGCAGGAGCGTGTCGTCGGACTGGAGGGAGGCGCCGACGATTACATGGTCAAGCCGTTTGCCCTGCCGGAACTGGTCGCCCGGCTGAAAGCGATTACCCGTCGGACCCAGAAGCCGACCAGCCAGCATCTGCGCGTGGGACCGATTTCCCTCGACCTGTCCACCCGCCGGATCTTCCGGGAAGGAAAAGAAGTCGACCTGACTCCCACGGAAGCCAGTCTGCTCGAATTTCTGATGCGGAATGCCGATCAGGTGGTCACCCGAAAAATGCTGTGCGAACATCTCTGGGAATCCGACTGGGAAGGTGTCACGAACGTGATCGAAGTGCATATCAACCGCCTGCGCGGCAAGATCGATCGTGACTTCGAACGTCAACTCATTCAGACCGTCCGGGGACGGGGATACGTGTTGCGCGGCTTCTGATTTCAGGTCGGCAGCTCTTCCGTCAATCCGTTCTGAGCTCCTGCCGTTCTGAACTCCTGATGGTGTTTCCTGGAAATCAGGAATCAGGACGGCGCGGACTGCGGTCTGAGGTGGTGATGCGTGCGAGTGCATCGCTCCTGTTGAGGGCGAGTTGTGTGACGCGGCCAGTTGCGTTTCCCGATTGGCCTTTTCCCGGGCGAAATGCGTGCTGTGCAGGCCCTGGCGAGAACACCCGGCTTTCGCCAGAAGTTTGTTCCCGGCCGACCCCTGACATTTCAAACGCCAGGGGCATTGTGCTGTCCCAGTGATTCAGGATGCGGAAGGCGCCATGCTCTCAATCTGGACTGCAGCGATCCAGCGCCTCCGTCGCATCTGGCGGACGCTGCGTTTCCGGCTCACCCTGGTCAATGCGTTCAGCGTGGCTCTGACCAGTCTGGTGATGCTGGGAATTGTCCGACAGGGAGTGGAATGGGCCCTGTATCACGAACTGGATCAGGTTCTGCAGGAAGACCTGCAGGAAGCCTCTCTGGCCATTGAGCAATCGAAGTCAGGCGAGTTCCGTGAACTGCAGGAGGAATTCACCCGCAAGGCACTGGGCCATCGACAGCACGGCTGGTTCATTCAGCTGACGATGCAGAACAGCCAGGAACTGTGGTCGAGCGACAGCACTCCTCCCGAGCTGAATTCTCCCCGCCTGATCGGCAATCTGCAGCCATTGACAATTGATCGGCTGCGGGTGATCACTGCCGAACTGCCGGCGAACCGTCTGAACATTCGCCAGATCCGCGTCGGTTCCCGACTGGATTTTCTTGATAACGACATGCGCCGGATCGACCGGCTGGTGTTGAGTGCCGCGATGATGCTGATCATTGTCGCTCCGCTGTGCGGCTATTGGCTGGCAGGGCGGGCCGCGCGAACCATTGGCGATATTATTCATACGGCATCGCGTCTGCGCCCCACACATCTGGATGAACGGCTCAAACTGCGCGGCACCGGCGATGAACTCGACCAGCTGGCCTATACCATCAATGGTCTGCTGGACCGCATCGGGGCATATCTGCAGCAGCGCCGCGACTTTCTGGCCAATGCCGCACACGAACTGCGCACCCCGCTGGCAGCCATTCGCAGTTCGGTCGAAGTCGCCATGAACAAAACCGGGCTCAGCTCTGATCAGGCGAACATGCTGGAAGACCTGATTGACCAGTCGATGTCGCTGGAAGTCCTGGTGAACCAATTGCTGGTGCTGACCGAAACCGAAATGGGGCAATGGGCGCATGATTCCGAGAACGTCGCCCTGCACGAGATCGTCAGCCGGGCGGTTGACATGTTCCAGGGGGTCTCCGAAGAGAATGGACTGACGCTGCAGCTGGGCCCGGTTGATCCGGTGACCGTGTCCGGAAGCCGCAGGTATCTGCGGCAGGTCGTCAACAACCTGATTGACAATGCCGTGAAATACACGCCGTCCGGAGGCTCCATTCAGGTGGAACTGCGGGCGATTCCGGAAGAACGGATTGGCCGTCTGACGATTCGCGATACCGGCATCGGGATTTCGGAGCAGGATCTGCCCAAGGTCTTCGATCGTTTTTTTCGCGCCGATCGCTCACGCACACGCAGCGATGCCATTCAGGGAACCGGTCTGGGGCTGAGCATCTGCCAGTCTGTGGTGCATGCCCACCAGGGGACCATCCGCTGCGAGAGTCTGCTGAATCAGGGGACGATGATCGAGATCACGCTGCCGCTGGTGAGTGTCGTTCCCGAAGTGACACGCGAGCGATCGGCCAGTTGACTGCAACCAGTTGCCAGTTGCTCTCCGTCGGGAGATCCGGCCAGCAGCCAGCAGCATTGTGTTCCGGCCGGTGGTCTGCCATTCAGGCGTGCAGCATGGTGTGCGAGGTGGCGTGATGCAGCGGGCGAATTTCGCCTGTGGATTCCAGTTGATTCGCTTCCGCCCGGATTCCCTGAAAGCCTTCCCGCAGTGTCTGCATCAGTTCGCGCACATGTTCCCAGTGAGAAGTGACCGGTGCTGAAATCTGTCCCAGCGAATGGACGCACAGATCGCGAACATGTTCGGCCAGTTCTCCGGATCGGGTGTCGACGCCATCGAGCAGCAGCAGAATGAGCTGCGAGACTTTCAACTGCTTCTGAGGATAGTCCGTCAGATCCTGCCGGTTCAGCATGTCGATGCCGTCGTCCAGATGCTGAATGAGTGCATCATAGATCGCCAGCAGCATTTCCACCCGTGTCCATGCGGATTGTGCGTTTCGACGATAAGCCTGGCTGGGCTGCATGATGATTTTCCGGTGAAAACTGACAGCGGAGACAAACAGAGAACAGGCCCCGGTTCACAGCCGACGGCAGCGGAAGCCTGGGGGGGCTGCCCTGTATATCGGTTGGAACCCCCGGGGACTTGCCAGCGCCCGGAGCTGGTTTTGAACCATTCTGCCTGTCGAAACCGGATCTGCGAGTTACGACGATTTGCTGATATTGGAGATGCTGGCCAGCTGTGATCCCAGAAGAGAGCTGGTGGATTGCAGTTTCTGCAAAGCGGTTTCCATGGCCGTAAAACGGCTGGTCAGCGAATCCTTCTGCTGATCAAAGATGGCCTGTGTCTGATCGATCTGCTTCTGAATACTCTCAATCTGTTCGTTCATGCGGTTGTCAATCTGCACGAGCATGCCGGTTTGAGAATTCAGCATGCGGTCGATGGCAGCGTTCATGCGGGAAGCAATTCCGCGAGACACGGTCACGGTCCCTTCGACCCCGGAAGAGATCTGCGATGTTGAGAGGGTGACACGCACCTGCAGGCCGTCGGTATTTGTGTTTCCTTCGGCTCCGGTCAGCACACGCCCGGCCCCGGTGGCTTTCTCGACCTTGCCGTTCACAATGAATTCACCGGCGACATCGACGCCGACATCGCTTTCCCCTCCATTGAATCCCAGCGCCGAGACGGCGGGGCTGTCATAAAAGGTGACGCGCGAGCTGTCGCCGTAGGAATCAGAAGTCACCGTCAGCTTCTGTGAGGAATTCACGCCAATGGAGACAGAGCGGGCGGAAAACGCGGAGTTATTATTGATGGCCGTTTCCACGGCATTCGCCAGTTCATCACGAGTGTAAGTTCCGGAAGACAGTGTGACCGTGGCTTCCACCCCATCGAGATTCACTTTCAGCAGATTGTTGGTTTCGTCAATGGTCGTGGAGTCGGCCAGCGCAGTGGCTCCCGAAACTCCAGCCCGTTCCGCGGCCTGCGTGACATTCACCTGATAAGGTGTCGTGGAATCGTTGGTTTTTGCTCCGGCATACACAAAGCTGATGCCGCCGGTCGATGTGGTGCCGTCCAGAGAAAACAGCTTCCGCAGGTCGGCCGAGCCGACGCCGGATTTTGATCCGCTGATGATTTCCTGCAGCTGGGCATCATTGACGGTCAAACGCCCGCTGTCAGAAGTCGTCACGCCGATTGCACTCAGACGGTTGGCCAGAGCCGAAACATTGGGAATAATCCCCTGCACGGCCTGCTGCACCTGATTCCGCACGGACAGGGCCGAATATTCCCCCTGCAGGGCCGCCCCGGTATCGGAATCGGCGTCATACTTGGTGATTTCGTCGACGAAATCCAGAAACGCATTATAAGCCGTGACATAGTCGTTCACGGCTTTGTCTGCCTTTTCCGTGTCGACACCGACAGAGATGCTTAGCGTCTTGCCCGGGTCAGCCGTCAGCAGATTCAGCGTCACCCCGGTGATCAGATTGGTGACCGTGTTGGACGAGTTCGTCACTGTCAGGGCGCCGCCTCCGCTGCCCAGCGTGACAGAAGCATCCTGCGCCGCCTGCACAGGATTGTCGAAATCGAAAGTCGGCTGAATTGCATTCCCGTCACTGGCGGCCAGATCATTGGACACGCTGATGGAATTGATCTCGCCGGTCTTGGAGGCGGTCAGCAGCAGGCGGTAACTGTTATTGCCGTCCTGAACAATACTGGCCGAGACACCGACATTGGCAAAGTTGATCGAATCGGCCAGCCCGGAGAGCGTGTCATTCGAAGAGTCGACCGTGATTTCGGCTTCGGCCTGGCTGCCGCTGTGAATTTTGAAGGTGCCATGCGTGATGGCGGAATCCGGGTTGGAAAATGACTGTGAACCGACCGTGTGGGCCGAGGCCAGTGTGTTGACCTTGATCTGATAAGTGCCCGTTTGCGACTTGGAGGCCGCCGTGGCCACAACGGCCGAACTGTCGGACACGGTGACGACCCGGGAATCAAAAGGATTGTTCGTCGGGCTGGAGAGCGTGGTGGCCGTGGTGCGAAGCGAAAGCAGCTGGGTCTGGAGTGACTGATAGGCGGTCTTTTTGGTTTCAGCAGTCGTTTTACGCGAATTGTAGAGATCCAGCTGTTTCTGCTGGATCTGCATGAGACCATCAATAATCGTATCTGTATCGATGCCGGAGACGAGGCCTCCGATATTGACGCTGCCCATACATGACTCGCTTCGAATTTCAGTTCCGGTCCCTGCTCGCGGGGCAGGGAGGCCGCCGGCCCATCTGCTTCGGCAGTGACCAGCTTTTCACATCGTCATCCTGCAGAAAATCCCTGATAAAACATTTTTCGATCTGCTCGCGGCGAAAACCTCCCCGTCCAGGGGGTGGCATCGGCGCGGCACGAAAAAGCCCGTTGAAGAGCGGGTGAACGTCTTCAACGGGCGGCAGTTTTTGCTGATATTCAGGCGATTACTTCAGCAGAGACAGCACCATCTGCGGGAGCTGGTTGGCGTTGGACAGGATCGAAGTGCCTGCCTGGACCAGCACCTGATTTTTGGTGAAGTTGGCGATTTCGGAAGCGAAATCGGTATCGCGGATCACAGATTCGGCATTGGTGGTGTTTTCCAGCGTCGTCCGCAGGTTGTTGGCGGTCGAGGTCAGCGTGTTCTGCTGGAACGCTCCCAGATCGCCACGCAGGTTGGTGACGTCGCTGATCGCCTGATCGATCACACCGATGGCATCCTGGGCCTTGGCGGCCGAGGTGACATCAATCTGTCCGAGGTTATTGAACTGATTTCCAGTCACTCCGATTCCCAGTGAGGAGGAATCGACCCGGTCGATGGTCACCTGAGCGGTCTGGTTCTGGTTCGGGCCGATCTGGAACTGGAGCGAATTGTTGGTGACGTTGACGGTTCCCTGGGCGCCGGTCACAGTCTGGGTGGCATTGGCGGAATCGGTTCCGATTTCCAGAGTCAGCCCTTTGGCGACGCCGGAGGTCGCCTTCAGGACGTTTCCGGTGCCGGTGAATGCGGTGCCCCCAATGGTGCCGGCCACATCGACCCCGGTATCCGTGGAGAGCGCGGTTCCCAGACCGGAGCTGGTGGCACCGGCTGCGACGTTGGACATCACGCTGATTTCAGCGTCTGAGCCGTAAGCCTGGGAATACAGCCGCAGTTTGCCGGAATCGACATCGGCGGTGACACCGGTCTGCGAGGTGTATTCGTTGAGCTTCGAAACCACCTGGCTCTGGGTCAGTCCGGCGGACAGATCGATGGAAACGCCGTTCACGGTCACGGTTTCGTCAGCAGCCAGAGCGGCGGTCTGGGCGGTTCCGGCCGTGATTTTGGCGCGTTCCCCGACGGTGGTGATCGACACGGCATAAGCTCCCGACGTGGTGTCGGACGTGCCTTTCAGGAAGGTGATGTCGGAATCGTTGGTCTGGCCTTTGATTCCGGCCGAGCCGTCGAGCAGTTTCTTGGTGCCGAACTGGGTATTGGCCGCAATACGGTTGATCGTATCCAGGGCATTGCTGATTTCGGCCTGGTTTGCAGCCAGAGCATCGGAATCATTCACACCGGCGTTTGCGGAGTCCAGGGCCAGGCTGCGAACCTTGACCAGCAGGTCGTTGATTTCGCCCAGGGCCCCTTCGGCCGTCTGCACCAGCGAAACGGCTTTGTTTGAGTTATCAATGGCCTGCTGCAGGCCGGCAATCTGTGCCCGCTGCTTTTCTGAAATCACCAGGGCGGCCGGGCCGTCGGCTCCGCGGTTCACCTTCAGTCCTGAAGACAGACGTTCAACACTGGTGGCCAGAGCGGATGAGGCACGGTTCAGGTTATTCTGTGCATTCAGCGACGTGATATTGTTGGCAATCGACATTCCCATGGATCAAAACCTTCTCGGGTTGTTTGAGTCCGTCTCTTCGGGATGTGCCGTGTCCTTCCAGCAATCAATACCACTCCGTGGCGCGCATCTCGTTTCAGTTGATTTCGGACGTTCAAAAATAGTCATTCTGCAAGTTTGTGGCAGCAAGTTGTTCAGCCGATGCCCGAGTCGCGAAATAACCTTCCGCCACCTTGCTCCTGGCAGCCTGGACGGCATCCGAGCGAACCGTTGCGGTGCTCTGAAGATGCGTTCTCAGAGAGGCCAGCCGCGTCTCTGATTCCGTTCTGACCGTCGAATGATCAATGGGGTGCGAGTTCGACCGGTCGACTTCCACTCCCGTCTGACCGGCAGAAGAACGTCCTGTTCCCCGGGCCGGGCCATACGAAGAAGTCTGTTGATCGAGCCTGCGGATCTGCATTTTTCACTCACATCGGACTCTGGGCAGACTGGTTATCGAAGGTTCCTCCACAAACTTGCCCTGTTTTTTCTCAATTCTTCGAGAACCGGGCGTCGATCTCCCTAATGGACTTTTCCGGTTGTAACGAGGGCACCTGGAGTCGACCGCTTTTTTCTAAGATTCATGAGCCAAAACGCAAAACAAACTGAAGTTGCGACCGCACCGGCTCCCTTTGCCGGGTCTGTGCGGCGGCTTTTGCTGGTTGTGTGCGGCGTTGGATTTCTGGGCGTCGGAGCCACGGTCGGGCTGCTGCTCCAGCGGCAGCTTCAGCCGCGGTCCGAAACCGCTGCTTCCCCGGCATCAACTTCTCCGGATTCTTCTACTGAAGAACATCCGTCTGCCCATCAGGCGTCCTCGGCCGATTCCTCGGTGCCGCCGGCATCGGTCCAGCGTCTGCATGGAAAGAGCCCTGCAGACGCTGCCGGCCATGCGGGTGCTCCCGCGGCAGGATCTTTGACAGGCCCTGCGACAGAGAGCATTGCGCATCAGGCCGCGACGGGGCATTCTCCCGAGAATGCCGATCCGGCCGCGGCGGATTCCGGGTCTCAGCATGAGCATCTGGCCGACGCCCATTCCACAGAAGCCCATTCAATGGAAGCTGCCTCCGAAGTGCTCGACGCGATTCCCGAGGCGAACCCGGCTCTGGATGGCGATATCCCGCTGTCCGATGTGCCCGACTCGACCAATCCCAGCCTGCCGGATGAGGAGTCTGGTCCTTTTGCCTCTTCCGGCATGCCGGAAATTTCAGCGGCTCCGGCCGCCGGGCCTGCATCGCCTGGCGTTCCGGCCCTGTTTGTCTCTCCTCAGGAATCCCCCCGCGATGAACTTCTGGCGAAAGCCGAGCAGTTGTTTCTGGAAGAAAACTTTCGGGGGGCGCGGGATCGTTACCGTCATCTCGTCTCAGGCATGACCAACCCGCACGAGGCGATGGTTCTGCTGAAGTTCGGCCTGTGTGAAGAAGTTCTGGGCAATGTCCGCTCGGCACTTTCGGCCTATCGTCATTTAAATGAGATGAACCCTTCGCCGCAGCTGCAGGAAGCGGCCCTGCTGGGTCAGGCCCGCATCTGGGCGATGACAGACCGGCAGGGACTGGCCACGGCGGCCCTGTACCGGCAACTGCTGGCCGGATTGTCGACCGATGTTCATTCTCCGACGCTGCATCTGCTGGGCTGCCTGGTCGCCCGGCGCGTACAGGCCGACGGGAATCCCCCGATCCAGTCCGAACTGCTGTTGCGCGACAACGGGCTGCTCTCGCCCCCGATTGCCGTTCATCCGGGCCAGATCATTCACGACCTGCAGCGAAGCGAATTTGCGCTGCCGGAATCGAATACCGGTGGCAGCGCAAGAATCCGTCTGCAGCCGGCTCCTTCCCGGGAGCCGCTGGATGTGCAGATCACGCTGACGGGGCCCCTGATGTCCTCTCGAGAACTGGTTCAGGGAGTGCTGCAGACCGCCGGCTGGAAGCTGAATGCCCAGGAGGACATTCGGAACCGCCTGCTGGACCGGTCGGTCGCGCCGCGGTTTCAATCGGTCCCGATGTCCTTGCTGCTGGATGCCGTGCTCGAACCGCTGGGAATGGTCTGGAGTGCCGGCAATCAGGAAATTCTGATCCAGAATGCCGAAGAGGCCAGCTCGGACGTGCTGAAATCCTACCGGCGTGAAATGGCATTGCGGGTTCTGGATTTTGCAGTCCAGCGGGCTCCCCGGCATCGCGACTGTGTCGCCACCCGGATTGAACATGCCCGGGTGTATGCCACGGCCAGCCTGGACGATCAGGCCATCCGGATTCTGGAACAGACCGTCGAGACGCATGCTCGTTCGGATTATCTCCCTTATGCCTGGTTCAACCTGGGGAAAATCCAATTGCGACAGGGTCGCGGCGGAGATGCCAGCGCGTCGTTTTATCGGGCTGCCGATATGCGGAATGGGGAATCGCTCGAAGCGATCAGCTATCTGTATGTGGGACGCATTCAGATCGAAAACGATGATTTCCGCAAAGCCACAATGCCTTTGAACCGCGCTGTCGCCCTGACGGCCGGAACCGTTCACGAAGGGCTGGCCACTCTGGAACTCTCTTCGCTGTATCTGATGCTGGAAAACGGCCATCGGGCGAACACTCTGCTCATGGAACACCTGCAGGCCCTGGAACAGCCGGGAATTCGGGATCAGGCCGCGTTTCTTTCGAGTCTGATTCAATACCGGATGACGACGGAAAGCCATGACCGGTTTCGGGCGGGAACGACGCTGATTCAGACGTTGACAAACCTGAAGCTGCGAGACTGCTTTGGCGGCCACTGGACTTATCTTGTCGCGCAGGCTTACCGAGATACCGGCATGACACAGGATTCCGTACTGGTCCTGCGGAATGGACTGAACACCTCTTATCCTTTTCCGTTGCAGAACCGGATGCGTTCACTGCTGCTGCTGGATGCCCCTGAACTGCTGACACTGACCGGCGCCGGACAGCGTTCCATCGATGCCGGCTCGGTGCCGCAGGCCTTTCAGATTGATGCCCTGTTGACAGAAGCCGAAGCGTCGTATCACAGCAGTCAGTTTGATCAGTCGATCCGGACCTGCCGCGAGATTCTCGACCGCTGCCAGGTGACCGAGGCCCAGCGTCGCGCCATTCTGAAGCTGATGGGCTCGGCCTATCAGGCGCAGGGGAAATACCACGAATCTGTTCAGTGTTTTACAGGCGTGGTGCCTGGTAACCCGCTGCCGCCACTTCCCGAAACAGCCGCAGACTCGAAAGCGGAGGCGAAATTATGACCGTCCCGTTCTCGAATCGAGTTCAGTCTCGTCTGCCTGGCTGTCTGATCCTGCTGGGGCTGTCCGCACTTCCCCTGCAGGCGTCTGAACCTGTTCCGACAGCAGCCCCGCCTGCGGCAGCTGTGATCACCGACGACTTTCCTCAGGCTGCTGCGGAAGCCCTTTTTCACGACTCTCCCGGAGTCGGTGATGACCTTCAGGCGATGAAGGCCGCGCGCTTTCGGGAACTGAAATCGAAACTGGATGAGCTGTCCCGGCTGCTTCCGCACAAGCAATCATCTGGAGCGGCTGAGCCGGCAGCGGTTCCGGATCCGGCGACCGATTCTGCCGCGACCGATCCGGCAGCGACGACAGGTTCGGCCGGGACCACCCCGAAGGGGGCAGCAGAGTCAGGACAGACCTCCCCTGAGAAGATTCAGTCTGCGCCGAATCAGGACTCGAAGCCTGCCCCGTCCGCTTCCGATCCATTGGTATCCGAGGAGCAGAATGCGCAGCCCGACCTGCTGGCTGGAAAATCGTCTCCCCCCCGAACGGTGAAGTTTCCGACAGGCATGCTGGACGAAATGAAACCTGTGCCGGATCCACTGGCCCAGGCGCAGGCGGAACCGCTGGAAGGTCCGATCGACCGGTTCGGGCTGGCCTGCAGCCTGTTCGGAACCGGAGACACCGAGGCCTGCCTGAAAGTTCTGCTGCAGACAGACCACACGGTCCTGACGCAGGAAAACCGGGCCTGGAGCGAGTACATGCAGGCCTGCTGTCATCGCAAAGCCGGCCGGGGAGATGAAGCACGCGAGATCTATCGCCGGCTCGTCACCCGGGGAGATCCCGACTGGATCGCGACACTTGCCCGCTGGTGGCTCGACAACATCGATGCCAAAAACAAATTGAAAGCGGATCGTGAGCAACTGAATCAGACACTGTCGGCCTGGGAGAAAGAACTTGAAAGTCTCACAGCAAAGTGAAGTGGAATCCCGGCTGATCGGCTTGTTGCGCCAGGCCGAATCGCTGTATCGCCGAGCCCTTTCGGCAATTCAACGGTCCATTCCCATGGCCGATCCCGATGCTGAAGTCATTATGGCCTGCCTGGTCAACCTGGAGCCGTTGATGCGACAGACCCAGGAACTGGAACTCAGCCTGGCCCCCTGCCGACAGGCCTGGACTCAACTGGGGGTGCCCGGGTCTCCTGAACTGCAGGCAGTCTTTCAGCAGCAACGGCAGCTTCTGGGAGAACTTCTGGGCCGGATCAACGAACTGGAAGACCGGCTTCGCCAGTTACGGCAGCGCGCGATCCCCGAGGTTGATACCGTTCTGCGCCATCGGCAAATGCAGCGGGCCTATCAGCAGGCCGCGCGCGTCTGATGTCAGAGATGGCGGTCTTTCCTCATCAATTTCCGGCTCCATTGAAGGCATGAAAACTTCGAACCGGCATTGTTCCGGCTCATCCCTGCAGAAGAACTCGTCGTTCCGTAATGGATAGTGTTCCCGGCTCGTGACGTTTGCCCTATGACTGTCGTTTATCAATCCCAGGCGATGTACCGACTGCTTGAGCAGGCGAAGCGCTTTGCGCGCACGTCGGCCACGGTTCTGATCGATGGGGAAAGCGGCACCGGCAAGGAACTGCTGGCCAGACTGATTCACGAACACAGTCCGCGACGCGACTTTCCTTATGTCCGGGTCAACTGCGCCGCCCTGGCCGAGACACTGGTCGACAGTGAATTTTTCGGTCATGAAGCCGGAGCCTTTACCGGGGCGCACAGCCAGCGCATCGGGCGATTCGAAAGTGCCTGCGAAGGAACGGTGTTTCTGGATGAAATTGGTGAACTGCCGTTGAATATGCAGGCCAAGCTGCTGCGGGTGCTGGAAGAGAAGGAATTCCAGCGCGTCGGCGGCAACGACATCCTGTCCCTGCGTGCCCGGATCATTGCGGCGACAAACCGTGATCTCGCTCAGGAGGCCGAAGCCGGGCGATTTCGTTTCGACCTGTACTATCGGCTGAATGTTCTGCCGTTGAAAATCCCGTCCTTGCGAGAGCGGCGCGAAGATATTCCGGCGCTGGTGAATCACTTCACCCGGGAGGCCCAGCGCGAACTCGACCAGCCGGTGCTGGGGGTGAACCGTGCGGTGATGGAACAGCTGTGTGATTACAACTGGCCCGGCAATATCCGCGAGTTGCGAAACGTCATTCTGCGGTCCTGCCTGCTTTCCGCCGGAAACATTGTTCAATCCATTGACCTGCCAAAACCGCCTGGAACCATTGCACTCCTCCCGGCCTCGGTGCCGGGGGCAGGGTCGACTCCTCTGGTCAGGCCGCAATCTTCTTCTGAAGTTTCTGCGCAGAGAACATTTGAGCATCTCACCCTGCAGGAGATTGAACGTCAGGTCATTCTGCAGCGACTGAAGCTGTTTGACGGCAACAAAAGTGAAGCGGCCGCGGCCCTGGGGGTGACTCCCCGTACACTGCGAAACAAAATGCTGGAATATCGAAAACTCGGATATGTCGGGTAGGAGCCATTGGCCTCCGTGCCCAGCACGCGCTCCATTGAGGATCGACAACTCTCTTTCAACAGGCCGGGAAGTGATTGCCTGCGCCGGAAAACTTTTCCGCTCTCAGGCGGAAAGGGATTCCCTGCGGCAAAACCTGCCGGCGCGCCTGTGTCTGCTTTGAGCCGGCAGCAACATCGTGTTGTTTCGCCACTTGCGAAATAAAACATCCCCCGGTTCCACGGCTTTGTGGGAATTGGCATGGTTCGTGCCTGAGGCCGTGACAGTTCTGTGCGAAGGTGCGCACAGACATGGGAACCTGGGGAGTCTTGCGTGGATCTGGCGGCAACTGTCTCCTTTGCTTTCACCGGAAATGCTGCGGCCACGGCCGATTCCTCAGGCAGCGCTGCGCCCACAGGCATGATGAACGGCAGCCGGAAGGGAACATCTTCCCTGACAGTGTCGCAGCCCGGGGTCCCCTTTTCGATGATTCTGCAGGGAACGATGGCTCCCGACGCAGGGAATGTTCAGGCCTCTTCTTCTCAGGGAACGCAGACAGACGCGGCCACCGGCGGCCCCGGTTCTGAGGCGGCCTCTTCGCTGACTGGAACGGCGCTGAATTCCTCTTCTGCGACATTGACGGAGACCGCGAGTCCGCAGACGCCGGCCGGTGCGGCCGCATTGTCGACCGCTTCCGATGCTGAACGCCTGCTGGCTTCGCAGATCCAGCGCACGCCTCCGGCATTGGTTCCCCCCTCGATTCTGGCCGGGTTGCAGAACGAGACATCGGAAAATGAAACACTGCAGAATGGGGCACCGCAGAATGAGCCGGGCATCCCCGGCGCTGATTCGGGCGTGTCCGTACCGGTGACGACCACGGTCGGGGCCTCTTCAAGTACGGCAGCAACAGCCATCCTCTCCGTCTCAGACGCTTTTCCTGAAGCATCGTCTGCGGACAAGTCGGCGCATCACGCCGGCAGTCCGGATGCAGCGTCTCCGGAGCAGGCTGAAGAACCGGCTTCCCAAGCCGGTGGAATGCTGGCGGCAGGCGCATTGTCTCCGGCTGCTTCGGAAACAGATTCTGCCGGATCGCAGCCGGCCTCCGATTCGAAGCAGCATCCCCCGGATCAGGATGCCACTCTGCTGGCCCTGATCGGTGCCGGGCAAATGCCACTCGCGACCGGCCCACTGCCAGACGAAGCTGTGAGCGACGGTTCCTCTGATTTGAAGCCTGTGGCTGCGGAAACAGCAGGCAGCCCCGCGGCAGGCGGCTCCACTGCAGCGGCAAACTCGGCAGGGACTTTTCCAATACCAGGGGAGGCTTCCACAGGTTTTCTGGTAACAGAACAGTCGTCCCGTCTTCAGGCGGGTGATTCCAGCGCTGCTGCGCCTTTTGCGAGTCCGGCTCTCCATTCTGACGCGGCTTCAGATGCTGTTTCAGAAAATCAAAAGACACCGGGCGTCTCGGAAACAAAGCAGGGCATTTCCCCTGCAGAGCTTGTGATCCCAGCCGATCCACAGACAGCAGGTGAAGCACGTCAGGACACTGCGACCGATGCTGTCGCGCCACAGTCCCCCGACCTTCCAGCCGCGCCCTTTCCGAATTCTCACGACATGACGACTCGAGCGCAGAGAGAAGCCGGCAGTCCCGCCACATCGATTGTCTCCGCAGAATTGTCTCCTCCGCAAAACGTGGACACGTCCGGACAGAAGACAGAACGCCGATCGGCCTTGGCCTTGTCGTCGGTGCAGGGAACTCCCGCGACGACTTTCAATGCAGACAGTGCTTCCCTGTCGCCGGACATGTCCTTCGGCCTGGGGGAAAATGGAGCGCCCGCGCTCCGGACGATACCCCATGATTTTTCCGGGGATTCGGCCTCCCGGGACCAGCCCCACGATTCTTCGACAACCAGTGATTCGACATCCGGCATTGCCTGGGATGCATCCCTGACGGCCTTGGCCAATGGTGGTGCGGATGTTTCGAATGCCGGTGCGGCCGGGGCCGCCCCCTCCCCGGGGACTCTGTTCTCCTCGCACACCGTCGATCATCTGGCCTCTGTCGTGACGGATCAGTTCCAGACTGTGGCTGAAGGGGAAACCCGAACCGTGCACATGCGTGTTGAGCCACCGGAACTGGGAGAGATGCTCATCACGCTTCATCGCAATTCTTCCGGACAACTGGATGTGAGCATTTCGGCCTCTCAGCCGGATACGCAAATGCTGTTGCAGCAGCATTCGCCTGAAATCGTCCAGGCGCTGGGTGATCAGGGAGTCAATGTTTCCCAGTTTGACCTGAGCCAGGGGCAGGCAGGATCACACGACTCAGGCAGCCAGCAGCAACAGGCCGAGTTGAATCAGTTGAAAGCCGAATTGAGAAACGGAACAACCGCCCGAACGCCCGACCCTGTCCGGGATTCCGGCACAGTCAGTTTTCGAGCGTGACCTGCGACCTGACACACACACACGAGCCCTGTTGAGATTCCAGTCTGGCAGACAGCCTGCCATGACAGACGCGACACACCTTTTCAGGGCTGCCCATTGAAACAGTCAGACCGGCACGGCTTCCGACAGTCCTGCCGCCACAAGGAGACCAGAACACATGGCCAGCAGCGTGACTTCGACCGGCTTCAATTCGCAGATCGGGCAGGATCAGTTCATGAAGCTGCTGGCAGCGCAGTTGAGCTACCAGAACCCGCTCGAACCGATTCCTCAGGAAGACATGCTGGGCCAGCTGGCACAGTTTTCGACCCTGAGCGGCATCGAAAGTCTGAATGCGAATTTTTCTGATCTGTACAAACTGCAGTCCCTGACGCAGGGGGCCTCTCTGGTGGGCAAGCAGGTCAGCTATTACTCCGAACTGTCACAGACCAACCTGACCGGCACGGTCAATTCCGCCAGCGTGGAAGATGGTTCGCTGATACTCAGCATCAACGGCGAAAAAGTGAAGCTCGACAATATCACCAGCGTGGGAACCACCGCGACGCCTGCCACCTGATCATTAAAACCTGATCACTGCAGCCGGTTGCCTGCCGCCTGCATTCAGACATTTCAGCACACCGACATTCAAAACAGACAAGTGAAGGAATTCCATCATGGCCAATTCATTGACGACCGGCGTCAGCGGTCTGCAGTCGCATCAGAAGATGATCGAAATCGCCGGGAACAATCTGGCGAACATGAATACCGTGGGCTACAAATCGCGCTCGGCCATCTTTTCCGACGTGCTGTATGACACGATTCGGGGAGGCACCAGCGGTACCAGCGGCGTGACCGGGGGAACCGATCCGGTACAGATCGGAACAGGCAGCCGCCTGGCGGCCGTCCGCTCGAACATGTCCGGCGGGGGACTGGAATCGACCGGGTCCGATCTCGACCTGGCTCTGGATGGCAACGGCTTTTTTGTCGTGAACAACGGCACCAATGATCTGTTCACCCGGGCCGGGGCATTCAAGATTGATTCCAATGGCCTGCTTGTGGATTCAAGCACCGGTTATCCCGTGCAGCGGTTCGGAACGGTGGGCGAAGACAACGATATCTATCCTTCTTTTCAGGCCGCCGGGGATTCCGACATCCATATTCCGATCGGTGCCAGCGTGCCGGGGAAAGCGACCGAGAATGTCTATCTGAGTGGTAACCTGCCTTCGAACGGAGATCTTCCGACAAACGCCATTCTGGAAACCTCTCCCTGGCTGGCAGGCGGCAGCGCGGCGACTTCCTCCACGCTGATCAACAGTCTGGACAGCGTGACGACCCCTTATGCCGCAGGCGACAAGATCACCATCAGCGGCACGAATCCCGACGGGGCGGCCTTTTCGACCGTTCTTTCCGTCGACAACACCACGACCCTGGGAGATCTGGTTTCGGCCATCAATTCCGCGATCCCGGGAACCACGGCCACTCTCGAAGCCGACGGCTCTCTGAAGGTCAGTGCCGATGACACCGGCAAGTCTTTTCTCAGTCTGACATTGAACAACAATTCCGGAAACGCAGGGGTCAGCACGATTGGTGCCTCTCCGTTTCTGGTGACCCAGACCGGAAAGAACGGGCAGGTCGTGACCGGCGGTGTGCCGATCTATGACGCCTCCGGAGGCCAGCACACGGTTAACTACACGATCACCCGGCAGGAGAATGGCACCTGGAATCTGGATGCCCAGATCGATTCTTCGAGTGGAACCATCATCGACGGCAGCATCGAGGGAATTACATTTTCCAGCGATGGAACCTTCAATTCCATCACCGGCACCGGAACCGGCGATGCCAAGATTTCTGTTCTGCTGGCCGGCCAGACTGTGCCGATGAGTTTCACCATTTCGATGGACGGAAAAGGGACCACCGATGGCGGCATCAGTTCTTATGCCAGCGATCCTTCGATTTCGTCCGGGCAGGATGGTTATGCCAGCGGCAGCCTGGTTTCAGTGCTGGTCGACAGCTCCGGCATCATTCAGGGAGTCGCCAGCAACGGCGTGCAGTTCCCGATTGCCCAGGTGGCCATTGCCAGCTTTTCCAACCCGCAAGGGCTCGAATCTGTCGGGAACAACTTCTATTCACCCAGTCTGAGCAGCGGCGATGTGAAATATGGAACGGCCGGTTCCTCTGGGCGGGGAGCGGTGCGGGCTGGCCAGCTAGAACAATCGAACGTCGATATTGCGATCGAATTCACAAAGTTGATCGTCGCCCAGCGGGGGTTCTCGGCCAACTCGCGCACCATCACGGTGACGAATGACATCCTGCAGGAACTGACCAATCTGATCCGGTAAGGCCGCAGATCCTGATGCAGGGAACTGGCAGAAGCCGGAGACGGTGTGAAATCCGCCAGGTAGATCTTGACGTGACCTGTGAAGGAGCCGTGAGGGAACCGTTGGAATCGCTCTCCGGCAGGCATCAATAGGCAATCGGGCTGGCCACCAGATCGCCCGCCAGCCGGTAAGCGACATTCCGGTAAAATGCCTGCGGGCTGAGTCGACTCAGCTCCTGCTGTTCCACCGTTCCCAGTGGCTGAGGATGATTGAGGATGTAACGGTTGAACTTGCTGGGCGAAAGCGGCTCCAAATCCTGGGGAGCGTTCCAGGTGCGGTGGTCGCGGGACAGTGTTGTTCCATCGCTGATGCTGCGGCGTTCGATGACGGCACTGATCCGCATCGGACGAAACGGTTGAAATTCCACCACGTCGATCAGCACCAGTTCTTCCAGGGACGGATCAGACGGCAGACGTTCCGGCAACTGCAGGAGTGCCATTGGAGGACCGGCTGTGCCGGGCAGGGGATTGAGCGGCGCATCAGGCGGAAGCAGAATGGCACTGCAGCCGGGCCGACAGTTGAGTGCTGCCAGAACTTCCACTACGAATCCCTGAGGAGGCCCGACCACTCCGATCGGTCCGCGTGCGACAACATAAAACCGGCGCGGAATCGGCACTCCGTCTTCAGGGCACGAGTTCCCGGCCCCGGCCAGACCTGCTTCCGACGTCGAATGGCACTGTCCTGACAGACCATGACAGCCGGCGAGCCAGCCTGCCGCCAGGCCGGCCACGAGGACCAATGCGCACCGGCGATGGCAGCGCTGACACAGGCGTCCGGGAATCACAGGAAACATCATGGTCATCGTCCCTGTTCCAGTGCGCGCTGACGATCCAGCAGCTGGCTCAATGAACCAGACAGTTCATCCAGCGACTTCAGATCCGACTCCTGCTGTCGCTTCATTTCCGATTCGAGCTGCCGGGTGGTGCCCTGCCAGTGTTTGACTTCCTGATTCAGCTCCGCCATTTTCTGATTCGAACTGGTGAGCGCGCCATTGACGGCAATCAGCGACTGCCGAGTGGTAGACAGTTCGTGCTCTACGGACGACAACCGGCTCTGCAGTGCCTGGGTCTGGCTTTCCAGATCTTGCCTCCATTGCTGATCGCCTGGCAGGCAATCCGCACGGGCCACTGCTGGACGTGATGCTGTTTGATGCGCCCCTGCCGGCTGCGACGCAGGGCCTGACTTCAGTTCCGGAGGAGCCAGTGGCGGGGGAATGATCGCTCGCAATCCAGCAGTTGCCGCTGTTTCGGCGGTCGGGGCCGGAGGAGGAATCACAGGCTCCTGCCCCAGATTCAGCGGGGCCGAACTCATGGTTCCACTGGCCTGTGAGACAGTGGCCACTGGAGATAATGGAGGAATCACAGTTCCGCTCAGGCAGGTGCCGGTGGAGCGCGCAGCGGTTCCCTGGCACCCGGTCGCGCCGCAGGCCACGGCCAGGGTCAGCATCCACATTGTTGTTTTCGTCACCACGTCGGCATCCTTCTTCGTCGTCGGCTGAAGCGTCTCACGTCCAGTTGGACTGCAGTCTGCGCTGGCCGATTCGCTTCGTATCCCATCAAGGCCATCTGCTGGATGTGCCGGCGGCTTTATGTGCCGGCTGGAACACCACGGGGAGCCGCTGCCCGGGCTCCATTGCCTGCCGGATAATCGCATTCGAGAATGGTCACTTCCCCGCATTTGCAGCGAATATGAATTTCGCGAATGATGTCTCCTTCGCGACGCAGGGTGACCACCGGCTCATGCTCTCCGCCTGCCGAAACAGGCACGAACGGCTGGGTTGCAAACCGCACCTGATGACTGGAGAGAATCGGACTGGCATCATTTCGGCTCATGACTGAAATTCCTTCGAAAGTGACGCCTTGACGTCAAAATGGGGGCCATGCCCGGAAGGGGAGTGCATTCGATTCTGCAGGATGGCCTTGAGCTGCAGTTGTGCCTGGGCCAACAGTCGGGAGACCCGGGATTCTGACAGTTCGAGGACCTGTCCGATTTCGGCCAGCCGCAACTCTTCCAGAAAATACAGCGACAGCACCAGCCGCAGACGTTCCGGCAGCTGTTCGATGGCATCGGCCAGCAGACGCTGTTCGTCGGCCCGTTCCAGCTGTTGCGCCTGGTCACCGTCATGAATGCGATAACGTGAGACCTGCGACAGTTCTTCGCGCCATTCTTCCGGCTGAGTCAGTCGAATCGCCGCCAGGCAGTCTTCCACTTCACTTTCCTGCAGTCCGCATTTGTCGGCCACTGTCGCCGGAGTGGCTGCTTCTCCCAGAGCATCCCAGGCCTGCCGGATCTGTGACCACTGCTGCAGCACCCGTTGCGGCAACGGGCAGTTGCACCGCAATTCGTCCAGAATGGCTCCGCGAATGCGGTGATAGGCAAAGGTGCGAAACTCCACTCCGCGGTCGGATTCAAAATTCGCGGCCGCTTCGACCAGTCCCAGCAGTCCGGCCGCTTCGAGATTGTCAGTATCGATAAAAGGAGGCAGACCGGGAACCAGCCGCGCGAGCACATGGCGCACACAGTCTACGTGATCCGTGATCAGACGATCACGAACCGCTTTCTGTGTTACCGATTGATAAGCTCGAACGGCCGCGTCCATGCGTTCCGATTCCGGTAAATTGTCAGTCGTCCTCAGTCTGCCGCCTGGAAAAACTGCCCAGGCCTGGCAGGCATTTCATGCTCCAGGCGTTCTTTCATTCCCGGAATTCTGCTTGCTGGCAGATGCGTTGTCGGATCTGTTTTTTCCTCACCGGCATCAGCTTTCCTCCTCAGAAGCCGGCAGCATGTGTCGCAGGCACAGACTCATGCCATAGGCCATTCCCATCACCAGCAGGGTTCCAATCAAAGTCCGGGTCAGAATGATGTCCGGTGACACACCACACACCACGCCTGCCAGGGTAATCAGGCAGCCGGCCAGCACTCCCGACGCGGATGTCGCGGAGGACAAGGAAGGCTTCGTTGTATTGCTGTGAAGGCGTGACATGATTCTGATTCAACCAGTGAGATGAAGGGGCCTGCCGGAATCCGGCAGGCATGGGATCTGTTTCAGGTTCTCATTTGTCAGGCGGCAGCCCCTGCCGGCGCGGCGACGGCCGTGGTCTCCTGACCTGTTATGTTCATGGTGCTTCGGGCGTCGTCTCCCTGAAAAATATCCTGGTAGTTCACAATGGCGACCGGATCGAGAGAGACTTCGCCAGGAACTTCCTGATACCCGATAACTCCCAGACCTGGTGAGGTTCGTTTCAGCAGGTTGCGCAACGGTCGGCGCAGAGAACGATCCACCAGAATGCACAGCGGTTTTTCAACCCGGACGCTGCTTTGCCAGTGTTCTCCGATGGTGCGGATCAGGGCATCGAGCGGATTGGCCGTCAGGGCCAGCTGGCCGGTGCGAATCGACTCACGCAGACGCGATTCGAGCCGGGGTTCGAACGCCAGCAGACGCAAATGGCCTTCGGCCGACTTGTAACGCTCGCAGATCAGCCGCCCCAGATCTTCTCGCACCTTGTCGGTCAGCTCATCCGGAGTTTTCACCTGATGGCCATGATTTCCGACCGCTTCGAGTATCAGTGTGAAGTCCGACAACGGCACTCCTTCCGATGCCAGCTGCTGCACCACCTGATGCAGCACCGACATGCGGACGGTTTCGCCTTTGAGTTCATCGACAATCGTCGGCGCGAATTCACGCACACGGTCCATCATCTGTTTGAGAATTTCACGGGTGATCAGTTCATGACCATGCCGTTTCAGAATTTCTCCCAGATGCGTAATCAGCACGCTGACCGCATCCACCACGGTATAGCCATGCGCTTCCGCCTGCTTTCCAAGTGAGGAATCAATCCATTTGGCAGCCAGATCGAAGGCCGGTTCCCGGGTCGGTTCACCGGGAATATCGACCCGTGCATTTTCGGGAGCAATTGCCAGCTGCCGGTCAGGACGCAGCACTCCCAGACCCACCTGGCGTCCGGCGATCATGACACGGTACTGATCCGGTTCCAGCTGAAACTGGCTGCGGACGCGAATCGGCGGAATCCAGATCCCTTTCTCGCGGGAAAAATCCTGACGCAGCGAGCGAATCCGTTCGGCCAGACCTTTCGAGACCTTCGGACTGATCAGCGGCAGCAGTCGCGCTCCCAGTTCAATCGAGGCCCGGTCTGTCGACAGGAACTCGCGCATCTCGTCTTCCGGCTCGATCTCCCGGGCCGTGGCAGGGGCCGGTTCTGCGGTTTCGGCTTTCTTTTCTTTTCGCTTTCGATTCGACAGGAAGAGCAGCAGTCCAATGGCGATCGACAGGAAGGGGATTTTCGGCAGGCCAGGCACCAGGGCTAGCAATGTCAGAATCGCGGCCCCGATCCACAGCGGACGCTCCTGCTTGAGCAGCTGGCCTTCAATTTCCTGTCCCAGGCTGATCTCTGAAGTGGCCTTAGTGGTCAGCATGGCGGCCGCCACGGCCACGACCAGCGCAGGGATCTGCGAGACCAGGCCATCGCCGACGCTGAGGATGGAATAGGTCGAGGCTGCCTGGCTGAAATTCATCCCGCGCGACACCCCCAGAATGATGCCGCCCAGCAGGTTGATCGCGGTGATCAGTAATCCGGCAATGGCATCGCCCCGGACGAATTTGCTGGCTCCGTCCATGGCTCCGTAAAACTCGGTTTCCTGAGCCAGTTCGCTCCGTCTGCGGCGGGCCGTGATTTCATCAATCGCACCGGCATTCAGTTCGGCATCGATGGCCATCTGCTTGCCGGGCAGGGCATCGAGTGTGAATCGCGCGGCGACTTCTGAAATGCGTCCGGCTCCTTTGGTGATCACCACAAACTGAATCACGATCAGAATGAGAAAAATCACCATCCCGACGACCAGATTGCCGCCGACAACAAAATCTCCAAAGGCACCCACAATGCCGCCGGCGTTTCCGTTCAGCAGAATCTGTCGCGTGGTCGCGACATTCAGCGACAGGCGGTACAGAGTGAGCAGCAGCAGCAGCGACGGGAACACGGCCAGGTCCAATGCCCGGCGCGTGTTCAATGTCACCAGCAGCAGCAGAATGCTGATGCTCAGATTGATGGCCAGCAGCAGATCCAGCAGCATTGGCGGCAATGGAATCAGCATGATCACCAGCACGCCGAGCAGTCCCAACGACAGGACTGTCTCAGACTGGGTGAGCAGCGATTTCCGGGAGAGAGCCGTAGCCTGGTTCATAAGTGGGAATCACGGACCTGCGGACAGGAAACATTCAAACGGCAAAATCAGTCGAAGCTCAGGCTCAAGGCCCGGGCGACCAGGTGCCAGCCGTCGACCAGCACAAACAGCAGAATCTTGCAAGGCGTCGACACGATCACCGGCGGCATCATCATCATGCCCAGGGCCATCAGAATGACGGACATCACCAGGTCGATGAGGATGAACGGCAGATACAGGCAGAACCCCATGATGAATGAGGTCTTCAGCTCGCTGATGATGAATGCGGGAATGACCGTGGACATGGGAACGGCATCCGGACTGATCACTTCTTCCAGACCGGATAACTCGATGAACAGCTTCAGATCGTCCTTCCGGGTCTGCCGCAGCATGAACGCCTTGAGCGACCTGGAGCCTGATTCCCAGGCCTGGGCACCACTGATGGTCTGATCGAGATACGGCACAATCGCTTTCGTTTCAATTTCGCGAAACGTCGGCGCCATGACGAACAGCGTGAGAAACAATGACAGGCCCAGAATCACCTGGGTCGGCGGAATTTCGTTGGTCGAAAGAGCCCGGCGAATGAAGGACAGAACAATCACAATCCGGGTAAAGGCCGTCATCGTCACGAGCGCCGACGACAGAAACGCCAGCGATCCCAGAAAGAGTGCCACCTTCAACTGAGGCGACAGACTCTGGAATGCTTCCGTTTCGAGAATCTTCGAAATCGTCGTGGGATCGTTCATGTCTTCCGTGACATCCGTCCGGCATTATCCGGCCGCAAGACTTTCCGCGTCGTGCAGCATCGCAGGTTCAGAATAGACCCGCAGTCTGTCGTGTTCTGGCTGCTCTTCGGCATCCATGGCGGGCCAGCTGGGAAGCAGCGTGACCGACCTGATTCCGCCAGGATCGCTGGCAACAAGAAAGCGTTCTCCACCGGCCTGCACCAGATTCAGCACCTGCTGCCGGCCTAACTGCAGTGATTCGACAATGGCCATTTTCGTCGGTGCCTGAGTCGCCCCCAGGGGGAGACGAATCTGTTTCAAAGCCACCACCGCGACCACTCCGATGACCAGAACGGTGATAGTCCATTTCATGACGCTGAACAGTTCCCCGGACAAGGCATCCCGACTGGCCAGGGAGGCCTCTCCATCGCGACGCAGATCGTCCCGCATCTGCAGACGCTGCACATGACCGGATTCAGAATCAGATGTCAGCGCTGCCGGCTCAGGCGACCGGCTTGTCCGTGTCGCCGGGGAGGACCGTTTTCCGGACGCCGGGGCAGGCAGCGAGACAGGCGCTGGTGGCTCCGAAGAAGACTCATGGAATGCTAAAAATGGCGGGGGATCGGTCGCGGACAGATCGATCTGGAATGACTCAAATCCGTTCCAGTCCGGGGACGCATCCTGAGCTTGAACGGTCGCCAGCATCTGCAGGCAGATGGCAGCGCCGAGCAGAACGCTCCGGCAGATGGGTCCTGGGTGTTTCACTTCTGAAGGGCCGTTTCAACAGGTTCGTGAGGAATGGCGGCTTCCGCCGATTCGATTTCGGTAATCCGCACGGCATAGCGCTCATCGACAACGACGACCTCGCCCCGGGCGAGACGCACGCCCTGGGCAATGATGTCGACAGGCTGGCTGATCATGCGGTCGAGCTGAATCACCGCGCCGGCAGACAGGTGCAGAAGTTCCCCGATTGGCATGGTTGCCCGTCCCAGCTCGACATTGACGGTCATGTTGACGTCATAGAAGCGTTTCAGCGGAGCACGGGTGGCCGACAGCTGGGGACGGCTGGCTGCCGGAAAATCCACAGGATAAACCGTGGTGGCGGCATCGGCTTCAGGGCTGACGGGCATCTCGGACATGGCAGACTCCAGTTCTCAACTCTCAACAATTTCCCGGGGCCGGTCAGGCTCCCTTGGACTGTAACGGTGTCAGGGACGGCAGCGCTCCCGGCTCCAGATCCTGAATGATTTCAAAGGCCTGGCGACTGCCAATGCGTTTCGGAAGGCCGAGCCATTTCACCTGTCCTTCCAGACTGGCCGAAAGGGGGCGACTGACAAACTGATCCAGCACCAGCACATCTCCCACGGCCAGATGAGCCGCCTGGGACATGGTTAGTTCCGCCCGTCCCAGCTCGATCACCAGATCCATGGGAATGCGTTCAGTAATCGCGGCCAGATCAGGATGAGCCCCGCCGCTGTCTCCGGCGGAACCCTCCAGATCATTCAGAATGAGACGTTCCGTTTCTTCCTTCAGCAGCAGCCAGGTGCAGGATTCCACTCCAAAGCGGGAATCCAGCTGAAACTCCACTGAAAAGAATGCCGAACCGATCGGGAACAGACGGGTGCGCTGCGGCTTGGCGGTTGTTTCCAGCAGCTGGCAGGACAAGGGTCTGTCGGCCGGCCAGCCGTCTCCAATGGCTTCGGCGAGCAGTTGGAACAGCACCTCCAGCATCGAATCTTCGGCCGCGGTCAGTTTGGAAGGAGGAGGCCATTTGCCGCCGGGCAGATCGAGCATATCCGCAATGAAAGCCCGGGCCTGACGGGCCGAGAAGACGATCATTGACGGCAACAGTGCTTCCCCCAGCGACAGATAAATTCCCAGGCCGTCTTCCGGCAGCGCCTGCAGGCCGGCGTGATATTGCACCGGTTCGACCTTGCCGGGCTGTACTTTCACCTTGCGGGCCAGCAGGCTTCCCCAGCTGTCCTGCACCTGCGAGCAGATGTTCTGCTGCCAGGCCGACAATTGGCGCTGCGCCTCGCTGGGCGGTCGCCGCGGCGAGTGAAAATCCAGAACACTGGGAAGCGGGGTTTCAGCCATGACAGGCACGAATGTCTGATTGTCGAAGGGGGAGTGAAATCTGTTGAGAACGGCTCACAAAGCATGTTCCGAGGGCTGATATCGAAGAACTCTTCATTCGGGGGGAAGTCGTGTCTCAGGCACTCGGGAAAGTCCCTGAGACGATGTGAAGTCAGACCAGGGGAATGCCGCCCAATGCTGGCAGAATGTTTTTGATGGCACACTGCTTTTCCGGCACTCTTTTTCCGGCATGATGGGTTTTTGTGGCCGGAAGACCTACTGCACGTTGAATTCCTGAAAAAGGACGTCATAGATCCGTTCGTAATGATCCGGAAACAACGTGGCGTTGAACTGATCCCGAATTTCACGTCGCAGCATGTTCTGGCCGGCTTTGCCGCGAATCTCATCCAGCTCCTTGTCGGAAAGATGGCTGACCAGCCAGCTCCGCAGCAGCAGCTCTTTTTCGCCGATCGCGGTTTTGACAATCGATTCATCCGTCCGCCGGACATGCAGCACAACCTTGATGCGCAGGTAGCGATTCATGCGCTGCTCATCCAGGTTCACAGTCACTTCACCGTACTGGATGAACACCATCGGACTGCTGCCAGGCGTGGTCGCTGCTGGTGAGGCACCATGACCGCTCCCATGTCCTCCCCCGTGGGCTGCAGATTCGGGGGCCGATGCTCCATGTTCTCCTTCTGCGGCATGAGAGGACGTACTGCCGGAGAGCATGCTCATCCCGAACGGAACAGCTGCCCCGATGCCGGATGCCACGACCCCGACGACAATCCAGGGAACGATGCCTCCTTTCGCAGCAGGTGCGGCGGCACCGGCTTCCGCTGTCTGATTCTGTTCGCTCATCACCATTCCCTGCACAACAGTTCCATCATTCAGGGACGACGCCAGAGACACTGCGCGCGCCGAACCCTGCATCTCTTTTCGACCGGAATCCAGGCAAACTTTGAGGGATGTATCAATTCGGAGCCGTCTTCCCGGAAAAATCCGGGGCACAAATGCAATTTTGGCTCAAGGAATCCGCAAGGTTGTCACAACTGCGTTGAATACCGCAGGCATGTGGAGATGGGAGGAGTGCGCAAATTTGACCGCTCGAATGGGTCAGATCGATCATGCGGTCCCGGATCGGACTGAATCGACTCTACTGTCACAGTCGAGATAAAGGAAAGATTCGTTTTGATTCCTACAGTCGATTCAACCGGACCTGCAGAAACTGCCGGTTCGAGAGGTGAGTCGGACTCCAGATTCAGGACCTGCCGTTATGCTGAACGGACTGTATTGCTCGGGAACAGCCATGGAAGCCGCAGCGCGTCAGCACGATGTGATTGCGCAGAACCTGGCCAATTCTCAGGTGCCCGGATATCGCCGGCAGTTGATCCGTCACGGTTCGTTTGAAAGCCAGTTTGATGACGAACTGAAAAGTGCGATCGGGCGCCAGTCGATGGGAACTCATTCCGGCGACGTCGTCACGGATTTCTCTCAGGGCATCCTCGAACAGACCGGGGCACCCCTCGATGTGGCTCTGCAGGGAGGTGGCTTTTTCGTCATCGAAGGCCCGCAAGGTCCTTTGTATACGCGAAATGGAGCCTTTGTTGTTAATTCTGATGGCCGGCTGGTCACTCATGACAACCTGCCGGTTCAGGGAAACGGGGGCGACATCATGATCCCGGACGGTGTCTCTCCGACCAGCGTGCAGATCACTGAAGATGGCCGTCTGCTGGCCGATGGCGAAGAGATTGGACAGCTCGACCTGGTCGACTTCAATGACCGCCAGCAGTTGAGGCAGGTCGGAACGACGGTCTTTCAGGCTTCAGACGAAGCGGTGACCACAACCGCCGAAGGCCGGCTGGTGCAGGGGTTCCGCGAACGTTCGAATGTCTCTCCCATTCAGGAACTGGTCGATCTGATTGCCGCGCAACGGCGGCAGGAAGCGGCCCAGAAATCAATGACACTGCTTTCCGAAGCCGTCGGAAAACACATTTCGAATCAGGGAGGAATCTGACATGTTGCGCGCCCTGTATACGAGTGCAACCGGAATGAAGGCCCAGGAACTTCTGATCGACAACACCGCCAACAATCTGGCGAACGTCAATACCACCGGTTTCAAACGCAGCAATCTGAATTTTGCCGACCTGCTGTATTCGACTTTGAAACAGCCCGGCACCGATGTGGCCGCCGGACAGCGCACACCGACCGGCCTGCAGATCGGTTCCGGCGTGCGGGCCGTGGGGACATCAAAAGTCTTCACACCCGGCAATATCGAACAGACCAATAATCCGCTGGATGTCTCGATCGAAGGGGACGGTTTTTTCACCGTGCTGCTGCCGAATCAGCAGACCCGTTATTCCCGGGCCGGCGCATTTCGCATGGACCCGAACGGGCAGCTGGTGACAGGCGACGGCTACCTGCTGAATCCGCCGATCACGATTCAGAACGGGGTCGATCTGTCATCTCTGAATATCGGGACCGATGGAACAGTGACTGGCTCTCTGGCCGGAACGCCGGACTCCGTGGTGACACTCGGCCAGTTGCAGCTGGCACGATTTTCGAATCCGGCCGGTTTATCCAGCGAAGGCAGCAACCTGATGGCAGCGACGCCGGCCTCGGGAACGGCCATCATGTCCAATCCCGGCACCAACGGCATGGGATCACTGCGTCAGGGAGCCCTCGAAGGCTCGAACGTCGAAGTAGTCACCGAGCTGATTTCCCTGATTTCAGCGCAGCGGGCCTATGAAATCAATTCGCGCGCCATTCGCGCAGGAGACGAAATGCTCTCCACCTCATCCGAAATTGTCCGCTGATCCAGAGCATTCCTGGTCATCATCATATCGCAGTAACTGGCGGAGCCAGTCGGGTGGATTCATGGATACGAATCGCACAACATCCTGGATGGTCTGTCTGGCAGGGGCCCTGCTGCTGGCCGGAATCACTCCCTGGTCGCAGATCATTGCCCAGCAGCCCCGTGCGCAGGCCACGGTTCGTCTGCGCCCGCAGGCCATTGCCAATGGAACCCAGGTGCGTCTGGGAGATGTCGCCGACATTTTCGACCGTGATCTGTCTCGCCGCACCAAGCTGCAGAATCTCGACCTGGCCATCATGAACGGCCCGGACGACATGACCCTGAATACGGATCTGGTGCAGATCCGCATTCTGCTGGCCGGGTTTGATCGGGAAGCTGTCCTGGTCACCGGAGAATCGCAGGTGCTGGTCACCCCGCCGCGGGTTGTCAACCTGACAGATCTGGGAGTCGAACAGGCCGTTCTCGAAGCCTTGTGCCGGCAGTTTGCCGTTCCGGAAGACGAACTGGCCGTGAAGCTGGCCACTCCGTTTGTGGGCAATCTGCCGTCCGATGTCATGGCCATTGAGTCTCCGCGGCTGGACGTCCTGCGTTCGACTCAGCTTCCGCTGGGGCGCAACCTGCTGACAATTCGGATTCTCGATGGAGAACGTGTCGCGGCGGCCAAACCGGCCATGTTCAATATCACGCGCCGGCAGCATGTGCTGGTCGCGGCCACCAGCATGGAACGGGCCAGCGTCATTACTGCCGCACACCTGCAGGAAGAAGTCCGCTATCTGGAAACGCCGACCGACCGTCTGCTGCCGCAGCAGTTGATCGGCCGGCGCATCACCATGGCAGTGCGGCCCGGTGAAATTCTGGCGGTCCGTCACATCGGGGACATCGCCGAGGATGAGGAGCCGATTCTGGTGCACGCGCGTGACCCTGTCCGGCTGATCGCCCAAAAGGGACGACTGACGGTCACCATCCCCGTGGCTGAAGCGATGCAGTCCGGGCGGAAAGGACAGCTGATCCGGGTGCGCAATCTGCAGTCGAATCAAGTGGTGACCGGACAGGTGGTGAGTTCGGGCGAAGTGCGTGTTCACCTTCCCTAAGGAACCGACAGACATCTGCGTCGAATCGGGCGCAGGCAGGCGTGACAGGATTGTTGATCGAGTTTTTACAGATTGAGTCTTGGCAGCCTGCAGGACGATCCGTTTTTTCAGTCTGGTCACGGTCAGAGCGAACACATCACAGGACGTGAGATGAAATCCAACCTGATTCTCAACTGGAGCTGCCTGACTGCCGCGCTGCTGACGGTTCAACCTGCCAGCGCGGAGAATCTGTGGCAGCACCGGATTTCCGAACGGGCCTATCTGTTCAATGACTCCAAAGCACGCAATATCGGCGACAACGTGACGGTGATCGTCTCTCAGACAACCGATGTGGCGAACACCGAAGCCCGCAAACTGGACAAATCCACTTCCACATCCGGTTCGCTGGATGTTTCAGGATCCAGCGACGGCGGCTTTGGAGAACAGGGCGGGAAAGTCTCCCTGGATGTGGCGAGTGCCTCGGAACGTAAGTTCGATGGCTCGGCCGCTTACAACGCCGCACAGGATTTTTCGGACCGGCTCACCTGCACCGTGATGGATGTGCTGCCGAATGGAAACATGGTGATTTCCGGAGAACGTCGGGTGCGCGTCGCCGGAGAAGAACGCACACTGGTCATGACCGGCGTCATCCGGGGACTCGATATCGGTCCCGACAACTCCATCAGTTCGCAGTACATCTCACAGTTTCATATGGAATATGAAACGGGAGGCATGTCACAGAGATTTACCCGTCCCGGCTGGCTGGGGCGGGCCATGAATGTGGTCTGGCCCTGGTAATCCCTGCGCCGCCGGTACACGTTTGGGATTTCATCTGATCCCTGTCCGTTTCCCACCTGTCTTTTCAGACGATTCACCATCATGCGAATACAACGAGCTGCAAAATTTCTGCCGCGCACGCATCGCATGGGACTGCACATGCTGGCCGTGCTGATTCTGGCCTGCGGAATGAGTTCGCCGGCCTGCGCGGAAGTGCGCATCAAGGACATCACCGACGTGGAAGGGGTGCGTGACAACCAGCTCGTCGGCATGGGACTGGTCACCGGCCTGGGGGGGACCGGAAGCAAAAGCCCGATCACCCGGCAATACGCCATCAACTTCATGCAGCGTATGGGCATGCGTGTCGATCCGTCCGTGCGTCTGCAATTGCAGACCGACACCATGCAGAAGACCAACAATCTCTCCGTAGTCACGGTCACTGCCAACCTGCCGGCATTCGCCCGTCGTGGTTCGCGCATCGATGCACTGGTCTCGACATTTGACGACGCGACCAGCATCGAAGGGGGACAGCTGATCATGACGCCGCTGTTTGCCGCCGACGGCCAGGTTTATGCCGTGGCGAGTGGGCCGGTATCGACCGGGGGATTCGCCTTCGGCGGTCAGGCAGCTTCGGTACAGAAAAACTTTCCGACGACCGGGCGGATTTCCGGAGGAGCCACCGTGGAAGAGGAAACAGAGACCCCCCTGGGGGTCGACGGCACGGTGCGTCTGCTGCTGAAGTCTCCGGACTTTGAATCTGCCCGCCGGATTGCAGTCGCCATCAATAAAGAAGAACCCGGCATGGCCAGCTGCACCGATGCCGCCGTCGTGACTGTCTGCATTCCGCCTGCTTTTCGCGACAACGTTATCGCTTTCACCGGCATGATTGGCGGCCTGAGCGTGATCCCCGACGGACCGGCCAAGGTGATCGTGAATGAGCGGACCGGCACCGTGATCGTGGGAGACCATGTGAAGATTTCCAAAGTGCTCATCACGCATGCCAACCTGGCTATCTCCACCACCGAAGCGCCGCAGGTGTCGCAGCCGGCTCCCTTCAGTGAAGGGGAAACCGTGGAAGTGCCCCGGACCAATATCGGGGTTGATGAAGAATCCAAACAGATCACCTATGTCGACGAAACCGTCACCCTGGGAGATCTGGCCCAGGCACTCAACTCACTGGGAGTCACTCCGCGTGACCTGAGTTCCATCCTGCAGCAGCTCAAGGAATGCGGAGCACTGCATGCCGAGCTGGAGTTCAAGTAAGCCGGCCCGCTCAATGCCGGTGTGTCTGTCTGAAGACGTCATTTTTTCTGTCGCCGAGTATTTGCCATGACCAGTGCCATCAGCTCCGCCGGATCCACACTTGCGTCCACCGCATTCATGACCGGAGATCCGGATCAGCTGCGCAATGCAAAACCAGAGCAGCTGGCCACACAGTTTGAAAGCGTGTTCGTTTCGATGCTGCTGAAAGAGATGCGACAGGCATCTCCCCCGGGGGAAGGCTTGTTTCCCGGGGATTCCTCCGACACTTATGGTGGAATGTTCGACATGTACATGGGACAGCACCTGGCGCAGCAGGGGGGCATCGGCCTGGCGGCCTCCATTCAGGCGGCGATCGAAAAGAAGGGCGTCTGACGGTCGCACCAATGGTACAGACCCTTAAACAGTCTGCGTATAGAACGTCTGCGCGGCTCCGACAGGCTTTGATTCCGCAGCGGCTGGCTTTTCTGAATGTGTCTGCGGATGGAAGGGAGAAGTGAACCATGGAACGGACCGACATTCTCAACGCCCCGTTGCAGCAGGCCCTGTTTCGCCATCTCGATCAGGAAGCCGCCATGCTGGAGCAGATTCAAACCGTCTCGCGCCAGATTTCGCAGGGATTGCCAGGCGCTGCCGGCCTGGTCGAACACCAGTCGGCGCTGGTATTGCTGTCGAGCGACCTGATGTCGCTGCAGCTGCAGCGAGAAGAGCTGCGCACCCTGCTGGCTCCCATTCAGAGAACCCCACCGGAACAGGTGCGTCTCTCCTCGGTGCTGCTCGCCAGCGAGGCCGATCAGAAACGGCTACAGAGCCGGCAGCAGACCCTGCGGCAGTCGCAGGCTCAGGCCGCTGCCGCCCTGAAGGCGTCCATCGCCGTATTGATCGGGCAACACTTCATTGTCACGGCACTGCTGGAAACACTCGCGGCGGCATCCACCGACACCCGGCGCTACAACTCCTCCGGGCAGATTGCCGTGCCCAGGATTCATCCTGAGATTGAGATGAGGTCCTGAGATGCAGTTCTATAACATCGGTAACTCGGCGATTCGCGCGAATCAGCTGGCGCTGCAGACAATTCAGAACAACATCGCCAATGCCGACACCGACGGTTACCATCGTCAGCGTGTGAATCTGGCGGAATCCCGCCCGGTGCAGAATGGTGATTTCTATCTCGGCAACGGAGTTTCCACCGGCAGCATCAGCCGCATCGTCGATGTCGCGACCGATCAGTCGATTGCGCTGAATCTGTCGCAGCAGTCCAATGCGCAGGTTCAGCTGGATGCCCTGCAGGCGATTGAGCGGCTGCTCACCCCCAGCAGTGGTTCTCTGCAAAGCTCTGTCACCAGCTTTTTTGACAAGGCCGAGCAACTGTCAGCCGACCCTTCCAATACCACGCTGAGAATGGAGTATTCTTCGGCCGCCAGCAGTGTGGCGCAGCAGGTGACGTCGATTCACTCCGGCCTGAACATGTTGCAGCAACAGCAGATCAAGGATCTGCAGACCGCGGTTGAACAAGTGAATTCGCTGAGCGGGCAGATCAGTGAACTGAATCGCCAGATTCAGACAATTCAGGCTGCCGGATCAGACTCCGCAACCCTGCAGGACAATCGCGATCAGCTGATTCAGCAGCTGGGACAACTGGTCGATCTGAATCCGGCCAGCCTGGCGAATCCGGACAGCACGCTGGTGGGAGCCGATGGCTGGCTGATCGTTTCGTCCAATTCGCCTCAGCTTTCGGTGAAGATTGCCGTGGATGGCAGTGCCCAGGTGGTGATGGGAGACAGCCAGCAGGTGGTGCAGCCCAAGTCGGGAAAAATTGCCGGCCTGCTCACCACCATTCAGAAAACGATTCCCGAGGCCCGGGCCGAACTGCAGTCCTGGGCCAGCGCCTTCGTCAGTGGCGTCAACCATGCTCAGGCGACCGGGGTGTCGCTGAATGGACAGGTTTCGAAACTGACTGGCACCCTGTCAGTGACGGACCCGACGATTCCACTGCAGCAGTCGGTGACACAGTTTCCGATACAGGCCGGCCAGCTGGTGGTCTCGATGACCAATCTGTCGACCGGTGAACGGGAAACGGTGCCTGTCGCCATCGACCCGCGCACGGACAGCCTGAACGATGTCGTCAGCCGGCTGAATGCGGTCTCGCATCTGCATGCCAGCGTCACCTCGGCCGGTGAACTGATGCTGCAGGCCGATGACGGATATGGAATCGATTTCACCGGCCTGCCTGGTTCTCAGGTCGACACCTCACTGATGACCGGAACGAGCATCCCGAAGATCGACGGCTCCTATGCGGGAGTGTCGAACTCCAGCTGGAAGATCGACGTCATCAGTTCCGGCCAGGTGGGCTATACCACTCCTCTGACGCTGCAGGTGACCGACCTTTCAACAGGGGCGGTCACCAAAACGGTCGATGTCGGTGCCGGTTATGCTCCCGGTCAGCCGATTGAAATTGCCCCGGGCGTGACGTTCACACTCTCCTCCGGAACGCTGAACACCGGAGACACTTTTACGGTCAATGCCGTCAGCGATTCCGACTCGGCCGGCTTTCTGACGGCGCTGGGAGTCGGCGGGCTGTTCGAGACAGACAATCTGACCTCACTGACGGTCAACCAGGCGATTCTGAATGATCCGGCACTGATCGCCACCGGACGGACCGGCGATCCGGCGGACTCTTCACAGATGATTCAGCTGCTGGCATTTCGCGATGCCAAAATCCTGAACGGCGGTTCAGAATCGGTCGAAGACGCGCTGGCCACGATCACCAGCAATGCCGGCATGAAGGTAAATTCTCAGCAGACGGTTGTGGATCAGCTGACCTCCCAGCAGGAATTGCTCAAGGACCGGCAGGCCGCCACATCAGGCGTCGACCCGAACGAAGAACTGCTCTCCATGATGCAGTTTCAGCGGGCGTTTCAGGCAAACGCCCGTTTTCTCTCTTCTGTGAACACAGCTTTAGACGATCTTTTAGGAATACTAAGATAGGAGCAAGTCCTGATTCAGAACAGGGCATTGCCCGTGCCTCTGTCCCGGCAGGGATCACAGAGGCCGGAGCAGACGGTGTCTGCCGGGATTTCTGGCCGGCTCCCTTTGCCGAACCGAAGACGACAGATCGCATTTTGTCCGCACGGAAGCAGTAATTATGGCGTTCCGCGTCACTCCGCATCGCGCTTATGAGCTGGGCCAGGGCCATGCCACCCGGCAGTATGCGCGCGGTTCGGAACTGCAGCAGCAGATTTCTTCAGGAATCCGGGTCACCAAACCGTCGGATGATCCGGTTGCGCAAAAAACAATTCTCACCCAGAATGCCGTCATTCAAAGCCTGCAAACCCAGTCTGCCACGGTAAAAACGGCCACGACCACTCTTTCCAATGCGCAGACGCAGATTCAGACCGTCAAAGACCTGCTGACGTCGGCCAAAACGATTGCGATGCAGGCCCGGCAGACTACGGACACATCGGAACAGACCATTTATGCCGATCAGCTGAGCGGCATTCTCGACAGCCTGCTCTCGGCCGCCAATGCCCAGTCCGACGGGCAATACCTGTTCTCCGGCGTCTCTTCCACAACGCAGCCGTTCCAGACGGATGCCAATGGAAATGTGAATTATCAGGGAAATCAGACTGCGGCGGAAGTGCGCATCGGAACCTCCCTGACCGCGCAGACACTGTATTCCGGACGTGACATCTTTCAGCCGGCAACGGCCGGAACCCTGGTGATCAGCGGCAACACCGGAATCGCCAGCAGCACGGCCCTGTCTACTGGCAGTGCCAGCACCTCGCTGATTGTCCGTCATACGCAGACCACTTATGCCGGGGCGTCCGGAATTGCGGTCGGAACCAGCTCTGCCGACAAGGACACCATTATTGGAGCGGCAGGGACACATACGCTGACCATTGTCGATACCTCCGGCACGGGAGCTTCCGGAACGATCTCTTTGAATGGCGGAGAAGCTGTCAGCTTTACCAGTGCGGACACCGATCTGAAGATCACCGGCCCTCAGGGCGAAGTGGTCTATGTGAATACCCAGTCAATCGCCGCAGGATTTCATGGCACCGTCGACTTGACTGCCGATGGCACGCTGTCGATCGACAACGGCACGACCGAAGTGCCCATTGATTTCTCCGAAAATCAGACCCTGGAAAACGCCAGTGCCGGAGTGATTCAGCATTTCGATACCCGGGGAGTGACCGGCACCGGCACCGTGGCAGTCGATCCGGCCGCCACGAATGACCTGTTTCAGATCATTTCCAGTCTGCGCGAAACCATTCTGAATCAACCTGGATACAACACGTCCGAGCAGGATGCCGCACTGGAACGGTCGCTGTCGAACCTGGACTCGGCCACCAATCATGTGCTGGCGGTGATGGGAAAGCAGTCTGTCAGTCTGCAGCAGCTGCAGACGCTCGGCGATCAGCTGGACACCTTGACGCTGTCGGCCCAGACCACTTTGAATGATGCGCAGTCGACAGACTATTCATCCGCAATTCTGCAGCTGCAGGAACAGCAGAACCTGCTGCAGTTCACCTATCAGACACTCAGCGCCATGAACAGCATGAGTCTGCTGAACTTCATTGATTAGAGCGGCGTTGTCAATTTTAGATCGTGCAGATCTTGATCAACCCCTGCGAGTTCAGGCCCGAACAGGACAGAACAACGGCCAAACTGCTCTAGAGCGTCTGGTCATGTCTGCGGCGGTGCGGCCTGCATTGTGATCAGACATTTCGGAAAGGAATTCCCCATGAGCCTGAAATCTCATCTCGCCCATGAGCTTCCCGCTCCCCACTTTCCGGCTCCGTATTCATTCGAAGAGCTGCAGATTCTGCTCGATCTGATCAGCAATGACGAGACCGATCTGCGGATGATCGTGGAGGCCATGGAAGCCCGTCCGGCAATTGCCTCTCGCGTGGAACGGGAAGTGAACTCTGTCGGGCTCGGCTCGAATGTGCAGATCCGGACTCTGCGGCATGCCATTACGGTGCTGGGAATGCGGCGCGTGCGCGACCTGCTGCTTGATCTGCGCCTGCAGCTGCAGATGTCGCTGGCCAGACGCGATGTGCCGGTTCAGCACTCCTGATCAGCGCTGATAAACGGCTTCCTGCCCGCGCACGGACGCATCGACCTGACCGTTGCTGAAAACGGTACGGCCGTTGACCCAGGTCCGGACCGGCCAGCCGGTTAGCGTTTCCCCATGCCAGGGGCTCCACCGCGATTTTGTAAGCTGTTCGTCGTCGCGAATGGTCTGGGTCTTCTGCAGGTCGACCAGCACCAGGTCGGCGTCATAGCTCTCGCGGATCTCCCCTTTGTTTTTCAGATCCCAGACCCGGGCCGGAGCCGCACACATCCACGAAACGATCTGTTCCAGTGTGCACAGGCCCTGCGCGGCGGCATTCAGCATCAGGGCGAGTGAGTTTTCGACAGCCGGCAGCCCGGAAGGAGACCGGGGATAAGCCTGGGCTTTTTCTTCCAGGGTATGGGGAGCATGATCGGTCGCGATCACTTCAATCACTCCGTCGCGCAAGCCCTGCCAGAGCGCGGTATTGTCCTGAGCGGTTTTGATCGAAGGGTTCATCTGCACCCGCGTTCCCAGCCGGGCATAATCCTCGATCTGGAAGAACAGATGATGCGGACAGGCTTCGGCCGTGACCCAGTCGGGACGGGATCGCAGAAATTCGACTTCTTCCGCCGTGGAAACATGCAGCACATGAAACCGGTGCCTGTGCCGGCGGGCCAGGTCGACGGCCCGCTGCGTGGCAATCAGCGCGGCGGCATGATCGCGAATGCGCGAATGATCGGCCAGAGACGGTTCCGGACCGAGACGGTCCCGATTCGCGCGCACGGTCGATTCGTCTTCACAGTGCGCGCAGATCGGCAGAGTCGTTTCGGCAAAAATCCGCTCGAGCGCGGCCTGCTGATCCACCAGCAGACTGCCGGTGCTGGAACCGATGAAAATTTTGATCCCAGGCGTTCGCCGGGCTGTCTGCAGCACCGCCAGGTTGTCGACCGTGGCCCCGATGAAGAACCCGAAATTCACCACCGATTTGCTGGCGGCCCGGTCGAGTTTGTCGTGCAGGGCTTCAATGGTAATGGTGCCGGGCTGCGTATTCGGCATTTCCAGGAAGGTCGTCACCCCTCCTTTGGCGCAGGCCAGACTGCCGGTGTGCAGGTCTTCCTTGTGTTCCAGACCCGGCTCCCGGAAATGCACCTGATCATCAATCACCCCGGGAATCAGATGCAGCCCGGTGGCATCGACCTGTTCATCGCAGTGGGTCTGCATCGGCGGATCAATGCCCAGAATCGTTCCCCCCTCGATCAGCACCCGGGCCGGGCGAATTCCGTCGGGCAAGGCCACCTGAGCGCCGGTAATGAGTGTGCGATGAGCCATCGGGCGATTCCATTCACAGCAAGACGCAACAGGAAGCAGGGAACAGTACAAAAGGAACAGAAAACAGGACTGAAGCCAGTGGTTCAGGCAGCGCTGCGTATTTCCTGATAAAACGTCGCTCATCGCGTGATGGAACGCGGCCCATCCGGGAGTGAGACACTCTTGCCGCGTTTTTCGCATTCACTGCAGCCCGGGGGCTGCCGATTTTCAGAGCGAACGAAGATCGACAGACCGATGAACTTCCGACGGCGCGCAGGCCGCTGTTCAGATGCCGGGCGACAGCATGACCACTCCGGCCGGATTGACGCGAATGATGCCGGCAGGTTCAGACATCGAAATCGGAGTCGGCGGACCGCTCAACGGGAGTTTCAGCCAGTTGTTGTCGTCGGCATTCTCTTTGGTTTTCGGAAGAATCCACAGGTTGCGATAGACCACAGGATTGCCGTGATCCTGCAGTTTGGTCGGCAGGGCATTGGGGCCTTCGGCCAGTCCATTGCCGGTTTTATTGTGGATGGACACCCGATCCTGGATCAGCACTCCGTTGTGCCAGATGGAGATGCACATGTCTTTGATCTTCTTCCCCTGATCATCGAATTTCGGCATGGTGAAATCGATGTCATAAGTCTGCCAGGCGAGAGGGGGCAGACACATGTTGATGTCAGGCCGGTGAACCCGATAGATCGAACCGCATTCATTCTCGACGCCGATATGGCCGAAGGAATCGAGCACCTGCACTTCGTAACGTCCCTGCAGGTAGAATCCGCTGTTGCCGCGATCCTGGCCTCGGCCGAGCGGCTTGAACGGCAGCATGAATTCGCCATGCAGGCGGAAATCGCCATAAGCATCGATGGTTTCAGTTCCCTCGCGCAGCCAGCCTTCTTTGGTCACTTTCGGGTCTTTGAACCCGCATTTCGCATTGCCGTCGAAGAGCACAATGGCCCCGGCCGGCGGTCTGGCCCCCATCGTCGGGCTGACGCGATGAACTTTCTGCAGCTGGCCGACATGCAGGCCGTCGGGAGAAAAGATTTCGGCCGTTTTGCCGTCGACTTCGAAGGTGTAATCCGGGCTGGAAAGCCGCACGATGTCGCCAGCCTTCTGGCCGGTGTATTCGAACCGGGATTTATGCCGCCAGCCGGCCCCGGGCAGGCCTCCGTAATATTTGGTTCCGGCAAACTGATCGTTGCCGATGGCTGTCACCTGCAGACCGATCGATTCGCTGGAACGATCGGACCCGCGCGACCGTTGCCAGCCGCGATATTCTCCCTGCAGCTGGTAATCCGGACCGGCTTCCTCAACCGTCAGATAAGCTGGCGGCTTAGGCTGCTTGTCGGCGGCAAGAACAACAGAACTGCTGCCTGCGGACAAGGCCAGCACGGCGGTCAGTACCGGAGAAAGACAGGCAAATCTGGTCACTGCGATCCCTTTTTCGAGCGGTTCGCTCTTTTCTGGCACCCGTTGACAGGAGGTCTTTTTGAAAGCCGTCCGGCCAGCACACCGGCCCTGGGCAGACAATGGAAATGGAAAACGCGATTTCGCAAAGAACCTCTCACGCAGCGTGTCGCGATCCGCTCGCGGTGAAGACACGTTCACCCGGCCGGGCCGTTGTGTTCGCGGCACGCAGACAATTATCTGACAGAGAATCGGGACGGCATGCAACAATCGGCTTCGACTTTGACGGCTGATCCGGGGATTCTGACAGCAAACTGACGTTGCGATCGGACCAGCCCGAGCGATCTGTCATCCGGCCAGGGTTCCATGCGGCTCGATTTCGTCACTGGAATAGGGCCATTCCAGCCGGAAACAGGTGCCGACGCCGGCCTTGGTGTGCACGTCGATCGTCCCGCCGTGCTCCTGCAGGATCTTGCGACTGACGGCCAGACCTAACCCGGTTCCCTTGAAGCCTTTTGTGGATTCGAACAGGGTGAACAGCCGGGGAATTTCGGCCTCATCGATGCCGGGGCCGTTGTCTTCAATTTCGATCCAGAGCTGTTCGGAATCGGGATTGAAACCGGATCGGATCTCGACCTGTCCGTTTTCGCTGCCGTCCAGGGCGTCGAGGGCATTGGTCACGATATTCAGAACCGCGCGGTGCAGCGCATCGGCATCAAACAGCGACTGAGGAATCGGGGTCCTCTGTGTGAGCGTCAGCGTCACCTGGGCATCATCGATGCGGGGCTGCATCAGTTCCGCAACGTCCTGCAGCACCCGGGTCACATCCGACATGGTCAGCCGCGGCTCGCGCTCTTTGCTGAATGTCAGCAGATCCATGACGAGATTGTAGATGCGATCCTGGTTCCGCTCGACCACTCCCCAGCCTTTGCGGACCAGTTCATCGTTATTCTGCTTGAGACCGGTATCAATCAGATAGCCGCCTCCCCGCAGACCCTGCAGAATGTTCTTGATGTGGTGACTCATAATGGTGATCGTCTGCCCAATGGCCGCCAGACGTTCAGAAGTCACCAGGGCGTCCTGGTATCGAAAGTTTTCAATCGCCAGAGCCGAATGCCGGGCAATGGCCAGCAGCAATGTGAGCAGCTGATCGTTGAATCGTCCGTCGGACTGGCCGCCCGGCGTGATTCCGGAGCGGGTGGTATCGACATAGATGACCCCCATCAGTTCGTACCGGCCGCGCATCGGGACGCACATTGCTTCGCGAATTCCCGAACGGACAATACTCTGCCCGGAATCGAACCGGCTGTCGTGCAGGGCGTCGGACGTGCGGACGCCCTGTCCATTATGGATCACATATTCGACAATGCTGGTCGAGATCGGCATCCGTTCATTGACATCGGCAGCCCCGCGATGCCCGACGATTCGGGGTTCGATGCGATCCGTCCGGGAATCGGTGACGAGCATGCAGCCCCGGTCGGCCCCGACGGCTTCCAGCGTGGCATCGAGAATATTTTTGAGCAGTTCATCCAGGTTGGTGGTCGGCCGGACGACTTCTTCGGTAATGCGATAGAGCAGCTGCAGATTCGCCCCGGCCTGCGTCCAGTTGCCCAGTTCGTCCGGGCCGGTCGAGCGGGCCTGACCGACAATTCGCGACTGATCTTCTCCGGCTGCACGGGCCACCAGATTGATCTTTTCAACGGCCGAAATCTCGCGCGACTGTGAATCGCCGGTGAACAGCAGAATTGTCCGGCCAATCTGAATCTGGTCTCCCTGTCGAATGGGAGCCGACTGCACCGCCTGGCCGTTGACATAGGTGCCATTCGAGCTGTTCAGGTCGGCAATCGTCCATTCACCTTCCTGAAAGGTGATCAGGGCATGCCGGCGTGAGGCCTCGGTATCGAGAATGCGCAGCTCGTTCTGCCCGCCGCGTCCGACATGCATCGGCTCGACCGACAACTCGTAACGCCGTCCCTGCTCCGGTCCCTGAATGACCAGGAGCGTCGCTTCTTCCATCGTTTCCGCTCCTGGTTGACTGCTCCTGATGAAAGACTGAAGACCTCTCACACAATAGAGGACGATCCGCTGACGGCGAAGACCTGTTCACCCGTCGGCGAATGGGTTAGCCACCCCAAAATTCGCTGCCTGAAAATTCACCGCACAAAAATTTGCGGCCCGGCGAATTGACCACCGGAAAACCGGCCCGGCCCCGGCCGCATCACTTCCAGTACTTCTGCGTGACCCAGTAGGTCGTGCCTGCGGCAACGAGTGCCGCAAAAATCACATTCGGAATAAAACCGACCGGAATCTGCGCCGCCAGCATCGGGTTGATCGACTTCAGAATCTGCGGGGCCATCGGCAGAATCACGCTCCAGCACATAAACAGCATGCCATACTGCTTGCGCTGCTTCTGCACTTCAGGCGGCAACTGCGAGAACGGCACGCTGGCGGCAGCGCGCCGGGCGGCTCCGGACTGCTTGGGGGCCTCTTTTTTGGCCGCGGTCTTTTTGGCCCCTTTGCCATTGGCCGGTTGCACCGTGGTGACTTTGGCTTCATCCCGCATGCCGGGAGCATAGAACTGGGCAATGGCCTGATTGATGGCCCGGGGAGCGGCAATCACAGGCCGGACCGGCACGTCATAGCGCAACCGGAGTTCTTCTTCCAGCTCGTGTTCCAGCTGGTCGATGCAGGCGACCAGCAGCTGACCATCGTCGATAAACAGCGGAATGAAGGAATACTGCTTGACCTGCTGCCGGGGAACGCGGTCAAGCATGTCGTCTTCCGGCAGCATGTCTTCCAGATCGACATAGGAATATCCGAGCTGCACGGCCAGTGCCTTGGCCGCGGTGACCGGATCGGCCAGCTTCATCTGCACCACCGCATCGCGATGCGTCAGGCCTCGACGATCGGCGAATTCTTCGATTTCACGTTTCTGATCGCGTGAAATTTTTCCCTGCCGGGTCAGAACATCCAGAATCGGCTGACGTCCGTAGTCGTCGGTTTCCGGAGGAACTTCCCGTCCCAGCGATTCGTCATAATCGCGTTTGCGGTCGGTATCGGTCAGGCAGAGCATGGCCTTGGCCAGCTCATTGAGCAGCTCCTGCGACTGCACGGAATACTGTCCGGTGGCGTATTTCCGCACATGGGCATTGAGCTTTTTGTAGTGAGCGCGAATTTTTTCCGCATCATCTTCGAACTTGACGACCCGCAGCAGTTCGTAGTGATCGGGCGGGCGCTGCCCTTCCGGGATGCCCAGCCATTCCTTGTACACGTCCATATGTTCAGGCGCTTCCTGGTTAGAGCCATCTTCGAATCGTCATGGGCCCGTCTGCCGGGAACAGGACATGTCTCCCGGCAAAGAGCGCCTTCCTCCCGCATGAGCCGCGTTCCGCCTCGCGGCACGCGATGTGTCATCAGAAAACACCTCGCTGTGCGAGTCCGGGCCAGAGCCGTTGGCTCAAAGTCCACACGGCTGATCGCCATGCCTATTCCACCGAGTATTCCGCGGCCAGTGTTTCAAACATGTTCACGTTGTCGTCGGTCAATCCGGAATCCCGCACGATTTCCGTTTTGGCTTCCTGCTTCGAGGTCAGTTCGCGGGCACTGGCATGAATCCGGCCGTTCTTGTCGTAACGGTAGGTCACTTCGACCGGTGCCCCGGCCGGCAGATTGGGGGGCAGACTCATGATGCGGAAGTCACCGATCGTGGTGCAGGCATCCGGATCGATAGCGTCCCCTTCCAGCACGCAGATATGAATCCGCTGCTGATTCACGGCATTGGTGACGAACTTCTGGGAAACCTCGTGCGGAATCGCCGTGTTTTTGGGAATCATGATGTGATTGATTTTGCGCGACCGGTTGTTCGGGTCGGAAATCTTCACTCCCAGCGAATGCGAGTTCACGTCGGTCGCGGTCACCGAACGGAGCCGGTTGAGCACGGCCTGCCCCAGACGGCTGTCTCCGCCGGTGGCGCGGGCTTCCAGAATGCCGGCATGAATCGCGGCCCCTTCGGCCACCGCTTCTTCCGGAGTGACATCGCGCGACGGAATTTTTCCGGTCGCTTCCCGGAGCATGGTTTCGACCACCGGCATATAGGTCGATCCCCCGACCAGCACGACTTCGTCGAGTTCTCCTTTCGCAACGCCGGCCTGGGCCATCACCAGTTCGGTGGTATCCCGGGTGCGCTGCATCAGGTCGGCGGTGAGACGTTCGAAATCTCCCCGGGACATGGCGAGTGCCAGGTTTTTGCCTTTGTAATAGGCATCGAGCGTGACCTGGGCCCGGTTACTGAGATCCCGTTTGGCCTGCTCACATTCCTGGGTGAGCTGCATCATCGTTTCGGGATCTTCACGCGGATCGAGCCCGTGTTTGCGATGAAACTGCTCGGCGATGTAGTCGACAATGCGGCGGCTCCAGTCGAGCCCGCCCAGCATCACGTCGCCGTCGGTGGCCAGCACGCGGAAGTTGGTGGCATTGTAACGCACCACGGTCACGTCGAACGTGCCGCCTCCCAGGTCATAGACCATAATGGTCTTTTCGCCCTTGAACTGATCGGGCCGGCCCAGGTGACCTTTCTTCCAGGCATAGGCCAGGGTGGCCGCCGTCGGTTCATTGATAATGTCAATGACATTCAGCTTGGCGATCTTGCCGGCATCCTGCGTCGCCTTGCGGCGCACATCGTTGAAGTAATAGGGAACCGTGATGACCGCATTCGCGATCGGGCCAATGGTCCGCTCGGCTTCCTGCTTCAGCTTCTTGAGAATCAGCGCCGAAATGAGTTCCGGAGTGTACTTCTGCCCGTGATGGACAATCACGAAATCTTTATTGCCCATCTGCCGTTTAATGGCTTCCACAATGTTGCGGGGATCTTCGATGGACATCCGCTCAAAGGTCGGACCGACAAGAATCTTTTTGTCTTCCCCGAGAATCACGACGGAGGGGGTGATGGTTTTGCCGTCGGCATTGGGCAGCGAAACAGGGTCTCCCTGGGCATTCAGCTGAGCAATTGCTGAGTAAGTCGTCCCCAGGTCAATGCCCACCGTCTGGCCTTCTTGAATCTGCATAGAGTCCTCGTCAGGTGAATTTGCTCGGACAATTCTGTCTGACCGTCAGGAATCGCAATGATCCCTGCGGCCGATGGAGATCTTCCCCATTTCGCGCCGGCCATGTGATGTCTGCCGGATCGTCAGGAAATGTGTCAACGCCGAAACCGCGGGCGAAATGTCAAAACAGGCATTTTGACGCTGGCACCGGCCTGATTCAAGCCAGTCCAATGGCTCAATTTCCGTCCGAGGCGCACGTTGTGTCCGGCAGGCAGCCCTGACTTGGTTTTCCGGCAGGCATTCCGGCTTTTCTGATTCTGCCGGGAATGTCACGCGGAAGCGGACAGGGTGCGGCAACCAGTTTCGGAACCTGGAGCCGGCGGGCTGCTTTTCTGCGTGCGTTTCCCTTGAGGAAACGCAACTCGTCGCGTGACGGAACGCGGTCCCTGCAGGAGTGAAACGCTTGGGGCCTGCATTCCCCGCGTCAGAGATGTTTCCAAATTTCCACGTCCAGGCGAAGTTGTTACGTCCCGTCCCGGCAGACCTGCAGGCAGACAACTTGGTGAATTGTCGCATGTAAAAAGAGAAAAATCAGATAAACTGTGCAAGATAATCGCATAAAAGCCATGATCGGCTTGGCGTTTTCACCCGGAGTACACCTTCCATGCTGCAGCGGCTGTCGTTCTGGTCCATGTTGTCTCTGGCGTTTCTGACCTGTCTGCCTGTGTCTGCGCAATCGGACGAGGCCAAAACTCCGTCCCGTTATGAACAGCTGATCAACAAGAAGAAAAAGACCGAAGGGATGTGGACGGTCTATCACAGTGATCAGCAGATTCTGGCGGAATTGACCGATGCCTCTCTGAAACGCGAATACATCATCATTCCATCCATCGCCCGGGGAATCAGCCAGGGAATGGTGCTGGGAGGCATGTCCTGGGGGTTCGGGGATGATGTCATCTGGTCCTTCAAGAAGACCGACGACAAGCTCTTTATCTATCAGCGAAACGTCCGGTTCCGCGCCAAGCCCAATACGCCGGAAGCCGCGGCAGTCGAGCTGGCTTACAGCGACAGCATTCTGTACTCACTGCCCATTCTGACCAAGGCTCCCAACGGGGCGATTCTGGTCGATGTCACCCAGGTGTTCATGAACGATGAACTGCAGATTGGCAGTGAAATCGGCCCGGGATTCCGTTTTGTTCAGGACCGTTCCACGCTGTCGAAGGTCAAGGCCTTCGAAGACAACCTGGAACTGCAGATCAACGCGGTCTATTCCGGAAGCCTGCCGCTGGATACCGTTCCCAGTTCACGCGGCGTGCAGGTGGGAGTCCATTACAGCGTGTCAGTGCTGCCTCCCATCGGGGCCAATGGCTTCCGCCCCCGTCTGGCCGATGATCGAGTGGGCTATTTCGTCACCGCGATCAAAGATTTCTCCGATAAAGACGATCCCGACCACTTCGTCCGCTATATCAACCGCTGGAATCTGCAGAAGCTCGATCCGAACATCGATCTGTCGCCGCCGAAAGAGCCGGTCCGCTTTTACATCGAAAACACCGTTCCGATTGCCCTGCGTCCCACCGTGGAGGCCGGAATTCTGGAATGGAACAAAGCCTTCGAAAAACTCGGTTTTGCCGGGGCGATCAAAGTGGATCAGCAGCCTGCCGACCCGAACTTCGATCCGGAAAATATCCATTACAATACGTTCCGCTGGATGACGGCCAATGCCGGCTTTGCCATGGGGCCTTCGCGCGTCGATCCCCGGACAGGCCAGATTCTCGATGCCGACGTCATTTTCGACGCCTCATTTCTCGACAGCTGGAGCGAGCGCTGGGAAACCTATCGCGGGGAATCGACCGACAAATCCCGGACCGGCATGAGCCTGTCCGAAGATCCCCTGCTCACCGCGACGGCGGGAGCCGTGAAGCCGCAGACACACCGGCATTCGTCCGCCTGCTCGTACTGCCGGGAAATGCAGCGGCAGAACGGTTTCGCGGCCGCCTTTTTCGCCGCGTCGGGAGTGACCGAAGATGGCACACTTCCCAAGCAGTTCATCCATGAAGGCCTGAAAGAAGTGGTGATGCACGAAATCGGCCACACGCTGGGGCTGCGTCATAACTTCAAAGCCAGCACCTGGAAATCACTCGACGAAATCAACAACGTCGAAACGGCCCGCAAAGAAGGGACCGTCGCCAGCGTCATGGACTATACCGCAGCCAACATCACGCTGGAGAAAAGCAAGCAGGGTCTGTATTTCCCGCCGACCATCGGGCCATATGACTACTGGGCCATTGAATATGGTTACAAGCCGATTCAGAGCAATGAAAAGGACGATCTGAAGAAAATCGCGTCCCGTTCCACCGAGCCGGCGCTGGCCTATGCGACTGATGAAGACACCCGGTCGATCGATTCCGACCCGTACTCGGCCCGGCAGGATCTGGGGAAAGATCCTCTGGCATTCGCCCGTCGTCAGATTGAGATGACGACCCGCGCCTGGCCCAAACTGGCCGAACGGACCGTAAAAGACGGCGAAGGCTATCAGCGGGCCCGTCAGGCCTTCAACCTGCTGTTTGCCGAATATTGGCAGGCCATCAATGTCGCCACCCGATTCCCTGGCGGCATCGAAGTGAGCCGCGATCATAAATCGGAAAAAGGGGATCGCGCTCCATTTACCACGGTTCCTGCTGAAAAACAGCGGGAAGCCATGAAGCTGATTGCGTCGTCTGCCTTCGATGCGCCGGAGATCAACGGCAAGGAACTCAACTATCTGGCGGTTTCCCGCTGGAGTCACTGGGGGATGTCGGAACCGTTCCGGCTCGACCTGGCCATTCACGACGAGATGCTGCAGCGTCAGGACGGCGTCCTGGCGAAAGTGCTCAATCCGCTCACCCTGTCGCGGATTCTGGAAAATGAATACAAGGCTCCCGACGATCAGGATGCCTACACTCTGGATGAACATCTGGCGCAGATCAAAGCTGCGATCTTCCGCGAATGGCTGACCGCTCCGGAGAAAGAAAAGTTCGACAATCGCAGCCCGCTGGTTTCGAGCTTCCGCCGGAACCTGCAGCGCCAGGCGATTCGCCGGTTCGGCTCGCTGGCTCTGTCGGGATTCGGGGCACCCAGCGATGCCCGCACCCTGACACGGATGCACCTGCAGGAACTGAAGGACGCCGCGCAGGGATTGCTGAAGAACGACAAGCTGACTCTGGACAGCTATACCCGGGCTCATCTGCTCGATTCCGTGGCCCGGATCGACAGCATTCTGAAGGCCGAAGTCCTGCTGCCATCACTCTGACAGCCGGCAAGACAACAGTCAGCACGATCAGCCGGCTCGATGCCTCTCGGGATTCGCGCCCATTTGATATGCTGCGATCCATCGCGTGTTGGAATCATCGAGCGGCGAAGTTGAGAGCGATTCACTCCCACATGGGCCGCGAAACGTCAGCGAGTGCATCCCGCAAGAGCCACCGGCTTCGTCTGAGCTGAACGTCCGACAGAGCGAGTCTCTTCAGCCCCCCAGGAGCCCGTCTCGATGACACGTCTTCGTTTCCTGTCGATTCTCGTTCTGGCAGTCTGTGTTTGCGTTTCATCGCAGCCAGTTCTGTCTGCCGATCCGGTGGCTCCTTCGGCGGAACCGGACGTGGATGTTCTGGTCTATGGGGGCGTCCCCTGTGGAATTGCCGCGGCAATCATGGCGCGCCGGGCCGGGGCCAGCGTACTGCTGCTGGAGCCCACCCGACATGTCGGCGGACTGAGCACCAGCGGTCTGAACACCGCCGAAACAGAACACATGCTTAAGTGGACCTTCGGCGGGCTGGCGCTCGAATTTTATCAGCGACTCGGAAAAATTTATGGCACCCAGGCACCCGAGTTCTATTTCGAATCCCATATTGCCGAACAGGCTTATCAAGAACTGCTTGAAGAAGCCCGGGTTCCTGTCCGTTTCGGGGCCCAGGTCGAAAAAGTGCTGCTCGACAATCAGCGTATTTCGGGCATTGTGTTGACCGATGGCACACACATCACCGCGCAGGTCTATATCGATGCCGGTTATGAAGGGGATCTGATGGCTCGCGCTGGAGTTCCTTATGCCATTGGCCGTGAAGCGATCAGCGAATATCAGGAAGAAGGAGCCGGCATTCGCTTCGAGTCGACACCACGGCGCGCCCGGACTGTCGATGCCCAGGGCCGGCTGCTTCCCGGAATTTCCGGCTGGGCTCGAGATTATCAGCCCGGAGCCGCCCATCCGGGAGTGATGAATTACAACTGGCGGCTCACCTTCACGCGCGATCCTGAACAGCGTGTCGAGATGCCTGCTCCCCGGCATTACGACCCGGCACGCTTTGAACTGCTGCGGGAATGGCTGGCCGGTCAGACCGCGCAGGGAAAACAGGTGAAGCTGCGCGACATTCTGGACCTGTACACCCGCCGCAACGGCAAGCTGGAAGTCAACAACAAACAGGCCGCCATTATTTCCATCGGGCACTTCGGCGGGCAGTTTGCCTACCCTGACGCCGATTATGCTCAGCGCGAAGCCATCATCGCCGACCATACGGAATATACACGCGGACTGCTGTGGTTTCTGGCGCACGATGAATCCGTCCCGGAATCGCTGCGGAACGAGATGTCGCAATATGGCCTGCATCGCGAAGAATTCGCCGACAACGGGAACTGGCCCTATCAGCTGTATGTGCGTGAGGCCCGACGGATGCGGGGAGCCCGCGTGGTGACCCAGCACGATATCACCGAAGATCGTCATAAGGCCGATGCCATTGCCATGGGAAGCCATTTTATCGACTCCCATCATGTCCAGCGCCTGGCCTTGTCAGAAGAAGAGTTCATTAACGAAGGACGGCTCTGGCGCATCGGCTCGGCCTACCAGATTCCCTATCAGGCTCTGACACCCCGGTCTGAGCATTGTCGCAATCTGCTGGTTCCGGGCGCGGCCAGTTATACCCACGTCGCTTATTGCACATTGCGGCTCGAAAGCACCTGGATGATGGTCGGGCATGCCGCTGGAGTTGCAGCCGCACAGGCGGTGCAGCACAGACAGGATGTTCAGCAGATTGACGTGCCGACACTGCAGGCGACATTGCGCAGCCAGGGGCAGATCATTGATTTTCTGCCAGGCAAGCCCGAACGCTTCGAGGACCAGCATCGCACCAAAGAGTTTTAGAGCGGCGTTGTGAATGTTGTCTCACGCAGACCTTGATCACCCCCTGCGGATTCAGTCCCGAACAGGACAGAATCAAGGCCAAACTGGTCTAGAGCCGCGCACAAAGCCTCTCTCAATCGATGAGAACCTGCATGCTGCAAGCGGATGGGGGGCAGCAAGCCGCTTCCGGGGGAGTGAATTCAGTCCACCGGCAAGATCAATTTCAGGTCAACTGACAGGACATTCCGGCTGCGGGCGTGTTAGAATGCGCACGCCTTTCCGCCTGGAATTTTCATCGCGCAGCAGCAGGCCTTCCGGTCATTCCGGAGCAGGTTGCTCTTGCTGGGACTCGCGCAGCATGCGCTTTTCCGGATGAAACGCCACCCGTCGTGTGGCGGGACGCAGCCCATGCGGAAGTGAGACGCTCTGGTTGACGAGTCCTTTCCTTCCACTGCGAACTGCATGAAACCTGCCTACGAAAAGCTGCTCCCTCCGCCGGGCCAGTCCTTCCGCTGCTTCAACCGTCAGTTTCTTTCACTGACGGCCAAATGGCATCGCCACCCGGAAATCGAGCTGACCTATGTCTGCCAGGGAACTGGCACCCGGATTGTCGGCGATCACATTGCCAGTTATGAAGATCATGACCTGGCGCTGATTGGCCCGGACCTGCCGCACACCTGGCAATCCGATGAATTTCAGGGCAACCGGCTCGACCTGCATCCGGCCATTGTGGTGCAGTTTCGCCGGGACTTTTTAGGGGAAGCGTTTTTCGACTCTGCTGAATTCGCCGGGGTGCGCACCATGATCGATCGTGCCGCCCGGGGCCTGCACTTCCCGCGTGAATTTTCCCGGGAGATGGGAGCGCGGCTCATCGGCATGGTCGATCTGCCGGCCGGAACGCGGCTCATCCGGCTGCTGGAATGCCTGCTCGAACTGTCCCGCTGTGAGCAGGCGTTGCCGCTGGCCAGTGTCGGGTTTTCTTCATCCTCCGACTTTCCTGCCGCCAGCCGGGCCGAACGAATCTGTGCCTATATCGCCGAGCATTATTGCGATCCGGAACTGTCGCATCAGCAACTGGCGCTGCAGGCCGAAATGAATCCGTCGGCATTCAGCCGGTTTTTCCGCGAGGCCACAGGCAAAACCGTGATGAATTATCTGGCCGAAATGCGGATCAGTCTCGCCTGCCGCCTGCTCATGCAGACCGATCAGCCGGTCTCCGAAATTTATCGCAGCTGCGGGTTCTCCCACGCCTCCAATTTCAACCGGCAGTTTCACCGCCTGCGACGTGTCTCCGCGCGAGAATTCCGCAAACAGCATCGGGCGTCGGTCGGAAGCCTTCCCCCGGCTGCGCCCGATCTGGCCCTGCAGTGAAATGGAAAACGGGTTTCACGGCGACAGAAAAACCGTGAGTGTCTCGCAGTCAATTGCACAAAGAACAATTGAGCGTGACCGGCAGGCGATGATCGGATAGAACGCAGCTCCGCAGCCCCGGCAGTGTGGCCGGCCTGGAAACGCTCCTGTCGATCGGAACGAGACGCATGAAGGTCTTTGTCAAACGGGATCTGGACGGTTTTTTCGGCCTGTTCATCGATAATCTGGTGCAGCTGCTGCTGATCGTGGCGCTCAGCGGCGGCCTGTGCGGCATGCCGTCAGAGCTGCTGTATGGCACCGTGCTGCCCGGCACGGCAATCAGCATTCTTCTGGGCAATGTGTTTTATGCCTTGCAGGCACACTGGGTGGCCCGAAAAACCAAGCGCAACGATGTGACCGCGCTGCCGTATGGTATCAACACTCCCTCGCTGATTGTGTTCATCTTTTTTGTGATCAAGCCGGAGTTCGACCGCACCGGCGATCCCCTGGCCGCCTGGAAACTGGGCCTGCTGGCCTGCCTGGGCAGCGGAGTCATTGAACTGGTGGGAGCATTTTTCGGCGCGGCGATTCGTCGCTGCACTCCCCGCGCGGCGCTGCTTTCCACACTCGCCGGGATTGCCATTGGCTTCATTTCCATGGCATTTGCCCTGCAGATTTTCAATAAACCCCTGGTCGCCATGCTTCCGTTGGCCATTGTGCTGGTCGGGTTGTTTTCCCGGGTCTCCCTGCCCCTTGGAATTCCCAGCGGATTCGTGGCCGTACTGATCGGAACAGGCATCGCCTGGCTGATGACGCTCGCGCAAGGGATCACATCCCTGCCCGGCTGGATGACGTTTGGAGCTCCTCATGCAGCCGCCGTGACTCAGGCTCTGGGGCAGGTGCAATGGTCGCCGCCGGTCTGGTGCGGGCAGATCATTCTGGAAAGTTTCCAGTCACTGACGAACTGGGTGCCGTTCCTGTCTGTCGTCATTCCGATGGGACTGTTCAATGTCATCGGCAGCCTGCAGAACATCGAATCGGCCGAGGCGGCGGGCGATCAGTATTCCACCACCGCGTCGATGACCGCCAACGGGATCGGCACCATCATGGCCGCCCTGCTGGGAAGCTGCTTTCCCACGACTATCTATATCGGGCATCCCGGCTGGAAAGCTCTGGGAGCCCGGGCCGGTTATTCCACACTGAACGGCATTGTCATTGCCCTGCTGGGATTGTTTGGACTCGTCGGGCTGGTCGCCTCCATCATTCCTGTCGAAGCCGGTGCGGCCATTGTGCTGTGGATCGGCATCATCATCACGGCGCAGGCCTTTCAGGCGACTCCGGAAGAACATGCCCCGGCCGTGGCTGTCGGCTTGTTTCCGGCCATTGCGGCCTGGGGAGCCACCGTCATGCTGGGAGCCCTGACACTCTCTGGCGGTACCAATCTGCAGACCATCGTGACCGGTTCTGCGACCGCAGAAACAACGACAACAGCTCCTGCGACAGCAGAACCCGCAGCAACTGGTCTCACAGCAACAGAACCAGCACCCGCGACCGCCTCTCCGGAAAGTGCCGCACCTGCCTCTCTGGCAGAAGTTCCCGATCGGACAACGGCAGAAGTGAATGGCTTTCTGGTTCACGGGCTGCTGCTGATGGAACGGGGATACATTTTCACCTGCATGATTCTGGCGGCGACGGCCGCCTGCCTGATCGATCGCAAGTTCAATGCCGCCGCAGCCTGGATGGCCGCCGCGGCCTTCTTCACCGGCATCGGGATCATGCATGCCTATCAGGTATATGCAGGGGCCGCGTTTGATTATCTGCTCCGGTTCGCCAAACCGGCCGACGGAGCATTCCTTTATCGGGCCGATGACATTGCCATTGGCTATCTGCTGTGCTGCGCGTTCTTTCTGATCATGGGACAATGGGCCAAAGGCCGCCCGATCGAAGCTGGTCATTAGAGCCGTCTGGCCTGGGTTCTGCCCTGTTCGGACCGGAATTCGCAGAGGGTGATCAAGATCTGCGCGAGACAACATGGACCATGCCGCTCTGGAACCGCCGGCTCTGGCCGGAACCCGCGCATCACACAACAGGGCAGCACGCACCAGAACAGGGGAAACAGTCTCGGGGAAACAGTACCTGTCACAAGCGGAAACGTGATTTCTGCGAGGTCGGATACGATCCGGCTGCTGAGATTTGCCCCCGGCCTGCGAAAACGCCCTGGTCTCCTGAGTGGGAAATCGTGTCAACAAGGTGATAGAACAAGCGGGAAATTGCTCTATGATACGGAGCGCTCCATCACAGGCAGACGCTTGCTTCTCGAAGGACACCACACCCCATGGGGATTGAAAATCGCGATTACATGAGCAGTGAACCGTCATTCCGCATTGGCGGGGTGTCGAGCTGGAGCGCCGTCAAAACACTGGTGGTGATCAATGTCATCGTTTTCATTCTGCAGTCGCTGTTCATGCAGCAGCGCCTGCTGGAAAGCTGGCTGCAGCTGGGACTGCCGCAAATCCTGCGCGGGCAGATCTGGCGATTGACGACCTACGATTTCCTGCACGAAACCGGCGATGCGTTTCCCTGGCACCTGCTGTTCAACATGTGGCTGCTGTGGATTGCCGGAGGACGGGTGGAAAACACGCTGGGCAAGCGGGAATTTCTGGCATTCTATCTGCTGGCCGGCATTGTTTCAGGCATCGTGTTTCTGATCTGGAGTGCCATTACCCATTCCAGCACGCCTGTGATCGGGGCCTCCGGAGCCGCCATTGCCGTGATGATCGTCTATGCCATGCACTGGCCGAACGACCGCTGGTACATCTGGGGAGTGCTGCCGATTCCGGTCATGGTTCTGGCACTTCTGGCCGTGGCGCAGGATCTGCTTCCGATGCTGTCCGAGATTTCTGGTCGGGGAAGCCGGGATCTGGTCGCCCATTCCGCTCATATCGGAGGAATGCTCTTTGGCTTCCTGTATGTTTCCCTGCGTTGGCGCATTACAGACTGGCTGCCGTCTGGCAGACCTGCATCCAGGCGTTCTTCCCGTCGCGTGCGTCCCTTCCGGAATCCACTCCGCCGACGGCCTGAATTGACCCTGCATGTGGAAGAACCAGACGAACCGACCGGTGTGCCGCCGGAAGTGGAAGTCCGACTCGATTCCCTGCTGGAAAAGATCACCCGACAGGGAGAAGCGAGTCTGACTGCAGAAGAACGGCACTTTCTCGCCGAAGCCAGTCGGCGCTATCGGAATCGCCAATAGCCCGCCCCGGCAGCGCGTGCATTCTTCCGGAGTTCAGAACACGACACGCCAACGGGCGTATTCTTCCGCGTTTCAGCGAGTGCCTTCCGCTGCGGATTCATTGCCCAGTCCGCTTCAAATTGCTCATCACAAAGAATGCACTTGCTGACGCGGCGTGCGCTGCCCTGATCATCGCCCCGTTCGCTGCCCGCAGCACCATTCACATCGCGCGGCCCTGACTCGATTCAGATTTCGGCGGCACCTCCGCCCTGAATTTTTTCCAGGCGTTCCCGGGCGTCCTTGTATTCATAATCCACCACCAGAACTTCGCCATAATGCTTTTCAGCGGTCGGGAAGTCCTTGAGTTCTTCACACACCCGGCCCAGCAGATAATGACACTCCTTGAAAGTGTCCGGATCCGCATCAAGATTCAGATCGGGAACCGCCCGCTCGAACTGCCCGCGGGCCAGCGGCAGCTTTTTGTCGTAGACGAAGCACTTCCCCAGGGAGACCAGAGACTTGCACTTGAGCCGGGGGTCCTGGGATGCCCGCTGCAGCAGGGGAATTGCCAGAGACCACTTCTGCAGCTGCATCAGCAGTTCCGCCAGATCATGTTTCAGGCCCAGGTTGGCCGGATAGCGTTCGACCCGTCGCGTGAGGACATCGATGCGCCGGTCCCGATAGGCAATGGCCAGTTGCGCCACTTTCTGGCGGTCTTCCTGCTCCCCTGATCGATTGGCAGCTTCCTTGGCTTCTTCGAGGTCATATTTCCGAATCAGCAGGTCAACGTCTTCGAGCTGTTCGCCGACGCCTGCGTCCTGATTGGAAACTTCAAAGGCCTTTTCCAGAATCTGCAGTGCGTCCTTCAGACGTTTGGTCTGGCGGTAATGCAGGGCCAGCTTCAGATACGGTTCAACCGTCCCGGGATCCTTCCGGATGGCGTGTTTCAGATCCATTTCCAGCGATTCGCCCGGCGAGACATGCGCAGGCCCTTTTCCGGCGGCTGCGGCTCCCTTCTGGGCCAGAACGTCGCGGGTTTTTTCGGCATGTTCATAACCACCCCGGTCGGTGGTTTTTTCAGTCTGCAGCTCGGTGATGCGGCGCATGGCCGTGAGATCGCCCGGGTTCAGCTTCGAAACCTGTTCCCAGACTTTGATGGCTTCGTCATATTCCCGGCGCTGCTGCAGCAGCGTGGCCAGGGAAATATAGATGTCCGTGTTTTTCAGATCGGTGCGAATGGCTTCCATGTAGGCGAACTTGGCAATTTCTCCCCGATCGATCTTCTGGGAGACTTCGGCCAGTTCCAGATTCAGCTGGGTATCCCAGGGATTGATATACAGCCCGTCTTCAATGGCCTTGCTGGCTTCGTCCCATTCTTCGGCCTGTTTGGCCTTTTTGATGCGGCTGCGAATGCCCATCAGCTTGGTTTTTTCAAATGTGCCGGCCCCTTTGCCGTTGTCGTTGTATTTCAGTTTGACGGTCTTTCGCAGCAGCTGGCGATAGACCAGATTGGAGGGCACCAGCTTCACGCAGTTGCTGAACATTTCGACCGCCAGATCCCAGTTCTTCTTCTGCATGGCATCGTTGCCGCGTCGGAAGCATTCACCGGCCCATTTGTTTTCATCAGCCACGATACGTCTCTCCGATTGGATGCCGGCGATACCTGATCATCGCGGAATGGCACTGTTGATGACGACGGTTGAAGGAAATTGCCGTGCAATCTGAGAACCACTCACAAAACTTTCCGCGATCCGCTCGTGAAAAGGGAATTCTCATCGTTTAGAGCGCATTCATCTCGTATGGGCCGCGTTCCGCCACGCGGCGAGTTGCGTTTCCTCAAGTGAAATGCATGCTGCGCGGGCCCAGGCGAGAGCAACCTGCTCTCAGCGGTCTTTGTTCGCGGCTCTAAAAAGGGTTCTGTCGACGGCATTTTGAAGGTCAGACATTTTTTTGGGGAGTCCAGTTTTTCCAGGTGTCCCGATTTCCATCTCTTCAGCCCGGAGAAGTCCGGCCTTCGGGCGGAAACCAGGCACGAGTCGGCGGCGCTATTCGGCCGGGGCCGGCGGAGCCGACGATTCCGACTCGATCTGCTGAATCTGATCGCGCAGCTGGGCTGCCCGTTCATACTGTTCGTCATCAATGGCGGTCTTCAGTTCGCTGCGCAGGCGGACCAGTTCAAACTGACGGCGGCTGCTGTCGGAAACACGGGGAGGAAATTTTCCCACATGCTGGGTCTCCCGGTGAATGCTCTCCAGCAGCGGCAGCAGTTCATCGTGAAAGACCTCGTAATCACGGGGGCAGCCCAGCCGGCCCTGGCTGCGGAACTGCTTGAAACTGATTCCGCAGTAAGGACAGGAGCGTGAGCCCGATTCTCCCGCGTCTTCCCCTTCTTCCGGTTCCGACACTTCTTTCGGGCTGCCGGAGAATTCATCCGGAATCCCGCCGACTTCGACGGTATTCAGATATTCCTTGGCGCAGGCCTCACACAAATGCAGGGACAGCGACTTCCCCCCTTTGAGTTCCGTGATATGCAGGGTGGCCTGCTTCGTACATCGCAGACATTTTTTCATGCCACCGTCATCCTTCACTGCAAATTGAGCAACACAGACATGTTCGGATTTGAAGACGCCACCGGAAACGAAAGGAAACCGCCACGGCATTCGAAACAGGAGCGATGCCCGGCCGCCGCAGTGTTCTGATTCTGGCCAGTGGAATGGAATATCCCGCTGGAAAATCTCGCTGCAGAAACAACACGATAGCAGATCAGCACCGTACCGGTTCGGCACCGCCTGGACATGCGGTGCGGACAGGATGGAATCTGCTGTCATTCTAGAGCGACAGCCAGTGGTGTCAATTTGCCCTAACCGACGATGATTGCTGCCCTTGTTGAACTTGCGAAGAGATCTTCACAAAACCATCCGCGATCTGCTCGCGGAAAGGGAATTCTCATCGTTTGAGAGGTTTTGTTCGCGGCATTAAGATGTCCTGTCGAGTTCCGGGCTGAACCGGAGCGGTCTTTTCAGGCCGAATTGCTTCCGGCGACCGGAACAGTCAGTGGAACAGTGATGCATCATCCGACATTCGAAGAGTTTTCCAGCCTGGCGGACCAGGCCGATCTGCTGCCTGTCTATCGCGTGTTTTACAGCGACACGCTCACCCCGGTGTCAGCATTCTGCCGGGCAGGCTGGAGTTCCGATGCCTTCCTGTTCGAAAGCGTCGTCGGCGGAGAACGGGTCGGACGATACAGTTTTCTCGGCGGCAATCCGTTTTTTCGGATCGAGGCGTTTGGAACCGACATTGTCGAGACGGCCGGCGAAACATCCATCCGACGACAAGTGGCCGATCCGCTGGTGGAACTCGAAGCCCTGCTGCAGAAATACCGGTCCGTTCACTCTCCCGGGCTCCCCCGCTTTGTCGGCGGAGCCGTGGGCTATGCCGGATATGACGTGGTGCGCTATACCGAGCGGCTTCCCCATCCGCCGGAAGATGATCGCCAGCTGCCGGATATGTCGTTCGCACTCTATGACTCGATGATCATTTTCGATCACATTCGCAAAACCGTCATGGTCGTGGTGCATGCCCATACCGGATCAGGAGATCTGCGAAAAGAATATGATCAGGCCTGTACCCGGCTCGACGCCCTGTGCGCCCGCCTGCAGGAGCGTGCCGACGGACTGACCATGCCCGATGTCGATCTGACATCGCCTGAACTGCCGGAATGGACTTCGAACTTCACCCAGGCCGAATACGAAGAGGCCGTGCGCACCTGCCAGGAATACATCCGGGCGGGCGATATTTTTCAGGTCGTCATCAGCCAGCGACTGGAAGTGCAGACCCAGGCCTCTCCGCTGGATGTCTATCGCGCTTTGCGAGTGGTCAATCCCAGCCCGTTCATGTTTCTCCTCCAGACGCCGCATTGCACGCTGGTCGGCAGTTCGCCCGAAATCATGGTACGGGTTGAAGATCGGGAAACCACAATTCGCCCGCTGGCAGGCACCCGCCCCCGGGGAAAGACGGAAGAAGAAGACCTGCTGCTGGCGGCCGATCTGCTGGCTGATCCCAAAGAGCGCGCCGAGCATGTGATGCTGGTCGATCTGGCCCGAAACGATGTCGGCCGGATTGCAGAATACGGCTCCGTAACGCTCAATGATGTGATGGTGGTCGAGCGTTACAGCCATGTGATGCACATCACCTCCAACGTGACCGGGCAGCTGCGTCCGGAACTGTCGGCTCTGGCCGCACTGCGGGCCGGACTGCCGGCCGGAACGGTGTCAGGGGCTCCCAAAGTTCGCGCCATGGAAATTATCGACGAACTCGAAAAACATCGCCGCGGCCCTTATGCCGGGGCCGTGGGATACATTGATTACACCGGCAACATGGACACCTGCATTGCGCTGCGAACGCTGGTCATGATGCCGGGCAAAGCCTATGTCCAGGTGGGAGCCGGCCTGGTGGCCGACAGTGTCCCTTCCAGTGAATTTCAGGAAACCATGAACAAGGCCCGAGGCCAGTTGAAAGCCCTGGCACTGGCCGAACAGATCCGGTCGCAGCAGTGAGTGCCGGACAGGCAGCCGCCCGAAAAGGCAAACTCTGCCGAAGCCGGGGCGGCGGCAGGCCGAAAAGGTTGCATCAGAATTCCTGCTATTTTTAGAATTCGAGATGCGGCGCTGGTGTGCCAGTCGCACAGCATCACAACATTGCCGCATTTCCTTCCCCTTTCCCTCAACGGTGCCAGTCCCTCGGAGTTATGAACAAGTTGACAGACATCAAGGTCAAGGATGCTCTGATCACGTTTGAAGATCATCCTTTCCGTACGCCTTTGAAATTCGGCGGACGGGTCATGGACAAACACCGGATCGTGAACGTACAGGTCACAGTCGAAACCCGTGACAAAAAACGGGCCACGGGACTGGGAAGCATGCCGGTGGCTCCGGTCTGGGCCTGGCCCTCGGCCGAGGTCTCGCCGGAGCAGGCCGAAAAGGCCATGTGCGATTTCTCGGAACGGGTGCTGGGACTGGTCGACAGTCTCGATGAATATGCGCACCCGGTCGATCTGATCTATTTCATCTCGGCCGAATATGCCCATCTGGGGAAGGTCATCGCCCGGGAACACCGCCTGCCGGAATCTGTTCCGCCGCTGGCCCAGCTGGTCGCAGCCAGCCCGCTCGACGCGGCCGTGCACGACGGCTATGGAAAAGTTCATGGCCGCAGCAGCTTCGATGTGCTGTCGGCGGACTTCATGAACCATGATCTGTCGCACTACCTGGACGACAACTTCCAAGGCGAATACCTGGACCGGTACACGCGCCGGGCTCCGGTGCCGCAGCTACCGCTCTATCATCTGGTCGGGGCGCTCGATCCCCTCACACCGGCCGACGTGAGTTCCCCGCTGAATGATGGCCTGCCGGTCACCCTGGGGGAATGGATTGCCGCCAATGGGCTGACACATCTGAAGATCAAACTCAACGGGGATGATCTGGCCTGGGACGTGAACCGTGTTCTGGCTGTCGAGCAGGTGACTGCCGAAGCCCAGAAACGGCGCGGCTGCTCAAGCTGGTGCTACTCGCTGGACTTCAACGAAAAGTGTGCCCATGTCGAGTATGTGCTCGACTTTCTGAAGCAGATTCAGGCCGCTGCGCCGCAGGCATATGATCGGGTCCAGTACATCGAACAGCCCACGCATCGGGATCTGAAAAGTCACCCGGATAACCGGATGCATCAGGCCGCCGCGCTGAAACCGGTTGTGATTGATGAATCACTGGTCGATTATGAATCGCTGCAGCTGGCGCAGGAACTGGGCTACAGCGGCGTGGCTCTGAAAGCCTGCAAAGGACACACCGAAGCCCTGTTCGCGGCGGCCGCCGCCCAGAAGTTCGGGTTGTTCCTGTGTGTGCAGGATCTGACCTGTCCCGGCCGTTCCTTCCTGCATTCCGCCAGTCTGGCGGCACACATTCCCGGCGTCGCGGCCATTGAAGGGAATGCCCGTCAGTTCTGTCCGGCAGCTAATAAAATCTGGTCCCGGGAAATTCCAGGGATGTTCGAGATCACCAGCGGAACGGTCGACACCTCGCACCTGAACGGCCCCGGTCTGGGATTTTAGCCCAGTTTGGCCTTTGTTCTGTCATGTTCGGGCCTGAATTCGCAGGGGGTGATCAAGATCTGCGCGAGACAACATTGACAATGCCGCTCGAGAAGCAGAACACTCTGCCCCGGACTCTCTCTGGAATCGGTGTGAAAGTCGTTTCGGAGCAGGATTCCATTCCCCCGGGTATCACGGCCTGAATGAAAACCCGCAGAGGGCAGCATTCGGCCCGGTTCCGCAGGAGAGGGGATTCCCACAAATGACGAACCCTGAAATTTCTTCGGAAATCCCAATTCCGAATGATCTCGCAGGCGATACGATTCGTTTACACCGGAATGGCCACCACGACAGGCACTTCTCTGTTCTCCGGCAAAGAACCCTGAAGACGCAGGGCAGGGTGCTTTGTCCGGAAGCCGGCGGGAATGCCGTAGGCGGTTCGTATCCAGCGCGCCCCCCCTGTCGGCGGCCTTGAGATCAGGAGAGAGTGAGGACGGACATGGCGTATTTCAACCGTTTGACCGATATCGTGACCTGCAACCTCAGTTCCCTTCTCTCTCGATGCGAAAATCCGGAACAGTCTCTGGAAGCCATCATTGCGGAAATGAAAGAAGGGGTGGCCGGGGCCGAACGCTGCGTCCGCACTTCCATTGCCAATGTCGGACGGCTGGAAGACGAGATTTCGGAGCATCGCCGCTCGATGGGGGAATGGGTGCTGCGGGCTCAGGAAAATCTCCGGCAGAACCTCGAAGGCTCCGCCCGCGAGTGCCTGCAGCGCAAACACGAAATTGAAGATCTGATTGCCGGTCTCGAACAGCAACTGCAGGCAGCCGTCGGCACACGCGACCATCTGCAGACAATGCTTTCCGCCCTGAAGGCCCGCCTCTCCGATGGATATCGCCGACTGAGCGAACTGCGCGGGGACCCGCATCTTCAGGAAGCTGCTCTCGCCGAGGCTCTTCCCGCCAGCGTGATCGGCCTGTGCCGGGATGTGACGAATCGGGTGGATGCCGAACTCGAAGAACTGCGGCGTCAATTGAAACAAGGATAGAGCGTTCACTTCTGCCGAATGCCAAGCCTCTTTCAGAGCACGAAACGTCAGCAAGTGCATCCGGAACGAGCCACCGGCTCGATGACAGCCTGCCTGATTGTGGAACCGTCCTCGCCCCGCGGATTGGGGAATCGCCCGTCTTGAAACCGTCCGACGCGGGCACCGGAACGAGCCACCGGCTCGATGACAGCCAGCCTGATTGTGGAACCGTCCTCGCCCCGCGGATTGGGGAATCGTCAGTCTTGAAACCGTCTGACGCGGGCACCGGAACGAGCCACCGGCTCGATGACAGCCTGCCTGATTGTGGAACCGTCCTCGCCCCGCGGATTGGGGAATCGTCAGTCTTGAAACCGTCTGACGCGGGCACCGGAACGAGCCACCGGCTCTCGAGAGCAACTTCAGAATTAGTCTTCGGTGTTCCGCAGGCGAGTAAATGGGCATTCATGCGGTGAATCGCGCATTCGCCTGCACCAGAATCATGAAAATGGTCTATGGACCACTCACAAACCTTCCGCGATCCGCGCGCGGAAAGGAATTTTTCATGGTCTGACGAGGTTTTGTGCGCGGCTCTAAAATTCTCCCAGTGCATGTCCATCGTGAATCGAGCCGACCCGCTGCCAGGTCAGCAGATCGATGGAATCAGAAATTCCTCGCACTGAGCCATCGGCCAGCAGCCCGTTCACCAGTCCGGCATGTCGGCTGCGGGCGGTCCAGACTCCCCGGCTGTCATACCAGCCGCAACGGGGGCATTCGTGACAGTCAGGATGCTTCGAATTGGGCGGATTGAGTGTGTTGAAGGCGGTCTGCGCCGGCATCCCGTTGATCCACTCTTTATGCGGATCACTGAAATGCGAGGCCGTCATCTGGCTGCATGCCTTTCCATAGTCATTCAGCTGCGCCTGTGTCGCAAAGAGATTGGGAAACCCGGCCGGAAACGCAGCCCCATACACAAGATCGCCCAGTGTGTAACTGCCGCGAACTCCGTCGCCGATAATCGCCTCCGACATGGCCAGCGTCTGCGATGTGCCGTCAATCAGGTGCCGGAACGACAGGGTGCGCCGCATGTTGAACATGCCGATCTGCTCACCCGGCAGAATGGAGGCCGGTCCCCCTACGTTCTTTCCCGGCACCGGGGAGATCATCAGCAGAGATGGACCTCCGCTGACGACATAGTTATTACCGGCTCCGTCGACTGGAGTTCCGCCGAAATCGGAAGGGCACAGAAACACATCGACCGACGTGTTCTTCGGAACGGCATTGTCGCCCGTGAGCGACTGCGCATTGAGATTGAGCTGCTGATACAGGGCCGACTGCTCCAGCGCAGGCAGAAGCATGGTCTGCACGCTGAATCCCTGCCAGCCGGTCACACTGCCTGATCCCGGTCCGGAGCCTTCGTAGCAGATGCGGGGAAGCACCCGATGCTGGTCGTGATACACATGCAGCGCCAGCCCGAGCTGCTTCAGATGATTGCGGCACTGCACGCGCCGGGCCGCTTCCCGCGATTTCTGGACGGCCGGAAGCAACAGCCCGACCAGCATGGCCGTGGTCGCCACCACCACCATGGCCTCAATGAGAGTGAAGCCGCCTGCCCGCAAACGGTGTCTCATGGCTGCCTCTGGCCTGAGTCCGCATTGAATACTCCCTGCCTGAGGAAAGCCTTCTCTTCTGGAGACGAACCACTCGGCAGCGAGTGTTTTCCTTCTGTGACTCCCGATATACCGCTTTATTTTGCGTGACGCAAATGAATGCACGCCGTTAATTCCGTCATTTTCGGAATTTCCAGACTCTGATGGCTCTCCCCTGAGGCGAGGCTCATCCACATCGGGGAACCGCGATCGCACAGGCGGGCCGACCGTGGCGCATCGACCAGAGAGAGAAAGAGGGGTTCTTGCCTGCGCGTGGCGAAGAGGTCTTCTGCATCAGGCCGGCGGCCTCTTCAAGCCCTGCAGTGCGCGCAAACAAAAAAGCCGCGCGTTCGATAAGAACCCTCACATCACTGATCCCGATCCGCTCGCGGCAAGAAAGTTCTCGTCAATCGAAAGGTTTTGTTCGTGGCTCTGAGAACATGCGGCGAGCGGATTCCAAATTCTGTTTGCTCAATGATCGGCGATCATTGGGGGGACAGCATTTTTCAGTGATTGCCGTCCCGGCATGGCATCAGGTCGTTTTCGCTCGGTTATCGGGTGAACGTCGACTGGGCACGCCACACGGTGGCAGCCGAAGGAGCCGGAGAGAAACGCCCTGCGGCCGATGGAATTCCCACCGGAGAGTCCCCGGCCGGCCGCTGATAGCTCTGCAGTTCAATATCACGGGCGGCCTGCTGCGGAACCGCACCCGGTGAAGTCCCACGCTGGGGCACCCTGGACCAGTCGGAATGGCTGTCGGCAGCAGAACTGTCGGCCAGGGCGGTCGCGGACGGTGCGTTGAATGTCTGGGCGACAGAAGACGGAATCGGATGCCCTGCGGAAGCCTGGGCATAAGGATCCGGAATCGGAACCGGGCGATCCGCAGATTCCAGGCTGCCATGATCATGATGATGGTCTGGGACCAGCGCCGCCGTGACCGGGGAGCCAAATGCCGAAACGGTGGTGCCGGTCAAAGACCCGGGCACCATTGTCGTCACCTGACTGGGAACCAGCCGGGTCTGCATTACAGGCACCTGCTGCACCACCTGATAGGGCACATTCCGGTACTGCACCTGCTGCTGCACGCCGGTTTCCACCACATTGCGAGTGACCAGCTTCGGAACCCAGACGGTTTTGTATTCCCCTTCATCCACGGTCACCTGCCGCTGCGTGGTGACCGGAACCGAAACCACCTGGGCTTCCCGGCGAATTTCCGTCCGGGTGACCGGCTGCATGCTCATGACACGTTCTTCACGCAGATAGGTCGTGGTCTGGGGAACCAGCACAGGCGGCAGGGCTGGAGCCGGAGTGACCATCACCGGCGGAGCACAGTGACAGGCTGCCGGCGCCAAATGGCAGGCTCCACAAAACGGCTGCGCACAGCCGCAGGCCGCAAACGGTCGCGCACAGCGCCCGCAGTGTCGGCCCGGGCAGCGATGTCCCAGACCGGCGCGGGCGACAATCGGCAGAATCGCCACAATCAATACCAGCAGAACTCCATGCTTCCGAAGCATCCGCTCGCTCCTCTTCATCCCTGATCATTCGAAGACCGGCATGCCATCCACTGAGCGTCCGGGATCGCCCTGCCGCTGTCCGCGATGGGGGCAGGGACCTGCAGCAGAATGGGCAGCCCCTGGTCTGTCACTGCTCAATCTTCCTGCTTTGATCGTGTTACCTCGATCCGCCTGTACTGTCTGGCCTGGCGCACAGCCATTCTTTGACAGCAGGATCGATGCATTCCCAGCGCCGATTCCCAGTACTAATGCCCAGTGGCGCATTGGCGGCGACCGGCGCGCGGTCGACCTGCCTGTTAGATCGGCAGCAGGAATTGTGCTCGTGATGAGAGGAGTCGCGCCGGCAGCAGCGATTCTGCTGATCAGCGTTCATGGCCCATACAGCCGTCAAAAATTCTCTGTTTTGCCAGACACTTCGTCGGCCCGATTGGCCAGCTGACGATAGATTCGCTGATCGATCGACTCGGAGAAGAAACGGGAACGACCATCGGCGAACAGAAAATAGGCTCCCCCGCGATGCAGGCTGCCAAACCCGCCCGGGTCATTCGACACCCCCGGTACAGTCACATCGGGCCCTGTCGCGACGGGTTCCGGAGTTGTATCCGGAGCCGGAGCATTTTCCGTTTCCGGATGTTGAAGCTGGGGAGGTTGCAGGTTCTGCACATCCAGAGGAGACCCTGCAAACTGCTCGGCCGCATCCCGGCCAGAAATGTCTCCGCGGGTCTGATTGATGGGAGTTCCGGTATTTCGCAGTGTCGCCCGCGTTCCTGATGCCCAGCCCTGATCCTCGACGGAAGACCGGATTTCTCCCACGAGAAATGTGCAGCAGGTGCCGTCGGAAATGTCCTGATCTGAATAGCGCGTGTTCAGCGAAAGAATTCCGGTGTTGCCCAGCGCAATCGCCCCGGCCTGATCATGATGGCATCCGGCATAGCTCGACGGCGGCCAGAGCGCCATTTGTCCCCCCTGACGACGGGCGTTATCGCTGGGACAGCGCACCGACGGCAGGTTCCATTTGCGAAACGGCTGATTCTCTGGCGATGTCAGGGACCGGCTCGCATCGTATCTAGAAAAGAGCAGCGCCTGATCCAGTTCCGGCAGCAGGGGAATGATCCAGCCGGGAGAGTCTCCGTCGGCATTCGCCTGCACGCGCACTGCCTGACTCACTACCCCCGAGGGAAATGATGTCTGGGCATCATGATAGGCACGCAGGGCCATGCCGAGCTGCTGCAGACGGTCCTGGCACAGTCCCTGCCGGGCCGCTTCGCGGGCAGCCGTCAGAGCCGGAACGATCAGTGCCGTCAGCACCGCCATGATGGCAATGCTGACCAGCAGCTCAATCAGGGTGAATCCATGTCGATTGGCTGGCACCGCTGTCCTTTGCTGCACAGGTCGGTTTCTCAAGGGGAATTTCGGATCCCGTCTCTTGCAGGCATCCGCAGGTCCGGAACTGTTACGGTCTCCGGTTCCTGATTGTTGGAAATTCCGGAGAAAATTCCAGCCGTCTCGAATCCATCCCCTGATTCCAGCCGGCCTGTTATGATGCGTTGCGGCCGGAAGGGGGCGAGAAATCGCTGTCATTGCCAGCCAGACCTGTCGAAAATGCCTCCGTTTCGTCCTGTGAATTTCTGCCGTCCTCCTGCGCGCGGCAGCCCTGATCATCATGAGCCCACCAAGCAGACTGCCGGAACCGTTGGATGTCATTGCCGTCGGAGCACATCCCGATGATGTGGAGGTGGCCGTGGGAGGGACGCTCGCCCGTCTCGCCCGACAGGGATATCAGGTCGGAATCATTGACCTGACGGATGGCGAACCGACTCCACGCAGCCCTGGCCCGGAACATCGCCTGCAGGAAGCCCGTCAGGCGGCGGAGATTCTGGGAGCCCGGGAGCGGATCACGCTCAACCTCCCCAACCGCAAGCTGTTCGACTGTTATGAAGCCCGGGTGGAGCTGGCCAAGCTGTTTCGCCGGTATCGCCCGCAGATTGTCCTGGGCATCGCCGATAAAACGCCGCTGGCTTCGCCGGATCACTGGCAGGCCATGCAGATCACCGATGCCGCAGTCTTCTATGCGCGGCTCACCAAATGGGATCACGATTTCGACGGCCTGCCTCCGCATACCATTCGCCAGCTGCTCTGGTATCCGCTCGGGTTCAGTGCACTGCCGCCTGACCATGCCGCCGGGACGATGATTGTCGACATTTCAGACACGCTGGACGCCAAGCTCGATGCCGTGAAGGCCTATGCGTCGCAGTTTCCGGTCGAAAAACAGCGGGTCTTCGACCAGATCGAAAGCCAGGCCCGGGTGCTGGGACTCTCTTCCGGGCTGCAGGCCGGGGAACTGCTGATCAGTCCGAAGCCGGTCGTCGTCAAAGACCTGATGCAGACGTTTGCTGCTCCGGAACTGCCGCGAACCAATCTCGATCCCAGTTCGCAGGCTCCGTTTGGAAAATGAGTCTGTCTGGAAAATGAGACAGTGCGCCTGGCCGGGATCTGGTGTCATGTGCGCATCACGCATCAGGACAAATATGTGCGTACAAGATGGTCCCTCCGCTGGCCCGGTCTCTGCCAGAGCGCGGCATGAGCCAGTCCCTCCTCGCGAGTTGAATCGCACCGAACTGGCGATGTCTCCATTCGCCGGATGCCGGCAGGTTCTCCAAAGAGCCGGGAGTCTGGCAACTCCTGTCCTTCCCGCGTGGCAAAGCATCTTCTCGTCTTGAAGCGTTTTTCTTCGCTGCCCGTACTGAAAGACCCGAGAAGGAGAGTCCAGTCTGTCCAAGAAAACGCCGCGTGCCATTGCGAGCAGAACCTTTCCCGGAAATGACAAATTGAAAAAAAATCGCTATCGTCGATGGGTGGTTCTACTCGGGATCACTTTTTTCCTTGAATTCCATCGCGGAGTGTCGTCGCTTTTTTTTCACAGGCATCATCCAGGGCCAGACTCTTGCCAATTGCGTTCAAGCAATTTCAGACCGAACTGGTATCACTCGGGCTGTTGACCAGTGACGAGCTGGAAACTTTTTTACAAAAGATCCCTGATCGGCAGTCTGTGGATGCCACGCGCTGCGCCAAACTGCTTGTTAAAGCCGGTGTGCTGACGCTGTATCAGGCGAATGTTCTGTATGCCGGCAAAGGAAAATCTCTTCTGCTGGGCAATTATCAGATCATTGACAAGCTGGGCCAGGGGGGAATGGGAACGGTGATGAAAGCGCGACACCGGCGAATGGACCGCCTGGTTGCGCTTAAGGTGATTTCTCCAGCTGCCATGAAATCGGCAGATGCCGTGAAGCGGTTTCATCGGGAAGTCCAGGCCGCCGCCCGTCTGCAACATCCGAACATTGTCATGGCATTCGATGCGGACGAAGCCAATGGCACGCACTTTCTGGTCATGGAATATGTCGATGGCATTGATCTGAACTCCTTTGTCAGAAAATCCGGTCCCCTGACTGCGTCACTGGCTGTCGAGTTGATCCTGCAGGCTGCCCGGGGACTGGAATATGCCCATAAGCAGGGAGTCATCCACCGCGATATCAAGCCTGCAAATCTGCTTCTGGATCGTGCCAATCAGGTCAAAATTCTGGATATGGGACTGGCCCGGCTGGACGGTTCTGTCGGAGGTTCGGCAGAAGGTGCCAGCCTGACCAGCACCGGCATGATCATGGGAACTGTGGATTACATGTCTCCCGAACAGGCCGTCGATACCAAGACTGCCGATGCCAGAAGCGATATTTATTCACTGGGGTGCTCACTTTATTACCTGTTGACCGGCAAGGCACTGTATGTCGAAGACACCATGATGAAGCGGCTGATTGCTCACCAGTCCGCAGAGATTCCACAGCTGGATGACCTTGCCCTGAATTCCCGGCCTCCGGCCCTGCCTGCTGTCCCGGAGGCCATGCCGCTGAACCAGATCTTCCAGAAGATGGTCGCGAAGAAGCCGGAAGAACGCTTTCAGTCCACAACCGAAGTGATTTCCGAACTCACGCGCCTGATGCATTTTGTCACGAGCGGTTCTGCGTCTGAAAGCCCTTCGTCCGGAGGCCTCCAGTTGCCGGCCCGGAGCATAATGGCTGACTTTCAAAGGGGCCTGATGGGTTCAGTGCCAACCAATCCCACTCGGGTTCAGAACCCGCCGCAGACATCTCCCACCGATGAGCCGACACTGATTGGACTGGGGCATCGGACGGAGATTCTGCATCAACCGCAAAAAAGCAAATGGTCTCGCAACACCTCCATCCCGTTGCCGGTATTGCTGGGGGCCGGAGCGATCATTCTGGTGGTGATGGGAACCGGTTGGAAATTGCTGGGACGCTGGACCGCACCTGGCGTGCCAATCGCCACTTCGTCTGCCTCGAATGAACAGGCAGCACACACGGCACTGGCGGAAACGCAGACGACCTCAAAGACTGCACAACCGTCGGCCGAAACTGCGATGGCAGCAGACGCTGCTCAACCTGCAGAGTCACCGCCGATGGCCCTGGCAATGTCTCCGGCTGCGAATGCAAAGGAGAGTACCGGGTCAGTATCACAGGCTGAGCCCCCGAAACATCTCACCCAGCAAGAATTCGCCCAATCTGTGAATGCTCTTCCACCGGAAAAGAAGCTTGCTGCTCTTCGCAGGAAGTTGATGGAAGTCAATCCTGGATATTCCGGAGAAATCTCCTCTTATTCATTCAAAGAAAACCAGCTGGAAGTCCTGTCGTTCGAGAATCAGTCAACAATCAAGGATCTGTCGCCCCTGGCCGGCATCACGATTTTCGAGCTCCAGTGTACAGGGACGCAAATCTCGGATCTCTCGTTCATGAAGGACATTCCTTTCTATCGGACGAAAGTCGATTACACAAAAGTTTCCGATCTGACTCCGCTGCAAGGCAAGCAGATCAGTCAAATTTCCCTCTCTCACACGGCCATTTCCAGCATCGAACCATTGCGAAAAAGCCAGATGTTCTGGCTCGACATCTCCTTTACCCCGGTTTCCGATCTGTCTCCCCTCACAGAGACTCGACTGATCGAGTTGTATGCCGTCAATTCAAAAATCAGCGACCTGACCCCACTCCAGGGGAAAAAGATGAGAAATCTTTTTATCAGTGGAACACAGGTCACTTCGCTGGAACCGTTACAGGGTATGCCACTGGAGAAAATCCGCTGCGATCGCACGAATGTTTCTGATCTTTCGCCCCTGCAGGGAATGCAACTGAAGGACGTTGATCTGAATTCAACCCAGGTCACGGATCTTTCCCCCTTGCGAGGGCAACCCATTACCAATCTGGGGCTGTTGCGTTTGAAGATCTCCGATCTGTCACCATTGGAAGGGATGCCATTGACCTTTCTGAATCTGTTCATGACCGATGTGAGCAATTTACGAGCCCTGGAAAATTGTCCGCTCCAGACGCTGCACTGTGACAATACGCTTATCTACAGCCTGCAACCGATTCGGAAGATGAAGTTCGCACAACTCTCGTGTGACGTGAGGCTGTATCACGAGCCCGATTTTGCAGCCATCCGTCAGGCGAGCCCGGAAAAGATCCGTGTGGAATGGTTTCCGACTGGTCCTCTGGAACAGTTCTGGAAATCGGCAGATGATCAGCGTACCCGCGTCGAGAAACTTGCCGAACAGGTCAACGCCCTGCCGGTGGAACGGCAGATGGAAGCGGTCCGTCAGGCACTGGTTGCCTGGAATGACGGCCATTTCCAACGCCTGACCGGTGAGCCGGAAGCTGGCCGCATTCGTCAACTGGCCTGTGTCCTGAAAAGCTGGGCCGATAGCGATTTCAAGGAAAGTACACGCACGATCGCGCCGCTTCGGGCCTTCAGGCACCTCACCCGATTGACGCTCGAAGGCGGACCCCGTTGGCTGGATCTCTCACCGCTCAATGCGTTACCCCTGGAAGAATTGACCTGCCGGCCGGAAATGATCATCCGCAACGCGCCGGTTCTGCGAGACATGCCCCGATTGAAAATCATCAACGGGCAGCCGAAGCACCAGTTGCTCGAGTCGCTTGTTCCGGATATCGAAACGGTGGATCTGCCGGAGCTGAGCCAGGGCAGATGAGTGACTCCGCACCGTTTTGCGGATCAGAGGACCTCCTCTCATCGCGATTTGAGTCGCACCCTATCGTCTGATTGACAGACCCTGAATCGCCACGCAAGATGAGACTCAATCTCAACAGGGAGTCTGTTACCTGCGAAGGTGTCAGCCTCTTTTGAGTCTTCGCCAGCCTGCAGTTTGCCGTAGATCGCAAACTCTCTGCCAGCATCCTATTGCACCGCTTTATGCCGAGTGCAATGCATTCTCCACGATGCTCCCCCTGACCAGTGCCAGCTTTTGAGCTGCTCTGGCAACTTTGAGCTGCTCTGGCAACACAGTGATTCAGCAACTTTCTCCCCCGGCCAGCTTCCCGCCGCCGCTAACCTGCCAAAGGGTCCCCATGTCTCCCCTGTCTTCTGCTGTATCAACCCCGCCTTTGCTTCCTCGCCGTTCCCCGCGACAGGTCGGGTTCACGCTGATTGAATTGCTGGTCGTGATTGCCGTGATTGCAATTCTGGTCGCGCTGTTGCTCCCGGCGGTTCAACAGGCCCGCAAAGCCGCGCGCCGCTCGCAGTGCAAGAACAATCTGAAGCAGATCGGCCTGGCACTGCACAATTATGACGAAATCAACAAGCTGCTGCCGCCGCTGTCGATGGATGTCGTACTTCCGATGTTTGGTTCAGGACGCACAGCATTTTACAGCATCCTGCCCCAGCTTGAGCAAACCGCGCGCTATGAAATGTTCGGCCGGCGCGTGAACAACACTTACCCTCAGCGCAATGAGGCGATGGCCACTCCAGTGCAAGTTTATCGTTGCCCGTCGGACATTATCCCTGATGCTCCTGTCGGAATTAACTGGGCTCCATATACTCCCCAGGCTGCCGCAACCAGTTATGCCATGTCCACAGGGTCGCTGCTGTTTATATCAAATGACAATAACGGAGCCATTGTGGATTACTTCAATGTCTATACGAACGCCACGGCGGTTGGGGCGCACCAGAGAAGTGATAAAGGAATCATCGTCCGAAAAACATCGATCAGTAAGATCGTCAGTGAAGACGGAACGACAAACACATTCATGGCAGGGGAACTGGGGTGGACCCTGGAGAATACCATGGTGAATCCCCCTGGCTATACGACATGGATTGGCGGCTATCCGCGAATGGGCGTGGTAGCAGCATCGACCGTCGGAAAGTTCAATGTGAAGACCATGATTCCTGGCGTTGACGATTCAACCACAATCTTCGAGACGTTCCGGGGGCCTCATCCTGGGGGGGTGAACTTTGTCATGGTCGATGGTTCTGTCCGGATGATCGCCACAGATGTGGATAGCTATACCCTGGACCTGCTGGCCAATCGCCATGACGGGGAAGTGATTGGCGAGTTCTGATATTCCAGCCTCAGGCAGGTCTCGGCCTTGCAGGACAGGACACAGCGAATTCTCACTTCTTTCGTCATCTGACTTTTCAATTCCGCTTCGCTCGCCTCGGCGATCAATCCATTGCAGGAATTTGCCGTCGCCATGAACTCTCGAACATTTCTTGCTCTCTGCGGACTGGCCATAATTCTGAACCTGTCCCATTACGGTTGCCGGAAACAGCCATCGCCCGGGCAGGCATTTTCCGGACATGTCACCGTGGAAGGGGAGCCTCTCAAGATCGGCACATTGACACTGAAGCCGCTCAGTCGCGAGGCCGGTCCAAAACTTGCCTTTCGCATTCAGGATGGGAATTTTCAGGTGCCGGCCGAGCATGGTCCCTGGCCTGGGGAGTTTCAGGTCCGAATTGCCTCCATTCCCCCCGAACTGGCGGCGATGCTGGCCGGGGCCAGCCATGAAGAGATGGCGAAACAGGCCCGCGAACCTCATCGCGAGGTGTCTGATCAATTCGATGCGAATTCCGAGCTTCGCATGACCATCCAACAGGGAGAAGAGAACATTGGCAACTTCGACGTGAAATGGGCCCCCGAGAAGAAGTGATTTCCGCTTCTCCGGCGAATCCCGAATTTATGATGTCCGGAAATCCTCCTGATCTGAAGAGTGACGGACAGGACATCGCGAAATATTCCAGGCAAGAACAACCTGCCTGATTGTTGAACCGTTCCAGCCTCGTCGATTATTGGGAAGTCGCCAGTCCAGAAATCTCCGACGCAGGCATCGGACCGAACCACTGGTTCGAGAACAATACACTCTGAATAGGGGCGTTTCATAAATGGTGACGCCGGCGGGACTGAATCCCGCCGCTCAGAATGGGGATTCGCGTCCATTCAACATGTGGCGATCCCTTACGCGTTACGACCACTCGAGCGGCGGAGTGGATCTCCGCCGTCTTCTGCATGCCGTTTTCCCGACTCACCGAGTCGGGGCCCCCCGCCGGTTGTGGACCACGTCTCCCGGACAGTGTCATGCACTTGCCGATGCCGCGTGCTCTGTCGCGAATTCTCAGTGGACTTGATCCGTCCCCGAATTCTGTGCCAAAGGCTGGGACACCGGCCTGCAAAGTCATCGCCGATGACCATCGCTGTGTCTTCTGCTGTGAAATCAAAGGAGAGCGTCTGGCCGGTTTCGCAGGGAAAACGGGCCAGCCTGCTTGACGAGTCGCGTCCGGCACATGATCCTGCGGGTTTCCCCAGCCGCGCCCGTCAGGGATGTGCAGACGCGCCGCGCCCGTTCAATCAGGAAGAGGAAATGTCGCAAGTCGAGGCAAACCGAAGTTTTGCGGTTCACAAATTTCAGAACGAACCATTGACCGACTTCAGCCGTGGGCAGGCGCGCGATGAAATGCGTCAGGCTCTGCACGATGTGCAGGAGCAGTTTGGCCAGGATTATCCACTGGTCATCAACGGGAAAGCCACGAACACACGCAGCACGATTTCGGTCCGGAACCCCTCTAGAAAATCCCAGACTCTGGGCACGGTCAGTGCCGCCACCCCGGAACTGGCTGAACAGGCTGTGGATTCAGCATTACGGGCCTGGCCCCAGTGGCGCAAGCTGCCAGTCAACCATCGGGCCGAGTATCTCGAACTGATCGCGGCCGAAATGCGCAACCGGCGTTTCGAACTGGCTGCCTGGATGGTGTACGAATGCGGCAAGCCCTGGAAAGAGGCCGATGGCGACGTTGCGGAAGCCATTGACTTCTGCATGTATTACGCCCTGGCCATGCGCGATCTGTCACACACTTTGACCTGCGATTATCCCGGGGAAGAGAACCAGTATGTCTATCGCGCACGCGGCGTGACCGTGGTGATTGCCCCCTGGAACTTTCCGTTGGCCATTCTCACCGGCATGGTCGCCGCCGCACTGGTCACCGGAAACACAGTGGTGATGAAGCCGGCCGAGCAGTCATCGATCATTGCGTCCAAGCTCGCCAACATGGCCCGCGATGCCGGATTGCCGACCGGCGTGCTGAATTATCTCCCCGGACATGGCGAGGAGATCGGTCCGGTCCTGGTCCGGCATCCCCATGTGGAGGTTATTGCCTTCACCGGCTCACGCGCGGTCGGACTGGAGATCAATCGCCTGGCGGCGGAAGTGCAACCGGCCCAGACCAGCGTGAAAAAAGTTCTGGCCGAAATGGGGGGCAAAAACGCCATCATCATCGATCAGGATGCCGACCTCGACGATGCCATTGTCGGAGTGGTGCAAAGCGCATTCGGATATGCCGGGCAAAAATGTTCCGCCTGCTCCCGGGTCATCGTCCTGAGTGAAGTCTATGACACTTTTCTGGAACGGTTGAAAGCGGCCTGTGAAAGTCTGGTGGTCGCCCCGGCCGAAGATCCCGGCTGTGATTTCGGACCGGTGATTGACGAAGAAGCCCGCAAGCGGATTCTCGATTACATCGCGATCGGAAACGAAGAGTGCCTGCCGGTCGTGGCCGGAGATGTCGGTAAGCTCGCCAAAGAAGGTTACTTTGTCGGTCCGCATGTGTTTGCGAACGTCGAGCCGGATTCCCGTCTGGCGCAGCATGAAATCTTCGGACCGGTACTGGCAGTCATGAAGGCCCGCAATCTCGATCAGGCACTGCAGCTGGCCAATGCCAGCCCGTATGCGCTCACGGGGGGAATTTACAGTCGCAGCCCCAAAAATCTGCAGCGGGCCCGGGAAGAATTTGCAGTTGGAAATCTGTATCTGAATCGGGGAATCACCGGGGCGATTGTGCAGCGGCATCCATTTGGCGGATTCAAAATGTCCGGAATTGGAACCAAGGCTGGTGGCCCGGATTACCTGCTGCAGTTCCTGCTGCCGACGTCGATCTGCGAAAATACCGTACGTCGTGGATTTGCACCGGCCAGCGAAGGCGAATAGCCCCCCTGGTCTTTCCCTGCAGGCAATCTTCCCGCCGGACAACATTTCTGACGGGCCTGTTCCTGACAAGCGCGTTCCTGACAGGTGCGTTCCTGTCGGACAATGCTGCAGAGAGGCCTGTTCCTGACAGGCCCTGTTTCCCGGCAGTCAGTTCTGGCGGGCAGGGCCGGTTCCCTGCGTCCGCTGACGGGACAGCCAGGTCTCGCAGATCAGCAACAGCAGCAGGCACAGCAGAACCATCCCGCGCAGGTCGGCGCGCGGCATCTGGCTGGCCGGCACGCTGTTCATGTCGGACGGATGCGCCAGCCAGCGAATGTGGCAGTCGCGCTCCAGCAGTCGCCAGTCTTCCGGGCGGACGGGGGCCAGGTCTGATTCTGCCGAATCACCAGTCACAACGAACATATGTTCGCGGCTCCGTTTCGGGTCGGCATCGGAGACGAAGCGATACACGCCGGGCACCAGAGTCTGCGAAAACAGCGCAATGGTCCGGCGTCCCCGGGTGCGCCGCCGAGCCGGAACGTGATCGACAGCCGGTCCCTGCACCACAAAGCTTCTGTCGCCGGTAAGCTCATCTTCGGTCCCAGGCAGACAGGCAAGCTCGAGCGGCCTGCCGACGCCCACATTCCGCCGGCAGGTGTTCTCTCCCAGATGAAAAATCATCTCGTGGAGAAATGGCACAAAATCCCGCAGGGCCGGCAGATTGCTCCAGTCGGCATCCAATGGAAAGGCCAGTTGAATCACGCTTCCCTGACCGACCGAATTCACGGCCGCCAGCACCTCCCCACGGGAACCACGCAGCAACACCTGCGCCGGACCGGCACTTGCGCCGGAAGCCTGATCCGGTTCGGAAGCCAGACTTCCGCCCAGCCGCCACCACTTGTTCAACAGCAGCGTTGTGAAATCGGTGTGCTGTTCCGCCCGAAACCGCTGCAGCCATTCCGCATTCAGGCTGTCATTGTCCAGAGTGGCAGGCTGTTTTGCCTGTTCCATGTCTGAGATCGACTCCAGCGTCATTGGCAGCACCGCCCGGCCTGATCTCTCGTTGAGTTCATTCCAGCTCGCAGGAGACACGCGGTTGCCCGGAGCAAATACCAGCCCACCCCCCTGTTCCACAAACTCTTGAATGAGCTGCCACTGCTGCGCGCCCACCGTGGAGACATTGCACAGAAGCAACACCTGCGAGCGGGCCAGAATCAGATCATTGAGTGACCCCAGATCCACAAGAGTGGCCTTGATGCGGGGAGTCTCCTGCCCGGAAGCCGCCAGAGCAGACTGCAGAAAGAAGGACTCTGACCGGGTCGGATCAGATCGCTGGTCCCCGTCCACAATCATCACCTCCCATTGCGGCTCCACCACCAGAACGGCCTGTGCGGCATCATCGGCAGGCATTGCGTCCTGATCTGCCGTCACCGTCACCAGATATTCGCCGGGGAGGGGGAAGACCTGCTGAAATTCCACCTCGACCTGACTGTCCGGGGCCAGCGGCACCTGCTGCAGAGTGCCGGGAACAGTCTGTCCGTTGAGAGACAGCGAGACCGTCTTTGTGATCAGACTCTCTCCCCCGAACCGGGTGAGTGTCGCCTGAATTCGAACTGGAATCTCCGGCACAATGCTGGCATGGGACAACCGCAGGGAAGAGACGGAGACATTTTCGCCACTGTGGTCTGGCGGTTCGAGATCGACAACACGAATTTCTGGAGGGGACGAAAACTGAGTCAGCAGGTCGTGGACCGGAGCCCAGGCCGGTAGGCAGGCAGGTTGCCACGCCTGGGCCTGCCGATCACTCAGCACGACGATCTGCCGACGGGGATTTCGGGTTGTCTGCAGGTGGATCAGAGCCTGAGCTATCGCAGCCGGAAGGTTCGAGACACCGTCTGGAGGGGCGATGCTCTGAAGCGTCTGCCGCAGACGGACTTCCGCCTCCTCTCCTGAGCCGGAATTCCATTGTCGGGGAACCTGCCGGGCCTCGATGAGTGTCAGGGTCTCGTCTAGCCGGAGCTGATCGATCAGTTCGGCGGCCTGGCGGAGAGCGGTCTGATGCAATGTTTCGGTTTTCAGCTTCCGGGACATACTGCCGGAACTGTCCAGAATCACGACCAGATCCTGCAGAGGGGACGAGCCTGAGATTCCCCACAGAGTTCCGCGTCCCCAGGGCCGGGCCACCAGGAGCACGAGACAGGCGATCAACAGACACCGCAGGACCAGCAGCAGCCGATTCTGGAGCTTGCTGCGCCGTTGCGACTGCTGGCTGCTGCGCAAAAACTGCATGGCGCCCCAGCGGATCACGACAGGGGAACGCCACCGGAACAGATGCACCAGCACCGGCAGGCTGACCGCCACCAGCCCCGTCAGCATCAGAGGATCGTGAACGCCAAATTCCATTCGTACCTGATCAGCACGGCAGACTGAGCTACAGAAATAACGGTTCCGGCAGGCAGGTCAGGACAATTCCGGAATCAGGAAGAAACAAACGAAACAGGCGGAATGGGCTTCCCGTCCCAGACGCCTGCCGCCTCCCATTTTCCAGACGGAAACCGCAATCACAATCACTCTGATCCTGTTTGTGTAACGTCGCTTACAGAATATTCAGAGCTTTATTCTGCCGATCCATGACGGCTGGGCAGGAAACCGGGACCGCCCGATCGCTCCGACAGGTTGGAAAGGACTTGCGCCGGAAATTGCAAGTTGTTTGAGAGTCTACAAAAAACAGAATGCTGATGCAGTTGCTTCGCGCCGTCGCACCCGCTATCCTTTTCCCCTTCCCCGAATTCCAGAGTGCGGAAATCGGCGGAGCTTTCAGGAAAATGAACGCATCGAGGTACGACCGTGAAAACGGTACAGAAATCCTACGTCGCCAAGACCGAAACAACTTCTCCTAAATGGTTTGTGATTGATGGAGAGGGAGAAGTCGTGGGACGGCTCGCTGTCCGCATCGCCACTGTGCTGATGGGGAAGCATAAACCCGAATACACCCCGCATGTCGATACCGGCGATTTTGTCGTCGTGTTGAACTGCGAAAAGGTTCGCTTCACTGGCAAGTCTGTTGCCAATGAAGAGAATCCGTACTTCACCAAGAAGACGATGACCAAGGAATACGACCACTGGACCGGGTATCCAGGCGGCCGCCGGGTGGAAACAGCAGCCGAGCTGCTGGTTCGGCAGCCTGAGCGGGTGCTGTCCGAAGCAGTTCGTCGTATGCTGCCCAAAAACAAGCTGGGCCGCAAAATGCTGTCGAAGCTGAAGCTGTATGCCGGAACGGAGCATCCGCATCAGGCCCAGCAGCCGGCCGCATTCCCAGAATATGTCTAATTGATTGACGGTGTCGATCGTTTCAGAATGAGTCTGTTCCAAGCCTGCAAGGGCAGGTCTTTTTTGTGGATCAGATTTTGCCGTGACATTCAGGCACCTGCCCGGCCATGGCGTGGGTGCAGCCGGCTTTACTGGGTCAGGCAGCGGTTCTGAAAACATCAGAGAGCCGTGGCGGACTCGACGGAATTTATTTTTTCAGTTGTTCAGGATCGCAGGATTCACACATGTCGGACGACGGTACTCCCGAAATGGAATCGGTCGAACTGGCCTCCGGGCTGGATATTGGCAGCGAAGCGGAAAGCCCGGCACCGGAAGCGGCTCCGTATTTCGAGCCGACAGTTCGGGGCAAAGTGGACCGTTTCGGCGTCTGCTGGGGAACCGGCCGTCGTAAAACGGCCGTGGCTCGCGTCCGCCTGAAGGACGGCTCCGGCAAGTTCACTGTGAATGGTCGTGAACTGCGCGAATATTTCCCGGTTGAGCGCGATCTGGGAATGATCGAAGCCCCGCTGAGGGCCACCAGCATGCTGGGACAGGTCGACATCGAAGTCACCGTCCAGGGTGGGGGGCCAACTGGTCAGACCGGTGCCGTGGTGCTGGGCATTGCCCGTGCCCTGCAGGCCAAAAATGTTCAGTTCCATTCGGTGCTCAGCGAAGGGGGGTTCCTGACTCGCGACAGCCGGATGGTGGAACGGAAGAAGTACGGCCGCAAAGGTGCCCGTCGCAGCTTCCAGTTCTCCAAGCGTTAACCGTCTGACCAGACTGTCCCTGATCTGCTCCCGGCGAAGACTTTTTCCGCCAGGAAGCCATGGTCTCTGCGGCAGTTCAGTGTTTCGGCCTTTTGAATTCCAACAGGGGACCGGCCTTTCGCCGGCCCTGCTTTTGTAAGAAGTGGTGATGTCATGGCACATAAGAAGGGACAAGGGTCGACACGGAACGGCCGTGACTCGAATCCTCAGTATCGTGGTGTGAAGAAGTTCGGCGGACAGGCTGTGGTCGCCGGAAACATTCTTGTGCGGCAGTGCGGCACAAAATGGCACCCGGGCAAGAACGTCGGCATGGGGAAGGATTACACCCTGTTTGCCCTCGTCGATGGCAGCGTGCGATTTGATCGCGGCGGACGCCGGATCAATGTCGACCTGGCCGAGGCCAACTAGAGCAATCTGCTTCGGCCGTTGCTGAACTGGTCTGACTGAATTCAGGAAGCCGCATGGTTTTTTCAAAGCCGTGCGGCTTTTTTCTATTCTGATGTCCCCCGTGAACCGACTCAGAAAATGCCCGACTCTCGCGTGTCTGGGCCACATTCCAACTCGTGTCGACTGGATTTCGACTGATATCGAGTCCGTCTCATCAGGGCGCGATGCGTCCGCCATGGCCCTGAAGCAATTTCGGAAGGGGTCTTCAGTGTTCCGCAGGCAATCCCATGGGCATTCATGCGGTGTATCGCGCGCCCATTCGCCTGCACCAGCACGAGAAAAATAGTCTGACCAGGCGTTGTTCTCTCTATTTCCAATATCATGCACTTGCTGATGTGATGCGGCGTGCCCTGTCAGACCTCTTCACCGGAGTCTGTGTCGAGGGTGGAACAGCATCAACACGCCTCCCACAAGCAGTGTCGGCAGCAGCAGAAGTGTCATCAGTCCGGCATATCTCACGCTGCTCCAGAGCATATACCCGGCCGACGCCATGAAGATCAGCGGTGGAAGCGGATACAGCGGCACGGAAAACGGTCGCGGACGTCCCGGATGCCGGAACCGCAGCACCAGCAGGGCCATGCCGGACATCAGGAAGAAGATCCAGAATCCAGGGGCCGTGGCGGCAAACAGGGTGTTGAATCCTCCGTGATATTGCTCCCACAGTGGAACCGGCAGCCAGAGTGCCTGCAGGATCTGATCCAGAACATTGCGGCCGGCCGGATGTCCGATCAGCACCATCAGCAGGCAACTCAGGCCGGTCAGGGTCAACAGCGCCCAGACCGGAACGCCGCGGGCATTCCAGTAGTTCCAGCAGCGGAAGATGCGAAAGTCTTCGCCGACGGCCGCCAGCAGCCGGCAACCGGTCAACATCATGCCGTTGATGGAGCCCAGTGCCGATGCCATCACCAGCAGGGCGACAGCGTGACTGCCTGCCGGGCCGATCGCGCGCCGCACCACATCGGCGGCCGGGGCCTGAGAAGCGGCCAGTCCGGCAAACCCCAGCGAATGGAGAAACGCCGCGTTCAGGGCCAGATACAGCACGGCGATCAACAGCAGCCCTGTGAGCATCGCCAGTGGCACATTGCGGCGGCAGTTGCGCACCTCCGGAGCCACACAGGCCACATCACTCCAGCCCCCATAGGCATACATTACAAACACCAGGGCCAGCCCCAGCTGGTCGAACCGGATGGGAGCCGGTTTCGTCACCGCTGCCGTCTCTGCGGTTGTGTCCGATGTTGCCTCTGATGCTGTGCCCGATGCTGTGCCCGATACTGTGCCCGATACTGTGCCCGATGCCTCGTTTGACGATAACCCGGAATGTCGGGGGTCCGTCGCCGCCGGTGCATCACTTCCCGTCAGAGATGCCGCGCCAGGCACCAGCAAGGCACAGGCAAAAACACCCAGCAGCGCCAGGATTTTGGCCAGCGTCAGCACATTCTGAGTGAGCTTGCCGGAACGCAACCCGCACCATTGCAGCAGCATCAGCACGATCACAGAGCAGATCGCCACCCGTATCGGGTTTTCAGCCAGCCAGGGATGAAGTTCTCCGGCATAGCCGGCCAGAATCAACGCCGCGGCTCCCATGTTGCCCGGCAGAATGGCACACACATTCATCCACGCGAAGAGAAATGCCAGTCGCGGCCCGAACGCATAGGCGAGATAAACATATTCGCCCCCCTGCTCAGGATAGGTCGACGCCATTTCGGCATAACACAAAGCGCCACAGAAGGCGAGAAAAGCTCCCAGAGCCCAGATTCCCAGCGCCAGTTCCGGCCAGCCTGTGCGTTCCATGACGCTGCCGGGAACCCGAAAGATGCTGACACCGACCACGATGCCGATCATCAGACTGACCACGTCGAAAACGCGCAGTTCGACTCGCGAAACAGCAGAATGCTCGCGCGGGATGAAATCGGAAGACATCAGGGAACTCAGCCCCATGCGTTCAGCGGCACGTCTTGCTGCCACCGGACAGCATCAGGGCACGGTCAGGATGAAAGGGACCGGGCAGAAATCATGATTCCTGCCCGGGTGAGTGGTGATGTTCGCAGGCCGGACACTATCGGGGAAGTGACAACGGGTCCGCCGCAACGGCAGGCAGGCCCGACGCAGCGGGCACATTGGACCAGACAGGGGATGAGCCAGTGCCTGAACCACCAGGGTCAGACTGCGCAGGCCCCAGGCGTTGAGCGGCCATTTCTGACGAAGCGCCGTTCGACGGGATCTTCAGAGGCATCCCGATCTTCAAATCGTTCGGGCTGGAAAGGACATCCCGGTTGGCTTCATAAATCTCCTGAAACCGGCTTTGTGCTCCCAAAAAACGCACGGCAATGCCAGACAAGGTGTCCCCCGGCTGAATGACATACGTCTTCGGTTCCACAACCGATGCCGAATTCCCGGCGGCCGGGAGTCGGGGGGATTCGGGCGTCATCGGATTTCCGGGAACAGTCGCAGTCGCATCCGGAAGCGTCTGTGCCAGTGGCAACGGCTGCACGGCAGGCGGCCCGGCCAGGGGAGGCGAAACCGCGTTCACCATCGAAGAATTGTTGGTTGCTGCAGGTGTGCCGTCCGATGTTCTGGACGTGGAAAGTCCTTCAGTCGCGCGCGCAGGCGTCCCCGCGGCTGTCTGATAGGCCTTGATCGGCAGAAAATCCAGCTCCGGCTCGGCAATCGGCGCAGGCGTTTTCGAGTGCGACCAGACTGCAGGTTCAGGCTGACGCGGAAAACAGAATGCGACGGCAAAGCCGATCACCAGCATGCCCAGGGCCAGGCCGAGTTTTGCATCGTGCCGCATGTGTGGTGAACCAAGTCTTGCGTGCGTTCCCCTGTCCTGCGGAATGCACCGTCCAGCAATGAAGATGTCACACCTCTGTCTTCGGCGGAAACTGCCGGTGACTGAACCCCATCTCCCCGGGGACGGCAGAAATTGCCGGAGACGGTCCGGCTGGCGCGACTGCATCACTTCTGCAGCCTGAAAACATTGTCAGGCTGCGCAGCGCAGCACTCCCCGTCCGTCGCTGTTTCCGATCCTGAGACGAAAGCGGTCTCTGAATCGAGACGTGCGCCCCGTCTGTGCGGCGGAATTCAGTCCCGTCATATCACGGCGTGTCGGCATGTTCTTCGGTCGGGGCAGACTCGGCATGCCGGGCCGCGAACGTGGAGACATAGTTGATGGCGGCCAGCATCTGCTCGCGATTCACTTCATGAACGTCGATTTTTCGGCCCATCTCGGGCAACATCGTCAACGTCAGGCGGCCTCCCAGATGCTGGCGGAACTCTTCCAGGCCGGCAAACAGCTCCTGCGGAGTCTGCAGCAGGGGATGCGACAGCGAAATTCCCAGATTCATCAGGCAATGCAACACGCGCCGCGCATCCTGCAGGGGAAATCCATGCATCAATGACGAATACACCGTATCGATGGCGACGCCCAGGGCCACCGCTTCTCCGTGACGCAATTCGAAATTCGTCAGCGGTTCCATGCGATGGGCCGACCAGTGACCGAAATCCAGCGGGCGGGCTTCGAGTGCTTCGAACGGGTCGCCCCCCTGCGTGATGTGCTGCAGATGCAGCAGGGCCGAACGGCGCATGACAGGCCGCACAGCCGCCCAGTCCCGCTGACGGATCTGTGCCGCCAGCGATTCGATCTGCGCAAACGCCTGGGCATCCTTGAGCAATGTCACTTTGACCGCTTCGGAGAAGCCGCAGCGGAAATCGCGGTCCGGCAGTGTGGAGAGCAGGGATTCGTCGTTGATCACCGCCCAGGGGACCGCAAAGGTGCCGACCCAGTTTTTCTTCTGAAACAGGTTGACGCCGTTTTTGACTCCGACGCCGGAATCGGCCTGAGCCAGCGTGGTGGTCGGCAACCGGATCAGACGAATCCCGCGATGCGCCACGGCCGCGGCAAACCCCACGGCGTCCAGCACGGCCCCTCCGCCGATCACGACCACATAGCTGCGGCGGTCGAGATCGGCCGCGTTCATGCATTTCAGCATGCGTTCCAGAATGTGAATGTCATTCTTGACCGCCTCACCTCCCGGGCAGAACTGAATATTGCCTGGCATGGTGAAAATGTCAGCATGCTTCTTCGCCAGGGCACGCACACGAGCCGCCAGCTGCGGCTGGGCCTGATGCACAAACTCATCGATCCAGAACTGCACCTTCGGCACAGTCCCGGCGGACGGTTCAATGACGTCGAGCAGTGTATGGGCATCCTTCCCGAAAACATCTTCCGTGAAACGCAGCTGATGGCGAAACGAAACGCTGAAGTTCAGCGTCACGCCGGCATCATTGGGAGTGGGCAGGTCAATCGGCGGCATGAGACGGGACCATTTTCATGGTTTCTGGTTCACGGTTTCTGGACAGGCGGGCAAACCCGATTCAGCACATGATCTTCAATGAGCCGGGAGCAAGTTGCTCTCGTCTGAGCCCACGCGGCCCATGCGGGATGATGGCGCTCTCAACTCATTTTAACGCATGAGGGGACGCTGACCATGTTCGCACGGTGTTTCGCAGGGGGACGTTTTCACAGGCGGACATTTTCACATCACATGGGGACATCTGGCGGGATCATGCAGAGCAGGGGACTGGCACTGCTGAACAGCGTCACGTCGCTCAGGCCACTTCGAATCCGGCCCGCTGTTCACGCTTCAACAGGGTGTTCGCCTGAGGATCATCGACAAATTCTTCGTTCTCGGGATTCCATTGCAGCACACGTCCCAGCTTCATCGAGAGATTCCCCAGATGGCAGACCGAAATACTGCGATGCTGCCCGGACACATCGGAAATCGGGGCCTTGCGCGACTGGATGCAGTCGAAAAAGTTCCCCATGTGATTCAAAATCGCGTCGAGTTTTCCGGCGCGTTCCGGACGGTCCAGATTGTCCTGATCATAGACCGTGAACTGTTCGCGTTTCAGGGGACGAGTGGCCAGATCTTCCACCGGCTTGCCCTGCACGCTTTCGCGATTCACAAAAATCCGGCCTTCGGTTCCGGTGAACATGATGCCGTTGCGGCCGTGATCGGCAATGGTCAGATCGACCCCGTTCTGGAATCGGTATCGCGCCGAGAAATCGATCGGCACATCATATCCGTCGGCAACATGGGGCCAGGTGGCCTGACCGTCGATTCTGACGGGGTCGGAATTGATTGCCCAGCGTGCAATGTCGACATGGTGCGCTCCCCAGTCGGTCATCTGCCCGCCGGAATAGGCCTGCCACCAGCGAAAGGTGTAATGGCAGCGCTCTTGAATATACGGCACATCCGGCGTTTGCCCTTGCCAGAGATTCCAGTTCAGATTTTTGGGAACCGGCGTCGATTCGAAAGGGCCCCCCGTCACATTTTTTCCAAGAACGACATCGACCTGTTTCAGCTCTCCCAGGCGTCCCTGACGCACCAGCTCGACCGCCAGTCGAAAGCGATGATCACTGCGCTGCCAGGAGCCCACCTGCACAATTTTTCCGGTCTCCCGAACCGCTTTGACGATTTGCTTCCCTTCATCGATGGTCAGCGTCAGCGGTTTTTCGCAGTACACATCTTTTCCTGCCCGGCAGGCATCGATAAGCATTTTCGAATGCCAGTGATCCGGCGTTCCGATCAGCACGACATCCACATCTTTTCGCTTCAACAGATCCTGGTAGTCTTCAAAGATCCGCGGCATGCTGCCGAAACTCGCCCGGGCCTGCTCACGCACGTTCCGGTCCACATCGCACAAGGCCACGATGTTGCCATACTCCCGGGCTTTGTCGGTGATCACGGTTCCCTGATAGCGCAGGCCGATGGCACCGACACCGATCCGGGAATTTGCGGAACGTGCCGAGTTTTCAGCCCGCACCGGATTCACAAACAGCGCCGGCCCCAGTGCTGTCGCCAGCCCGAAGGTCGAAGCTTGAAGAAAGGCGCGCCGTGAAGGATTGCGTGAGGGCATCGTGGAAGGTCCTGACGTGCAAAGTCCAGATCGGGAAAAGACAGACAAGTCCCTGTTGATATCAAGGATGTCGGGAATCTCCGCGGCTGTAAAGCCATCAGGCTCGTTCTGAACAGGAAATGACCGCATGATCGACATGGAACCGACAGAACGGTTACACTCGGAAGCGGGCGATCATGGTTTCTCTCAAGGCAAACGCAATTGGCAGGTTACGATCGATTTGATCCACGGCTGGAAACACTTGTCCGCGAATTGCGCACCATCTGGCCCGCTGAATTCCATGCCCTGTCTCCCGAGGAAAAGCAGCGGCACGATCTGATGTTGCAGGCCGCTCCGGCACTCGCCGCCCATGTGCATTACGAACGCATCCCCACAGGATTCATTCGCGAAATCACCGTCACTCAAGCCGACCTGAACCGAATTCAGGCCCAGGCTGTCTCTGCAACTGACTCTGCAACTGACCATTCGGCGGAAACAAGCTGATGACTGCAGCCACTGATATCGCGTCCCGGCCCGGGTGCCTGTCCCTGTTCGCGCGTTCTCTGCAGGCAGATCGATCCCTGAGCTTCCGCAGGTCCAGACCTCGGCTGCGCAGTTTCAGCGCGGTGCAGCTGCTGTCGTTACTGGGGATGCTGTTCTGGGCAGGCACACTTCCCCCCCCCCTGCAAGCGGACGAGACTCTCACTCAAAAGGCCCTCTGCGGGGAAGCTCCTCCCGGCTTTCAGCTGCGGACCTTTCAGGATGCGGCCGGATCGCACCGTTATGCCGTGTTTGTTCCGCAGCAGTACGACCCGTCTGTAAAATGGCCGGTGCTGCTGTTTCTACATGGGGCCGGAGAGAAGGGGACCGATGGCCTGCTGCCGGTCTCAGGCACGCTGGCCGTGGCCCTGGAACGCTGGAGAGACGCGCCGTTTATCGCCGTGTTTCCTCAATGCGAAGACCTGGGAGGCCGGTCCCTGCTGGGCTGGCTCCCGACATCCGCTGCCGGACAGCGCGCCCGGCAGATTCTCGATCAGGTGGAAAAAGACTTCTCCATTGATCCAGCGCGGCGGATGCTGGTCGGCTGGTCCATGGGGGGCTACGGTGCCTGGAGCCAGGCGGCGGCCGATCCTGAACACTGGTCCGCCATGCTGACTCTGGCCGGCGGGGCGGTGCCCGACACCATTGACCTGCATGCACTCGCCCAGTCCCACCTTCCGGTCTGGGCCATCAGCGGAGAGCAGGACCCCCTCATTTCCCCGCAGGAATCCAGACGCCTTGTCGATGAACTGAATCAACTGGGAGGCAACGGCACCTTCACACTGTTAACCCCCGGAGGACACAACGTCTGTCCGGAAGTGTTCGCTGACCGGCAGGTGTTCGACTGGCTGCTGAATCCGAACCAGATCGACCGGAAAACCGTCCACTTCGATCAGCAGGCTCCGCTGCCACTGCGGACAGACTATTACCGCCAGTGCCAGGTGCAGGCCCGCAAAGTTCCAGGTGCCCTGGGAGTGCGTCTGGGGAATCAGGCTCTGCATGATCTGTCGGCCCAGCTGGCGAGCCGGATTCCAGAAAGTGCCACCGCCGGAAAGCTGCCTGATGTCCGGCAGGTTCTGGGCACCGGTGATTCCGCCATCACCGTGACGCTGTCCAATCTGTCGTATCAGGCACATGTCGCCGGGTGCGGGCTGAAAGCCATCTCCGGCGGACGGTTTGGAATCGAAATCGGCCTGCGACCACTGGAACTGAGAATCGGGCAGACCGAACTCAACAGCCAGCGGCACTTCGCCCGGGCGGAGGACATCAAAATCACCATCGGGTTGAGAGAGCCGGCTCTTCTGAAACTGGAAGTGCGTCCGGAAATGGTGGACGGAGTCTTGCGGCTGATCCCCTTGCGAAAAGAGTTTCTGTTTCACGACAGCAACTGGTATGTCTCACCGCCGACCCATCTCGAAGCCCGCTCGCCGGACTTCACCGCGGCCCAATTGACCTCAGGCATTATCGGCAGCCTGTACCAGTCGCGGGCCGAAATCGACCGGCAGGTGCTTTCGGCCGTGCCGGGGATGCTGGAATCTCTCGAAAAGCAGCTGCGTCCCCAGGCAGTGCCCGGGCTGGCGCGCGTGCTTTCCCCGCTGCCGGTGCTGGTTCCGGAACTCGAAATCGGCACACAGCAGGTTTCGACTGACACGCAGGGGGTCTCGATCATTTGCGATCTGTATGCCCTGTCGCGTCAGTCAGGTCCGGAACTGATTCCGAAGCAACCGTTACAGCTTGCCAGCCTGGGACGGGCGGATGAACTGACAATGGACATCCTGCTCGAAACCGTCACGCTGCTTTCCACGGTCACGGTCGAACAGGCCAGCGCGATTGTGAATGTGCTGGATATCTCCGACGAAAAATTCACCGCACTCGCCCAGCCGGAATCCATGGCCCGTGTGTTTCCGGATCTGAAACCGGATCAGCCGGGGCCGCTGAAAAGCGTACTGCAGTTGGCCACTCCCATGATTCTTGTCGAACATCCTCGTCCGGAATCGGAACCCGATGCCACAGCCCTGGTCCTTTCGGCCAGCCGGCTGTTTCTGGATGTCTCGCAACCGGATGAGAAACAGGACTTCACCTTGGTCGGACGAATTGAGTTCTCGCTGGAGCAACCGATCACAATTCGTCCCCGGCCTGATCGCGATGCCGACCAGGCTGGCTATTCCGTGCGCTGGGAGCCGGACAGCCGGGTGACGTTCCAGCGGGCGGTCGATGCCCAGGGACAGCCAATCGAAAACGTGCAGGGCACAGCCTTCGAAGAATTGTTCGGGGCGGCCTGGCGCAGCTGGGCTGACGAGAATGGAGACCGTTCCATTTCCGCCAGCGTGGCCCGGTTCGGCCATGTGGACATCCGTCTGAAACAGATCTCCGCCGAAGACGGGCAGTTTCAGGCCCATCTTTCCACGGAAGTGTCCGCCATTCCGGAACGCTGAGTCGCTGTCGGCTGAAGCCGACCGGTTCCTGAATGTGAACGATGGACCGATGCCCTTTGGATCACAGACGCAATCCGGAGGCGCAAAAAACAAGAGACGGCAGAGTTCAACTCCACCGTCTCCGTTTCGTTTTCACTGTTCTTTTACAATAGTTTCACAATAGTTTTACGGTGGTTTCACTGTTCTCTCTGCCTACAGGCGCGGCCTGCGGCCAGCGAATTTCCAACCGCAGAAACGCAGCGTTTCTTATTCGGCAAAGGCCGCGTCAAACGCCCGGCCACTGGGACGGAAGTCAACGTTCCGCACATAATCGGCGGCTTCGGCGGCTCCCATTTCGCGATCCATGCCGGAATCTTCCCATTCCACCGACAGCGGGGCATCGTAGGGATAGCCGGCCGCATTCAGAGCGCGAATGACCTCTTCGAACCGGACGCCTCCCCGGCCGACACTGCGGAAGTCCCAGCCACGACGGGCATCGCCGAAGGAGAGATGGCTCGACAGGATTCCCGAGCGCCCATTCAGGGTGGTGATCGCGTCTTTCATATGGACGTGATAGATCCGGTCCGGGAATTCCCGAATGAATTCCACCGGATCGACTCCCTGCCACAACAGATGGCTGGGATCGAAGTTGAAACCGAACTCTTCGCGGTTGTCGACCGCTTTCAGTGCCCGCTGGGCAGAATAAATGTCGAAGGCGATCTCTGTCGGATGCACTTCCAGAGCGAACCGGACGCCGCAATCCTGAAAGACATCGAGAATCGGATTCCAGCGATCGGCAAACTGCTGATACCCGGCGTCAAACATCGACTTGGGAGTCGGAGGGAAATCATAAATCAAGTGCCAGATACTCGATCCGGTGAATCCGTTGACCACGCCGACTCCCAGTTTCTGGGCGGCACGGGCAGTATTCTTCATTTCCTCCGCAGCCCGCTGGTTCACACCGGCCGGGTCGCCATCTTTCCAGATGTATTCAGGAAGAATCGATTTGTGGCGGGCATCGATATTGTCGCAGACCGCCTGACCGACGAGATGGTTGGACAACGCGAACAGCTTCAGGTCATGCCGTTCGAGAAGATCCCGCTTCCGCGCACAATAGGTATCGTCGGACAGGGCCTTGTCGATTTCGAAATGGTCTCCCCAGCACGCCAGTTCCAGTCCGTCATACCCGAATTCCTTGGCTTTCTTGCACAAGGTCTCCAGCGGCAGATCAGCCCACTGACCAGTAAACAGCGTGACGGGACGCCCCATGTTCAATCTCCTGAACAATTTAGAAACGCATCAGATAAAAAAGCGCGGCCTCAAAATACTGAACATCAGGAAAGATTTCAAACCGCTGCCGCGGACAGGCCCGGTTTCATCACCGCATTTTCCCCCAGGCTGTCGGCATTCTCTCAATTTTGAGGATCAGGAGAGACCGTCTGACTTCCCCGACGCGGCAACTACCACGTCAGGCGTTCTCACCCTATAACGTCGGTCTGTTTCGAAACCCGGAGGAACCGTTTCCTCTCCCTGCAATGTGACCGGATCTTTCCACAGGAGTGCCCCCATGGATTTAACCATTGTGACATCTTCTCGCGTGCTGCACGTGCTGGGGGCGATTGTTCTGTTCGGTGGCGCGGTCTTTATCCGCTATCTGCTGATTCCTGCCGCCAGAAATCTGCCAGAGAACGAGCGCACGCTCCTGCATGACCAGGTGGCCCGCTACTGGCGTCAGGTGGTCGGCATGGCGAGTGGAGTGCTGATTCTCAGCGGGATCTACAACTATGTGATCGTCGCCCGCCCGCAACATCAGGGGGACTCACTGTATCACGCGCTGATGGGGACAAAAATCCTGCTGGCGGCTGTCGTCTTCTTTCTGGCGTCGGTGCTGCCGGGACGGGCCCGCGTTTTCGAATTCTTCCGTCGCCGCAATACCTTCTGGCTGACCTTCAACATTCTGCTGGCCACCTGCATTGTGGCAATTGCCGGCTTTCTGAAAGTCCGCGGCATCCCGGGATAGAGCTGGCGGCTCTGTCCGGTGCCCGCGTCGTGCGGTCTCTGGACAGATGAATTGGTTGCTTTTGAGCGGCGGGATTGATTCCCGGGTGCCCTGGCTCTGAGAGCCGGGAAAGTGCATGCGACTGGTTGCGATGCGTGATGAAATCTGCCGCGTGACCGAACTGTCCCGCGTGACGGGCACTCGGAAGACGGCGGAGCTGAACTCCGCCGCTCGAGTGGTCGCA
>Ga0182738_1000087_pt1 | contig 170275 bp, 132 predicted proteins | sample eDN5th30CBELigMG_FD_128876 | JGI IMG/M metagenome (GOLD analysis project Ga0182738, IMG submission 128876) | Enriched Miracle-Growth compost microbial communities from Emeryville, California, USA - eDNA 5th pass 30_C BE-Lig MG (version 2)... ...
GAGCGACTTGGCGTCCATCCTTGGACCTCCTGGAATTCGACAGGAACTTCTTGAAACAGTTGGGCTTGTACCAAAATCAGGAGTTGACGTAGAAGACATCTTTCAAAGGCGCTGTAGTACTAGGCCAGTCTGGTCGTTGTTCTGTCATGCTCGGACCTGAATTCGTAGAGGCTGATCAAAATCTGCGCGACAGATCATTGACAAAACCGCTCCAGGGCCCTTGGCAAAACTGTTCCGATCCCCTCGCGGAAAGGGAGCTTGAGAGGTTTTGTTCGCGGCACTTCGTAATTCATTGCAAGGCGCTGTGTGATGGCTTCATCTCTGCTCCGACTGTTTCTTGTGCGGCATGGTCAAACCGCCTGGACCGAAACGCATCAGCACACCGGGCTGACGGATCTCCCGTTGAACCGGCAGGGAGAAGAACACGCCCGTCAGCTTGGGATGCGATTGAATCCGTTCCGGTTTGCCTGGGTGTTTTCCAGTCCGCTTCAGCGGGCCAGTCGAACCTGTGAGCTGGCAGGGTTCGCAGACGCTGCGCAATTCGATGCCGATCTGGTGGAATGGAATTGCGGACGTTATGAAGGCCTGCGCACCTCTGAAATCCGGCAGGAGCGTCCAGACTGGGATCTGTTTCGGGATGGCTGCCCTGAAGGGGAATCTCCGGAACAGGTGGCCGAGCGCGCCGGCCGATTCCTTTCCCGGATTCAGAACTCTCCGGGAGATGTTCTGGTGTTTTCCAGCGGGCACATCATTCGCATGATTGCTGCGCGCTGGCTGAAACTCCCGCCGGCTGCAGGCCGCTGTTTTTCCTGCAGCCCGGCCAGTATTGGAGTCCTGGCATTTGAGCACAACAGTGTTGAGGAGCCGGTCATCAGCCTGTGGAATGCCGTGACCAGCCCAGCAGGCAACTCAGCAGACGGAACGGCGATGGACCTGTTCCCATGATGACGCACTCGTGGCGCGTGTTCCCTGGCAGAAGGTATGGATTGAAAATGGCAGAAGCCCCTCTGAGTATTCTCCTGCTCAATTCCGGATCGAGCAGCCTGAAGGCCACGCTCATGAATTCCGCCGACGGGTCGGTTCTGGCGAGCGGAACGATGGACTGGGGGGCCGCGGCGACACGTTATGAATTTTCTTCCCGTCATCGACATGACGTGCAGTCAGACGTCGCCTGTCAAAATCACGCCGCTGCCGTGCGGCATTTCCTGGCGGATTTGAAAGCGGCAAATTCAGCGGAGACAGGCCTGCATTTTGTTCTCGCCGGGGTCGGCCATCGGATTGTGCATGGGGGGCCGTTCACGTCATCCGTACGCATCACTTCCGAAGTGCGGTCTCGCATCGCGGCCCTCTCTGTGGTGGCACCGCTGCATAATCCTCCCAGCCTGGAGGCACTGCGCGCGGCCGAGGCGGAACTGCCGGACGTTCCGCATGTGGCGGTGTTCGATACTTCCTTTCATGCCACATTGCCGCCGCATGCCTTCACCTATCCGGTTCCGCATCACTGGACCCGGGACGAGGGGATTCGCCGTTATGGATTTCATGGCCTGAGTTATGCCTATTGCACCGGACGGGCGGCGGAGATGCTGAATCGTCCGCTGGAACAGCTGCGCCTCATCATCTGTCATCTGGGGAATGGCTGTTCCGCAGCGGCAGTGGCCCATGGCAAAAGCATCGATACGACAATGGGGCTGACGCCGCTGGAGGGTCTGATGATGGGCACCCGTTGCGGTTCCATTGATCCCGGCATCGTCCTGGAGATGCAGCTCCGGCATGGGATGTCCGCAGCAGACGTGGAGACGGCTTTGAACCGTCAGTCCGGGCTGCTGTTTGAACCGTCAGTCCGGGCTGCTGGGTGAACCGTCAGTCCGGGCTGCTGGGTGTTTCGCAGGTGGCCAGTGACATGCGGCAGGTGCAGGCAGCCGTGGAGTCAGGAAATTCGCAGGCCCGTCTGGCCATCGACATCTATACCGACCGGATTCGAAAGGCCATCGGGGCATATGCCGTGATGCTGGGAGGCGTGGATGCTCTGATCTTCACGGCCGGGGTGGGAGAGCATGCCGGCTTCATTCGGGAGGCAGTCTGCAACGGGCTGGAATGCCTGGGGCTGAAGCTCGACAAAACTCGCAATGCCTTGCTGACGCCGGATGCCGACATTTCCTGCAGCACCTCATCCGGAAGCATCCTTGTGATTCAGACCCGGGAAGATCTCACGATGTTTCGCGAAGTGCAGAACGTGCTGCAAGGTTCGCCCTGATGACGCGGTGCGTGTTGTCTCGTGCCGATGATGCTGGAACGCGCAGGCCGTCAGGAAAGCCCGGCGCTGCAGAAACAGGCCGAATTCTTTGCCGGCTCTGGCAGGAGCAGGTGGCCCTTGTCGATCCCTGCGCAGCATGCGTATTTCCTGGGGAACCATCACGCGCCGCATGGGCGGAATGCGGCCCCTGCGGCACGGTTGCGCCCGGACCAGCAGAACAACCGGCCCTGATTTTCTCTTTTCAGGAGGAAGAGTTGGGCTGGACACAGGATGTGTTTGCTCTTGAGGGATCGTTTTGACACACTCGTGGCAATCTCATTTTTACCTGGATGCAGGGATCAGAATCGATGATCAGGAAAGTGTTGGCTGTCCTGCTGGCAGGGGCCGTGATCGCCGTGGTTGGATATCAGGTCTGGAAATCCGGGCAGTCTACTCTCCCGGCCGGAATTGTGTCAGGCAATGGCCGTGTCGAAGCCAAGCTGGTCGATATTGCTGCCCGGGAACCGCTGCGGGTCAAAAAGATCCTCGTCAAGGAAGGCAGCATCGTTCAGCGTGACGAAATTCTCGTCGAAATGGATACCTCCACGCTGGATGCCGAACTCGCTGAAGCCAAGGCCAGTGTCGCGTCCGATCAGGAACGGGTAGCCGCCAGCAACTCGACCGTGGTCCGCGCAAAAAGCCAGTTGAGTCTGGCGCAGGTGGAATTCGACCGCTACAAAAAACTTCTGGAAGCGAATGCCGGAACGCAGGAAGAGTTTGACCGTCGGGAGGCCAACCTGGCCGTGCAGAAGGCCGCTCTGGACGAAGATGAAGCGAAACTTCGAACGGCTCAGCAGGAAGTGGAAGTCTCTCAGGCACAGGTCAACAAGATTCAAACCCGAATCAACGATGCCACTCTGAAATCTCCAGTCCGGGGACGGGTGCTCTATCAGCTGGCCGAAGAAGGAGAAGTGCTGGGAGCCGGAGGCAAAGCCCTGACACTGGTCAACCTGGAAGATGTCTATATGGAAATCTTTCTGCCGGCGCAGGAGGCTTCACATTTGAAAATCGGGGCCGATGCGCGCGTCACCGTCGATCATGCCCCGGGACGGGCGGCCGCCGGATCAGTCAGCTTCGTGTCACCAGAAGCCCAGTTCACCCCCAAACAGGTCGAAACGAAAAGCGAACGGGACAAGCTGATGTTTCGGGTGAAGATTCAGGTTCCCGAAGAGCTGGTCGCCTCTTATCTCGAACGGGTGAAGACCGGCGTTCGCGGAGTGGGCTATGTCAAAGTCGATGAAAACGCCCAATGGCCGGAATTTCTGCAGAATCTGGTAACCCCTCCCGCGAAGCCTGTGCCTGCCGCGCCGGCAGAGAAGGTCGCCGGTGACGGCGCGACAATTCCCCAGGCGGCTCCGTCTGGAGCACCGGCAACATCTCAGGTTCCCTCCGCTTCCACAAATCCCTGACAGGGTCTGCTCTGATCGTAGCGAAAAGTTCTCATTCCTTGAGAAGTTGTGTTCGCGACTCTCAATTGTTTCTGATCGGTGGCCCATTGTTCAAAGGTGTCCGGCGCGGTGATGAAGAGAATGTTGAGCAGAAAATGAGGCGCCGTGTGAGGGCGCACTCCACAAACTTCAGACGCAGACGACTATGTCGAGCAGCAAGCCGGTTGTTTCCATCAAAGATGTGACCCATCGTTACGGCAGCACAATCGCCCTGGATCGATTGTCCGTCGATTTTCCGCGTGGGGTGATGGTCGGCATCGTCGGCCCTGACGGTGTCGGCAAATCGACCTTGATGGCGCTCATTGCCGGTTCCAAGGTGCTGCAGCAGGGGCAGGCGACCGTTCTGGATGGCGACATCGCCGATGCTTGGCACCGGCGCGCGGTCTGTCCGCAAATTGCTTATATGCCGCAGGGACTCGGCAAGAACCTGTATCTGGAACTGAGTGTTTACGACAACGTCGCCTTCATGGCCCAGTTGTTCGGCCTGTCTGCCGCGGAACGCCCGGCCCGGGTCAACGCCCTGCTGGAAGCGACCGGGCTGGCTCCCTTTGCCAATCGCCCGGCCGGAAAGCTCTCAGGGGGGATGAAGCAGAAGGTCGGCCTGTGCGGCGCGCTCGTGCATGATCCGGACCTGCTGATTCTGGATGAACCGACGACCGGGGTCGATCCCTTGTCCCGGCGGCAGTTCTGGGCATTGATTGACGACATCCGTGCCCAGCGGCCAGGCATGAGTGTCCTCATCTCTACCGCTTACATGGATGAAGCCCAGCAATGGGACTGGATTGTCGCCATGGATGCCGGACAGGTGCTGGCCACCGGTACCCCCGTCGAACTGATGCAGCGCACGCACACGTCCGATCTCGAAAAGTGTTTCATCGCCCTGCTGCCGGAAGAAAAACGGACAGGGCACCAGGAACTGATGATTCCGCCCCGGCCTGCCGGACATGCCGAGATCGCCATCGATGCCCATGGCCTGACGCGACGCTTCGGAGATTTCACGGCCGTCGATCATGTGACGCTCTCGATTGAGCGGGGAGAGATCTTTGGCTTTCTGGGGTCGAACGGCTGCGGAAAATCCACCACCATGAAAATGCTGACAGGGTTGCTCCCCCCCACCGAAGGGACCGCGACCCTGTTCGGAAAATCGGTCGAAGCCGGCAGTCTCGAAGTCCGCCGGAATCTCGGCTATATGACACAGGCGTTTTCGCTGTATGGAGAACTGACGGTCCGCGAAAACCTGGTCCTCGATGCCCGGCTGTATCATCTTCCCTCTGACAAAGCCAAAACCCGGATTGAAGAACTTGTCGACAAGTTTGGGCTCCGGTCGCATCTCGATGCGCTTGCCGGCGACCTTCCCATGGGATTGCGCCAGCGGCTTTCCCTGGCAGTCGCGGTGCTGCACGAACCCGAGATGCTGATTCTCGATGAGCCGACCTCCGGGGTCGACCCCGTCGCCCGGGACAGTTTCTGGGAACTGCTGATTGACATGTCGCGCAATCAGGGCGTCACCATTTTCGTGACCACGCACTTCATGAATGAAGGCATGCGCTGCGACCGCATTTCGCTGATGCATGCCGGCCGTGTGCTTGCCTGCGATTCTCCGCAGAAGCTGATCGACGACCGGGGAGCGTCCAGTCTGGAAGAAGCTTTCATCGGCTGCATGGAAGATGCCATTGCAGAAGATGTGCGGGGAGATGCCGGTGTCGTGGCCGAGAAGCCTGCAATCGGCCTGCCTGGCAATGTGAAACACACGGCCCTGTCTCCATCCCGCCTGGCTCTGGGACGCATGCTGGCTTATACCCGGAACGAAGCGGTGCAGATCCTGCGCGATCCGGTCCGGCTGCTGTTCGCGTTCGTCGGGTCCGCCGTGCTGATGCTGGCCTTTGGTTTCGGTCTGACCACGGATATCGAGCATGTCCGTTATGCCACGATGGATCTGGATCAGACACCGGAAAGTCGGACCTATCTGGAACAGTTCGCCGGCACGACCCGTTATTTCACCCGCATGCCGGCGGTGCAGTCACCTGAAGAAGGTCTGCATCGCCTGCAGTCCGATTCCATTTCGCTGCTGCTGGAAATTCCGCCTCATTTCGGCAGAAACTTCCGCAAGGGAATTCCCGTCGAGGTTCTGGCGCAGGTGGACGGGGCCGACACCTTTCGCGGAGAGAACGTATCTCAATATGTGCAGGGAGTTCAGTACACGCTGCTGAACGATCCTGCCAATGGTCTGCAGTATGACTCCCTGGGAGGCATGGCGCAGATTGAAGATCGCTATATGTACAATCCCTCGTTTCTGAGCATCTATTCGATCGTCCCTAGCGTCCCGGCCCTGCTGCTTATCCTGATTCCTGCCATTCTGATGGCGGTCAGCATTGTCCGGGAAAAAGAGCTGGGCTCGATGATCAATTTCTATGTCACCCCCACGCGGCGAATTGAATATCTCATCGGCAAGCAGATTCCGTATATCGTGATCGGCATGCTGAACTTTTTCATTCTGATGATGATGGCGCTGCTGGTGTTTGGAGTTCCGATCAAAGGGAATTTCCTGATGCTCACCCTGTGTACGCTGCTCTATGTGACCGTCACCACCGGCATCGGCATGTTGATTTCCACCGTCACCAGCAGTCAGGTGGCAGCCGTTTTTATTACGGCGATCATCACCATCATGCCGACGATCCAGTTTTCAGGGCTTCTGCAGCCCGTCTCGACCCTCGAAGGCCGGGCTCGTTTGATCGGCTCAATCTGGCCGACGACGTACTACATGCATTCCAGTGTCGGGGCCTATACCAAAGGGCTCCGCGCAGGCCTGATGATGCCGGATCTGATTTTTCTGGCATGCTGCATCCCCATTCTCTGGGTGGTGAGCATGATGGGATTAAGAAAGCAGGAACGATGAATTCCACCTCCCTGCTGAACATTCTCTGGCTCGGACTGAAGGAGCTTCGCAGCCTGTGCAGCGATCTCGTCATGCTGCTGTTTGTGATTTATGCATTCACAGGCGCAATCTATATTCAGGCGACCGGCACCTCCAGCGAGGTCAACAATGCCTCGCTGGCCTTTGTCGATGAAGACGGCTCGACCCTTTCCAAAGAGTTGTTGAATGCGTTCTATCCCCCGCGGTTCCAGCTGCCCTCTCTGATTTCGGCCCATGAAGTGGAAGATGCCATGGACCAGGGACGGTTCATGTTTGTGGTCGTCATTCCGTCACAGTTTGAGCTGGACCTGAAGGCCGGTCGATCTGCCAGCATTCAGTTGAATATCGATGCGACTGCCATGCAGCAGGCGGCCGTCGGCTCTGGCTATATCAAGAACATCATCACCGATCGTGTTGCGAACTATCTTTCCCGGACCGATCAGACTCCTCCCCCGCCGGTGAATCTGGTCATTCGCAAGCTGTTCAACCCGAACGGCATCTCTTCCTGGCGAACCGGCGTCGTGGCCATTATCAATCAAATCACCTTGCTGACCGTCGTTCTCACGGGGGCGGCCGTTCTGCGCGAGCGCGAACATGGAACCCTGGAACATCTGCTGGTGATGCCGCTCAATGCTTTTGAAATTGCCATGGCCAAGGTGCTGGCGAATGGCTTTGTCATTCTGCTGGCGACCGTGGCATCGATGTTTCTCGTGGTGAAATGGGCTCTGCAGGTGCCGTTTGCCGGCTCGGTTCCACTCTGGCTGGCCGGCGTGCTGCTCTATCTGTTTTTTGCGACGGCGCTGGGAATCTTTCTCGGCACCATCTCGCGCTCCATGGCCCAGTTTTCCCTGCTGATCATTCTGATCGTCATTGTGCTGCAGCTTCTCTCCGGCGGGTCGACCCCTGTCGAAAGTCAGCCCGTCTGGCTGCAATATCTGACTTACCTGCTGCCGTCGCGGCACTTTGTCAGCTTTTCACAAATCATCATTTATCGGGGGGGCGGCCTGCAGGCAGTCTGGCCCCAGTTTCTCACTGTTGCGGCCATGGGGCTGGCATTTTTTGTCTACAGCCTGAGCCTGTTCAGAAGGTCCATTGTCGTCACCAAATAGTCAGCCGCCGCGTGCTGCGCCGACTCCGATGTGACCTGCCCTGATTTATGGCTGGGGTTCTTTGGGAAAAATCAGACTCAACGGGAGAGAAGCGGCCAGGGCTCCGTCCACCTGTCCACCGCGTAAAGCCGGTTTCGCACCCGGCCGCAGTCGTCCTCCCAGTTCTTCCGGCAGGTAATATTGCTGCACCTCCCGGCCCCGGCCGTCGCCGTTGTCATCGATCTGGGCATGCTCCGTGAGCAGCAGCATCTCTTCCAGATATTTTCGGGCTACTCCCTGGCAGACCGCCAGGTACAGATCCAGCAGGGCCACCTGGCCATTCTGGTCCAGATCCAGTTCCTTCTGCTCAGGGGGCTGGTCCAGCACCTCGGCCAGCACGGCCGGAAACAGTGTCGATTCAATTTCTGCCTGGGTGTCGGTTGCCGAGATCAGCACGCGTCCCGGTCCGGCCAGGGGACGCATCAGTAAGCCGCTGACCGACGTGGTCAGCCAGAACACGCATTCGCGACATTTCAGTTCCTGAAAAATCCCGGCGAACTGCAGTTCGTTCGGGTCAGATCCGGCCAGGTTCAGCCAGCCATGCCGGCCATCGAAATAAGCATGCCCCATGACAATCACCCACAGGGCATCATCCGGCTGCAGGGCCTGTTTCAGCCGGCTGACCGTGGCTTGCAGATCTTCGAGAGTGGCCGGGGTCTGGCAGGTTTCCGGCACAGGTTCGCCATCCTGCTGCATCGATCTGGAGCCGAACAGGATCTGAATCGATTCCTGTTTCACATCCCATTGTCTGATCAGGGCCAGACGCATCGTATCGATCGACGTGGCGAACTGAGCCCGATACTCGGAATTGCCAGGCAACCCGCAGACAATCAGCACCCGCCGTGTCCCGGCCTCGGCCGAAAGGGGCCAGATCACGCACCAGCCGAGAAAAAGCGCCCACACAGGCAGCCGCTTCTGCGTACTCATGGCGGACCTTCTTTGAAAAAGGACGGATTCCAGGAATTCTGATTGAGCTGACCGTCTGGAGAATGCGTTGTCAAGCAGCCCGGCCAGCGGAAGCACATTCGTGATTCACAGGCCTGCCACCGGTGAATGCTCGCAGGGTGAATGCAATTGACTTCCACTCTCCTGTTTGTCAGTTTGACGAAGACACATCAATTCATGGCGTCATATCGATGAGGCCCCTGATGCGGATTTCTCTACTCCGCAAAACTGTTGGGTTACGCAGCGACACTCTCGTCACTGCGTTTGCAGTGTCTTTTGTTCCTGCTCTGCTGCCTGCTTTTTTTCTCGTCGACCCAATGTTTTCGCTGACATCTTCGTTTGCGGCGGAAGTCCAGCCAGTGACAGGGATTTCTTCAGAATCTCCTCGCGCTTCGGCCACTCCCGACACTGCCACCGCCCTCGACACTGCCACCGCCCTCGACACTGCCATCACTCCCGGCACCGCTGCAGATCTGGCGGACTGGATCAATGCCCGGTTTCGTCATCTCTGGTCGGAACAGAAGGTCACTCCCGAGTTCTGTGATGATCTGACGTATCTGCGCCGCGTTTCGTTGGATCTGATTGGGCGGATTCCCGGCATTGCAGAAATTCGGGAGTTCGAAGCCGATTCACGCCCTGACAAGCGCGCCCGGCTGGTGCAGCGCCTGCTCAGTGATCCCGATGATCCGGCACGGCTCAGTCCGCTGGCCGCTGAACATTTCGCCCGGGTCTGGCGGCGGGTGTTGCTGCCGCCGGGGTCCACCGGCATCGCATCAGCACCGCAACTCGAGTCCTGGCTGCGGGATCAGCTGGCTCAAAACGTTCGCTATGATCAGATGGTGCGCAAGCTGGTCGTGGCTCGCGGGGAGGAATCGCGGCAGGAACAGGTGTTTTATCAGGCGATTGGAGCCACGCCAGAAGCCGAGGCCACCGAGTTTTCCCGTATCTTCCTGGGAGTTCGCATCGGGTGTGCGCAATGTCATGATCATCCCTTTGCTGCCTGGAGACAGCGGGATTTCTGGGGAATGGCGGCTTTCTTCAGCGGATTGCGGTTTGAAGGCAGCCAGATGGCCGGGAATCCTTCCATGAATGCCCGGTTTCTGAACGATGACGGGGCCTCCGGGATGCTCGAACACAAAGGCAAAACCTATACGGCGAAAGTCCTTTGGAAGGATGAGCCGGTGGTGATTCCCAAAGATCGCCGCCCGCGCGATCTGCTCGCCGACTGGATGACGTCGCCAGAGCATCCGACATTTGCGGCCAATGCCGTGAATCGGGTGTGGCAGGCTCTGCTGGGGCGCGGGCTGGTGATCGCGGCCGATGACCTGGATCTTGAAACCGAAGAAGGTCGGGCTCTGGTGGAAGAGGCCGGCCGCCGGTTCGCCGCAGGCGGGTTTGACTTGCGGGAGTTGATTTCTTCCATCTGTCGCAGCGAGCCCTATCAGTGCGTCACCTCCGCCACCGGGGAAGAGACGGTCGATCTGGAGTTCGGGGCGCGACCATTGAAGTCCATGGGACCTGAAGAACTGTTTGCATCGCTCGAACAGGCCCTGCTGCTGCCCGTGTCACGTTCCAGTGAAGATGCCGCGCGACACAACGGGGAAATGCAGGAGCTGGTGCGTCGCCTCAGCGAGACCAGCGGCCGAACTCCGGAAGAATATGCCGCCGGTGTTCCGCAGACTCTGCTGATGATGAACGGACCGCTCCTGTCGCGCGCCACCGATCTGGAACGCAGTCATACCTTGCGAGGAGTGGTCGAAGCCCCCTTCCTGACAGACAAAGAGCGGATTGAAACCTTGTATCTGGCCACACTCAGCCGAAGACCTGCTCCTGCAGAATCGCAGCGGCTGCTGGCCTATGTGCAGTCCCGGCCGACTCTGGAAGAGCAGTGCCAGGCCTATGCGGATATTTTATGGGCTCTGGTGAACGGCCCTGAATTTGTGCTCTGTCAATAATGTGTTCTGTCAATCAGTGATCCTGCAGTCTTCTCAGGTGCGGCCCCGTCTGGTCGAGGCGCCCTGTCGCATGCTGCAGAGCAGGGAAGAGGGCAGGGAATTCTGACTGGTCGGTTTTGTCGGTTAATGTCGTCGGCAGGTGCCATGGGCCAGCGCTTTGGGGCGCGATAGGGGCCAGGTCAGTTGGCCATAACAGTTGGCCAGGATCGTGGGTTGTGAGGCAGCGGGAGTGAGTCATGTCCGGGTTTCGATCAGAATTCGACCGCCGCGATTTTCTGCGTTTCAGTCTGGCCGGCTCTCTGGGAGTTTCATTCTCCGGCTGGCTGCCGCAGCTGGTCTGTGCGGCCGAAAACCAGTCCCGTCCCCAAGCCTGCATTCTCCTGTGGATGTCCGGCGGTCCGGCCCAGACCGATACTTTCGATCTGAAGCCGGGACATGCCAATGGCGGACCCGTCAAACCGATCGCCACATCGGTGCCTGGAATTCAGATCAGCGAAAACCTGCCTGGTCTGGCTCGGCAGATGCAACATCTGGCCATTCTCCGCAGTCTGACTTCTTCCGAAGGGGATCATCAGCGTGGCACGCAATTGATGCTGACCGGGTATCGCCCGCGTGATGAAGCGGTGAATTATCCGGTGCTCGGCTCCCTGCTGGCGAAAGAACTGGGCTCCCGCGAGCAGGATCTGCCCCGTTTCGTCAGCATTTCGCCCTTCCGTCTGGCTCAGCTGGGAGCCGGATTTCTGGGGCCGAATTATGCTCCATTGACCGTCTCCGGGCAGAGCAACGATCCGACAGCCCGTGCGAATCTGACGATTGAAAATCTGCATCCGACGAAAAGCCTGCCGGCGGAAACGATGGAGCAGCGGTTCGACCTGTTGCGCTCCATGCAGCAGGAGTTTCGACAGAAGCATGCCGCAGAAGCGACGGAGACGCATGTCGCCAATTATGAACGGGCCATGCGCATGGTGCGCACCGAAGCCCGATCGGCATTTCGCCTCGATCAGGAAGAAGATTCCCTGCGGGAAGCCTATGGTCGCAACCGGTTTGGTCAGGGGTGCCTGCTGGCCCGCCGGCTGATCGAACGGGGAGTCTCCTTTGTGGAAGTGACTCTGGCCGGAATCGATAACAATCAACTGGGCTGGGACACACATCAGAACAACGCTTCGCAGGTGAAGTCCCTGTGCGAAGTACTCGATCCTGCCTGGTCCACGCTGATTTCCGATCTGAAAGCTCGCGGGATGCTCGATTCGACGCTGATCGTCTGGATGGGAGAATTCGGCCGCACTCCGGTGATCAATCAGAATGCCGGCCGGGACCATTTTCCTCTCGCCTGGAGCACCGTCTTATGTGGCGGAGGAATTCAGGGAGGACAGGCCCTGGGCAGCACCGGACCCGACGGCATGCAGATCGCCGAGCGTCCCGTCACGGTGCCAGAGTTTTATGCCACAATCTGCGCCGCGCTGGGGATCGACTATCAGCTCGAAAATATGACGCCCGATGGCCGCCCCATCGGCATTGTCGATGCGCATGCCAGACCGGTTGCAGAGCTTCTGGCTGCAAGCGCCTGACAACATTTCACAATCCGCTCTCAGAAAAGTTTTCACACGTTGAGTTGCTGCGTTCACCAGTCTGCAAGAGTCCTGCCGGCTGAGTGTCCACTGAGTCCCTGAACATCCTCCATTCCTGTCATCTGCATGCCCCGTCTGCTCCTTCTGCTGTCATTCTTCTGGCTGTGGCCTGCCGCCATGGCCCGCAGCGAGGATGTGTTTGCAGGGGATGCGCGGGATGCCATTCTGCTGCTGGCGGACGGACCGGTGCATATCCGTTTCCATTTGACTCTGGCCGGAAAATCCCTCACGCAGTGCCGGCAGGAGTTCATTTCGAATCTGATGCAGCGTCTCGACAGCGACGGCAACGGCCGTCTGTCGATCGAGGAATGGGAGCAATCGCCGCTGCATCGTTTCGGAAAAAAACAGGTGAGCAATGAGTTTCTGAAAACGCTCGGAGAACAGAGAACGGTCACGCGACGCGATGTTGAGCGCGATCTGCTTCGCTTTGGAGAACTGGTAAGCTACCGCCAGGATGATTCCGCGGCCGGAAACGACCAGCAGGTCTTCGCACTGCTCGATGCCGATCATTCCGGCCGGGTCGATGCGTCGGAGATGCAGCAGGCCCGGAAGAATATCGCCGCACTCGATGCAGATCGGGATCAGTGTGTGAGTTTCGGCGAGTTTGTCCCCCCGCCGCCTGCCGAATCTCCGATGACATCGCAGATTCCCACAGGGTTGCTCAGTGAAGAACTGCCGAGTGCGTTTCTGGCCAGTCTGATGCGTGATACTGCCGACTTGCGGCTGGGACTGGAACTGCTGCGGACTTATGACCGGGATCAGGACCGGTTTCTGACCCCGTCTGAACTGGGGGGCGGCCCTGAACGTCTGGCCGCGCTCGACAGCGACGGTGATGGCCGTCTGGGCCTGCGCGAACTGCGAGATCTGCAGCGGCTGCCTGCCGATCTGGTGCTGCAGATCGATCTGGCCGGAGGCACGCGCGAGACTCTCCGGCCATTTCATCTCGTCAGCAGTGCGGCCGGCAGCCAGGCCCCCTCTCCTCGTTCAGATCTGATCAGGCTGGCGTTCGGCACCACCAGTGTCACGTTCGCATTTCGCATGGTCGATCCGATTCAACAGGCGCTCGAAAATGCCCGGCAGCGGTTCAATCTGCTGGATGTCGATTCGAACGGCTATCTGGATCGCAAGGAGATTGCCGGCAATTCGTCATTCGAACGCATCTGGTTCCATGCCATGGACGCCAATCAGGATGACATGCTGTATGCCGAAGAAGTGCAGAACTATGTGGTTGCAATCTGCGAACCGGCGGCCAGCACCTGTCATGTCAACATCTACGATGTCGGGCCAGGCTACTTTCAACTGCTGGATTCCAGTGGCGACGGACGCATTTCCCTTCGCGAGCTGAAAGCCGTTCAGACATCTCTGGCCCTGCGGGAAAAATCCCCCGGGGCCGGCATCACACCGGCGGACATGGGACGGAATTATTTCGTCGAGTTCGTGCGGGGAAGCTATCAGGTGTTCGGGGCGTCGCAGCGCATGCAGGCTCAGGGGCTGGAATTTATTGAGCGCGCCCCCATCGGCCCGGGCTGGTTTCAGGCCATCGACCGCAATCGCGACGGCGATCTGACCTATCTGCCAGGAAATCCGCTGTATCCACCGGAATTTCTTTTTTCACTTGAAATCGCCAGAGAGATGGACCGCGACCATGACGGTCTGATCAGTTGGGAAGAAGCCGAACACTATGACCATCAGCGGCCTGGGCAGTCGTCTGACCGGATGGAAAACACCGCCCTGTTACCGGGACATTCTTCTGATCCCTGAGCATTCGAAAGATGTCTGAATGAATTCCGCGGCCGTTTCTTCTGCGGGGGCAGACTCGTCCTCGCCTGTGCCTGAATCCGATGTCGAAGTGGTGCGCCGATTGCAGGCGGCGCAGGCGGGCCTGAAACAGGAGATTTCCAAAGTCGTCGTCGGACAGACGGAAATTCTCGATTCCCTGTTGATCGGGTTGCTGTGCCGGGGACATGTGCTGCTTCAGGGAGTGCCAGGACTCGGCAAAACGCTGATGGCCCGCACTCTGGCCCGCACGCTGGAACTGGATTTCAAACGGGTGCAGTTCACACCCGATCTGATGCCGTCCGATATCACCGGCACCGATGTGATCGAAGAAGACCAGTCCACAGGCCGGCACACCGTCGACTTCATGCCGGGGCCCCTGTTCACCAATTTTCTGCTGGCCGATGAAATCAACCGGACGCCCCCCAAAACACAGGCGGCGCTGCTGCAGGCCATGCAGGAAGGTGAAGTTTCCATCGGCAGAAAGACGTATCCGCTGCCTCCTCCTTTCTTCGTCGTCGCGACACAGAATCCCATCGAAATGGAGGGAACCTATCCGCTGCCGGAAGCGCAGCTCGATCGTTTCATGTTCAATCTGCGCGTGAAATATCCGACGGTCGATGAAGAAGTCTCCATCATTCACGGCACGACCAGTCTGCTGACGGCGGAACCGCTGCCGGTGTTGAAGGCGTCCGAACTGCTGCGACTGCAGACTCTGGTGCGCGGCGTGCCGATTGCCGCCGATGTCGTTCGGTTTGCAGCCCGTCTGGTGGTGGCCACCCGCCCCGGGGAAGGCAAAGAGCTGCCCGGAATTCATAAATACATTTCCTATGGTGCCAGTCCGCGGGCTTCACAGCATCTGGTCCTGGGAGCCAAGGCCCGGGCAATTCTGGCGGGCCGGTATCACGTCGATTTCGCGGATGTGCAGGCCATGGCCCCTCCGGTGCTGCGTCATCGCCTGGTGTTGAACTTTCATGCCCGGGCCGACCAGCTCGACACCGATGCCCTGGTGCGCCGACTGCTCGAATGTGTCCCGGTGGATGAACGGCAGGCCTGAATCCGGAAGCTCTCGCCGAGGGCCTGTGGAATGCAGGTTTCAGCAGTGCGCATTTCTTCCGGTGAAATATCACGGGTCACATGACAGGTGGCGATCCAGACAGAAGTCGGCGCAGAAACAGAATTTTCAGCGGGATATCAGATGATGAATACTTGCTTCTCTCGTCGGTCGCTGCGAAGAGTCGTGGTGGTGCTGCTGTTTTCCTGTCTGCCTGGTCCTCTGGCGGATGTGCAGGCCGATGAACCTGCTGAGTCGGAAAAAGAATCTCCGCTGATGCAGCAGGCGCGTGAATTTGTGCGGCAGACGAAAGTGGAAGTTTTGAATGATGATGGCAGCGTGTCTGCCATTGCAATGGCTTCGCCTCACGCCGTGCTGACATATGGAGATCTGTCGCGCGATCTCGACAGCTCGTCTCTCTGGGGCTGGACTCATGACGGTGAGCCGATCGCCATGATGAAGGTCGAACAGTACGTTCCGAAAGGCCGCAGTCTGTGGATGTTCTGCTTTTCGAACCTGTCCCCGTATCGAATCCGGATGAGCTGGGACTTTCAGCCGACTCCTTACACGCTCGAACCCTTGTCATTTCAGCCGATTCCTCTGGCGCAGACACCTCCAGAAACCAGCGATCGCGGGCGGCAGTTTCAAATGCGGGCCATCGCGCGCGAGTTCGTGGTCTTCGAAAATATTCGCAAAAATCTGGAACAGTTGCGGCTGATGCCGAATCCGCTGCTGGAAAATCGTGATCCCGAAAGCCGTCTGACCCGCGGCGCGGTGTTCGGACAGGCCGTCGCGACCAATCCCGACGGCAGTCTTGTGCTGCGCATCGCATCCCGACCCGACGGCAGCCCGGAATGGACGTTTGCCCCGGTCCGCATGTCCTATGGCGGTCTGAAGTTTCAGCATCACGGGGAAGATGTGTTTGTGGATCTGCAGAACGAAATGACCGGGCATCATGTCCGCTGGGGCTATTTTCACATTTCCCGTGACCAGTAAGAACCGGCCCTTCCCAGTTCGAAAGATGTGCCATGCACGCAACAGTAACAGGATCTGCAGTCACACGATCTGTGGTCTCTCAGGTCGTTTCGTACCTGAAATGCGCGCTCCTGGCAGGGGGCATCCTGCAGGCGTCTGTTTGTCAGGCAGTTGCCCAGTCTGAAGAACCGACCCTGAAGCCGGAACCACTTGAAGTCTCTGCCGCGGCGGCCGAAAAATTCGAGGCGATGAGCCGGTTGGCCGGGCGGACGCAGATCTTCGTGCTGCAGGCAGACAACGAAATTCCGGCTGTTTTGCAGCCGGAGCCACTCATCAAATACGGAGATGAAACCCGGAATATTAAAGAGTCCACCGTCTGGGTCTGGACGCATGAATCCATCCCTGTGGCCTTTCAGAAAATCGAAGTCAATGTCTGGAACGGACCTGAGCATCCCTTCTGGACCTTCTGCATGGCTTCCTTGTCTGAACATCGCCTGAAGTTCAGCTGGCCGTTTCGGTCAGAGCCGTTCTTTTCCGATCCGGTGGTATTTCAACCTTTGCCAGGCGACGCTTCTCTGCCCTCGGCCGATGCACTTCTGCAGCTGAAACTGCGCTCCGAAGCCCGCAAGTTCTCCATCATCGAAACTCATGGAAAGCAGACCTTCGAAACCCGCCTGCTGCCGCAGCCGATGATGCAGTTTTCCGGTTCGAAACCGATGCGGAAAGGAGCTGTGTTTGGGTTTGCCATCGGAACAAATCCGGATGTGCAGCTGATTCTGCGCGGCGTGCCGGCAGGGGAGCAGACCCTGCGCGCGGAATATGGAATGGCCCGTATGACCTCATTCGGGGTGAGCGTGAACTACCTGGAGGAGCAGCTCATCTCCCTGAAGGGGGAAAGCCCGGGGGATCACGGAACCTGGGGATATTTCTTTGCCAGGGCCGGTGTCAGCGACTGACTTTGTTTGCATCCCATGGACTTTCGAAGGTCCCGGAACAGATCTGAATACCGCCATGTCCACTTCCGTTCGACAACTGGTTGATCCGGTGTTTTTCTCCCGGCTCGATTCCATCGAGCTGCGGGCGAAAGGGATCGTCGAAGGCTTCATGCAGGGGCTGCATCGCAGTCCGTTTGTCGGATATTCCGTGGAATTCGCTTCGCACCGGGAATATGCCCCCGGGGATGATCTGCGGCACGTCAACTGGAAGCTTTATGCCCGGCAGAAACGTCTGTATGTGAAAGAGTTCGACGCGGAAACCAATCTGAATCTTTACATTCTGCTCGATGTCAGCCGGTCGATGACCTGCGCCAATACCGGGCTCAGCAAGCTGGAATATGGTTCGGCGCTTGCGGCGGCCCTGGCGCATCTGGCACTCAAGCAGCGCGATGCCGCCGGAATCACGCTGTTTGCAGATCAGGTGATTTCGCATCTCGATTCCACGGCCCGGCCGCAGCAGTTCGATGAAATTCTGAGCCTGATGGCAAATGTCTCTGCGTCAGGCCCCTCGGATCTCGGGCGGGCCTTGCGCCAGTCGGCCGAACTGTGCCGGCATCGCGGGCTGGTGGTCATCATCAGCGACCTGTTCGGAGACCTGACCGGAATCATGCAGGGGCTGGAACAGCTGCGGTTCCGCCGACATGAAATTCTGCTTTTTCATGTCTGGGATCTCTGGGAACGCATGCTGCCGATCGATGGCCGGATTCGCTTTCAGGATCTCGAAACCGGCGAAGAGATTCGCACCTATGCCGAAGGAATTCGAAATGGTTATCAGCGGCGTGTCGACCGCTGGTGCCAGGACGTTGAAGACGAATGTCTCTCCCGCGGCATTGATCGGGTGGAACTGACGACAGATCAGCCGCTCGACAAAGCCTTGATCGACTATCTGGTCCAGCGGGCCAGCTTTTTCGGATGAATGTTCACGGCGAAGAAATACTTACCGTCGGTTTGACAAAAAAAGGGGCTGGCCTATGTGTTTCGCAGAATGTCTCGGCAGATCGATTGTTCCGGTGCTCTGTGCCGGAATTCTGCTGGTCGGACAATTGTCAGCGGATGAAGATCCAGTCCTGCCTGCACCGTCGACAGCCACGGCGGAGGAAGCTGCCAAAACAGAGCGCCGCTTCGAATTTATGCAGCAGGCCCTGCAGCACTATGAGATTTCCGTTCCCGGGAAAGGCCCGGCGAAACTCATCGAAACGCCGCTTCTGCGCTGGATCAATCCGCAGGAGAAGGTCGTCGACGGCGTGCTGGTGGCATTTACCACCGGAGGACGGCCTGAGGTTCTGGCGCAGCTGGCACTTTATAGCGAAAAGAATGTCATGCAGGAATTTCAAACGACAGCCCGGCAGCAGGTGGAAATGAGTCGCGGCGGTCGCGTGCTGTGGCATCCGGAAGGGGAACTGACATTCCAGAAGCTCGAATCGGTGCCGGCTCCCGGCACTTCACCAGCCATTCGACTGGCCCAGCTGCGCAGCATCGCCGAAGGCTTTCAGGTGTTCGATGACTTCGGCTGGAGCGAGAAAGTCCGGCAACCACTGCGCCTGCTGCGTCAACCGATTTATCGTTACCAGGACGCCAGGGAACAGGTCATTGACGGGGCCTTGTTCACCTTCGTGCTGGGGACCGATCCCGAAGCCAATGTGTTCATTGAAGCCTGCCAGTCCGGACAGGGCAGCTACTGGCGTTATGCCTTCCGGCCGATGACGATTTATCAGATTCAGGCCTATCGCAACGAAGAACTTCTCTGGACCTCCCCTGAGACAAAGCGTTTTGGCGACCCGAACTGCCATCACTATTCGTGTCCCTATCGTTCCGACCCGGGAGACATCTCGCTGGCCGGCCAGATGCCTGCGCCGGCTGTGGCCGGGAAGAAATGAGCCTCCAGAAATGCCGTCTCCCGTCTGCTGGTGAGAATGCATGTCTGCTGCCGGGAGAAATGTTGGATTGAAAGATGCTGTTCGCAGCACGAAACGTTTGTGACCAGTTTCGAAAACATCCTGCGGAGTGAATTGATGCGAATCCGATTTTTCGAGTGTCTTCGGCCAGGGCCATGCCTGTGGCTGCTGTTCAGTCTGCTGGCTGTTCCTTTGGGGATGGTCCAGGCCGATGAACCGGCTGCCGCGCCTGCGGAAGATGCGGTGGAAGCGGAAAAGTCCCAGAAACGTCTGGAGTTTCTGAACAAGGCCGCCGCCCGGTTCGAGCTGCATGTGAACGGGGAGGCCGGTGCCGTCAGCCATGTGGTACCGACACCCCTGCTGCGCTGGACCAATCCGCACAGCAGTGCGAAAGACGGAGTTTTGATTGCGTTCAGTCATGGAGGGCGGCCGGATGCGCTTGCCCAGATTGCGGTTTACAGTGAAACAAATGTCGTGCATGAATTTCAGTCGACCTGCGAACAGCCGGTCGCCATGCAGCGTGACGGGCAGACCTTCTGGGAATATGGCGAGCCCGGCATTCAGTTTCAGACCCTGGCAAAAGTTTCCCCTCCGGCCGATTCGGAATCGCTGCGCACCATTCAGCTGCGGCAGATCGCGGAAAGTTTTCAGGTGTTCGATGAACATGGATGGAACACGCCGGTGCGTCAGCCATTGCGTCTGCTGCGGCAGCCTGTTCACCGTTATCACGATTCCCAGGCTGGCATTCTGGATGGGGCCGTGTTTGCCTTCGTGCTGGGAACCGATCCGGAAGCCACGCTGATGGTGGAAGCTGTTCAGGGAGAGAATGGCCCCCAATGGCGGTTCGCATTCAGTGAAATGACGATCTATGCACTGCAGGCCTTCCGTCAGGAAGAAATGGTCTGGAACAAGCCGGACCACCGAGTGTTCTGCCGCTCGAATGTGGCCCATTATGTCTGTCCTTATTCTCCCAGCCCGGATGATCCCTCATTGAAAGGACTCATGCCCTCTGCAACGTCTCCGGCTTCCGCGAAATAAGAACCCCTCACAAAACCTTCCGTGATCCACTCGCGGAAAGGAAATTCTCATTATGTGAGAGGTTTTGTTCGCGGCTCTAAAAACCGTTCACCCAACTTGTTGCGATTCGCACGCGGCAAGAAAGTTTTTGGCAGCAGGATTGTTTCCGCATGAATTTTGTGCAGTCCACATTTCTGTTCGCTCTGTTCGGCCTGGGGATTCCGGTGATCATTCACCTGATTCATGTCCGCCAGACCCGGCAGGTTCAGCTGGGCACGATTCGCTTTCTCACCGAACTGCTGCGGGAAAATGCCCGCCAGCGGAGGATGAAGCGCTGGCTGCTGCTGTTGCTGCGTCTGGGGTGTATTGCCGTACTGGCAGTGCTGTTTGCCCGGCCATTCCTGCAGGCGAGTCAGGCGGCTTCGGCCAGTCGCCTGTCGATCTTTCTGATTGACCAGTCGGCGTCGATGTCGCGCCGGATCGAAGGGGAACGGCTGGTGGATCAGGCGATCGCGCAGGTGAAAGCCCTGGCAGGCAGCCTTCCGGAAGGGACGCAGACCCATGTGATTCTCTTTGATACCGCGCTGTATCCGGTTCCGGCTGGCAGTCCCTCGGCGACCTCTCCGCTGGCGGAGCTTTCGGCCCCCCCCGCGATATATGCGGCCACCAGTTATGGCACGGCCTTCACCGCGGCGCGGGAGTTGTGTCTGCGGCCCGGTTTCACCGATTGCGAAGTGACACTGCTGACCGATCTGCAGCGTTCCGGGCTGGACTGGTCGGAAACCGAATCATTCCCTGAGACGGTGTCTGTGACGATCAAAGACCTGGGCCGAGAGATTCTGAATAATGTCGCGATCACCACAGTCCTGCCGGAAAAAGTTCTGCTGCGGCCCGGCGAGGGAACCCGCATCACGGTCACCATCGACAATCATGGAAAATTCTCGCTCAATGAGGTGCCGGTGCTGTTGAATCTGGCGCAGGGGACCAGGTCGATTCTGCGGGAAGAAAAACTTTCGATGCCGCCCGGGCAGACAGCGGAGGTGGTATTTTCGATTCCGTCTCTCAAGCCGGGACCATGGACTGGCACGATTGTTGTCGATTACGAAGACGACCTGACCTTCGATAATCATGCCGCGCTCGCGTTGTTGTCGGCGCGTCAGCAGCAGGTCTTGCTGGTCGATGGAGAAGTTCATCCCACGGCCGCGATTGCCGAGTCCTACTTTCTGGAACGTGCCATCAGCGTGGCCCGGCATGGTGAAACCTCTGCGGCCAGTCCCTTCACGGTGAAGGTCATGCATTACGGGCCGGGCGAACACCTGCCTGATCTGTCCGATGTGGATCAGGTTGTATTGTCCAATGTCGGGCGGCTGACCGAGGCCGATGCCCGTGCGCTGGCCGGTTTCGTCGAGCAGGGGAACGGTCTGCTGGTGATCACCGGGGACACAATGACGCCTGAAAATTGTGAACCCTTGCAGGCTTCTGGACTGGCACCAGGGCAGATTGCCGGAATTTCCAGGGCCGGTGAACTGCCGTTTCGCTGGGACAACTGGGACGCACACAGCAATCTTCTGTCTCCGTTTTCCGACCCGCAGGCCGGCGATCTGCAGCGGCTCAGCTTTTCGGCCTATACCAGAATCATTCCGGCAGCCGAAACCCGGGTGCTGGCGAGCTTTGCCTCGCATGATCCGGCCCTCACAGAGCATGCACATGGCCAGGGACAGGTGCTCTGGTTTCTGTCAGGGTGTGATCCCTCGTGGGGGAACTGGAACCGCAGCCGGCTGTTTCTTCCGCTGGTGCATCAGATGGTCGGAGACCTGGCCCATCTCACCGGAGGCGGGCCGGTGCAGTTTCACCGTCTCGATGAATGGGAAACGGTCTGCGGGGCGTCTTCCGATCTGCCGCAACCGGGGGTGGTGTCCCGGCAGGGACGCTGGCAGGTGTTCAACATCAATGAAAGAGAGTCGGAAACCGACCGCTGCTCCCCGGCCGAACTGGCCGAGCGGTTTCATTTCGTACTGAATGATGCCGCAGGGAAAGAGGAGCAGGAACTGCGACCAGTAGCGACAGGGACTCCTCTGGAAGCACGTCACGATGAAATCTGGCCCTGGTGTGCAGGCTTGCTGCTCGGGCTGCTGTCTCTCGAATGGATTGTCAGCAATCGCACGGTGGCCTGAATGGTCAGGATCTCTGGCTTTTTCAGGAACTTGTTTCTGTGGGATGGAGCTGCGATTTCCTCGATGCGAAGAGTGCCTGAGACGAGAGCATGTGAGCCGAAAAACAGCTGAGACAAGGCCGAACAGGGCTGGAAAGAGCAATCCTGCCCGAAATGGAAGACGACCATGAATGAAATCCAGCAATTGCGGGAACGCCTGGTTCAGGTCCGGGATCAGTTTCGCCGGAGACAATGCGGGCTGGTGCTGGGGGGAGGCCTGCTGGCGGCACTGGGAGTGGTCACGCTTCTGGCCCTGGTTGATTATTTTGGTGAATTGCCGCAGGGCCTTCGAGTCACCCTTCTGCTGACATCCCTGGGTGTCCTGCTGATGACCTGTCTGGTGCGGGGCGTTCAGCAGGTGAGAAGCCTGACGATGGGCTCCATTGCCTCACGGCTGGAAAGGGCATTTCCTGCCCTGGGGCAGCGTCTCCGCACCATGATGGACCATGCCGGCAGTGCCGCTTCCGGTTCAGGCGGCTCTCCGGGACATGCCGCCACGCAGGTTCCGTCGCAGGGAGTGGCCCCGTCGCTGGTGCAGGCACTGGCCTGTGAGGCGGCCGAACAGACACAGGCGATCAACTTCCAGCAGATTCTTCCGCATCGAAAGCTGAAAACGGTCTGGGGGGCTGTCGGCCTCGTCAGTCTGGCGCTGCTGATCAGTGCCCTGATCCACTGGGAATGGCGCATGGCGCTGACTCGCGCTCTGGGAGCAAAAACGCCTTACACCACCCTGACGGTTCAGCCGGGAAATACCAGTCTGGAGCAGGGGAAGAGTCTGCCGGTGGAATTTCAGGTGCAGGGACGGCAGCGGGAAAAGCTGCAGGTGCAGTGGCGCCTGCCTGACGATCAAGCCGGCTGGACCAGTGACGTGCCTGAGCTGCATGAGGAATCTCACAGCCGGCGCACCTGGACGTATCACGCCCGCCTTGGGCAGTTGCAGGCCCCTGTTGAATATCGTGTCATTGCCGGACCTGTCATCAGCCCGGTCTATCAGGTGGGAATTCATTATCCATTGAAAATGATGCAGGTCAGCACGCTGGTGCAGTTTCCCGACTATACCAGGTTGCCTGATCAGACCATTCCCGACGGCAATCTGAGTGGTCTGGCCGGCAGTCTGGCCACCTTTTCGGTCGAACTGGATCGGGCACCGGCCTCGGTCGCCGTCCACATTTCCCGTCTCGGCGAACTCGAGCCGAATGTGGAACGGCAGCAGATTCTGGATCCCCGGATTCAAGGCACTCACCTGACCTGGAAGCTGCCGCTGGAGCATGATTTCAGCTGGACTCTTTCCGCGCAGTCTCCGGAAGGAACAGCCTTGCCGGAACGGCGATTCCGCGTGCGCCTGCGTCCGGATCGTCCGCCGGAAGTGTCATTTCTGCAGCCGGAGCTGAATACCGAAGTGCATACGCTGGCGGAAGTGCTGCTGCGGATGCGGGTCAGCGATGACTTCGGTCTGACCCGCTCCGGGATTGTCTTTCAGATCAACAATCTGGAAGAACACACGCTGCTGGAAGAAGACTTTGCGCAGGTGGCCGCGACAGTCAAAGAGGTGGAGAAGCAGGGACAACTGACCGCGCGCACCCGTGCCGAACTGGAGCGCGTGCTGCCGCTCGAATACTTTGCTCTGACGCAGAAGGATGCCATCACGTATTACGCTTTTGCGGAAGACAATTTTCCCGGCATGCCGCACCGCACGCAGTCAGACCTGCGTTTCATCGATATCCGCCCGTTCCGCATCGAGTATGAAGAGCGGACCGGGCAGGCCCGGGGAGGAGAAGGCAACGGCCTGCGTGGCCGGCTGCCGACAGCGCTCGACGAGCTGATTCGCCGCGAACGCCGCATTCTGAATCGCACCATGAAGCTCGATGTGCGTCAGCAGAACTGGAAGCAGGCGGAAATCGACATCATCGATGGACTGGTGCGTGAGCAGGGACTGCTGGCGGCCCTGACGCGCGAACTGGCCGATGCAATTGTGGAAAATGCGGCCGTCGAGGAAGTCGACACATTGTATCGCGCACAGGCATCGATGCTCGCAGCGGTCGACTCGTTGTCCATCGGCCGGCTCGACAGTGCGACGGTCCAGGAGAAAGATGCCCAGCAGTATCTTGTCGAAGCCCGCAATCAGTTGCGGAATCTGCTGCAGCGAAACCGCAACGTCCGTCAGCGCTATGCCCGGGCGAACGATCGTCTGCTGTCACAGCTGTATCGAAATCAGCGCGCGGATGAATTTGCCCGGACGCTGGTGGCCCGGTTGCGAGGTCTGGCCCGCGAAGAAACCCTGTTGACACAGATTGCCAATGAACTTTCTGCCGGATCGATGGAGGCCGTTACCGGCGAGGCGGCCGACAAACGGCAGGCCCGCGTGGTCGATCTTGAAAATCGTCAGTACGACGTCGCGACAGAATCGCACCAGATTCTGAAGCGGCTTGAACAGATCGATGACCTGACCGGGCTGGTGAAAACCCGCATGAGTGCTGCGGCGACCAGTTCCGATGATGCCGCCACCGCCCTGGGCTCAGGGGACTTTGCCGTTGCCGCCCGGGAAGCAGGTTCGGCCGCGATGCAGTTCGACGAACTGGCGCGGCAGGTCGCCACTCTGACCGCCCCCGACTTCTCGCAGCGTCTGGCGGCCACCGGACTTCTTCTGGGAGAGCTGGCCTTCTCCGATCGCGATATCCTCCGACGGCTGCCGCGCGAGGCTTCCAGCGGGTCGAAAGCCATGGACACGCAGGCCGTGGAGGCACACGAGGGGGAGACGCAGAAGAGGGACACCGAACTGCAGGACCAGATTCAGAAACTGCAGGCCCGCGCCGACACGATTGCGGATCTTGTGAATGATCTGGCGACGTTCAGCGATCCCGATGCGGGGACCGGACCCCAAGAGGTGATGAAGCTGTCCGAGCAGCAGAAAATCCCCGAAACACTTCAGCGTTTGAAAGATGCGGCCCGACAGGTTCAAGAGCAGTCCGGGCCGCCGTCGTCCAGTGTGGTCAGTGAGCTGGAAGAGACGCGCGAGCGCGCGGAACTGGCTTCCCTGGCTCTGGAAGGACTGTTCCGCAGGCTGGTCATGCCCCGTCTGACCCGTCTGCGGGAATTCGAAGCCCGCACTCTGCAAGCCACGGACCAGATGCGGCAACTGCAGTCGATCGATGAAGTCGGCCCCTGGGTTCGGGAGCTGCGCAGTCTGATTGGACAACTGACCGAAGAGCAGGCGGCCGGTTCGGCCCGGGTCGAACTCGCAGAGAAAATTGCGAAGAACGAGCTGCCTGAAGACGGCCGCTGGATGTCTGCAGGTGGAACGCTGGTTCCCCCCCAGGAGCTTCAGCAGCAGCTCCAGCGCATCACGGATGAACTCCGCCGGCAGATTCTGGAACTGATTCTGGCCGACTTCCATCAGCAGCATGATGAGCCTGTGCCGGCCACCTATGCCGATCTGGTGAACTCCTATCTGCAGGTGCTTTCGACCAATGAATGACACCGGCAGAAGAGTCTGTTCCTGTCCGGCAGGTCTGTCGTGTCTTGCCGGCCCGCAACAGGCCAGGCCATTTGTTTCCGGGAGTGTTGTCTGGCAGGCTCATGTTGGCTGCCGGTTTGTTGTTTTTCATGAAGGAACCCGCGCTCGTGCAGCAATTCCGGTTTGAGCCTCCGTTTGGCGTCGCAGGACTGTTCTGGCTGTGCCTGGGTCTGCTGCTGGCAGGAGTGCTGCTGCGCGCGGTTCTGGGAGCCGGCGTGCCGTCGAGCCGTCGCCATCCTTCCTTGTGGGTTCTCCGGTTCATCACCCTGGGCCTGCTGGTGTTTGTGCTGGCCGGACCGACCTGGGTGGAAGTGATTCCCGGGAAAACGACCCGGCCTGACCTGTTCCTGCTGCTGGATGCGTCGCGTAGCATGGAAATCGGAAAAGAACGCAGCCGCTGGGAAGAAGCGGCCACGATGATTCAGACCGCCTGCGACACCCTGCCGCCTGATCTTCGGTCGAGCCTGCACTCTTTCCGGTTCGGCCATCGGATTGCCGCCATTCCGCCAGAACAGGCGGTCGGCACCCCGCAGCCGACCGATTCCGACAGCCGGCTGGCCGAGGCTCTGCGGCAGCTCTCTGGCCGGTTCGGGCGTCGCCCTCCGGCCGGGGTGGTGCTGTTTTCCGATGGTCAGGTGCGCGATCCTGACGCCGTGCGGGAACTCGCCGCGCATTATCTTCGGCAGGGAATTCCGGTGCATGTCTATTCTCCTCCGGTCACGGCGGATCAGGGAGATGTGGCCGTGGTGGCCGCGGTCGCTCCGCCCAAAGTGCGGAAATTCTCGGATGTCGAAGTGCAGGTGTTTCTGCGCAGCTCTGGCTATCCGGACCAGCGCACGGAAGTTTCACTGATTGTGCCGGCGGAAGGGGGGCGTCCGGAAGAAATCCTGGCTTCCGTGCCGGTTTCCCTGCGCGGAGGCGTGCAGGCCATCCCCCTGACTTACCGGACCGACTTCAAAGGGCGTCAGTTTGAAGTTCGGGTGGCGAAAATGCCGGAGGAACTGACCGACCGCAACAACCGGCTGCCATTGGAAGTGCAGATTGAACGACCCAAAATCCGGGTGCTTTACATCGACGGCAGTGAAGCGCTGGCAAAGTCGCTGCAGGCCGCCACGCCGTCTCCCGGCACGGTGCCGCGCGCCCCGCTGCAGGCGGCCCTGATGCAGGATGAAGACATCGAATGCGCCTTGCTCATTCGTGGAAACAATCGCACGCTGGCCCGGCCGCCCGGTACTCCGGGGGGAACGATTTTTCGCTTTCCCACCACGCAGGCAGAATTGTCGGCTTTTGACTGCCTGATTCTCAGCGACATTCCTGCGGAATACTTCAAGCCGGTCCAGTTGCAGTGGATCAGAGACTGGGTGGAAAAACGGGGAGGCGGACTGGTGATGTCCGGCGGTCCCGACAGCTTTTCTTCCGGCGGCTGGAAAACGACCGTTCTTGCGGATCTGCTGCCGGTTTTGATCGAAGACACCCGCTGGGTCGAATCGGCAGAGAATTCCGTGCAGCTGAAGCCGGTGCATTCGCAGGGACTGCATCCGATCTGGCAGCTGGTGCCTGAACGGCAGGCCAACCTGCAGCTGCTCGAACAGATTCCGGCCTTTTCATCGGCCACGCTGGGGCTGCGAGCCAAGTCGGCCGCCGAAATTCTGGCGGTCCGATCGGTCCCTGCTGGAACTTCCGCTTCCGGCGGACAGCGCCAGGAACCTCTGCTGGTCATTGGCCGTGACGGGCTCGGTCGCACCATGGCCATGGGCTGGCAAACAGCTTCTGCGGAGGCGTTTCTGGATCACTGGGGAGCGGCTTCAGGCAAAAATGCCGCGAAATTCTGGCGAAATGTGGTGTACTGGCTCAGCGAAAATTCCTCCATCGGGCGGCGGCGGCTGATCGCCGGTCTCGACAAGCAGTTTTATCGACCTGGCGAAACCATTCAGCTTACGGCGACCGCCTATGATGAATCGGCTCAGCCGACAACGGCTTATCATCTCTGGGGAATGATTGAACCGAAATCGTTTGAATCGATTGGCAGCGAGATGTTCGCCCCGATCCGCTGGCCCGAATCGATCGTGCGCACCAGCGGAGAACAACTGCCGCGCATCGTCTGGGGAGAAGAATTCGAAATTCCCCGAGATCCCAAAACCCTGCGGTATGTGTTCCCGTTTCAGCTCACTGATCACTTGACGGCCGGGTTGAGTGATCAGGGCTTTCGCATCGAGCTGACCGTTTATGAAGGCCAGTCCTCCGGCAGCTTTTCACATGGCACGCAGGTCGACAGCACTTCGCTGGAAGTGCAGGTGCTGGATGATCCGTTTGAACAGCAGAACACCTCCGTCAATCATGCCCTGTTGAAAGAGATCGCGACTCTTTCCGACGGAAAAGAGCTGACCACCAGCAGCCAGCTGGCCGAACTGATTCGCGGCCTGCCTGTGGAAACCGGCCCGGCCAGCGAACACCGCACCCCGCTGTGGCCGCACTGGTGGCTGCTGCTGCTGCTCGGAACTGGACTGACGGCAGAATGGCTGCTGCGAAGACTGCACGGCCTGGCATAGACCATGTTCATGGTTCTGGTGCAGGCGCATGGGCGTGATTCCCCGCAGGAATGCCCATTTGATCGCCTGCGGAACACTGAAAACCAAGTCCGGAATTGCTCGAGAACGCTATCGGGCTTCCACGCTTCCCTGATTCTGTTCATAGCCGGGAATGACGGCCGCGGCATTGCTGGCGGTATAGCCTGCCGACGAGGTATTGGCCTGCTGATGGTACACCACCTTGTCAGCAAGCGTGACCGTCAGAACGCTGGGCAGCGACAGGCGGCCGATTCCATAGGACCAGGTTTGGCCGTCGGTCTCGATGCATAAGATCAGGGCCGGATTGCGACCGTTGCACAGGACCATGATCACCCCGTCCGAGCGATCCTGTCCGGAAACCGGCTGGTAGCGGTCAATCGGTGTCGGCAGCAGCCGCAGCTGTACTTTCTGGTTTTCGACATCCTGTGTTCCCTGAAAGCGCGCGGCCAGTTGACGCATCTGCGCCTGCCGTTGAACCGGCGTGGCAGCCGGCATTGGAGCATCAGCAATCGGGGCAAACGCCACGGCACTGGCTGCCGGTCTCCAGCCTCCGACATCAGACGTCTGCACGGAAAACGGGGAGTCCGTCAACGACAGAAAGTCATAAACAATGCGCGGCGAGCCCCCATAGCGGGGATGCAGCTCGGCGGTGATGATCGCCCACGGACGACCTGTCCGGCCAAGTTTCCAGACGGTGCCGTCGATATACCCCCGCGTCGGATCGTCGTAGCGAAACAGCGGGTCCGGCTGCAGATGAGCTGGCACCTGCGCGTCTGCCGCGGTCACGGTCATGGCGGCAATGCGCTGCCGCATCAGGGCCAGCCGCTGTTGTTCCAGCGTGGTGGTTTCCGGTTCGTCAGCCTGCACCGTGATGCAGACGGTGGAAATGACCAGTGCCAGAAGAACCTGGGGAAGAACATGGCGCATGCGGGTGTCCTGCATCCACTCGATCGGAAAGATGCGAATGAGTGTGCCTGCAGTCTATCAGGATGCGGCGGCTGCAGCATCCGTGAGAATGAATGCAACGCCACGTTCGGGAACACTTCACTTCCGGGAGGGGCGCGTTTTATGTGACGCAATGTGTGCTGCGCAGGCTCCGGCGAGAGCCATCTGCTCGATGCAAACTCTCATGATTACTGTCATGCACTTGCTGACCCGGCATGCTCTGCCAGGCATCTTCAATGGGCATGCGCTTTTCGAGCTGCAACGCCGGCGGGGATCAACCCCGCCGCTCGGGAGTGCGCGAAGTCATTGTTCCAATACCGCTCGACGCGGGCACGGGAAAGAGCCACCGGCTTGATGCCATCGTCCCGTTTCCATGAACCGTACTCGCCCCGCGGATGAGGAAGTTGTCAGTCCGGAAATCTTTCGACGCGGGCACAGGAAAGAGCCACCGGCTCTGAATCAGGAAGTCAGATGCTGCATGCCGTCAGGGTACAGCAGTTCTTCGCTCATGCGCTGCACTTCTCCCTGGCGATTCACGCAGGCCAGAACGCTTTCGCCGGTGGCGATCAGATCGTTTCCGCGGCGCACTTCGTACTCGTGGATCAGCTTGGCCCCGCTCCAGCGCTTCAGCCGGGTGCGGATCAGCAGGGCATCGTCATAGCGTGCCGGAAGTTTGTAACGGCATTCCACGCTCACCACGACCAGAAAGAACCCCCGTTCCTCCATGGTGCGATAGTTGCCCCCGGTCGCGCGAAACAGCTCCGTGCGGGCGATCTCAAAATAGATGATATAGTTGGCATGATGCAGATATCCCATGGCGTCCGTTTCGGAATACCGGACACGCAGCGGGACTTCACACCATTCCTGAACAGGCTCTGTCATGGAGATTCGGGGGGCGGTGGAGCGCCTGTCGAAGGGGATTCAGGGGACGGCTTCGGCTCGGCCGGGCGGGAGACTTCCGTTGCAGAAGCACGTTTCGCGGCCCCCTGTTGCCGTGCCAGTTCCAGGGGAGAGAGCTTTTTCGGCGGCGGAGTCGCGGCCGCGGTCGCCTCAGGAGCAGGCGCTGCTGTGAACGATGATGCAGGGGCCGGTGTTTCTGCCGAAGGATCCTTTTTCGCCGCGCCTTGTTGCCGGGCGAGTTCCAGCGGTGACAACTTTTTGGCAGGCGGTTCACTGGCCTCGTTCGCCGGAGCCGATTTCTCTGTCGCACTCCCTGCAGACTTGGCGGCCCCTTGCTGACGCGCCAGCTCCAGGGGAGAGAGTTTCTTGGCAGGTGGAGTCGTTGTGGTCGCCTCAGCGGCCGACTTGGCCGCGCCTTGTTGTCGGGCGAGTTCCAGCGGTGACAACTTTTTGGCAGGCGGTTCACTGGCCTCATTCGCCGGAGCCGGTTTCTCGGGCGCGCTCACTGCAGACTTGGCGGCTCCCTGCTGACGCGCCAGCTCCAGAGGAGAGAGTTTTTTCGGCGGAGGAGTCGCGGCTGCTTCCGACTTGGCCGCGCCTTGTTGTTGAGCCAATTCCAGGGGGGAGAGTTTCTTCGTAGGTGAAGTCGTTGTGGTCGTCTCAGCGGCGGGCTTCGCGGCAGCTGGCGCACTCGCAGCAGGGCGAGCCTCGGCGGCCGGCTGCGCCGATACTGGCTCGGGCACGACTTTCAGAAACCGGGGATCGATGTCGTACCAGCTGATGTCGACCTGTCCCAGAAACTGGACCAGAGCCCGTCCATTCATATTGACGGTTTTCACCTGCCCGGTCAGGCCGGAGAAGCGACGCAGTTCCGAAATGTCTGCCTGCACGACGACGAATCGGTCGGTCCATTCCTGGCGGAGCTGATCTGTCACACTGCTCACCATGGGAGAGTTTTTCGAAGTCGGGACACGCAGGGAGTCTGTTCAGGAATGAGATGGGACGCTGAGGTTTACCGGGGCCGTCGTGCTCCCCAGATTGGTGTGTGCCCTGCGGAACAGGAGGCCGGCCGTCAATTCTGGTCTGCAGCAGCCGGGGTATCGGGGGCAGATTCCCGGGTTTCTGTCGGGGCGGCATGCCCGGAATCGGTTTTGATCCGCACGGGAGAAATCGCCCGCCGCAGCGTGGTGCGCATTTCGTCCAGCGGCACTTCCCGGCCGGTGAAATAGTGGAACTGTTCAGCGGCCTGACGCACGAACATTTCAATTCCGCTCACGGTGACGCAGCCGTGTTCGCGCGCTTCCTTCAGGAACATGGTGTTCTCAGGATTGTAAACCGTGTCGAACACCACCATGCCGTCGCGGAACCAATATTGTTCAAACGGGGACTGGTTCATTTCCGGGAACATTCCCAGGGGAGTGCAGTTCACAATCACATCGGCGGCGACGGCTCCGCGATTGGCCCAGGTGACGAATTGGCAGTTCAGTTCTTCGGCGAGTTTCGTGCCGCGGTCTTTGGAGCGGTTCGACAGCATCACCACCGCCCCCCCCTGCGAGGCTCCGTGTCCAATGGCGCGGGCGGCCCCGCCGGCTCCCAGAATGAGTACCCGCTTTCCAGACAGAACGGAATCCGGCCGGGCCGACAGACCTTGCTGAATGCAGGCCATCGCCGCCGGCTGATCGGTATTCACGGCGCACCAGCGTCCCTGCTGATCTTTGAACAGGGTATTGGTGGCTCCAATTCCCCGGGAGGCCTCGTCGGATCGGGCGGCGATCTTCAGGGTGGCTTCCTTGTGAGGAATGGTCACGCTGTAGCCCCGGAATCCCAGGGAGTCGAAGGCCTTGATGGTTTCCTGCAGTTCTTCCGGCGGCACCCGCACAGGCAGATACACGGCATTCATTTTCATGCGTTTGAAGGCGGCATTGTGGAGCAGGGGACTCCAGCTGTGCCCGACCGGGTCTCCCAGCACACCGAACACAGCCGTTTCGGCATTGATGCTGTCGAAGCGGTACAGCTTGTTCATTTCGTCGAAGGGGAGCTGTCCGGGGGCCATCACCCGTTCTTTGCTGAATGTGCAATAGGTGAACGGTGCCCCAAACTTGCCGCACAGAATCCGGCTGATCACGCCGTATTCGCCCATGCAGAAGGCGACCGTGGGGATCGGGGAGTTTTTGATCAGGTTCAGCAGCCGGACGTTGTCGACCGGCGAATTCGCCATGGTGACCACTTTGACCACGTCAGGATCGAGCTTGCACAGCCGGGCATGAATTTCTTCGAGATTCTGCGGCGTCTCCTTGAAGTCATGGTGGCTGATGATGCGCTTCGTTTTTCCGTAACGGCGCACGTCCGCGGCCAGATCTTCTTCCAGGTCGACATATTCCACACCGGCAGCAATGGCTTCGCGAAGCAGTGTGCGGCGCTGTTCTTCCGAACCGCCGAAGCGTCCGCCATCTTCCGGGCGGCGGCAGGTGACAATCGTGGGGGTAGGCCGGTTGCGAATCAGTTCTCCCAGTCGGGGAGCACGGGCGATCCAGTCCAGACGCAGTTCAACCAGTTGTGCCCCGCGATGGGCCAGAACGGCATGTTCGGCAATGATGGCTTTATGACGGGTTCGCCCGAGAGTGACGCAAATCATGAGTGCAGATAACGACAGGAGCCGGCAGGGATTCGGCAGGTGCCTCGTGATCATTCAGCTGACGAGAACACTCCGACACTGCAGACGGGCTCGGGAATTGAAATGAGAACCCTGAACGCACGGGGGCACGATCCACTGGGGGTGAAGAACTCTCTGCCCGAAGAAATCTTCACTTTGTGAAACGGCCTGGAAGGCATCATCCTGATTGTACCCGGCAGATGCCAGAGTGGAACACCTGCGCCGTTCGGGAATTGGCTTCCGGCAGGGGATTTTCAGCCGGTGGGGAATCGACAGCAGGGAGTTGCCAAAACGAAAACATGCCGCCTCAGACGAACCTGAAGCAGCATGCGAGGAATGGCAACTGGCCGGCACGGCTTTCTGGCAGCCCGTTGCCGGGCAGTCAGTCAATGGATTTGCAGGCGTCCGGGAATCTCCTGCAATGAGTGTTGCGGCCTGCCTGCGGCGCGAAAATTATTCTTCGCCGTCATTGCCCATCTGGGAGAGCATGTAATTCTGAATGCCCAGTTTCTCGATCAGATCGAGCTGCGCTTCCAGCCAGTCCACGCTCTCTTCCGTTTCGCGCACGATCTGTTCCATGATCTGGCGACTGGCAGAGTCTTTGTCTTCCCGGGCGATTTCGGCCCCGGCGTTGTAGGTTTTCGAGGCATTCAGTTCGAGAGCCAGGGCATTTTCGAGCTGTTCTTTCACATCGGCCCCGACACGAATCACGTCGTAGCGGGCGATTTCCGGAACGCCTTCCAGAAAGATGATGCGATCGACCAGCAGCTCGGCATGCTTCATCTCTTCGATCGACTCTTCATAGTGATGCCTGGCCAGGCGGTTCAAGCCCCAGTTCTTGCACATTTTGGCCTGAACAAAATACTGGTTGATGGCCGTCAGCTCGATGGTGAGGCCGGCGTTCAATGCGTCGATGACGCGTTGACTTCCCTTCATGGCAGGTGACACTCCGCTTGGAAATGAGGATAAGCTGAATTCGATTCGTCTGGGTTGCTCCGAAATTCTAGTGTCACCTGTCCCGGCTCTCCAGACGCCGAAGCCGGACTGATGGAAAATCAGAGTGATTGAGATGCCGTCGTGGGTTGAGACGTACTCTCAGTCCACAGAGTCCCAGGGCTGTGCCTGTGTCGAGATGGGGGCTCAGTGGAAGAAGATGTTCCGACTGGGGAGCGCGTCAGGCCGGAGGAATGTCCGGTCGGAGCCGCGTCCTGATCCACAGACCTGAACAGGCAGATCGCGTTTCGGATGATCAGAGCCCGGCCTGATGAAGCGTCAGAAGGTCAGATGGCGTGCCGGGGCGGCGCATTGCCATTGAAACACGTTGCCATCGAAAAGAATTCGCAGGCCGCACCGCAGGACAGGGGCTGGACGAGCCAGAGCCGGCCAAGCAAGAGCAGGGCGGGGCCAGGCCGGCAGAGAGCAGTCATTTCGAAGCCGGGGAGTGATGCGCCGGTGTGCCTGCAGAGCCGGTATCAGATGCGATCTCTGTTCCGGTGTCTGTGATAGCGTCTGTGATTGGGGGGCGCAACAAAAATGGGCAAACCGTTTGACCGGTCTGCCCATGTCTGGTGAGTAATCGTGTCGAAGTTCGACAGCAATTACGCCTTCTTCTTGGTTGCCTTTTTCTTCGGGGCAGCCTTTTTCTTCGGGGCAGCCTTTTTCTTGGCGGCCTTCTTTGGGGCAGCCTTCTTCACTGCCTTCTTTGTTGCCTTTTTCTTGGCCACGGAAACTCCTCCTTCCAAGAGTCACCTATTTGCGGAGGCCCTTCCCATGCTACCGGGCAATCTGGTCAGACACTTCCGCACTTGCCGATCCATCCAATTCACCAACCGTGGTGAATGGCTGCCGGTGTCACACGGCTCTCTGGAGAGCGACTCAATTTGATTCGATCCATCGAGTTGTTACGCCAGCAATAACTTGCGGCAAATAGTACGAAAACGATTGGTAGATGCAACCCAAATTTCTGTCGAATCGATGACATGACGCAAGTTTTTCAATCAAATCGAATCACTGCGTCGGCGCTTTCGATGCCATGCCGACAGGCTGCTGTGATCGTGTGCAGGGCCGGCTCAGGCCTGCGCATGCGTCTTCTGTTTTCATGCTCTGACAACCCGCCGCGGCCAGCAATCTTCAGCATCATGGAAGAGTGATGCACAGGACTGCTGCTGCATGGCGCAGGCCCAGTTCCTGTTGTTCCACTGCGGAAATCCTGCGGCGAAATGCAGTGTCATCCTTTCGGTGCCGGCAGCCAGGAATGTCTGAATGTCTCTTCCGGCGGCGACGCAGAGTCATTGCCACGTCTCATGAAAAAGCCACTGCAGCGCACTCGGAAAAGTCAGTGCCGCGCCGTCAGGCGAGCTTCTTCTACAGGACCTGCAATGGCCTCTCGACAGGCTGCGCGCGCGGATGAACGTGAGTTCAAAAATTCCGACGCTCTTTTGTCGTGGCGACTCCATTTTGAGCAGTTCGATGAGACTTTCTCACCTTCTCCGCGCATGCACTGCCATGGTGACGGCACGGCAACAGGGTCTCGAATGCGAAGCGTGCGCGCCGGGATTGTGTGATCTGCAGGGAGAGTTTCAGTCTACTCCGGTCGGCGCTGCGCACACTTCTGCAGTTTGGCCTGTCGTCGAGACGACGTTCTTCGAGACGACGTTCTTCGAGACGATGGCCGAGTCCGTGACCGAGATTGCGGACGAATTTGGCATCGGGCAGGCCATGGTGCCGCGGCCGGGAGAGCAGCCTGTGCGGCAGGAACCGCCGACCGTCTGATGTGCAGAGGACCGGCGACGACATTTCAGGCATTCTGGTCTTGAAAGCAGCCCTTGCCGGAGACGGCCTGCGCGGGAGTGCGAATGTGAACAGTCACGTTGACACTGCGCGTGAACTCGGCCTACAACCAGACCATCATGATTCGCGTTCGAACAGCCTCCCGAAAGCCTGTCACATGCAGCCTGTGTCTGCTGGTGATGTGTGCCTGGGGGTGCGGCTCGACAGTCAATTCGGCCCCGACGTCCGGGACTGCCTCAGGGCAGGCTGCCCGCAACGGGGACGCCGGCCAGATTGAACTGGTTCGCTGGGTGCCGGAAGACCGCCTGAAGGAGTGGAAATTCATCGTTCTGCACCATTCGGCCACCTCTTCCGGCAGTGTCGAAACCATTGATGAAGAACATCGTCAACGGCGCGACCGGCAGGGACGGCCCTGGCGCGGCATCGGATATCATTTTGTGGTCGGAAACGGACAGGGGATGCCGGATGGAGAAATCCGCCCGACGTTCCGCTGGACGGAACAGGCCTCCGGAGCCCATTCCGGAAATGTCGAGTTCAATGAACTCGGAGTCGGGATCTGTCTGATTGGAAATTTTGAACAGAACCGTCCGACTCCCCGGCAGCTGGAATCGACACGACAGCTTGTGGCTGCCCTGCAGCAGCGACTGGGGATTGCCGACAGCGAAATTTTACGGCATGGAGATATCAAGGCCACTGCCTGCCCGGGCCGTCTGTTTTCACTGAAGTCCATTTTGTCAACGACCACGTCAGAATAAGACCGCATCAGAACATTGCGACAGAATCATTGCCGGAACACGATGTTCCGCACACACTGCCAGTCGGGCGATCGGCCTGGCGGCACGCATGGAGGAATCAGATCATGCAGAATCGCTGCGATTCATTCGTCACTCCCCCGGTCCCGCAGGTTATCAGCGGCGACGGATATGACACGCATCAGTCCTGGGTGAATTCCCTGGCATTCGAACAGCAGTCGGCGCTGGAGCATCCGTGGTTCAGCGGGCCGAAAATGTTCGTACCGGATTCTTATACCCCTCACTACCGGTATCCGCTGGTCTGTTACCTGCACGAAGATCTGCGCAGTGAAAACGATCTGGACTGGTGGTTTCCGGCCGTCAGTGATCAGAATTACCTGGCGCTGGGAGTGCGGGCGCCGTTTCCCTCCCGTTCCGGATTCCCTGGTCAGTTTCGCTGGCATGGGCAGCGCCCGGATGCCTGCACCGGCGCTCTGCTGACCGCCGTGGATGATGCCGCGAAAGAGTGGAGCGTTCATCCGGACCGGATCTATCTGATGGGGACCGGGGCCGGAGCAGTCACCGCCCTGCAGCAGTTTCTGCTGACGCAGCTGGATTCAGGCAACTGCGACTACAGCTTTGCCGGCGTCATCTGCGATCGGCTGCCGGCCTGGTGGCCCAGTGTGATTCCCCCGGTCATGGAGCAGCTGGCCGGACGCATCCTGTTTCTCGATTCCGGAATGGATGGAGAAATGTGCGCCGCCATGGACTGCCTGAGCGAAGCCGGATGTCAGCTGGAATCTGGTCCTGGCACCGCCCGCAGCGTGGAGTCGCGGATCAATCACTGGATCATGGCCGCCATTGCCACGGCGATTGCCTGAAGCCTGAGATCCTGTTCCGATGCCAGGCTTCCGGACACTGCAGGCAGAGATCGGAGCGAGACCGGAGCAGGCCAGGCAGCTGGTCGGCCAGAGAGCGGCAAGCAACAGGCCATCAGGCAGATGGACAGACCGACTGCCAACACCCGGCAGGCCCGGGGACAGGCCAGACCGCCTTCAGTTCTCAGGAAGAATGCGGACGCGGCGATTCTGAATCTGCAGCCGCTGCTGCGCGAACAGGCGAATCGCTTCCGGATAGGTTTCACATTCCGCGGTGAACACCCGCGCTGCCAGATCGTCGGCGGTGTCGGCATCGAGCACCGGCACAATCGACTGCAGAATGATCGGGCCGTGATCGTAATCATTGTCGCAGAAATGAACGGTGCAGCCAGAGACCTTGCAGCCCCGTTCAATGACGGCCTCGTGGACATGATGTCCGTACATTCCCTGTCCGCAGAAGGCCGGGATCAGCGAAGGGTGAATGTTCATTACTCGATTCTCGAAATCCGCCGGAATCGGAATCTGGGCCAGAAAACCGGCCAGCACGACCAGGTCGACCTGTTGCGCCCGACAGAGCTGGAAAATCTCCTCGCTGAAAACGTCCGGGGAGGGACACGACTTGCGGGTGATCACCTGCGCCGGAATGTTGCGTGCCTGGGCACGGTCGATCCCCTGACAGTTCCGGCTGGCCACGACCTGCACAATCTCGGCAGGGAGCCGGCCGGCTGAAATCTGCTCGCACAGATTGACCAGCGTCGTGCCTCCCCCGGAGATCAGCACTGCCAGGCGAAGTGGATGTGTGGAGGACATGTCAACAGGCCCTGTGGCAGGCGAAGGAAGTTGCCGGGGAGAATTGATGAAACGCACAGGCCGGCCCCGTGCGTCCCGGGATGTTCAAGGAATGCGAACCCCATGCCGGAGATTGTGTTCAGAGAAACACAACCTGACCGCTGTCCGCCCGCATGTCGATCGCTCTTCCCTGCAGCTCACTGAGTGAAGCGCTCTTGAGCACCCCACTCCCACATGGACTGCGCTTCGCCACGCGGCGAGGACGTTCACCAGGAAACACACGCACAAAGCAGCCGGCCGGCGGCCCAGGCCAGAGCTACCGGCTCTAGGCCATGTTCATGGTTCTGGTGCAGGCGAATGGGCGCGATTCCCCGCAGGACTGCCCATTGGATCGCCTGCTGAACACGGAAGATTTATTTTGAAATGGTCTAGTTCGTAATGCCGGGAACCGCATAGTTCTGTGCGAACTCGGCGACTTCTTTGCGGACACGTTCGGCCACGCTGTGGTCGTCGGCTGCCTTGAGCACCTGCAGAATCCAGTTTCCGACTTTTTTCATTTCATCCTGCTTCATGCCCCGGGTGGTCAGGGCCGCAGTGCCGATCCGGACTCCGCTGGGATCGAGCGGCTTGCGCTGATCGAACGGAATCATGTTCTTGTTCACGGTGATGCCGGCGCGGTCGAGCGCTTCTTCGCCGATTTTGCCTGACAATCCGATGGCAGTCATGTCGCACAGCATCAGATGATTGTCGGTGCCGCCGCTGGCCAGCCGGATTCCTCCGGACATCAGTGTTTCGGCCAGGGTCTTGGCGTTGGCCACTACCTGCCGGGCATATTCGGCAAAGGTCGGCTGCAGAGCTTCTTTGAAGCACACGGCCTTGGCGGCCACGATGTGCATCAACGGGCCTCCCTGCAGGCCGGGGAAGACGGTCTTGTCGAGACTTTTGGCATGCTCTTCACGGCAGAGCACAAATCCCGAGCGTGGCCCACGCAGGGTTTTGTGCGACGTGGAGGACACAAAATCAGCGACCTTGACCGGGTTGTTGTGCACGCCGCCGGCCACCAGTCCGGCATAGTGTGCCATGTCGACGAAGAGCAGCGCTCCGACTTCGCGGGCGATTTCCGCAAATTTCGGGTGATCAATTTCCCGGGGATAGGCACTGGCTCCCGCGACGATCATTTTCGGCTTGTGTTCCCGGGCCAGAGCCGCCACCTGATCGAAATCGATGCGGTGATCGCTTTCGCGCACTCCATAGGGCACGACATTGTAAAGCTGACCGGAGAAGTTCAGGTTCATGCCGTGTGTCAGGTGCCCGCCATGCGCCAGATTCATCGCCAGAATCGTGTCGCCGGGTTTCAGCACCGACATATAAACGGCCATGTTCGCCTGTGACCCGGCGTGCGGCTGCACATTGGCGTGATCGGCACCAAACAGCTGGCACACCCGGCTGCGGGCCAGAGATTCGACCTCGTCGACATATTCACAGCCGCCGTAATAGCGCCGTCCGGGATAGCCTTCGGCATATTTGTTGGTCAGAACGGTGCCGGCCGCCTGCTGCACTGCGGCGCTGGTGTAATTTTCAGACGCAATCAGTTCCAGGCCTTGCACCTGGCGAACGCGTTCCTGCTGAAGAGCCGACCAGATTTCCGGATCGGCGGTTTCCAGGGCAGAGTGATGGGCTTGATTCGACATGCAGTCAGTCCTGAGTTCCAAGAACCTCTAACAAAATTTTGTCTCGCTCTGCTCGCGGTGAAGACACGTTCACCAGGTCAAGCAGTTGTGTGCACAGCACCGGAAAAGCGCGAACGCCATGGCGTCGGGAGCATGCAGACGCGTGGTTCACTTCGCAAACCGTGATTCTAGATTGCCGTCCGGCAATTGCGAAACGATCAGCCGAAAAACTCGTGCCGGCTGCCGGAACTGCAGGCTGCATCTTCTCCAGTCTCTCAGGGAGAATCGGTCGCTGCTGAATGAAACGGTTGAATGCCGTCCCTGCCTGCCTGAAACACGGGGATCAGACGTGGCCGATCTGTCCTGAAGCCCCTGCCGCCTGAGGCTCTTTTGTCGGGAAGGAATCGGATGACGGCCATCTTACAGCAGGTTTTCGCGGAACGCTCGCTGGAAAGATACTGTTAACAAATGTGGTAAAAGGGTTTGCGTCAATTGATGGGGCGGGCATCGGAAGTTCGGCATGCATGTTTTGAAGAGAGTCAAGATCATTTGGCAGATTTTCTCATTGCCTTGCCGGATTGTGCCGATTTTAACGGTGCTTCAGGAGAGCGGTGAGAAGTGCCGCCAAGCGGCAGCTTCAAGGGGGGCGCCCCTCTCCTGAGGGGAGTCTTTCGGCTCGAGCGCATCCATCCAGCATGGATGACGTTCCGTCATGCGGCGCGGCGCGTTTGACAATCGAAGCGCCGCGCTGCCTGGGCACAGGCGGGAACAGCTGGCTCGGAGCCGGAATTCAGGCCGCGTGAGAAATCACGCGGTTTTTTTATTGGTGCCCTCGGCATTTCTGCAATGTGCCCGGCTGACAACGGCCGGCAGCACGAGTACGATGAAGCGGCAAAAACTGCCGATTCTTCAGAGATGCCGAGAGTTCGCCGATGCCCACGAGCGCCAATTCTCCAGAGCGATGCTGTGTCGGGCTCCGTTCTCCAACGGCCCTTTCTGCTGTCACTGGCCGCAGACAATGCCGATTCCAGTGGCTGCTGCTGTCATTGCTCTCGCTGACCTGTGTCGTTTCGGTCCATGCCGATGAGCGGGCTGTGCGGATGCACGAGTATTTTCTCGCCTCCCGGCAGACCCGCCAGGCCTTTCGCGAAGTCGTGGCAGAGACGCGCCTGAGCACAGTGCGACTGCTGAGAAAAAACGAGACGGTCGCCCGGGGGGCCATTGTCGATGCCGGTGGGTTGATTCTGACCAAGGCCAGCCAGATCGGGAAAGCAGACACGGTCGAACTGCCTGATGGGCGGAGAGTGCCGATGGTGGTCATCGCCACGCATCAGGCCAGTGATCTGGCGCTGCTGCAGGTGTCTGCATCCTCTCTGGTGCCGGTCCGCTTTTCCAGTCAGGAACCTGCCGTGGGAGCCTGGATGGCGACTGTCGACACGCAGCTCGACCCTGCGGCCATTGGAGTGCTGAGTGTCAGTCGGCGTGCGATTCCTGCCTCGAGTGAACGGGGCATTCTGGGGATCGAGCTGGAGCAGATCAATCAGCTGCAGATTCTGAAAGTCTTTCCCAACAGCGGCGCGGCCGAAGCCGGACTGCAGGCAGGGGATGTGTTACTGCAGGTGGATCAGCAGGTGCTGGCCACCCGCATGCAGCTGATGCGCACGCTCAGGGCTTATCGGCCGGGCGACACACTGGTGGTGCGGGTGCGCCGGGATGAAAATGAAATTGAGTGCAGCGCCACGCTCACGCATCCGTTTGGCGAGTTCCTGTCGCGGATCGCGCTGCAGAATCAGATGGGGGGAGCTCTCAGCTTTCGCCGGGACAGCTTTGAAGCCGCCTACCAGTGCGATACGGTGCTGAGCCCTGAAGAATGCGGCGGCCCTGTCGTCGATCTGGAAGGGAATGTCCTTGGTGTGAACATCGCCCGGGTCGGACGCACGGAAACGCTGATCCTTCCGGCCGATGTCATTGAAGCGGCGATTTCCCAGATGAAAAGCTCACTGGCGAAAACGTCGGTCGAGTCGCCGGCTGCGGCTGCCGTTTCTCCGCGCTGAAGCCAGAGTCGCCGGGGAAAGAATGGAGTCACTCAAGGCATGACGCATGAGTGAGTCTGCTCTTCTGATGCTCAGAGCGCGAAACGTCAGTGAGTGCATCCGAACACGTTCCCAACTCTCCATAAGAAATGCACTGGCTGACCCGACGTGAGGGAATGCTTCCTGTCGTTTTTCAGGGTGGCTCAATGGAGACCATGTTTCTTGAGCAGAACTACCGGCGGGACTGAATCCCGCCGCTCAGAAATTTGCGCCTATTCAACACATTGTGATTCATCACACTCGACGATCTATCGCACGCAGCGTCCCGACGAGCGGCGGAGTTGATCTCCGCCGTCTTCCAATCGTCAGTCATGCGGGAGAGTCTGTGACGCGGAATCATCAGTCACGCGACATTGTTCCGCACGCGACATTGTTCCGCACGCGACATTGTTCCGCACGCGACATTGTTCCGGCAGGGGCAATTGGCCGGGTGCCCCGGCTCTGTGAGCCGGGAAATTCGCATCGACTGCCTGGATTGCGCAGCCATTTCTCCCCAGAGGCAAGGCACGGTTGTGGCACGGTTGTGGCACGCAGAATCGGCAGCCCGGTCACTGGCCGACAAGCACCGCATGACGCGGGCACCGAAAAGAGCCACCTGGCTCTATGCCGCCTGTTTCCGCTCCTGCGCCGCAGTCTCCTGCGGCAGTTTTGCCGGGAGCGAGTCCGGAGCGATCCGGGCGAGCAGTGTCTCGGCGGCGCAGGCCAGTCCTCCGGCCTGCACGATTTCATCGGCCAGTTGTGACAGCTCTCCGCGCACAGCCTGCAGCTCGGCCGGCTCGGACAGCCAGCGGTCGAGAATCGTGATCATTTTGCGGACGTGGGGACCATGCTGGCGGACACAGGGGAATTCCGGCATCAGCTCCCGGCCGGCAATCAGGTTGGGCAGAGTCATGTACCGGCAGGTGATCAGCAGTCGGGCGAAGAAGGCCATCACCGCTCCAGCCCGATAGACGACAACGGCAGGGGTCCGACGGGCCAGCAGTTCCAGACTGACCGAGCCGGAGACCATCAGGCAGCAGTCGGATGCGGCCACCACTTCAGGCGTTTCGCCTACATGCAGATCGACCGGCAGAGACACCGGGTGCCGGGCCAGCAGTTCGGCACAGCGGTCGCGGTGCCAGGTCTTGTAACAGGCAATCGGAAACCGCACCTGCGGATGGCGGCGATGCAGCTCGGTCATGACTTCCAGCATGATCGGAAAGTTGCGATGCACTTCCTGTTTGCGTGAGCCGGGCAGAATGCCGATCCGCACCGGCGCACTCTGCTGAATGGCCTGCACCTGCTGCGGGTGGAGTGGATGTCCGGCGACCTCATCGAAAAACGGATGCCCGACATATTCGACGTCGATTCCCTGATCGCGATACCACTGCGCTTCAAACGGCAGAACAGAAAGCACGCAGTCGACATTGCGGCGCACTTTGGTGATGCGCCAGCTCGCCCAGGCCCATAGCTGGGGGGGGCAGTAATAATACACCGGCACTCCGGCACGCCGGGCGGCCTTGGCGATCCACCAGTTGAACCCGGGGAAGTCCACCAGCACCACGGCATCTGGCTTTTCCCGCTTCAGAAACTCGCCTGCCTGGCGATACAGCTTCCAGAATTTGAAGATCAGCGGCAAGACCGCCATGATTCCCATGACGGCCATGTCGGTCAGGCGGAACATCTGCGACTGTCCGGCCGCGGCCAGTTCCGGCCCGCCAAACCCACTGACCTGCACGTCAGGATGAAGCCGTTTGAGATGGCGAAGCAACTCTGCGGCGTGCTGATCACCACTCGGTTCACCGACCGAGAAAAACAGATGCATGACGACGTCCTGTCTGGAACTGTCCCTGAATTCCGAATTCAGGGGAAACGGACAGGCCTGGGGATCTGGTGTGCCCGGGCCGGTTCTCCTTGGACCATAACAGAGTTCCCGGCCGGCCGGCTATGGCGATTCCCCCCCGCCTGCGGCGTCAGTCTGCCAGGCAGAGCACCGCCGTGGCGTTGGGCACCCCTTCCGATGAAATTTTTTCGGAATTCCCCGGCAGTTTTCCTTACAGTTCCACCTCGGTCAGGGTCCGGGCATCGCCATTGGACCCCAGTTCGGCAATGACCGTTTCGCTGGCGGAATGAATTCCCAGGGCTGTCCGGGGAATGAGGGGACGGGTCAGGTTGTGGAAGGTGACCCATTGTTTTTTTCCCAGCCGCAGGCGGTGTGCTGCAGCCACATGCGGCGGCAGCGGCTGCCCATCTTCGGCCACGGTCAGGCGCTGCCAGTCCACGTCGGCCTCCCGGCGTTTTTTTGACCAGTCCAGCAATGTCGAAGCATAGAACGCGCTCCCCTGCGTCTGTACGTCGAGAACCAGCTGGCCGGCCTGCACTTGTGTCGATTCCTGGGACGGTTCCTGGCGAAACTGCGGGCTGGTCCAGGGGAACACCCGCACCCGACTGGTGCCGGAGAGCAGGGCCAGTTCGCGCGTGGCGGTATCTTGTTCGAGCTGCCAGTTTCCGGCGAGCGGATTGGTGCGCCGGAAGTGAATGTGATGCGATTCCGGCAACCGGACGGCATCCCCCAGAATCAGCACCGATTCCTCACGCAGCAGCAGAATCTGACGCATCACCTGGGCCGGACGGGAATTTGTCAGCTGCAGTTCCAGATAGGCGGCCTGCCGATCCTGATACCAGCAGCAGCAGGTCCATTCTCCTTCAGTCGGAATGGCCTGCCCGTCGAGTTCCAGGGTATGGGACCAGTTCCCCTGCAGAAACGGAACTCCCTGACACAGCACATCGAGCGTGGGGATCAGGCCGGCATGCCGGATCAGACAGCGATCATCCGGCAGCGACCAGGCAGATCGAAGCACTCCCCATTCCGCCCAGTCGGACTGATGGTTTTCTTTGCCAAACTGTTTCCGCCAGGCCGCCTGATTCACCGCTATCGGCTGATCCGGCTTCGCGGCCGGGTTCAATCGAAGGAACCGTTTGATCGGGGCGGGAACCTTGATCGAAAAGACCGTCGCGATTTCACGCAGCAGTGCCCTGGTCTGGCCCGGCGACAGTGTGCTGCAGAGCACCAACTCCGGCGACCACAATCGCCAGCCGTGATTCCACAGAGCTTCGATCCGCTTCAGGCTTTTGCGATTCCAGAGCGGCTGCCGGAACAGGTCGGCGGCGGTCTGCAGGCGTGCGAGTTGTGCCAGGCGTGGAAACAGCTCTGGCAGCCAGCGACTGTGAGGCGTGCCGTCCTCATCGGTCGCACTTTCCAGAACCTGCGCCAGCTGCTTTCTCAGGGAGCTTCCCGACGACGGGGCGGTGCGCAATGAGCCGTCGACCCAGCGCTGGAGCAGCCGCAGTTCCAACAGATCCAGATTCGTACAGTTCCCTTCTTCTCCTTCTTCAGCAGAAGGGAGAGTGGTCTGCTGAGCGGCGAGACAGCCTTCCCGGGTCCAGCGCCACAGAGAAAACAGGGTCTGTAATTCGATGCGCTGCGGGAACAGGACCAGCAGCCACTGGGCGGCCATCAGCATCTGTGGATCGGCCTGTGCGGCCGGGATGGCCGCCATGATGGTCTCAATACGTCCGCTCAATTCTTCCGTGTCGGTTCCGGATTCGAACAGACAATGCGACAGGGAAGCCGCTTCGCTGCCGGTTGCGGTTTCGCATCCGGCGGCCCGAAATGTCTGCAACTGTTCCATCACCCGGGATCGCTGGCGTTTTCCCAGCTTGAACCGGCTGTGAAGGGACTCGCGCAACGCTGCGGCGAACAGCGGCACATTTCCCTGTTTCGCAGCCTTCCGGGCCGATTCAGGAGCCTCGCGGCGAAAGTCCTGCGACTGCAGCCAGGCGGCGTCGGTCGGGTCGGCAGGCAAGGGCATTGAGGAGTGATTCAGCTGGGGAGCCGCAGCAGTCATGAAATGAACCTGTCGGGAAACAACCTGGCCTGGCGACAATCCCTGTCGAAAATGTCTCGAATTCTGGCAGGCCTCCTTCCTGAGGACGCCTGCACAGGGGCGGCCGCATGGGAGCTGCCTGAGGAAGCTGCATTCTGGCCGATCCGGCGAGGAGAAGCCAGACAGGGGCAGGTTACCCCTGTCCGGTGCCCGCGTCGGACGATTCCCTGGACTGAAAGCACGGGTTCTCCGCGGGGCCAAGACGGGGGATTGAAAAAGAGTGGTTCGGCTGGGCAGGTTGCCCCTTCCGGTGCCTGCGTTGATGTCTTCCGGAATGGAGACGCGAGCGGAATTTTGCGTCATGCGGGGCAGTCCTGCGGAGATGATTCCCTTTCCATTTGCTGACAGGGTCAGCAGGGAAGATCGTGGCCAACGGAAGAGAACTGGCCGGAATGGCGTCGGCTGCTCTGGGGGGAATGGCCATGGCCTGTCGCCCGGTTTCCGCAGGATTCAGGCGGCATTCCCCTTTCCTGCGGCAGAAAACCGGCCAGGGACCCCGGTTTGAAAATGACAGCCGCGCTGCATTTCGAAGTCGTCCTCCCGGCAGAGCTTGGGGTTCGCTCTTGAGTCAGGTGCCGAATCGACTTATATAAGGTTGTATTGCCATGCAACACAGATTGAGAGGGATCTTCCGTGCGCCAGTTTGCCGTCTGTCTGTTAGCCGCTGTTCTGGGAAGCTGCCTGGCACTCTGGATCATGGATTCCCGGCTGACGTCGACCTATGACGTTTCTGCCCAGGGACCGCTCGAGGCTCCGTATTCCTTTCCCGGTGCTGCCCCTGCGGCCGGGCCGTTCTCCTTGCCCGGCGTGTTCAATGCTCAAGGGCTCACGCCGGATGAAGTCATCAATGTGGCGGTCTATGACGCCTGCAATCGCAGCGTGGTCAACATTTCGACGATGGGCATCGCCGCCGATCGCTTTTTCATGATGGCAATTCCGGAAGAAGGGAGCGGTTCCGGAGCGGTGCTCGACAAGCAGGGACATATCCTGACCAATTTTCATGTCATCGAACGAGCCCGGCAGATCAATGTGACGCTGTTCAACGAAGAAACGCTGCCGGCCAAACTGGTCGGGGCCGATCCGGTGAATGACATTGCCATTATCAAAATCGAGACCACCGAAGATCTGCTCTTTCCCATTCCACTGGGAGACTCAGAGCATCTGAAAGTCGGCATGCGGGTGTTTGCCCTGGGGAATCCCTTCGGGCTCGAACGATCGATGAGTCAGGGGATTATTTCGAGCCTGAACCGGACTCTGGAAGTGCAGCGGAACTGGGTGATCAAGTCCATCATTCAAATCGATGCCTCCATCAATCCCGGTAACTCCGGCGGCCCGCTGATCAATTCACATGGTCAGCTCATTGGCATGAACACGGCCATTGCCAGCCGCGTGGAGCAGAGTGCCGGCATCGGGTTTGCCATTCCGGTCAATCTGATCCGTCGGGTGGCCCCGGAATTGATTCAGCATGGAAAAGTGATTCGTGGAGACATTGGCATTACCCATGTGACGGTGACAGATCAGGGATTGCGCGTGGCCCGCCTGGCTCCTGGAGGACCAGCCGAGAAGGCCGGCGTCAAAGGTCCGCAGGTGACCCGTCGTGGTCCGCTGGTGATCGAAGACCGGGGAGCCGCCGATGTGATTGTCGGCGTGAATGATCAGCCGGTCTCTTCCGCGGCCGAATTTCTGGGGCTGATCGAAAGCAAAAAGCCGGGCAATGTCGTGGAGCTGTCCATTCTCCGCAAAGACAAGGTCATCAAAATTCCGGTGACACTGGGGGGCGACGAAAGCGAAGTCAGCGGGAATCGGGGCAACATCTGACCGTGTGATAATCTCGCGGGCAGGGCAGGCCGCATTCCTTCTGACGAGAGGACGGATCTCAGTTCCACCCGACAAGCAGTGTCTGCTGCAGCACCATCAGCAGGGCGGCCACCCAGCCGACCGTGATGTTGTCATTGGCCTTGAGTGGCAGTGACTCCACAACTGCGCAAAGGGCAGCCACCGGTCCGACGATCAGCAGGGCCTGGAAGATCGAAACGGCCGGGTCGGCTTCGGCCCAGTACAGCAGAGAAGCCATGGTTGTGCCGATCAGAATAAAGGCCACCATCCCGGCCCAGGATTTCTGCCGATTCCAGGGAAGTCTGGCTCCCCGGGTGAGCAGGCCCGTCAGTGTGGCCGATCCATCACCGAAAGAAATGATCGCCGTCACGGCCAGCGGAAGTTCCAGCTGACCTCGAAAGAGCAGGGCCATGAGCGACAGCGGGAGCACATAGCCGAAAATCGAGGCACTGCAGTCCTGTTCTCCGTGCCGGGCATACATGCGCTGATAACGAATGGCCGCCAGGGCCGGCAGAATGATGAGCAGCCCGACCATCAGCAGCATCACCCAGAGCCGGACCACTTCTTGATGGGGGACCAGCGGAATGGTGAGCGCAATCGTCCCGGGCATGAAGTGCCACAGTCGACGTCGAAACTCCTGCGCACTCAGACGGCTGCCGAGCCGCTGCGAAAGGACGTTGTCGAGATGCGGAGTAGACAGCATATGCGGCATGATCATTCGACCTTGTCTTTCCGCTCCGCCCTGAGCGTGCTGAACCCACTCCTTCTGTTGAATCTCCTGCAGCACGGTGTGCTGCGACCTGTGGATGAGGGCACCCATCAGTGGGGAGCCCCGTCACCTGCAGGACTGTTCTGTTCACGGTTTCGACATGAAATCTGACTCGACAGGGAACCTGATACCGGGAGGCGGGAGTGTCGCGGCGTCCTTCAGGTGCGACCGGACCTCCCCGCCTTCCGCATCTGTCTGGCCGGGTGCCTGCCGGGTTTCAGCAGGCAGATGCTTATCCTTCTCGCAGGAAACTGCAGCCTGCAGGACGAGTCAGGCCTGCAGACTGCTGTGACAGTGCAAACCGGATGCCTGATCCGGCGGGCAAAAATCTGGGGCCAGGGATTTCGGACGATCTTTTCACCCTATCATCAGGATTTTCCCGGTCAGGATGGTATGGTTGCTTTTGTGGCAAGATTGCCCACTCTTTGCGTGATTTGCGGAATGCGCGGAATGTGGAGTGCCGGTGGAAGATCAGCAAGCTGGCTGGATGCCGGGCCTGCAGTGCGAGTGTGGGGGCAGGCTGTTTCGAATTCAGACGGCTTCGAATTCAGCCTGTACTGCCGGACACTCAAGCCGCCATTCGCGGGGAAACCACTGACGTCAGGATTCTGTGAACAGACTCCTGGCCGGGTGGAAGGAATCAGAAAGATCGTGTCTCATGCGAATGGCTTATCTCGAATGTGCCACAGGCATTAGCGGCGACATGACGCTGGCCGCGCTGATTGATGCCGGAGCCGATCTGCAGACGATTCAGGCCGGTATCGCTTCTCTCGGTTTGCCGGATGTGCAGCTGGAATGTCAGCCGGTGCTGCAGCACGGCTTTCGGGCACTGCAGGTGCAGGTCCGGCATCCGGAAGAGCATGCCCATCGCCACCTGGCCGAAATCGAAGGACTGATCGACAGGGCCCCGGCGCTGACCGCCAGCCAGAAATCTCTGGCGAAGCAGCTGTTCCGAACTCTGGCGGAAGCGGAAGCCCGGGTGCATGGGACCACGGCCGAACAGATTCATTTTCATGAAGTCGGCGCAATCGATTCGCTGGTGGATCTGATCGGGGTGGCCATGGCCGTGGACCTGCTGCAGATTGATCAGATTGTCTGTGGGCCGATTCCCACCGGAACCGGCGAGGTGCGAATTGCCCATGGCATCTGCCCGTTGCCGGCACCAGGGACGGCGGAACTGCTGCAGGGAATTCCCCTGCGGGATCTGCCGATCGATGCAGAACTGACAACGCCGACCGGAGCGGCAATCGCCCGCGTGCTGGCCGACCGCTTCGGTCCGTTGCCGGCCATGACAATCGACCGGATCGGCTGTGGAGCCGGCACGCGCACCCTGCCGGATCGAGCCAATGTTCTCCGAATCTTTCTGGGGACCGGGGGATCGCAGGGCCCGCAGGAAGAAATCTGTCTACTGGAAACCAATATCGATCACGTCTCTGCGGAAGTGCTGGGATATACCAGACAGCGTCTGCTGCAGGCCGGTGCCCTGGACGTGTATTCGGTGCCGATTCAGATGAAGAAAGACCGCCCGGGAGTGATGCTGTCTGTTCTGGCGATGCCCCAGCAGCAGGCAGTACTGGAAGAACTGCTGTTTCGCGAAACAGGCACTCTGGGGGTCCGGCGACAACGGCTGCAGCGGACGATTCGTCCCCGGCAGTCGTGTGTGGTGCAGACGGAATTCGGGCCGGTCGATGGAAAGATCAGCTGGTTCCCGGGCGGCGATCCGGAGTTTTCTCCTGAATTCGAATGCTGTGCCCGACTGGCGGCGCAGCAGGATCGCCCGTTGCGGGAAATCTTTCAGGCAGCCCGCCGGGCCTTTGATCGCACATCTTCCGAACCGCGTCCGTGATGGTCATGTTGACGGGGATTGTGATCCTGATCGTGATCGGCCCTGCTGCGATGACTGGTCGGTTGAGTGTCGACACGTCGCGAATCCAGGCGAAAGCCGGCTGCCTGAAATGACAGAAGATCGCCGTTCGAGAGGAGCGGCGATCTTCCAGAGTGTGTCGCGGATGGCGAACTGCTGCGTCAGGCAGTCAGGTCGCTGATCACACCGTCTTTGCAGAAGTCGGGGTTTCCGAACTTCTCGATGTGATGTCCCATGCCATGGGCGAGCGACATCAGCAGGCGGTTGTGCGGCAGCTTTTTGAACTGCAGCGAGCGTCCCATTTTGAAGTCCATGCCGTTTCCGATCAGGACGAATGGAATGTTGTCCAGGGTATGGGAGTTCCCTTCACCCAGCTCGTTGGTCCAGACAATGGTCGTGTTGTCCAGCAGGCTGCCGCTGCCGCCCGGTTCGGGGGTTTCTTCGAGCCGTTTGACCAGATAGGCCAGCTGTTCGCAGTACCATTTGCAGATCTTGGTCAGTTTCACCTGCGCATCTTCATTGCTGTTGGGCTCATGTGACAGAGTGTGATGGGTTTCATCGATGTCGAGCCACTTCATGCGGGCCTGACCGACAGAATGGGTGAACTGCAGTGTGGCCACGCGGGAAAAGTCGGCCGTGAAGCTGTTGACCATCAGGTCGATCTGCATTTTGGCCAGCTGCGGCAGATTATCGTTGGCCACCACCACGCCGGGATCCAGCTGCGGAATCACATGGTTGGTCGGAGCCTTGCTGGCCGCGGCCAGTTCCTGTTCCATCTGGCGGACAAAGCTGGCATGCTCTTCCAGCAGTTTGCGATCGCTGGTGCTGACCATCGATTCGACCCGATGCAGATCCTTCAGGACCACATCCAGCACGCTCTTCAGGCTTTCCTGATCTTTGACGTTGCCGTAGAGCTTCTGGAACATCTGATAAGGATTGTCGATCGGGGCGATTGGTTTGTTCGGCCCGGCATAGACCATGCGAGTCCATGTGTCGGCGCGCTCAGGCACGACGACGCCAAACTCGAGTGAGCCGAACCGGGTCTGCGTTTCCGGGCGGGACTGCAAGAAGTTTCTGATTTCCTGATCGATGGAGATCCCGCTGGCCCAGCCGGCCGGGGTGGCTCCCCCCCCCTGGATATTGCCGGGGAACAGCTCAATTCCGGTCAGCAGGCAGCCCATGCCGCGCATGTGATTGTCGCCGTCGCCACGAATCTTGTCGCAGACACCGTTCAGAACCAGTGTGCGGTCCCGATACGGGGCCAGCGGAGACAGGATCTCTTTGAACTCCTTCAGTTCTCCTGCTTCTTCGGGCCAGAAGTTCTTGCGAACCACCCCGTTGGGGGTGAACATGATGATCAGCCGCTGCTTGCGCCCCTGGGAATTTTCAAATCCCAGGCTCGGCAGATTGCAGATGAAAGGAAAAGCGGCCGCGCTCAGGCCGAACTGTCGAAGAAATTCGCGCCGTGATGTGACTTGGACCATGAGAGTTTCCCTTTCACGTCATCTGAGTTCAGAAGTCGGTTCTCAAGTTCAAAGGCCGTTACGGCCGGGTTGAACTCAGTTGAGGAGTGGTCGCTGGAGCTGCCTGCTCCAGCTGTTCGACCTTGAGAGCCGAACGGATCACAATCTCTTTCAGAAGTTTCTGAATCTTATACCCGGACTTGGCAAAATCTGCTGTCAATTCGCTCAGTTCATCCGGCCCGAAAGCTCGCACCGGCTGCTTGATTGTATAGTGGAACAGCTGCTCGGCGAAGGCCTCATGCACTTCCGGGGTGTTGACCAGAAACTCGGCCAGCCCGCGTGACCCGTTCAGGTCCACTTCCGTACCGGCGCGGTTCAGGTAGGTTCCGTCCGAATCGATCGGGCGTTTTCGCTCCACAGTGCGGAACCGGCCGACGGCATCGAAGTTCTCGAGTGTAAAGCCGAGATCGTTGATCATCGAATGGCACGTCTGGCAGGCCGCCGGACTGGTCTGCAGCAGCACACGTTCGCGGGTGCTTAAGCTGGCATGCAAATCGGGAGCCAGCGGGGCGACCGCTTCTGGGGGCGGCTTCAGGTGGCGTCCCAGAATACTGCGGGCAATAAACACCCCCCGGTGAATGGGCGACGTTTCGGTTTCATAGGCGAAACCCGACAGCAGCAACGGATGGGTGAGGACCCCGGCCCGCCCCTGGGCCTGCACGGTGACTTTCTGGAAGTCCGCATCGGCAGGCAGGTCGATGCCATAAAACTTCGCCAGCCGGCCATTCAGATACAGGGTTTCATCCAGCAGCACCTGACGGAAGTCGGTGTCTTTATTGAACAGGATGTCGTCCAGGAACAGATCCAGCGAGGTGCGAAGGTCTGAGACGAACCGGGCATCAAATTCCGGGAAGGTCGTCTGGTTCTTGACGATTTCCGGGAAGCGGTCGAGCTTGAGCCACTGCTTGAAGAACTCGCGCAGCTTGGCGGGAGTGCGGGCGTCCCCAGCCATCCGGTCAACCTGCCGGCGAATCTGATCGGCAGTATGCAGTTCTTTTTTGCCTGCGGCATCCAGCAGTGTCTTGTCCGGCATGGAGTCCCACATCGCGTAGGACAGCCAGCTGGCCACAGAATAATCGTCAAAGGGAGACAGTCCCCGCTCACGGTACAGAAATCGAGGGGAGAGCAGGGCCTGCAGCACCACCCGTTTGATGCCGATTTCCATCGACACCCCTTTTCGCGGGGCAACGACATATTCCTTCCGTTCGGCCTCGGTCAGGGGACGGCGGAAGGCGCGTTCGACGAACTGGGCGCAGAAGGTGTCCCGTTTTTTCTCCTTCTCTTCATCCGACATTTCATTTTTGATGCCGGCCAGCCGGTTCAGGTCACTGACAACATAGCCGGCCGTTTCCAGAGCGGCCATGGTGACAGAGTCCTGCCAGGCTTTGGAAACGGAATTTCCCCGTTCGTAACCGATGCTGCGATCATCCGGAGGGAAAGGAGTGGTGATGACAAACAGGCCTGGCGAAGATTTGGGAGCCAGGAAGTGCGTCGGAATGACTTCTTCGACATGACCCGGGCGCTTCCACAGCAAAGAGACCGAGGACGTTTTCTCTTTGTAGCGGAAGAAATGCAGCTGCAGCGGGTAGGAACGTCCCCCGATCAGTCTGGTGGAATAGCGATATTCCTGTTCGCCTCCGGAATGAACCCAGGCATCGAAGACAGGCCGCTGGGTATCATTGAGATACAGCCGCACCCCGTTTTCGGACTTCACAATGAATTCGTAGTCGCCGGTTTCAGGAATCTGAATGCTCCCTTCCCAGCGAATGGAGAATTCCTGATTGTCGTGAATGTCGTCTTTCCGGCGTTCTTCCTTGTCCGGTTCAGTGGGGAACCCTTCCGGCTTGCCTTCGCCGAAGTTGAACTGAATCGTGCCGTCCACTTTGTCGTGGACCAGCTTTTTATTATTGAAGGATCGCAGGTTGTAGTAATGGCCTTTCAGGCCATGCTCGGAATACCAGGGGTTCGTCCAGCGGAAAGAGCCGATCAGATCGCCGATGGTATTTTCGTACTGGCGCACCGTGAGGCGTGCAAATTCGACCGTGGCGGGCCGGTTCCGTTCCTGGGCGAGTGGCGAATAGAACTGGTGATGCATGAACGCCGCAATCACCTGGGCTTCGGGGGCAGCACACTTCTCTTCTGTGTCTTCCGGCATCGTCTTGGCGATGACGTCTTTGAGTTCGAGCACCGATTTGTCGCCAATGAGTGCCGAAGGATAATCTTCGGTGCCCTCGCCGTTCGCTCCATGACAGCGGGCGCACTTGGCAGCATAGGCCTTGGCTCCGGCCTTGAATGCTTCCGGAACCGGAGCAGGGTCAGCGGCCGGGGCAGGTGCGGCCGAGAGCAGCAACAGGGTCCCCAGGCCTGACAGCAGAAAGGAAGTCAGACGACTCTGCAATGCGCAGCAGCAATCGATCATCCGCATGGTTGGAACTCCGCGCCCTGGTGGCAGTGACACCGGAGCAGTCTCTCGGCAAGTAGCCCGCTTGCGCCGGCGAACGCTGTCAGCAGGGGTGCTGCCAGCCGTGGTGTTGCCCACTGCTGTGAGCCTGTCCACCATTCCTGTCTGAATCACAGGAGGGCAGGCTGCCATTGGTCACAGCGAGTTCGCGCCTGCGCTCCCGGTGCCATCTGGAAGGTGGGATTTCAGGCAGTATAGGTCAAACCTATTTTAAATAACGCATCGACATACGTCAAATTGTTCGTGAGAAATTTGTTATCGTTCCCCCGGGAGAACCGCAATTGCCGGCGCAGAATCTGGCTGCACCGATTGTCACTGCTGGAAGGCCGTAACCGGATGCAGATTCGTCACTTGGGGTAAATTTTTCACAGCAGGCCAGGTGGGAGAAATCCGGGAGCACCCGGGGCGGAGGACGCAGTTCCGCCCGACGCGGCCCGACGGTCGATTCGCTCCCCTGCCTGCTCCTTGTCGACAGAAAGGCCGGCGACGAGATTTCTGCGATGCGGCCGGGGATCAAGTCCGCCCCCCTCTGATCAGAAGCAGCCCACACACATCTTGGCCCCCCAGGTCCCTCAGGGAGATCCTTTGGGCATCTGCTTTCCGGCACCAGGTCCCGGCCGCAGAGAGTCGAAACAGACGGGGTCTTTCCGGGGCCGCTCAGGGAGTTGTTGCTCAGAGAGCGCCGCGCACGGAGTTCAGATATTTGTGCAATCGCAGACTTCCACCGTCTGGGTGCCTGCATCATCGAGGATCCACACACACTGGCAGCTTCCTTCGAAGAAGCGGCAGCCGGTGCGATGTACATGCAGGGTGATGGTTCGGGGGAAATAGTTGTCCACGCAGTGCCGGAGCGTCGCTTCGGAATAGATGAAGTTGCAATACCCGCCGACAGGTTCTCCGTAGGCTTCGAACGTACACATGATGTCTTCGATCGGGACGCACCAGAAGTACCACGAGGTCACGCAGCTGGTCGCCGGGTCGCCGATGAAGAAGTAGCTCGTGGGCGGCACTTCGTGGGCGGGGGCGCAGATGGCCGGAAAGTAAGCCGGCGGCGGATTGCATTCCACGGCCTGCGATTCGGTTTCAATCGCCAGAAAGCAGCTTCCCATTCCCGCCAGAATGAGCAGCAGCCCGACACTCCGTTTCCAGAACATGCATTTCTCCTTGGGCTCACTCGAAAGAACAGATTGAATTTTGTGAATCATTTCGTGTTCTGGCTGGCCGCTGTTCCGGGGGCTGTTTCTGATTGTTTTCTGATGGTTGTTTCTGATCACAGCGACCGCCGCCAGAAGGTGACCCCGGCAATGATCAGGATGCCGCCATTGAGCAGCAGCAGTAAAGATCGCCAGCTGCCGCTCAGGCGCGGAGGTGTCGGGGAGCTGGTTTCGGCCATCGTTCCCCGTTGCCGCTGCCGGAAAAACGTCGCGACATCTTCGATCGGTTGAGGCCAGACCCCGGACTCCTGGTCTTCTTCCTGATGGTCGAACCAGCGCCACTTTTCTGCTGCCTGTAGACGAAATGTTTCCGCAGGGACTGCCAGGTTGAACCGGGCCTGCTCAATCACCGTCACCTGCATGGCCGATGCAAATCCTTGCCGGAAGTCGATTTCAATGCGTTCGCGGGCATAGCGCACATTGCCAGGGAAATCGGCATAGTTGCGATACAGTTCCACCCGTCGCACTGTACCGGATTGTGCCGAGACCAGTTCCCAGCGTCGTGGAAGACGGTCGGCAGGGTCGAGATACAAACGGCTGGGAAAGCCTCCGTCGCGCGCGGTCTCGGCGGAGTTGAAGTGATCCAGCCGCAGCCAGGTGTTGCTCGCCGTGCCGGACTCGCTGCGGGGGGCTGGCGATCTCGCCATGTGTTGCACGGCATTCAGCAGATCGTCATTGGGAATGACACGGAACCATTCCGGGCTTTCGAACCAGATCGGGCACATTCCCCGTCGCCAGGCCGTGATGCCGGTGTTGTCTTTGTCGGCGAGCAGATGCAGATCGTCCGTCAGCACATGCTCAAATGACGGCGTCGTGCAGCGGCGATTCCGGTCCTGAAACTGCAGGCGGCGGGCGCTGCTGCGCAGGGTCTGTGTGCCTGTGCTCCCGGCGGCCGGCAGCCGCTCCGGACAGTAACGCTGCATCAGATCTTCGGCCAGCCGGTCGGGGGAAGTCATCGGGACCTGCTCCAGTTCCGCCAGAATCTCTTCCAGCGTTTTCTGGACGGTATTGATCGAGAAACCGACAGCCTGATAGCGAATGTCGGCGGAGACCACTTCCGACTGATAGCCGGCCCAGTGGCTGCGCAGATCGGCGCGCCGCTGCTCAGTTTCTGTCGGAGTCAATGCTTCGTCGGCTGAAGCCGGTGCATCATTCTGGGCAGTGCTCTGGGGCGTGTTTTGAGCAGCGTTCTGGGGACGGCTTTGGACACTGTTCTGTGCAGCCAGGCAGAAGCTGGTCAGGCAGAAGCTGGTCAGGCAAATCTTTATCAGACAGCTGATGCTGGAAAAGCATCCACTCCATGCCCGTCCGGCCGTTGGCCTTTGAAAGCCTGTCGAGGCATGCGGGAAATTCAGGACTGCTGCGATGGCCAAGCGCGTCTGCCTGTCAGGTGAAAGAGGGTGCGGACAATGCTGAAGAAACTCGAACTTTCCTGTCGAATACCGTCTGCTGGAACAGGCCGCTTTGGCCTGGAGGGGTTCACACACACGGCCGAAATGTGCTTTCTGAAGAAACACAGTGTGCCGCGTCGTGAAGTGCGCTCTTCACGAGGTCGCTGAACTCTCCATTCAGGCGGAATGTTGCGAATGGTTGTAGCTAAGTTTTCAGCGATCGGCTATTCATAACCGGGAGAGGATATCTGCAGAATGATGGTCTGAAGTGATTTCACTCAAGCAGGGAGAAAACACGAATGCGCAGAAAACTCAGGGCGGGCAGCCTGGGACTCGCATTGGCACTGGCCACCGCAATCGGGGGGCTGGCGGAAGACTCGAAGCCAAAATCGTCGGCATCCAAATCCAGAGAGGCATCCACGGCAGCGGAATCCCGTCCGCGCCGGCAGCTTCCTTACTTCTTCGGGAAGCTGGGCCTCAATGATGGCCAGCGCGAAAAAATTTATGACATTCAGGCGAGCTATCAGGAGCGCCTCGATCATCTGCAGGCCGAAATCGATCAGCTGATTCGCGAACGCGACAAGAAGACTGAGGCCATTCTGACGCCGGGACAGCGGATGCGTCTGAAAGAACTGCGGGCACCGTCCGCAAACCCTTGAGTCAGGCCAGAGTCTGACTGACCGATTCGTTGGCACGCTCGCAGGGAGAGGGTGCGCGCAAACTGGCCAGTGGACAGAAACCGTTCCCCTTTCTCCCAGCAAGGCCTGTCGGAAAATTGTGCGTGCGAAACGGCATGCCGGGCATTATCCTGAAGCAGGGCGATCTTTTTCCGGCAGCCTGCCTGTCCGGGAGTCCCCTCCTGAGCCATTCCAGTGGAGCAGGGAAGTTTCAACAATCACTTCCTCATGTCATTTCAGAACATCCTGTGCGATGTCTCCGTCTGGTTCGCTCTGTTCAGAAGGAGCTTCGAGTCTGATTCCTGCAGCCTTTGCGGAAGTGAGATGTTCGAATTCAGGACCTCTATCGGACGGAAGGAGGGCCCGATGGCTGAGAATTTTCCCCAGCATGATGATGAGTTGCCATTGAATCTGGATCTGGAACTGCAGGTCACCCGTCCTTCCACGATTCTGGGAGAAGGGAGCCCGGGACCTGTTCCGGCAGACTGTTCCTTCAGCCGGCTGCGCCCGCGCGAGCATGCGCCCCGGGAATTGCTGCAATGCGATTTTGGTCAGTGGACCGATTAGACCATGTTCAGGGTTTCGGTGCAGGCAAATGGGCGCGATTCCCCGCAGGGCTGCCCATTGGATCGCCTGCGGAACACGGAAGACCCATTCCGAAGTTGCTCCAGAGCCGGAGGCTCTCTCGTTCCGGTGCCGGCATCGAACGGTGTCAGTATGGATGACTCTCTCCCCTGAGCGAATGGAGGGCGGGATTCAATTCCGCCGGCTTCACCACTCAGAAAACGCCTCCCTCATGGAGAATGAATAGAATGGAGCGTTTTGCTCCGGCCAGTCCGGCACCTGACGGATTGAGGGGTGCCAGGCAGGGACGGGCCAGGAGTGCGCCCTGGCGGGGGGATTCCCGGAAATGGTGATTCGATTTGGTCTGCAAGCTGGTGCATTGCTACACTTTTGCACCCCCCTGAGCGGTGCCAGGCACGATTCTGACTGTTGAATCAGAAGTCCGCCTGCCGGATCTGCTGTCGGCTTCTGGCCGAATGGCAGGCTGCGTCCAGACTGCCTTCCCGGTGCCGATGCCGGCGGGAACGGAGTTCCATGCTGTCGTAACCAGCGGTGACACCAGTTGTTCCGGCGGGGGGAGTCAATGAAACCAGGAATGCATTCATGCCACGGATTACTCAGGCCGACCTCAACAAGGCGGCACGAGCTTTTGAAGACCGGACTCCACAGGAGCTGATTCGCTGGGCGGCATCCACCTTCGGGGCGCGCGTCGCCGCAATTTCGGCCATGCAGCAGTCGGGAAGTATTGTCAGCCATATGATCAGCCAGCTGCAGCTGAACATCCCGGTGCTGTTTGTGGATACCGGCGTGATGTTTCAGGAGACTCTGCAGACTCGCGACCGGATTGCCGCGAACTATGGACTGACGGTCCGCACGCTGACTCCGGAAATGAGCATGGAAGAGCAGACCAGTCAGCTGGGAGTGCTCTATCTGTCAGCGGAAGGGCAGCAGGCCTGCTGCCATCTGCGGAAGGTCGAGCCCTTGCTCAAGGTGCGGGGAGAATTTGACGCTCTGATTGGCAGCCTGCGGCGGGCGGATGGAGGACGTCGTGGAGACTGCCCGATCCTGGGCATCGACATGGAGATGAACGCCATCCGGATCAATCCGCTGGCCAACTTCACCGATGAGCAGATGCAGGCCTATCTCCATACGAACACGGTGATTGTCAATCCGCTGCACCAGCAGGGTTTTTCAACCATCGGGTGTAATCGCTGTACCACGCCGGTGCTGCCTGGTGAGCCGAAGCGAGCCGGACGCTGGCGGCATCTGGGGCCATGGTCGACCTATTGCGGCATCAATCCGACAGATGTCGACGACGGCACTTCGACCTCGATTGAACTCCCTCAGGATCTGATCGACCGCATTCTCGGGCAGAAAACCGACTTCATGATCTGAACCGGCATGGCACCTGCAGGCAGGCACCCGGCCGGAAACGGCGGGAGCCGCCACAGCCGGAAATGGCAGAAACCACAGGGACTGTTCCCTGTGGTTCCGCATGCTGATAAAACCTGTGCCGGGAAAAACCGGTGAGAATCGCGTTTGATCTCTGCCGGAGAAAGGCGTTTCGGCAGTCGCTTGCCGCGTTTTCAGTGAGCGATATCGATTCCTTTCAAGGGGGTGCCCAGCTTGTTGAAGCACCGCACTTGCAGGTGGGAAGGGGTGACGTTCACACCGGTCTGCACTCGCACCAGCACGTTGTAGCGTTCTTCCAGGCTGGTGATTTCGCGGCGTTTGCGGTTGATCAGATAATCGGCGACGCGCTGGCTGACTTCCACCCGCACGTCGGCCACGTCCTGCACACTGGCGGCCAGCATCAGCGCCCGCATGACTTCGATGGCCATGCTTTCTGCCGTTTTCACCTGGCCGACGCCGCTGCAGCACGGGCAGTCTTCATAGGTGCTGCGCCGCAGTGACGGGCGGATGCGCTGCCGGGTCATTTCGATCAGTCCGAACGGGCTGATGCGCAGCACCTTGGTGCGGGCACGATCCCGTTCGACACAGGCCCGCAGCTTGCGCTCGACCCCGCGGCGATGCTTTTCGTCACGCATGTCGATGAAGTCGTTGACGATCACCCCGCCCAGATCGCGCAGGCGGATCTGCCGGGCGATTTCTTCGGCGGCTTCGAGATTCACCTGGTAGGCGGCGCGTTCGGCATCGTCAGCCGAGCGGGAACTGCCGCTGTTGACGTCAATGGCGACCAGGGCTTCGGTCTGATCGATGACCAGTGATCCGCCCCCACGCAAGGGGACCCGACGGCTCTGGATGCGGTCAATTTCGTCTTCGATCTTGTAGTGATTGAACAGCGGTTCCTTGCCGTCGTAATACTTCACGCGGTCGACATGCTTGGGCAGTACGACTTTCATGAATTCGCGGGCTCGTTCGAAGGCGGCCGGTTCGTCGATCCAGATCGATTCGATATCGGTGTGATAGATGTCGCGGATGGTCCGCGTGATCATGTCGCTTTCTTCATAGATGTCGATCGGCGACGGCATTTTTTCGAGTCGGCGGACCAGAGTTTTCCAGAGCCGCAGCAGATAGTTCATATCGCGCTGCAGGTCTTTTTCGCTGCGATCGACACCGGCGGTCCGGATGATGAACCCCAGGCCGGCAGGTGGATTGAGCGCCTTGAGAATTTTGCGCAGGTTCCGGCGGGCATCTTCGTCGGCGATTTTGCGGCTCACGCCGAGCCGGTTCAGGCCCGGCATCAGCACCAGATAGCGACCGGGGATGCTGATGTAGGTCGACAGGGTCGGGCCTTTGTTGCCGATCCCTTCCTTGATGACCTGAACCAGCACTTCACTGCCGCGCTGAAAAATATCCTGAATGGGTGGCTTGTTGCGTGAGCTGCGCTCGTTCAGCTTGGAGTTCCGGCCGCGCTCCACTTCCTGGCGTTCGCGTTCGTCGAGCAGATGCTTGTAGTACTGATATTCGACGTCGCTGACGTGCAGAAAGCCGTTGCGGCCGACTCCGAAGTCAACGAACACCGCCTGAATGCTGGGCTCGATGTTGACGACACGGCCCTTGTAGACATTGCCGACATAGGCTTCGGCACTGGTTCGCTCGACATACAGCTCTTCGAGGATGCCATCTTCAACGATGGCAATGCGGCTTTCCTCGGGCTGGATGACATTGATGAGCATTTCTTTTTTCATGGTTTCCTCTTCGTCGTTCAGGACGAGCAGGATGTACCATGCAATTGCCGGCACTCATGTGCGAAAACGGCTGAACTGATCCGGAGGAATCGTTCAACCAGACCCGAATGCTCCGCTGTGGACGGGGTGTCGCCGGAGCAGGAATCGCCGGTGTTGCAGATCGGAGCACTGAGTCGGCCGGAGTGATTCGGCTCCGGACGAAGCCGGTCCGTTTCAGTGCAGCCGGGAGAGCAACAGGTCTGCGTGCGGCGAAATCGAGATGGCCGTTTTCAGAGGAGGAGGTCTGCAGGGCGAGGCAAGACCGCGGCCCGTCACTGTCCTGCCTGCCGCCATGGCGTTCAGCGCGGGACTCGGCAGAACCGGAAGGTTCTGCACAACAAGGCAGTGCGGCAAGGCGGGAACGCCGAGCAGAGACAACATGAGGCACATCCAGATCAAATGAGGCCGACAGGGACTGTCGGGGCAAATTCGAACTGGGGCAGGTGCCGTGATACACTCTGATCAACCTTGGATGGTGATAGATTCGAAATTGTGTAAGTGGACTGTGTCTGGGTGTCTGTGAACTTGTTCGATGGACTTGTATTGAGTGGACTCGTCTGGGAACCGGGCTCGTCCGACTGGCCTGTCATCCAGCGCGGTTGCGGGCTCGGTCTGCCGGGGATGCTTCGAGTCGGGGGCTTCTGATGTCGGGACCTTCGAAGCAGCTTGTATTCGATTCTGCTTTCGCGGCGATCGGGATCTCGTGTCGATGCGAAAGCGAAAATTTTGTCATAAGGTAATGAAATCACAAGCCATTGGGAAAGCTCCAATCTGGTTCATTCTGGGGAAATTTCGCTGGCCCGCGCAGAGCATTCCGAGTGTGACGACCCTGTGGAATTGTTGTTCGGGAAGATTGGAATCGGCCGATTCGGCCGGTTGTCGGGGAGCAATCGGATGGGGTGAAGCCCCGTTCGCAGTCAGGTCGAAGAGATGTCTGGTCGCGAGGAAGTCCGATTTCCGGCAGGCATCCATCCCCGGCAGGCAATCGATTCTGAGTTCCTTCAGAAATGTGCTTTTGGGGGGGTTAACCTGTTTTGTGCGAGTGTCTTGCGTTGTTTTGTTGCAGACTTTTTGCAGCTGGTGATCCTTCGCCTGCCTGGGGGGCGATCCAGAAGAGCATCTTCCGCAAATGCCGACCTCAGACGGGACGTAATCTGTTTGAGAGTCGAGTGTTCAGAGGGAAGAGGAAGGCTGGTTCGGCAGGTGGCGAACCTGGGAATGACTGGCAGATTGCAGGATCTCCCTCTTGACCAGGGGGGCAGCAGTTCTGATGATCTCCAAAAGTAATTTTGCACAGAGTGTCTGGAGCGTCTGCGACGCCTGGGCAGGGCCTGCCTTCCGCTGAAAATCAGACTCCCTGCGGGAAAGTGGGTGACACAGGCCGCAGGCACAGAATGCGCGAAACACGGAGTTCAGGGGCAGCGAATACGGGCACAACTTAAGGCGTTTGTCCAGCGTTTGCTCCCTGTGAAGACTTCCCATCTCGACATTCAGACGGGCTGGGGCCTGAAAAGTGAGAAGCAGAATCGAAAGGGCTCCGGGATTCCGTCAAAACAGGCTGCCTGCGGTCTGTGGAATTCCTTTCAGGCAAATTCCTTTTCTCTTCAGTGAATACCAGATTCAGGAATGCTCCGGCATTCCATGTGAAAATAACGTCAGTACCCCGCGAAGGATTCGTTCGGGGCGGTATTTCGGCAGGACATCCCGGAAACAGCTGAATTTGCAGCCGGAAATTTTCCGAATGTCATAGCCATCCGCGAGTCAGGACACGAGATCCGGGTCGCGATTTTGTCGAATGGAAAGTCGAAGAATCTATGGATTATGTGCTGCTGACCGGGGCAACGGGACTGCTGGGTCGTTATCTGATGAAGGATCTGACACAGCGGGGTGTCAAACTGGCTGTGGTGGTCCGCCCCAGCCGTCGCAGCAATCCTGCCCAGCGCGTGGAAGCCGCCATGCGGGTCTGGGAACAGCAGCTGGGGACCTCATTGCCCCGGCCGGTTGTCCTTTCCGGCGATATTATCAGTTCCGATCTGGGCCTGCCGGGTCCGGAACTGCGCTGGGTCTCTGAAAACTGCTCGGCCATCATTCATAATGCCGCCAGCCTGTCGTTTGTGAGCACCGGACGCCACAGCGAGCCCTGGCGTTCGAACGTGGGCGGCACCGCCAATGTGCTGGAATTCTGCCAGCAGGCCGGAATCGACACCTTCCACCATGTTTCCACGGCCTATGTTGCCGGAAAACGGACTGGTGCCGTTCTGGAATCCGAGCTGAATGTCGGCCAGGACTTTGCGAACCCGTATGAGGAAAGCAAAGTTGAAGCGGAAGAAATGGTCCGGAATGCGGACTTTCTGAAGTCGCTGACCGTGTTCCGCCCGGCGATCATCGTCGGCGACAGCAAATCCGGACTGACATTCACCTATCACAACTTCTATGTGATGCTGCAGCTGGCCCATACGCTGGTGCAGAGTATGTCGGTTCGCGATTTCACCGGCAAGAACCGGAGCCAGGACTTCAAGATCAATGTGGACGGGCATGAGCGGAAGAATCTGGTGCCGGTCGACTGGGTTTCCACCGCCATGGCCCGGATCATTGCCGACCCGGCATTGCATGGCCGGACCTATCACCTGACTCCGCGTGTGCCGGTGACCGTGCGTCTGATTCGCGATGTCATGGAAGAAACATTCGACGCCTATGGGGTCGGATTCTCCGGGTCCAACGGCGTGATGGGGATTGAGCACGAAGCCGAACAGATCTTCCACAAGCATATGGAAGTGTATCATTCCTACTGGAAGGACGATCCGGAGTTCGATTCGCGCAATACGTCTGCCGCCCTGCCTGATTTTCCTTGTCCGCTGGTCGATCGGGAGATGCTGCTGCATCTGGCCCGCGTTGCCCTGGAACGCAACTTCAACTGGCGTGATCCCAAGGTGGAAGTTGCTCCCCAGCCGGTGTTTGTCGGCAGTTAGTGCTGGTGGCTCTGGCCTGGGCCCGCGCAGCATGCGTTTCACTTGATGAAACGCAACCCGTCGCGTGGCGGAACGCGGCCCATACGGGATGAGGGCGCATTAGCCTATATTCGTGGTTCTGGTCCAGCCGGCCCGGCAGAGGCATGCCGGCCGGCCGGAAAGTTGCCAGCATCTTCTGAAATTCAGCCGGAATTCAGATTCTTCACCGCCGGGGCGAACTACGGTTCAGGCGGAGTGAAGCATGAAATACCTGAATATTGCTGCTGTGCTGCTGATGGTGCTGGCATTTTTCCGGCTTTCCGGGGTGTCCGTCGAGCCGCCGCAGGATGCCTGGTTCGAGGCCCATGTCACCCGCTCCCCCCGACCCGTGCTGGTGAAATTCGGGGCCACCTGGTGTCCCCCCTGCCGCTATCTGGAGAGCGTGCTGGACGATGCCGCCGGCCGGCTGGGCGGCAAAGTGAAAATCGTGCGCATCGATGTCGATGAGCACCCAGAGCTGGCCCGGCATTATCAGGTCCGCGGGATTCCCCGGGTGTTTCTGATAGAGCAGGGCCGGGTGCTGGGGACTCATGGCGGGTTCGCCAATGCATCCCAGCTGGAAGACTGGGTCGGCCGCTATTTGCAGTAAGCAGCTTGCAGTAAAGCAGCAGGAATGGATGCCGGGGCCTGATCGCAGTGCGGCGCATTCTCGGGATTGCAGGCAGTCTCATCTGGTCTGCGAAGTGCCATGGACGAACTGCAGGGGGTATTCTGATTTCGGGTTGGTCACCCGCAGTGTGACATTGCCGTCCAGAACATCGGCCAGCAGTTGCCCGCAGACTTCGGCGCGCCAGCCTTCCATCAGTCGTGGACGGGGACCCTGCCGCTGGTCGAAGACATGCCAGCGGACAAAATCTTTCAGGTCGGCGGCCGTGGCGACCAGAGACATCGACAGTCCCAGTTCCTGGCACTGATTGGCCAGAGCCAGCCCCAGAATTCGTCCCAGGACTTCATCCTGTGCCGGATGAGAATTCCCCTGGGGTTTCAACGGCAACTGATCGTTGGGAAGCTCGGCCGCCTCACAGATGATCTCCACGATTTTGTCGGCATACTGCTGATAGTCGCGGCGATTCATGTCGCGCGTCAGATTCATTTCCCGGACCGATTTGGGCTGCCGATGCGACAGGTCGATCACCAGGTCGTCCCGCAGAATGCGTCGCGGGGGACGGTTCAATCGCTCCGCTTCGCTGTTTCGCCACAGAAACAGGGCCTTGGCCACGGCCATTTCCCGGCGCGACAGGCGGCCATAGCCGGGCAGACGCAGCCAGCCTTCGCGATCTTCTTCGGCCAGGACACCGTCGATCAGGCGTTCAATTTCGACATGAGCCCAGTCGAGCCGGCCCGCCTGCTGCAATGACGAGCACTGGGTGTTCCACACCTGGATCAGATGACGCACATCTTCCAGGGCATAATTCAGCTGGGGAGGTGTCAGCGGACGGTGCTGCCAGTCTGTCCGGGTTTCTTTGCCATGCTGGATGTTCTGGTTCAAAACCCGACTCACCAGATTGGCATACGAGATCGGGAACCCCCGTGAGCGAAGTCCCTCGGCGACCTGAACGTCAAACAGCTTGCGCGGACGCCGACTGATGGCGAACTGGCAGAAGCGAATTTCCTCGCGGCCGCCATGCACAATGACATGCGTGGCGTCGTCCGACATCAGCTCCCACCACGAGGCCAGGTCTTCCACCAGGAACGGGTCGACGCCGAAAACCTGCCCGTCCGGCAAGGCAAACTGCAGCAGGCAGAGTCGGGGGCGAAAAAAGGATTCAGAAACAAATTCCGTATCAAAGGCCACGACGCCGGCCGAGCGAATCTGCTCACACAGATCCTGAAATTCATCTTGTCGGGTGATCAAAGACACGGGTTCTTCATCGAAGAGAAAAGTCCGGCGGCGTCACGCAAATTCAAAAACAACAGATGATTTTGCGGGCGAAGATGTTTCTGCGGCGCAAAAGCCACGAAGAGGTGTAGCTTAGAAAAGAGAATTCCCGGTCGCAACGCGGCTCGAAAAGGATCGAAATCCCATCCCCACGGAACCGGTGGCTCTTCCGGTGCCCGCGTCGAAGGGTGTTCAGACGGGGCGGCGTTCCACTCCGCGAGGCAAGGACGGTTCCGGGAAACAGGGGAACATGATTGAACCGGTGGCTCTTCCGGTGCCCGCGTCGAAGGGTGTCCGGATATGTGAATTGATCGTTTTTGAGCGGCGGGATTCAGTCCCGCCGGCATTTCTGCCCGGAAAACGTGGTCCACAATCGGCATCTGATTGATGGCGGTGTGTGACTGAGTCCGGAGCATGACGAACCGCGCCGTATGACTGAAGCATGGAGGACGACAGAGCCGGGAAAATGGTGCGTGACCGAATGTCCCGGGTGCTACATGTGATGGATCGCACCATGTTGAAATGGGCGCGCATCCCCATTCTGGGCGGCGGGATTCCGTCTCGCTGGCTGCGTCGCTCCCGGAAGCGCGGCCTGTGGAATGTCGGCGATGTTCTCTCGGCTTGCGGCGTCAATCCGTTTGGCCGGCCCTCGCGGTGCCTTAGGTAGCAGGCCTGCCGTGAGTGATCTTGGCAGATAAGCCCGTAGGGCCAGGTCAATCAGCACTGACCGATCAATCCCCTGGAGTTGCGAATAGGCGTCTACCTGCTCCAGCAGGTCTGTCTCGATCGATATCTGCTTGCGGACTGTGGGCACAAACTTCTCCGGTAAAAAATCCGCCCGCGCCTCACTTCCCTTGCGGGCCGGGTTGCGAAGCCGGGAGACGCGGGCGAGGAGATCGCGGATCAGTTTTCCAGCGTGACTTCGGCTTGCGGCTGCTATTCCGGTGTGGCCTGGCACGAGATGGAGCCGTCTTCCTGAATTTCGAGCGTGATCACCACCGGCGAGCAGCAGACCGGACAGTCTTCGACATATTCCTGCTGTTCCCCCTGGCTGAGGTCCACCGGAATGATGATCTCTTCGCCACAGTACGGGCACAGATAGTGTGCTTGTTCGTCCATGAGGCTTCCTGCTGTCAGGCGGCTTTGGAACCTGTGCCGGCTGCCGGTGCCAGCGTGTTCGGGGCCTGTGTGGTCGGGGCGAAGTGGTGAATCAGCACATTCGGACCGGTCCGGCCTTCCAGAGTTCCGTCCCAGGCATGCTGGTCGACCTGCTGCAGAATTGCTTCGGCGACTTTCAGGGCCGCCAGCCCTTGCTGCCCGCTGACCAGCGGAGTCTGCCCGGTCTGAACGCAGTGGAGAAACGAACGCAGTTCCAGCGTCAGGGCATCTTCGTCCGAGGCGTTCATTTTTTCCTGATGAATAAACCGCGAGAAGATTTCCGGTTTCAGCTCGGCTGCCGAATGGTGTCCCTGCTGCACCAGTTCAAAGGGGAGCTCCCCGCGCAGCAGGGGCTCGCCCGGGCGGAAAGATGTGACCGTGCGGGCATTCAGATCGGCCTGCACGCAGCCACTTTCGGACCAGCATTCCAGTGTCCGCAGAGTCTGCGGGGCCACCCGATTCGCAGTCAGATCGGCAATGCAGCCGCCCGGGAATGTCAGGCGGGCCTGCACACAGTCTTCATGTCCTCCGACCAGAGAGACTCCAAAGGCTTCGACCCGCGTCGGCATTTCTCCGGTCAAGGCCAGGACCAGTTCGAGATCGTGAATCATCAGGTCATGGACGGCCCCGATATCCATCGAGCGGAAGGCATACGGGCTGACGCGCTGGCAGCGGATGTATTTGGGATTCTGCACCTGTGTGGCAGCTGCCTGAAAGGCGGGATTGAACCGCTCGATATGGCCCACCTGCAGGGGAATGCCATGTTCACGGGCCAGCCGGACCAGAATGGTCCCTTCTTCCACGCTGGCGGTGAGTGGCTTTTCGACCAGCACGGGAATGCTGTGACACAGGAACTCTTCGGCGACGGCACGGTGCAGAAAGGTCGGGACGACAATGGAGACGGCGTCGATCGAGCCCAGCAGGGTCCGGTAGTCAGGTGTCCAGATACATCCGCAGCTGTCCGCCACGGCCTGTCCCTGTTGTGAGTTGGCATCTGCCACGGCGACCAGTTCGACTTCCGGCAGCTGGGAGAGGATGCGGGCATGGTGTCGTCCGAGTGCTCCGACGCCGACCACGGCCACGCGAAGGCGATTTGAATTTGTCGACACGTCTGAAGCCTTTCTCGTCGCGATGAATTCAGTGTTGTGCCCTGCAGGGCGTCCGGAACCGTCAGGCACACTTCTGATCCTGATGCGGGCTCATTCTGGTGACTTCCCGGGCGCGGCCCATTTTTCCCTGCCGCTGTTCTTCCAGGGCGGAAATCAGGCTGAGCAGCTCGATTGGCAGGCTGCCATTGAGTTCCTGCAGAAAATGGTTCCGGACTTCCGCAATGGGAGAATGATCCCGATACAGCAGTCGATGGGCATCGCGAATCACGGCAATGACCTTTTCGTCGATGCCGGCGCGGCGCATGCCGATCACATTGATGGTTTTGATTTCCGGATGATCGCTTCCGGCCGACAGCATGAAGGGAGGAATGTCGGTCGGAACCCGGCATCCGCCACTGACGAAGGCGAGCCGGCCGATGGTGGCAAAGTGATGGACCACGGAATTGCCGGAAATGATGGCGCGGTCGTGAACATGCACATGTCCGCCGAGCAGAACGCCATTGACCAGCATGGTGTTGTTGTACAATCGGCAGTTGTGCGCGACATGGGCATTGGCCATGAGCAGGTTGTGGTCGCCGATCCGGGTGCAGCCGTCTTCCTTTTCGGCCCCGCGGTTGACAGTCACCCCTTCGCGAAACTGATTGTGGTTGCCGATGACAACCGTCGTCGGCGCGCCGGGACGATAGCTGTAGTCCTGCGGTTCTCCGCCAATGACCGAGTTGGGCCAGAAGCGATTGTCAGAGCCGATCTGTGTGTGCCCGGTCAGGGTGACGTGACTGTCGAGCTTGCAGCGGTCCCCCAGTTCGACATGGGGACCGACCAGGCAGAAAGGACCGATTTCGATGTCGAGACCGAGTCGAGCGTCAGGATGAACTTCTGCTAAAGGGGAAATCAGTGTGGACATGTCGGGAAATCCTCAGCGCTGAGCAGCATGGCTTAGTGAAGCCGAAGTGATCCGCAGGAAGTGGTCAAGCGGGAAGTATCGGAAGGGAAGTGACTGGCAGGAATCGCAGGAGAGCCTTCGTGCTGCATGAGTGTTTCGCCGGAGCGAACATTGGCGGCACGCTGTTCTGGCGAATTCAGGGAAGCCTGAATCTGCCGGATGATTTCGTGATTCAGGCGGTGTCCTGACCGGCTGGCCGTGAATCGGCCGATGAGATCACAGCCGAGCAGGGCAAAGTCTCCCACACAATCGAGAATCTTGTGTCGCACGCATTCGTCCGGGCGGCGCAGTGCGTTGTCGATGACGCCGTGGGGACCAAAGACCAGGGCATTCTGCGCCGTGGCGCGTGTTGCCAGACCGTGCGCCCGCAGCTGGGCCGCTTCCTGCTCGAGCACGAACGTGCGGCAGGCGGCCAGTTCGGTCTGAAATGAGGCCGGAGTGATGTTCAGGTTCAATGACTGAAACGGGATCGACCCGGGACCATAGTCCAGAATGAAGCCAATCTGGTAGTTGTCGCTGGCCGCAGGCTGGGCGGCGATGCCGACCCGATCGGTTTCAATCTGCATCAGGGTGTCGTCCACCCGGACGGCCAGACGCGGCTGATCCTGTTCGACAATTTCCGCCTGCAGCAGGGCTTCGACGAATGCCAGGGCAGAGCCATCGCAAATGGGAGGCTCCGGGGCGTCGAGCCGGACCAGGCAGTTGTCGATCTGCAGTCCGGCCAGGGCCGCCATGACATGTTCAATGACGGAAACGCTGACCTGCTGGTGAACGATCTGTGTGCACCGGGATTGCGGCTGCACATAATCAATCAGTGCCGGAATGCGCACGGGCCGGGCCAGGTCGACCCGTTCGAAAATGATTCCGTGATCGCACGGGGCCGGGCAGAATTCGAGCTGAACGTCGGCACCATGAAACAGGCCATAGCCGCTGACCTGGGCGGTGCGGGCAATGGTCTGCTGTTTTCGGAATGGAAACTGACTCATCGGAACTCCAGAAACGTCACAGCTGCTGGCGGGTCGGAATGTGTCTGTCGATCCGGGGACGCTTACCGGCGAAGAGACGACGGGGAGGCCTTCAGATCTTCCGACCGGGCTGCGGGAGCGACTCCCGTCTGCTTGCGGTAGCTGCTGTTCAGGTAGTCCAGAATGGGATCGGTCAGATCGTCCTGGGATCGAAAATGGACGACCTGCCGGTTCATTCCGTTGGCAATCTCCTTGGGATCAGTCACTTCATCCACGGTCTGCCGGTTAAAACGCAGCACCAGGGTGTAATGGTAATACTGGGCATACCGGCTGACGGAACTTTCGACATCCAGGTAGATCGCCTTGTAGATTTCGGCTTCTTTCCGCAGAAAGTCGCGCTGGGCCGTGCGTTTGAAGGCTTCCAGCTCCACCTGGGCCTGCAGGGCCTCGGATTCGATGCGGGTGAATTCGTCGCTCCCTGCCTGGAGAGTGCCCGAAGTCAGCTGCGACTGATATTGCTGCAGGCGCTGAACCAGCGATTTGGCCTGGGCGTCGGTCTGCTCGATTTCCTGCTGCAGGGTTTCCGTCAGTGCTTTGAACTTATCGTAGTTCTTGAAGACATAGGCCATGTCGATCAGGCCGACCTGATGCGCCGTGGCGGGAGCCGGGGAGCTGGCGGATGCGGGGAGAGTTGTCGGGGGGGAGGCGGACTGAGCCAGTGCGCTCGAAGAAAGTCCTGCCAGAAGCAACAGTCCGAGAAGCGGGGATTTCACAGCACGACACTCCGTTGTCAGTAGCCAGAAATGATCCTTCATTCCTGGAGCCATTGGAGAGGGGCTTCTCCGGTCCGGGGCGGAGAAATTCTCATGGCGCATGGCGACCAAGGATATTCCGCAAAGCCGGCTGTCGGGTCAAGACAATTTGCCTGATGAGCCCTGAACGGACGGTGAAAGCAGCCAGACCTGCCGAAACACGCTGTTCCGACAGGTCTGGAGTTTCAGAATTGATCGATCGCAGGCAGGCTGCGTCGCTCATTCAAACTATTTGGCAGCCGGAACTTCTGTAGCTGGAGCAGCCTTGGCCGGAGCTGGAGCAGCTTTGGCCGGAGCCGGAGCAGCTTTCGCAGGAGCGGCCTTGGCTGGAGCCGGGGCTGGGGCCGGAGCCGGAGCAGCCGGGGCATCTTCAGCCGGTGGGTTCGGAGCAGCCGGAGCGGCGTGCGACTTCTTGGCGGCCTTTTCTTTCACGGCAGTTCCTTTGCAGGCCGGGCAAACCGGGGCGGCACAGGACGGAGCACATGGGGCAGCGCAGGAGGGAGCACACGGAGCTGCACAGGACGGAGTCACCGGGCAGGCTTTGGTACAGGCTTTGGTACAGGCTTTGGTGCAGGGGGCCGCACAGGACGGAGTTGCCGGGCAGGCCTGGGTGCAGGCCGGAGGAGCGCAGGTGGTTCCGCACGGAGCCGCACAGGAAGGAGCGGCACAGCTTGGAGCACAGGCGCTGGCGCAGTGCGAGCGGTGGTGGTTGTGCCGACGGCCAAACAGCCGGCCTGCGTCGGCGGCGTCTGTGACGAGCAGTGAGGCAACAGCCGCCACAGCCAGCATTGCAAACAGTTTCTTGGACATTCAGTCTTCTCCCGTCTCAAAAAGAGCTCAGTAAAGGATTCCCATGCGCCCCCTGCGGCCAGGTTCCGCCTGGTGCAATGGGATGAATTGGAGCGAATGGAGTGGGTTTTCCGATCACGACTTCCCATGGATCTAGGTACTTTGGGCTGGCCGCGTTGTCAATGAATAGGTTAGGAAACTTTTTCATCCAGTCAAAGTTGATGAGAAAATGGGAGAAACGGCGAGTTTGGGTGAAGGTAAGTGCTGTTCTGTTTGCTGGGGGACCTGTCAGAGCCGGGGAATTTGTTCTGATTGTGCCGTGGTGTTGATTTTTGGCACGGTGGAATTCGCTGGGTTATGCCGTTTGCCCGGGCTGTCTGTTCGATACGGCAGCTACAACTGGAGTATTCGGTGGAATTGGCGGGTCCGTCCGTGTGGGGATTGCGAATCATGTGGATTCCTCCCAAGGTCTGAATAGACAGACTGAAGTTCCTGCCCCGTTCGTGCCGAAATTGAAAGTCGGAAGGTTCGAATCAAGCGAATCGGGAACAAGCTTCCCAGCGATCGCAAGACGCGTAGCAGTTTGCCTGAGACGCACCTTTCGGGGGGGCACATGCTTGAATCGGGGGGCAGAGGGCCTGACATGACGTCATGGACCATCTAACCGCATTTCTCGCGTGGCTCAAAGGCGGCAAGTTGTTGTGGAGCACGTTCAGCCATGTTGAACGTTTGAACTTGCTGACCTCGCGATGCCGGGTTGCCGGAGAAGGACTGCGCCCATGACCAAGGCGCAGGCTTGTCTGGCGTCTGCATTTCCCAAGTTCGCAAATCCTGAGATGACCCCGAAGCCGACGCTGGTAGAACGCCATGGACCCACGGGCTAGGAGAGCCGGCCATGTTGTCGATCTAGGGGTGAAGATCTGGAGCAGATAGCTCCGACCCAGACAGATTGTGATTGGAGAGCCCGCAATGAGGACGATCTTCACTACTGGTCAAGTCGCCAAAATTTGTAAGGTCGCACCACGCACCGTCAGTAAGTGGTTCGACTCAGGCAGGCTCCGCGGATACCGGATTCCTGGTTCACAGGACCGCCGGATTCCCCGCGAGCACTTGATCCGTTTTCTTAAGGAACACGGCATGCCCCTGGGCGAGCTGGAAGACGAAGCGATGGGCAAATTGCTGCTCGTCGGCGTCGACGGCGCCGTGCGGACAGGACTCGAAGGAGTCCTGCCGATCGAGGATTTCAAGATCGAGATCGCTGCGAGCGGTTTCGAAGCCGGAATTCAGGCCGAATCGCTGCATCCTGACTGTGTTGTGATTGACTTCACAATGGGACGGCATGAAAGCCTGATGATCGCGCAAAATCTGCGTCGTAACAACGACTATGCGGATACCGTGCTGATCGCTCTGCTGAGCGACGACGATACCGCGAGTGGTTTCGATCGCACGATTTTCAACGAAACGTTCCGTAAACCATTCGATGCAGCCCTGCTCGCCGAACGGATTCGGACGCTCGTCAGTCGTCGAAAAACGCTCGCGTGATTCTGCGGGCCAGCCGCAGGTCATCAGTCTTTGAAGCGAGTCCGAATTTCTGGCGGCCAGCCTGGTCGTCCGGAGCGGCCGGCTGATGATCCTTCCAGTTGGCTTCGTCTGAAGCTGGTTTCGTGGTAATTTATTTCGAGCTTTCCGAATTCGTGGGTCCACTCTCTGGCCGGATGTTGGGGAACACCGGCACGAACGCGTTCGGCGACCGCGAGCAATAAATTGATCACGAGCCCTGTCGAGGACAGGCTGAATGTCAGGATCGACGCTTGGCTCGGCGCGATCGGGGTCACCCCCGGTTTCTGCTGAGCGGATTCGCTGATGAGCGACTCGACAAAAACGCGCGAAGCGACTCCTCTCTGGGGAGTCGCTTCGTTCATTTCCAGAACAGCCGGATTGGGGCTGCTCTCTCTGGCGGCCCTGCTTGCGGTGCTGCTCACACTGGATGTCGGCGATGACTGCCGCTGGTCGGCCGATGGGCCGGGCCTGACTTTTGACGAGCCCCTGAACATCGAAGGCGGGGTCTTTCTCGTCGAGTCGGCGCTGCAGAATGGAATCGCCAGTCTCCATCCGCAGACGCTGCAGGAGATTTTTGAATCCCCCGGCTACCACCCTGACTATCCTCCCTGGGGACGCATTCCGCTGGGACTGGCGAATGCCCTGTTTTCCCGGCTGCTGGGAACCGACGGGCAGACCCTGTATGTGGTGACCTATGCCCGCATCGCGTCCGCGGTTCTGTTCGCGCTGACGGCCCTGCTGATCGGACTTTATGCCCGACACAAGGGGGGAAGCCTGGCCGGCTATGCCGCGGCCGGTTCTTATTGCCTGACTCCCCGGGTGTTCGCCCATGCCCATCTGGCCTCGGTCGAAACCGCCATGAATCTGGCCTATGTCGCCGTGGTGCTGGGCTCGGCCTGGCTGCTGACTGATCGGCAGACCCTGCGTCTTCGACATGGAATATTGCCGGGGGGGCTGCTCGGGCTGGCGCTGCTGGTCAAAATGCAGGCCGTTTTTCTGCCGCCGCTGCTGGTTGTCTGGATGCTTGCGTTCTGGGGGCGGCAGGCGATTCTTCCGGTGCTGGCCATGGCCGGAGTCGCCACGGCCGTCTTTTTCGCAGGCTGGCCCTGGCTCTGGGCCGATCCGGTCCATCGCTTTTTGGAATACTTCGCCCAGACCACAGACCGGGCGGTCCTGTACTGCTATTACTTCGGGCACCGTTATGCCGACCGGAGCGTCCCCTGGCATTACCCGTTTGTGATGTTTCTGATCACCACGCCGGTCCCCTTTCTGCTGCTGGGTCTGTGGGGAGTCTTTCTGCGTCGTCGGTCGAAACGGCGAGCGGATGCGCACCGGCGTCAGTTTCGGCTCAGCCGCAGGGAAAATGCCCTGCTTGCCGGTGGAGTTCTGATTCCGCTGCTGGTGTTCTCGCTGACGAACGCCCCGGTCTATGATGGGGAACGGCTGTTCCTGGTAATCTGGCCGTTGTTCAGTGTCTGGGTCGGAATTGCCACCCGGCAGGCCTTCGACAAGTTGCGCTCGCACTGGAATTCGACCGCTGCGGCCGGGCTGCTGGCACTGGGATTCTGCCTGCCGTTGTTCTCGCTGATCGCCGATGCTCCCTGCTGGCTGAGCAGTTACAGCCTGCTCTGCGGGCAGTTGCGGGGAGCCGCACAACTGGGAATGGAAGTGAATTACTGGGGTGATGCCCTGACCCCCTGCTTTCTTCGCTCAGTCAGTGACCAGCTTCCGGAAGGGGCCCGCGTCGGCATCGCTCCGGTCCTGCATCCGATTTATGTTGACGGACTGAAGAAACATTCCTGGCTGCGGCATCGGCCTGATCTGACCCTGCAGGCTTTCAATGATCAGGATTCGGACCCGCCAGAATATGTTCTGCATGTTCTTCGCCGGGCAGATCCCTGGGTCATTCTCGAGACGCCGCGGTCGAAACGGACTGTGCTGGGAACGGTGCGCCGCGAGTCGACCGACCTGGCCCACTGCCTGAAGTTCGACTGGGGGGCCGTGCCTCGTGAGAGCGTCTCTCTGGACAGTGTTTCTCGCGGCAATACGTCTCAGCCAGAACCTTGAGGGGACAGTTTCGGAGGCAGAACAGACCGGGGCAGGCCGGGTGAATGGGGCTGGATCGCTGCCGCCCACTCCGGAGCCCGGGCAGCCTGCGGCACGCCGGCGAATCCGTTTCAGGCCCTGGTCCCTTCGCTGGCCTCGACCGGGTCAGGCCGCAGCGATGGCGCATTCAGATTGCGCCAGGCGATCCATTTCTCCAGAGCCTTGCGGCGCTCTCCTTCGGTCGAAAAACCGGGAGAGCGGCTGCTGAAACGCTGCTCTGAATCGAGCCGCGAGTCGGAAAACCAGTAAGTCTGCGGGTCCTGCCCTGTGACTTTCAGCAGAGCCAGCAGTGCCAGATCACTGATGGCCAGATCCGCCGGAGTGGTCGCCTGGTCAGGATCTTCCCCCCCGGTTTTTTCCTCCAACGGCTTCTCCCGGAGACTGTTCAGGTTCATCTGATCGAGAACCAGCAGCGATTCCAGAGCGGGAATCACTTTCTGATCACCATAACGGGCCAGAAAAGCGATGGCATTGTACAGCTGCGTGCGTGACTGCCCGGCAGAGCGTCGACCGGAAATGATTTCCCGGGCGGCCGCAACTCCTGCTGGCAGCTGGAACCGTGCGGCCAACTGCAGCCGGGAGGGGGCACTGGAATGCCCGGTGCTTTCGACCCAGTGGCTGAGCAGGGCCCGATAGACCAGGGTTTCGCCTGATCCGGCACGCTGCACGGCGGAATGAAATTCGGTTTCTCCAATCAGCGCAGCCACCGTGGCCGAGGCCAGCGGGCTGAGTCGGTTGTCGGGATGAATGGACAGAAACAGCAGTGTGGCGACCGAGGCATTTTCCAGTTCCCGGGTGGCCCGGCGGTCAATGAACGTGCGCAGATCGGCGCAGCGGCGCTCAAAGAGCAGGGGCCACGTGGCAGGCTGCAGCGAAACAGCGAGCATCAGCTCAGGTTCCTGCTCGATCATCTGGACATACAGATTGCGGGCCGGCTGGCTGTCACCGACCAGCAACTGATACGTTTCCCAGCCGGGAGCCAGTTCCGGGCCGACCGTCCAGGGGTTTTCCCGAATCCGATCGCGCTGGTCGCGGAACGCAATGCGATGCAGCACGCTCAGCAGCCGCTGCGAACGCTGCTGGATTTCCGGATCGGCGGCCTGCATGCCGGCGCTGGCCAGGCTCAGACCGTTGACTCCGCGCGACAGCAGTTCCTGTTCGGCGGCAATGCGCTTGTGAAAGTTCGAGTCACCCAGCTGTCGCACCAGGGCAGGCAGCGGTTCTCCAGCGTGGACCAGACCGGGCAGGAACAGCGCAGCGAAAATCAAAAAGTGAGTCGGCCGATCCATCGGAAAGCCGTCAAACGCGGGGGGCCGGATCTCAGAATCACACATCTTCTGAAACAGGCACCCCTGCCAGGGTGTGCATTCCCTATCTTCCGGTCACTGGCGTTGACAGGCAAGCTCAACCGGGGGAATTGGCCGGATTGGTCGGCGGAGGGGCATAGGCCGCCTCGTTGTCATCCGCAGAAGTTCGCAGGCGGCGTTCTTCTCCGAATCCCCGTTCAGGAAAGTGGGCCGTGCGGCGGTCCTGACGAATCAGCCAGATGATCAGGACGGTGGAAATCCCTCCGCAGATGCTCAGTGTCAGCAGTGTGAAGTGCAGGGCATCCCCTGCCGGAGTCGTTTCGTGCTGCAGGAACCACTGAATCCAGTCTCCCTGCAACTGTCCAGGTTTCAGCCGGCTCCCCAGAACCTGGGTGCCGTTGAAAATTGCATGAAACACCATCCCCGGCAGCAGGCTGCCGCTACGGGCGGCCAGCAGGCCCAGCACGATTCCCAGCAGGGCGGCATTGAACTGCTGCTTGGGAATCATGTGAATCACCCCGAACAGCAGGGCCGACAGCACAATCGGCAGCCAGCGCCGCCCGGAATGCTGCAGGCCGCTGAGAATGAAGCCGCGAAACGCGAGTTCTTCGCACACGGCCGGTGCCAGTGCGAATGCGGAAAATGTCAGCCAGAACGGCACCGAATCGGCGCTCATGGCTTCCATCAGCTGTTTGGCCCCCGGCGGCAGGGGGGGGAAATAAGGATCGAGCCAGCCCATCAGCTCCAGAGCCAGCGGCTGCAGTGTGAAGGCCAGAATGATGCCGGTGGCCAGCATCGAAAACCGGGGCCAGCTGAGCTTAAGCGTCCGGCGAATGCTGGTGGTCAGCAGCAGCGCCATGAACAACGGGGGCGCTCCGACGGTGGCAATCAGATAGAGCAGCTGCACGGTCACCATTTTACTGGGCCCGTTGAGCAGCTCCGGAGAGCCCTGCATGGAGGTCAGAAACAGGAACTGCAGCAGGGCAATGATCACAAAGCAGACGGCGGCCTCGGCGAAGCTGGGGGTGGGTTCTTTTTCCCGCAGCAGATGCCGGAGCCAGAGTCGCAGGTCGAAGCGTTCCGCCTCGCGGAACAGAATGTCTTCCCGCTGGAACTGTTCGGTGGCCCACCACAGGGCCAGCGCGCTGTAGATACAGCTCGTCACCAGCACAGGGAACGCATAAAACGCCGCCGGCTGATCACTGCTTCCCAGCAGCAGTGACTTCAGCAGCAGGGCCGGCCCGGTGACGGGCAGAACGCTGTAATAAGGAGTCAGTTCAACCCCGGGATTCAGGCAGAACATGGTCAGTCCCATTGTCACCAGCAGCAGCGGGGTGAGATAGTACTGGCCTTCCTTGCTGCTGCGGGCGAACATCGCCAGCGACAGGCTCAGCGCGCTGAACAGCGCCGCCAGGGGAATAGCCAGCAGCACCACCCAGACCAGAGAGGCCAGCGGCGGAAACGACAGGTCTCCCAGGGGCGACGACTTGACCGCGCCGATGGCCGAGAGCATGTGCCGGCCGGTGAAGCCCATGCTGCACAGGTTCAGCAGGGCGGTCGACAGGCTGAACAGCATCACGGTGAGAAATTTGCCATACACAATCTCCGTCCGCGTGGCCGGTGAGATCAGCAGGGTTTCCATCGTCCCCCGTTCTTTTTCTCCGGCCCCCAGATCGATGGCAGGATAAAACGCTCCGGTGACAGACATGATGACCAGCAGGGCCGGAAAGATTTTGCTCCAGACATTCGCGGCAATCTGTTCAGGCTCCGCCAGATCGACCGACGTCACCGGCACCGGATGCGGCAGCGATAACGGCAGCTCGGCCGCTTTCAGCCGTTCATCCAGCAGCACCATTTCCCAGTTTTTCAGGGCCTGACGCACCTTCTGATAGGCAATCTCTGATTTTTCATGGGCGCTGTTGTGCAGCACGATTGGCCGAGGAAGTCGTCCTTCCACTTCCGAACGGCTCTGCTTCCCCAGCGTCGAAGTCACCTGATCGTAATGGGCTCGAAAATCGCGGGGAAAGACGATCAGCACCTGCACCGGGGCCTGGGAGAACCACTGGTCGATCTCCTGCCGCAGAATTTTTTCTTCATTCAGCAGTGCGCTGGCTTGCGGAGCCTGTGCCGACAGGTGATCCAGCTCCTGCTGCACTTCGGCCAGACGGGCAATGCGGTCGCGACGCGATTCGACTGCCTGCAGAAACTCTGCCAGCGTCTTGCGGGCGACAGGATCCGGCTCCGATTCCAGCCCTCCGGGACGATCGGAGATCAGTTCCAGATTGTCGGCCCGATTCGCCGAATCGAAGTACATCGGGTCGAAGCGATTGCCGTCGAGCAGCGAGGGCTCCGGCAACTGGTCCGCCCCGACAATCACGACCCGCCGCAATTGTTCGGCAAAGGTGACGGTCATCTGCACCATGCCGATGCCCAGCGCGGGATACAGCAGCAGCGGCAGCACGGCGACCATGAACAGGGTGCGCCGATCGCGCAGCTGATCGCGGACTTCGCGCTGAAAAATCAGAAGCGTGTTTTTCAAGCTCATCAGAGAAAACCGTCCGCCGTCGCTCAGACTTCCGCCAGAGTCTGTTCCAGATCGCGAATCAGCTTGAAGAACACTTCTTCAATATCCGGCTGACCGTGTGTCTGTGTCAGTTCGTCAACGGTGCCGGTGGCCAGAATCTTTCCACGATGAATGATGGCCACCCGGTCACACAGTTTTTCGACTTCCCGCATGATATGCGTGGAGAAAATGATGCACTTCCCCTGCGAGCGCAGTCCGTCGATGGTTTCGAGCACCGCCCGTGCGACCAGCACATCCAGTCCTGATGTGGGTTCGTCAAAAATCAGCACCGGAGGATCATGCACAATCGTCCGTGCGATGGAGACTTTCTGCTTCATGCCGGTCGACATCTTGCTGCCGAGCATGTCGCGAGTGTCCTGCATCTGCAGGGTCTGAAAGATATGTTCCAGTCGCGGCTGCAGGATCTTTTCCGGAATGCCATACAGCCGACCGTAATATTCGACCATTTCCCAGCCGGTCATCCTGTCGTAGATGCCCGTGTTGTTGGACATGAAACCGATTCGGGATCGGACTTTTTCCGGTTCCCGCACCACATCATGCCCGGCGACAATGGCCGTTCCATGTGTCGGCTTCAGAACGGTGCTCAAAATACGCAGGCACGTGGTCTTGCCTGCACCGTTGGGGCCGAGCAGGCCGAAGATTTCGCCGGGCCGCACTTCAAAAGAGACATGGTCGAGCGCATAGACCGGGCCGCGCTGCAGATCATGAAATTCCTTGGCGAGCGCTTCGACTTGGATCATCTCTCAGGGCCTGCCTGCAGGTTCGAGCATGGGTCGCAAGGGAAATGGGACATCTGTCCGCAGCCGGTCTCGGCCACGGAAGTGATCATGTTCAGGACTATTCTGGTCCGCCAGTTTCGCCCTGGTCGGGGAAAGTTTCCAGCTCATCCGGATTCAGGTGTTGCGAAAATTCCACAGCTTCCGGAACCGTTATACGCGGACTGGCGAGAGCCGGTGACTTGGACCTGGGCTCGCGCAACGTGTGTTTCCTGATGGAACGTCGCTCGACGCGTGGCGGAACGCGCCCCCTGCGGAGTCAGGCATTCTGGCTGGCGGAATCTGGGGGCTAGATTACCAGATTTCACTCCGGTTCAGCAGATGAAACATCCGGAAATCTTTTTCCGGCTGGCCGTAACTCATTGGAGAAATCACAGGTTGTGTAATCGTTGAAGTCCGGCGGCTTGAGGGGCAGTCCTGCCGGTTCCCGGGAGCGTCCGACGCGGGGACCGGGGACGGGGCGCTGGAACCGGGCGCAGGCATTGATCAGGAGCCGCGCTTTGTTCAATGGCCCGTCTTGCCTCCATGAAACGTCCTCGCTCCGCGGAGGAAGAGGTTCATCGGTTCTGGTGACGCTCGACTCGGGCGTGGAAAGGGCAACGCTCTGGCCGGGAAATAATTTTCCCGGTCTGCGCATCTGGAAGAAGGCAGGCTGCTGTTGCAGCGTGCTGACGTCCATTTTGCAGGACATTCTGATTACCTGGGGATTCAAGATGAAGAAGCTTTCGCTGGTTGCGCTGGCCCTGGTGGGCATGTTTGCGTGGAATGCCGGAGCCTATGCCCAGAAGGGGGGCGAAAAACCTGACCTGGATACGCAGTTCAAGCGACTGGATAAAGACAGCGACGGCAAGCTGACCGAGGAAGAATTTGTCGGAAAGCGGGAAGGGGAAAAGGCCGACAAAGCCAAGGCTCAGTTCAAGAAACTGGATAAAAACAGCGATGGCTCGCTGAGTCTGGAAGAATTCAAGACCCGTCCGAAGAAGAAGGGCGAATAGAACCGGCCGCTCTTTTCGGCAGTTTCGCATACGAGCGGAAACCGTGGCGGGACAGACAGGAGATCGGAAGGAGACCGGCGACCAGAGAAATCGAAGAAAATACTGGGTCGACATTCCCGCGTGAGACGATAAGATAGGCCTCACATGACGCGGGGTGGAGCAGCCCGGTAGCTCGCGAGGCTCATAACCTCGAGGTCGTCGGTTCGAATCCGGCCCCCGCCACTCATTGGTTCCCGTCTCAACGGTGATGCACCGTCTGAATTTGCGGAACTCCCCGGGAAATTTCGTTTTCCGGACGAAGCCATGAAGCCGTTCTCAATCAGTCTCGATTGGGAGCGGCTTCTTCGTTTTCCGGCGTCGCGTCTGCGGTCCCTTTCAGAACGTCGCAGGCGACCGGCCGCTTCACAACAGGTTCTGGACGTTTCTGCTGCGTCTTTGCGGAGTCCAACGGGAGCCTGCGATCCGCTGCCCGATCCGGCCTGAGCCCGGTGTTTCCCGTTGTCCGGGGTTCTCGTGGAATCTGGTTGCATGCGCCAGGGCGTCTCTTCACAATTCACGGCGGCTCAGAATCTCTGAAGAAACATTCCGCGATCCGAACGGAAACCCATGTCGGTCTCGATTTGCAGAATTGATTGTTCCCAGGACGATGCCGCAGTGCGTCTGCTGGAATTGCGCGACCGGCTCAGCCCGCGTGGGGATGTCGTTTCCGAAGCAGGCCGTCGCCGGACCATGGAACTGTTCGGGGCACCGCTTTCTCCCCGTCAGGTGGTACAGAAAATCTGTGCCGATGTTCGGGCAGAAGGCCTGCCGGCCGTGCTGCGCTATACCAGCCAGCTGGACCGCAAAGACCTGACGGCCGAAACACTTCGTGTCAGCGGGCAGGAACTGGCCGCGGCACACCAGCAGGCCGACCCGAAATTTCTGCAGACCATCCAGCAGATTCGCGACAACATTCTGGAGTTTCAGCGCGCCATCCTCAGTCAGGATACGGCCATTCATCGGGTGGTCGATGGAGCCCGGGTGGAACTCCGTCAACGCTATCTCCCGATGAAACGGATCGGAATCTGTGTCCCGGGCGGCGCGGCAGCCTATCCGTCGACCGTCCTGATGACCGCCGTGCCGGCTCAGGCGGCCGGAGTGCCGGAAATCGCCGTGGTTGTTCCGCCGACCCCCTTTGGTGCATACAACGTCGATCTGCTGGCGACCTGCCATGAACTGGGGATTCGTGAAGTCTACCGGATTGGCGGGGCGCAGGCTGTCGCGGCCATGGCATTTGGCATCGAAGGGCTGCCCCGGGTCGACAAGATTGTCGGGCCAGGCAATCTGTTCGTCGCACTGGCCAAGCAACATGTCTTCGGCGAAGTGGACATCGACAGTATTGCCGGTCCCAGCGAAGTGATTGTGCTGGCCGATGAAACGGCGAATCCGGCCTATGTGGCCAGCGACCTGATTTCCCAGGCCGAGCACAGCCCGGGATCGGCCGTACTGATCACCTGGCACGCTCCCCTGCTGGATGCGGTGCAGACAGAACTCGACCGGCAGCTGAACCAGCTGGAGCGGGGAGATCTGGCGCGGCAGTCGCTGCAGGACTATGGAGCATTTCTGCTCGCCCGCGATCTGGAAGAGGCGGCGGCACTGGCGGACGAAATTGCTACCGAGCATCTGCACATTTCCACCGCCGATCCGGATCGGGTGCTTTCCCGGGTGCAGAACGCCGGAGCCATTTTTCTGGGGCACTTCACCCCAGTCGCATTGGGAGATTATGTCGCGGGTCCGTCGCATGTCCTGCCGACAGGGGGAACGGCGCGGTTTGCTAACGGACTGTGCGCAAATGATTTCCTCAAGCGTTCGTCGATTATCCGCTATAATCAGCAGGCGCTGGAGCGGGATGCCGATCTGGTGCGGACCATGGCCAACAAGGAAGGCCTGACCGCGCATCGGGCCAGTGTCGATGTCCGTCTGCAGACTGGTGCGGACGCAGGCTGAAGTTCTCGACGTCGGGGGCCGGATTTCGAACCGGCGGATTCGGAAGTGTGGAGCGGAAGCAGCCAGTTTCAGGCTGTGGATTCGGAACGGTGATGAACGCAGAGCTGGAAGCCAAACGGGATCGACTGCTGGAACTGCTGCGCAGCTATGGGCGGGTGGCTGTCGCCTTTTCCGGGGGAGTCGACAGTGCGCTGGTCGCCAAGGCAGCCATGCTGGCCTGTGGAGCCCGCGCGGTGGCGGTGACGGCGGTCAGTCCGTCTCTGGCGCAGGGAGAACTGGAAAATGCCCGCAACGTGGCCCGGCGGATCGGCATCTCCCATGAGGTGATCTCGACCAGCGAATTTGAGCAGCCGGGATATCAGGCCAATGCCGGAAATCGCTGCTATTACTGCAAGTCGGAACTGTATGGCGAACTGGCCGGGTTGCAGCAGCGTCTGGCGTTCGACGTCATCTGCAACGGTGCCAACCTCGATGACCGGGGCGATCATCGCCCGGGCATGCAGGCGGCACGGGAATATCGGGTCTGCAGCCCGTTGATCGATGCGGAATTCACGAAGGCCGATGTCCGGGAACTCGCGCAGGCCTGGGATCTGCCGGTCTGGGACAAGCCGGCATCTCCCTGTCTGGCCAGTCGAGTGGCTTATGGCGTCGAAGTCACTCCAGAACGTGTCCGGCGCATTGATGCTGCAGAACAGCTGCTGCGCACCACCTTGGCGATCTCCGTGGTCCGGGTGCGGCTGGAACACAATGATCTGGCCCGTATCGAAGTGCCTGTTGAAGCGCTTCCCCGCCTGACGGACGATTCGACCCGGGAGCAGATTGTGGCCGGGCTGCAGGCGCTGGGGTTCCGCTATATCACGCTCGATCTGCAGGGGTTTCGCTCAGGCAGCCTGAACGCATCGCTGCCGATGGTTTCGCTGCAGCTGCCGGTCCGCCTTTCTGGCACGGCACCGGTATGAACGACGCCCGGACACGTGCCGACGGGTTGAAGCGGCTGGTCTCGGCGGTTCTGTTGCTGCTCATGGCGGTCACCTGGCCGCTCTGGTGGAATGACCTCTCTGCCGGCCCGCGCATTCCCTGGCTGCAATGCCTGCTGCCTGTCCCGATTCTGGTGGACCGCGCTCTGACCTTGCTGCTGGTACTGGGATCACTGGGCCGGATTGTTCTCAGATCCCGTTTGGGCTCCCCGTTTGTGAAATGGAGCAGACCCGAGGCTCGATTTGTCATCTTCGGGGCCATGGTCGGTCTGGTCCTGCTCGATCAGCATCGGCTTCAGCCCTGGATCTGCGAGTTTCTGGTTCTGGAGCTGCTGTTTCTGGTCAGTCAGGGGGCCGATCTGCTGCGGTATTGCCGCTGGTTTGTCTGCAGTGTGTATGTCTGGTCGGCGATTTCGAAGCTGGATGTCGCGTTCTTCAATGGACTGGGACAGGTGCTGCTGCAGGGAGTCGTCTCTCCGCTGGGGCTGGATCAGTCGTTCTGGACCGGACGTTTTCGCGCCGGACTGGCCGCGCTGTTTCCTCTGGGCGAGCTGCTGGTGGGTCTGCTGCTCTGGTTTCCGCGCACGCGCCGCATCGGCCTGCCGGTTTCCTGGGGAATGCATCTCGTGCTGATCTGGATTCTTGGTCTCGGACTGCAGCATGAATGGGGAGTGTTGATCTGGAATGCCTTCTTTCTGGGGCAGAATCTGCTGCTGTTCTGGCCGCAGGCCCCGCCACGTGAGCAGTCTCAGAAGATGAATCTTCCCCTGGCGGAAGGCCCTCGCTCATCAGGGAGAATTGTCCCGGGGCTGGTTGCCTGCCTGCTGATTTATCCGCTGCTGGAGTGGTGGGGGTATTGCGATCACTGGCCAGCCTGGTCTGTCTATAGTGCCCGGCCGGATCAGGTGCGAATTTTCATTGCAGACTCGGCTGTCGCAGGGCTTCCGGCAGAGCTGCAGGAGTTTGTCGGCCCGGCGGCGCTGTTCGAAGAGCGCCGGCCGTTCAGTCTGGATGCCTGGTCCTACTCCCGGCGGAACTGCCCGATCTATCCGCAATTGCGATATCGTCTCGCCCTGGCGCTGGCCCTGCCGGGGGCGCATGTGCCGCCTGACGCGCTGAGCATCGAAATCTCAGGGCCGCCGGATCGGTGGGCCGGTCAGCGGAAGAAGCGCTCGCTGCAGGGCATTTCAGAACTGCAGTCGGCCTGCCGGACATTCTCTTGGAATACGCAGGCCCGCTGAAGATGCCGGGCTGCCGTGTTCGCCGGATTCAGAACCATTTGCGAATGGTCTTCCACCAGCCGGATTCGCTTCCCTGTTCTTCATTCAGAAACTGCAGCAGATCTCCATACAGCTGGTCTGCCGTCTGATAGCGTTTGCCGACGTCGCGCTGCAGGCACTTCAGAATGATCCGGTCGAGCGCAGCGGGCAGGGCCGGGTTCACCTGGCGGGGCGGGACCACATCAGACTGTTCGATCTGGTTGAGCAGTTCCGTGCGGGTGCGGCCATTGAAGACCGGCCGCAATGTGCACAGTTCATAAAATGTGGCCCCGAACGAATACAGATCGCTGCGCATGTCTCCGGCCTGCTGAAACTGTTCCGGGGCCATATAGCGCAATGTTCCGGCCAGCTGGGTCTTCTTGTCGGAAAGCATGGCTTCCTGAGCCATGGCGAGCCCGAAGTCGGTGATCCAGACCTTGCCGTTGAGGTCGATCAGCAGGTTGGCCGGTTTGATGTCGCGATGCAATGTTCCCTGCTGATGGGCATAGCGGATGGCCGCCACAATCTGCATCGCGATCTTGCCGATCTGCGGCCACGAATCGCGTCGCAGCAGACGTTTGCTGCTGCGCTGATTGCCTGCATCCCGGCCGGCCTGAGGGTGATACTGGCTGATCAGGTCTTCGATCGAAACGATTCCCAGATCCTGGCTCCAGCGTTCGATCAGCTTGTCGAGTCCTACGCCGGTGATGAGCTGCATGACATAGTAATAGCGATCGTCCTGTTCGCCGAAACTGTAGACCGGCACGATCTGGGCATGCTGCAGGCGGGCGGCAATGCGGGCTTCCCGGATGAACTGGTCGGCCCAGGTGGAATTCTTCGGGAATTTCCAGGGCAGAAGCTTCACGGCCACGCGGCGATTCAGCGAAGGCTGTTCCGCTTCAAAAACCACTCCCATTCCACCGCGGGCGATCTCCCGGATGATTCGGAATTCCCCCAGATTCTTGAGTTCGAACTGCTCTGGTAACGGCTGCTGCACTGATTTGAACTCCCGTTGAACCTTCCAGTCCTCCATGACCCGGACAAGCGGCAAAAACTCTTTCAACTCCTGTGCGGAACGAGGATGCCGGGCTGCAAAATCATCGATGGACAGTGTTTCCCCTGCGCGCAGGCGATCGAGGTACTCCGTGGCGAGCTGCTCCAGAACGTCCCGGGCCGTGGTGGGCGAACGCTGTGGCAATCCGCAGACATCGGCACTCGATTCATCTTCGGGCAGCGAAGCGTGACTCATGACCATTTCATGGTTTTCTGAACCATGCTGCTTTTTCAGGGGGGCATTTCAGGATCGCGAACCAGGTCCACTCGAGGGATCAAAATTCCTGCCCCCTGACCGGCGGACGAAATTCCGGTGATCAGTCTGCCGGTGATCCGTGTGGAATCCTGAACATTCCTTCGGAAAGAAAGTCCGACGGAACGCCGGGGACAATGCGGAAGGGGACGCCACCGTCGGGGCGAAGGAGTGTGGAGCGCAGGCGGCCCCACCATTCTGCAGAATCCCTGCCACGATTGGGACTGAGGAATCCGGGAATCATCAGAAAACATCCGGGAAATCAGTTCGCATGCGATGCAATGAGGCGGGCATGGGGGTCAGGAGCGAAGTTTGTCGCGGAAGCCGGGCAGGGCTTCGAGTACTTTTCGCAGTCGTGAGATCGCCCGGACATAGCGCAGGCTGGCCGCCTGTTCGGAAATTCCCAGAGCCCGGGCGGTTTCACTGTTGCTCAGTTCTTCAAAGTGCCGCAGGGCGAGCACTTCGCGGTCGAGATCTCCCATGCTCCCCAGGGCCAGGTTCAGCTGCTCGGCCATTTCGGCTTTGAGCGCGGCCTGGCTGGGAGAGGTGATTTCTCCCATCAGTCGCTGCGACAGGGAAAACGAGGTCGATTCGGCGCTCCAGCCTCCCGAGATCGAGCGTTCACGCCGGGCGTCGCGGGCCTGAGTTCCCAGGTGCCGCCGGTGGACATCGATCAACGTCTGATTGACGATCAGACGCAGCCAGACAAAGAACGATTCCGGAGAATCATGGAGAAAATGCTCAATCCGCTTTTCCGCATCCAGATAGGCCTCCTGCAGCACGTCGTCGGCATCCACCCGGCCGACGAGACGCTGGTCCATGCGGAACTGAACAATGCGCCACAGCCGTTCGCGATGGTGGGCGAACAGTCTGGCCAGGGCCTGCCGATTGCCATGAATGACATCGTTGACCAGGGCTTCGAGCTGTTGTTCATCCTCGGATGGTGACATCGTGCGGCCGGGCTGGCAGGCAGAAAACGGCGCTCCGTCAGGGGCTCACTGTCCGCAGCGAGTCGCTCGTTCTGGTTCCTGATTTCAGTCCGTTCAGGATATCTGATTGTAAGTGACGTGTCATTCGGGAGTTTTGACATTTACAGGACTTCGTCAGATTTGAAAATTTTCGTGAGGTGTTCGTGATTTGACGGGGCAGGGGAAGAGAGATTACGATTCCGGGCTTCCCGGAACGGACCTTGGTTGGTCTGTCGGTGCCTGGTGGCATCGCAGGGCCAGACAGAAATCCTCTGATTTCTGCCTGGAAAGAATCGAGCTGGACGGTGCCATGCCGCCGGCGGAAAGAATCGCAGGACTGCACGATGTCTGAAATTATTGTGAAGGATATTCTCGAAGCCGGTGTTCACTTTGGTCACAAGACCAGCAAGTGGAACCCGAAGATGCGGCCGTACATTTACGGCAAGCGCAACAATATCCATATCATCGATCTGAAAGAGACCATTCGCGGTCTCGTCCGGGCTCAGAAGTACCTGCAGAAGGTCTCTGCCCAGGGAAGCTTGATCCTGTTTGTCGGCACCAAGCGCCAGGCTGTCGACACCGTTCGCCAGGCTGCTGAAGCCTGCGGCATGCCGTACTGCACGGAACGCTGGCTGGGTGGCACCCTGACGAACTTCCGCACCATCCGTTCCCGTCTGAAACGGCTCGAAGAACTGGAAAATCTCGAAACGACCGGCACGCTGGCGACCTTCTCCAAGAAACAGCAGTCACGCCTGCGTCGCGAGCTGGATAAGATTCGTCGTAACCTGGGCGGTATCAAGGAAATGAATCGCCTTCCGGAAGCGATTGTGATCGTCGACCCCAGCAAGGAGCACAACTGCATTCATGAATCGAAGCTGCTGGGCATCACCACCGTGGCTTTGATCGATACCGATTCCGACCCGGACACCGTCGACCTGCCGATTCCTGGTAACGACGACAGCATCCGGTCGATTCGCATCATTCTGAATTATCTCTCGCAGGCCATCGCGAAAGGGCGTACCGCTCTGCCGCAGAAGTCTGACGCCCCGGCCGTGGAAGAACTCAAGCCGGTCGGCCGCATTGGATAATCCCGGGATCTTCCCGGCGAAAGCCGTCTGAATTCAGCAGGCCCGGATCGAGATCATCGGTTCGGGCCTGTTTTTTTTGCTCCCCGGCCAGAGAGGAGGCGGCGTCGTCAATGTTGTCTTGCGCAAATCTTGATCAACCCCTGCGAATTCAGGCCCGAGCATGACAGAACAAAGGCCAGACTGGTCTCGAGTCAGTTCGGAATGGGTCATCAGTGTTCTGCAGGCGATCCAATGGGCATTCCTGCGGGGAATCGCGCCCATTCGTCGGCACCAGAACCCTGAAAATGGCCTATGCGGCCGGGGCATCGGCCAGAGTGCAGGCAAATTCCAGTCGGACGCAGGTCTGCCCGTTAGAGAGGACCTTTGCCTTCAGGAAGTAGGCATTGGCCACTTGCTCGGTCAGCTCGACATCCAGTTCGATGGTCTGGCCGGGCGTGACCATCTTGCGGAACTGCACATTGTTGAGCCGCGTCACGACCGGTACCTGCCCTGGAGCCGGTGGCATGTGTGAGGCGATCAGCAGGGCTCCAGCCTGAAAAGCCGCTTCACACTGCAGCACGCCGGGCAGCACCGGAAAGTGCGGATAATGTCCCTGAAAAACATCCAGCTCCGGAGACAGGAACTTGCGGGCGACAATCCGCCGCTCTTCGAGCAGAGTCACTTCGTCCAGCCACAGAAACGGCGGGCGATGCGGAATCCGTGCCTGAATCTGTTCGCTCGTCAGCAGAACAGGGGGGGGAGTGCTCATGGCAGGCGGCCTGTGTCAGGAGAATGTCAGGAAAATTCACGGGAATGGAGTCGGGCGGAGTCGGTTCCTGCCGGACATGCCTGGTCTGCCGAGCAGGGGCTGCGGCGCGGGGCGTCGGCGGCAGCAGCCGGCTCTAAAGCGGCGTTGTCAATGTGGTCTCGCGCAGATCTTGATCAACCCCTGCGAATTCAGGTCCGAACATGACAGAGCAAAGGCCAGACTGGTCTAAAATAACGGAATCGGAGGGAAAAGCGATCTATCGGATCGAGGCGCGCATCCCTTACATTTTCGGCGTGGACGTTATGATGAATCGTACGGAGACCGTCTGAAAGATCCAGGCACTCCCGGTCCTGTCGTGCGACATGGATTCAGGGTTGTCCCAGGCAGTCAGCAGGCTGTGCGGTGACGAACTGTGATTTCGATTCCGCGGTGAATTTTCCGGCGGACTCGGGGCCGGTTCGATCGTCGAGTGGCCAGGCTGGCGGAGACGGATGGCGCTGTGCCTGCCCCTGGGGATCAGGGACTGCACCGGAATGGCCGTCCGGCCGATGGAACTGTCATGAATGTTGCCCGTCGCGAGATCAGCACTCGACCTGTCTCAGGCCAGATTGCCCCTGCTGCGCTTGAAAAGCAGCGAGCCTCAATGAGGAGTGGAATGAACTGCACCGCATATCACTGGCTGGGAGCCCATCCTGTTGTGGACGGGAACGTGACCGGGACCCGTTTTGCCGTCTGGGCTCCGAATGCCCGCGAAGTCTGTGTGCTGTGCGACCGCAATCACTGGCAGCATGGTGGTTTCTATCTCAATTCCAGCCCGGAAGGGATCTGGTCCGGCACGATTCCCCACATGCGGCCGGGAGAGATCTACAAGTACAGCATCCGCACGCAGTCGGGCAATCTGATTGAGAAGTGCGACCCGTATGCCTTCGCGGCCGAACACCCGCCGAAGACCGCATCGATCGTCACGGACCTGTCCGGCTATCACTGGCAGGATGCCGGCTGGCTGGAGCGCCGGAGCCGGACCAACTGGTATGAACAGCCGGTTCAGATTTACGAAGTGCAGCTGGGATCATGGCGCCGCCCAAAAGATGGACGGCGCTATCTCTCTTATCAGGAACTGGCCGATCAGCTGATTGAATACTGTCTGGATCTCGGGTTCACCCATCTGCAGCTGATGCCGATTGCGGAATATCCGTTCGACGGTTCCTGGGGCTATCAGACGACAGGCTATTACGCTCCCACGGCGCGGCACGGCACGCCGCAGGACTTCATGGCCTTCGTGGATCAATGCCATCAGGCCGGGCTGGGAGTTCTGATCGACTGGGTGCCCGGTCACTTCCCCACCGACGAGCATGGGCTGGCCATGTTTGACGGCACTTCTCTGTATGAACATGCCGATCCGCGGCAGGGCTTTCATCCGGACTGGAATACGAATATTTTCAATTACGGACGGTTTGAAGTCCGGAACTTTCTGCTATCGAACGCCCGCTTCTGGTGCGATCAATATCATGTCGACGGACTGCGGGTCGATGCCGTCGCGTCGATGCTGTATCTCGATTACTCGCGCAAATCCGGTCAGTGGATTCCCAATCGTTACGGCGGCCGCGACAATCTGGAAGCGATCCAGTTTCTGAAAGATATGAACACCATGCTGCATGGTGAATTCCCCGGCATTCTGACCATCGCCGAGGAATCGACCGCCTGGCCGGGAGTGTCGCGCCCGGTCTATGACGGGGGACTCGGGTTCAGCATGAAATGGGACATGGGCTGGATGAACGACACGCTGCGTTATCTGCGGCGCAACCCGATCTATCGCAGCCATCATCAGAACGAGCTGTCGTTTCGCTCGCTGTATGCCTTTACCGAAAATTTCGTGCTGCCGCTCTCGCATGACGAAGTGGTGCATGGCAAGAAATCGCTGCTCTCGCAGATGCCGGGCGATCACTGGCAGATGTTTGCCAACCTGCGGCTGCTGCTGGGCTATCAGACGATGCTGCCGGGGAAGTCCCTGCTGTTCATGGGGGGCGAAATCGGCCAGTGGACCGAATGGAATCATGACGGCGAACTCGACTGGGCGCTGACCTCGGTCGATACGCATGCCGGAATCAGCCGGTTCGTCAAAGACCTGAACTTCCTGGTGCGGAATCACCCGGCGCTGCATGAGCGCGACTGCTCGCACGATGGCTTTGCCTGGATTCAGGCCGACGACTCGGCGAACTGTGTCTATGCTTTCTGCCGGTTTTCGAAGGATGCCGGGGAGACGCTGATTGTTGTCTTCAACATGACTCCGGTCCCACGCTACGATTATCGGGTCGGCGTGCCCCGTTCCGGCGTCTATCTGGAAATCTTCAACAGTGATGCCTGGATGTATGGCGGGACCGATGTCGGCAGCGGCGGCAGCGTGGTCTCGCGTCCGGAAGGGATGCATGGCCGTCCGCAGTCTGTCAGTCTGACATTGCCCCCCCTGGGGCTGGTGGTGCTGAAATACGACCCGACGACTTCTCCGGCGGCTCTCACAAAATCTTCTGTCAAATAGAGCCGGTGATGTTGTGTTCCAGCGGGGAGCTGATTGTTCCTGCCTGTTCCTCCGGCGTGAAAGGCATCTCTCCTCTTCGGGGGGAGTTTGAAGTCTCTGGATGGTCCGGTTCGATTCTGTGACTCCATTTTGTATGATGATTTCGGCATGAATGTTTGAGGGCGGAACCAGGACAGTGAGGCCGGAACGGATCTGGCGGGGACTCCCCGGGATCGGTGAAGGCGGACGAATGAAGACGTGCTTTCAGGGGGTGACTGTCTGGTGGATCTGCCGACAGAGAGACTGATGAACAAGAAGACTGAGTGTTGCATGTATCGTCCCGGCCGATTCACACTGTTGGCGCTGCTGGCCTATTGCGTTCTGGTCAAAGTGACCCCCTATGTCCTGTGGCAGTTTGGAATGGATATTCATTCCAATTCCATCTACCCGTGGACCTTTACGCCGATCTTTGCGGTAGGCATTCTGGGGGCGGGGCTGTTTCGCAATCTGCGTATCGGCCTGGGGCTGCCGATCGTGGCCTTTGCCGTGTCCGACCTGCTGATTGGTCTGCTGGCGGCGGTGCGGTATGGATGGGAAGACGGGCTGGCCTCGGCCATTTATCCCGGCATGGTTTTCAATTATCTGGCTCTGGTGGCGGCCACGTTGTGTGGCACGCTGCTGCGGGGACGGACCAGCGGCCGCTTTCGCTGGGTGGGGATCTTCGCCATGGCCGTACTGGCCCCCTCTCTGTTCTTCCTGATCAGCAACTTCGGAGCCTGGGCCTTTGTCAGCGAGATCGGTTTCTCGCGTGACCTGAACGGCCTGTGGCAGGCCTATGTGGCCGGTCTTCCGTTCTATCGCAACTCGCTCATCAGCACGGTCGGTTTTTGTGCCCTGCTGTTCAGCCCGCTGGGAATCCGGCAGCTGCAGCTGGTGCCGGAAGTCGCCCCGGCGAAATCGTCGGCGGTCCACAGTGTGTGATCAAGATCTGCGCGAGACAACATTGCCAGCGCCGCGCTAGAAAATCACACCCAGGCGGAGCATGCCGGTGGACTTCAAATCTCCGTAGCCCAGTTCGCGGAAGTACAGTCGGCGGTTGTAAACATAGCCGGCCTCGATAAATGCCGCCCGCCGGCGGGCCACAATGCGTTCATAGCCCAGCATCAGCTTCTCATCCCGGTAGGTCATCACGTCGTCCAGCCCATAGCGATGCTGCATGGCCCAGGATCCGCCTCCCAGAAAATCCTGGGAGACATAGGCCCAGTGCTCCAGATCGCCGGACTGCTTGAACCGGTAGGCCAGTTTCATGCGGGGATACAGAACTTCCAGCCGCACGGCATCGTCAGGCTGCCCGACAATCACTCCGGCCACGGCTGCGGCGCGGATGTCATCCCGGTCCAGATAAAGAAAGCCGCCGGTCAGCTGGATCAGGTCGGACCAGCGGTAATACACCACCGCGCGCGACGGAATGCGAAAGGCCTCGTGACTGGTGTTGCGCAGATCGCTGAACAGGCTCGGTGCGACACTGCCCAGAATTTCCCAGCGTTCGCCCAGGGGTACCCGCAATGTGGTTTCCAGCGCGAAGTCATACAGCGGTGACGAAATGTCGGTGAGATTTGTTGACAGGCCGGGCACTCGCACCTGCGGATCATTCCCCACCAGTTGCCAGCTGAAGCGCGGCGTAATCTGCAGTCCTGGCAGTCGCTGCGAAGTGAACTGATGCCGCAGATCGAAGGTATTCCAGCTGACTTCCTGCGAGCCTGCAGGAATGTAGGTGTAAGTGAACGCGGTCAGACTGGTCCAGGCCGGGCCGTTCACCGCGCTGCAGTCGGCGTCGGAGCGCGCGATCTCGATGCTGGCCGGCGGGCTGCCGAGGTTGGCGTTCGGGTCGACATTTTGCGCCCCCGATTCCCAGAATGGGTATTGAATCTGCTGGATCTCCGGAGTCGGAACATGCGGGGCAGGAGCGGACAGTTCTCCAAACATTCCGGAATCGAATGTTCCGGAGTCGACGGGGGGAGGGGGGAGGATGCCAATGGCCGGAGTGAGATCCCCATCGACAAAGGCATGCTCGGGAGGCGTCAGTCGAATGGGAGCCGACGGCCGCGGGCTGGTCGCGGTGGATGCGTCGCGTCCCGCCCGTCCGGGAGGTGTCTGAAGTGTCTCCTGCGCCAGGGCCAGGCCGCACAGATTCCCCAGCACGATCAACGTCGTGAAGACGGATCTGGAAATCGGGAGGACTGGCCAGGGGGTTCGCATTACAGGAAACGGGACTCTCAGGGGGTTTTGAGGCTGCGAAAAAGCCACCCCTGGAAGGCAGAATTCAGTCTGCTCGGTGGGGAAATCGGTTCTTGTCGGTGGCAGGGGCGGTGGGGGAAGGGGCTGTATCGCAGATCGCGCCAGGGCGTCAATCGGGAGGCGATCGGCCCATCGATTCTCACGGCAATTTCGGATTCTCACGCAATCGACTGGCGGAAACTGCCGTGACAGAATTGAAGTTCCGACGTGGCTGTTCGATGATCGCCTCGAAATGATCACCATGACAACGCAACCTTTTCAGTTTGACTCGTCTGCTTGTGTCTTGCGGTTTGCCGTGATCGGCGCAGGCATTACCGGACTGGCGGCCGCCCATCGCCTGATCGAGCAGGCACGCGCCGCAGGACGTCTGATTCAGGTGGTGGTTTTTGAAGCGACGGACCGCGTGGGAGGAGTGTTTGGCACCGAGGCGCGTGGTGATTATCTGATTGAACGGGGGGCGGATTCGTTCATTACGAACAAGCCCTGGGGCATTGATCTCTGCCGGCGGCTGGGGTTGCAGTCTCGCCTGATTCCCACCAATGCCGAATTTCGGCGATCCCTGATTCTTTACCAGGGCCGCCCGGTGCCGACTCCGGCCGGTTTTCAGCTGGTGGCCCCGACACAGGTGGCTCCGATTCTGACGACGCCGCTGCTGAGCTGGGCCGGAAAACTGCGTCTTTTGAGCGAACGTCTGATTCCCGCCCGGACAGAGACCGGGGACGAAAGCGTTGCAGACTTTGTGACGAGACGGCTGGGGAAAGAAGCGCTGACCCGACTGGTGCAGCCACTCGTCGGCGGCATTTATACCGGTGATCCTGAGCGGCTGAGTGCCCAGGCAACGCTGGAACGGTTTGTGGCGATGGAACGCAATTCTGGCAGTCTGTTTCACGGAATGAAAGCCGCGCGGACGGCCCGTCAGCCGGGGCATTCCAGCGGGGCGCGATACGATCTGTTTGTGTCATTTCCGGATGGAATTCAGGAGCTGCTCAGGGCATTGGAGCAGGCGATTCAGCCGGAAGGGGGGGTCTGCTGGAACAGTCCTGTCACCCGGGTGGAAAAACGGCCGCAGGGATGGGCGGTGCATGCATCAAGAAGCTGCCAGGAGTTTTCGGGAGTGGTGCTGGCGCTGCCGGTGCCGGCTGCGGCGCAACTGGTGCGTCCGCTCGATGCGGTCTGTGCCGATCTGCTGCAGTCCATTGAACTCGCCTCGAGTGCCATTGTGGTCTCAGGGCATTCGCTGCAGGATGTCGGGCATCCACTGGATGCTTTTGGGCTGGTCATTCCTCATGCCGAAAAGCGGCGGATTCTGGCGACCTCTTTTCTGAGTCGAAAGTTCGAGCATCGCGCTCCGCCCGGGCGTGTCTGTCTGCGGACTTTTGTGGGAGGAGCCCTGCAGCCGGAGATGCTGACGCTCAGCGATGCGGAAATTCTGAAGATCGTCAGGGAGGAGCTGCGTTCGATTCTGGGGGTGCGGGGGATGCCAGATTTTGCAGAGGTGTTCCGTTACCCGCTGGCGATGCCGCAGTATACGGTTGGACATCTGGAACGGGTGAATCAGATCCGGCAGCGTGCGGCCCAGATTTCTGGGCTCGAACTTTCAGGGAACTACCTGGATGGAGTCGGAGTGCCGGATTGCATTCACAGCGGGGAACAGGCTGCCGAGCAGCTCTGGTCAGGGGGGCCGGCCTCTGGCGGATTTCGCGCAGGGAAGTGAAAGCCCTGATTCTGCCCGGACCGGAATGAACCGGTTTCCGGGGGAAAATCCCCGGGAGAACAGCAGGACTGCAGGGCAAAACAGGTGGTCTGCGCAACCTGCCGGCCACAGGGAGTGTGGCTTGAATGTCCCGGCGTCATGTGTCATAACTTCAAGCTGGTCTTGAAGGAGAAGAGGGGCTTCTCGCCAGATGCCAGAAGCAGACTCCGCCGGTTTCGCGTCGCCTGTGGAATGAAAGGCGTGCCTTGGAAACCGGTCTGGCTGCCAGGAATGCCCTGATGATTCCGGTCTGATTTCCGAAGTGAAGCTGATCACCGGCCGCGGGAGGTTTCCTTCCCGGGTGAGCAGATCTGCTCCGGGGAACGGCTGGGACAGCACGCATTTCGACAGTGGCATCGCCCTGTGCCGCAGCGGGTGAAACGAGGGCCCTCATTTTGCACTTTGTTCTCATGTCCACGACAACGACAGGCTGGCTGGCTGAACTCTTCCCCGCCCTGCCTGTCTGGCTGATCGGGTTCGTCGTGGCGGGCTTTCACACGGCGCTGATCGGGCTGTTCTTTGGTCTGCCGGCCTTTGTCTTTATCTGGGCCGAGCGGAAGATTTCCGCGCGGATTCAGGACCGTCTGGGGCCCACCCATGCGGGAGGCCGCTTCGGATGGCTGCAGTCGCTGGCCGATGGAATCAAGCTGGTCCAGAAAGAAGACCTTGCTCCTCAGGTGGCCGATCATCTGCTGTTCCGCTGTGCGCCCTATGTCGTGGTCATGTCCGTTTTTGTTGCCTTCGCCTTTGTGCCGTTCAGCGAAGGCTGGGTGGCCGTTGGAAGTGATGCAGCTCTGTTTCTGGTGCTGGCGATCTTGTCGCTGCAGGTGCTGGGAGTCGTTCTGGCCGGCTATGCCAGTGGGTCCAAGTGGTCGTTGTTCGGCGGCATGCGGGAAGCCGCGCAGATGGTCAGTTATGAAATTCCCCTGGGGCTGACGGCCGTGATTCCTGTCGTGGTCACCGGCACGATGAACCTGAACGACATGGTGGCCGTGCAGTCGGGAGGCTTCTGGAACTGGCTCATTTTTCATGACCCGTTCTGTTTTCTGGCCTTCTTCACCTTCTTCACGGTCACGCTGGCGAGCAACAAGCGGGCGCCGTTCGACCTGGCGGAAGCCGAAAGCGAATTGGTGGGCGGATTTCATACAGAATACTCGGGAATGCGCTGGTCCTATTTCTTTCTGGCCGAATATGCCGCGATGTTTCTGGTCAGCATGCTGGGAGCCATGCTGTTTCTGGGAGGCTGGTGGACTGGTCTCCCCTGGATTGACCGATTTCTGGTGGCCGTCGACAGCAGTTGGTCTCCGGTCTGGGGAATTACCCGGGTGGCCGGTCTAGTGGTGCTGATGGTCAAGACGTCGCTGCTGGTGAGCGTGCAGATCTGGATTCGCTGGACCCTGCCCCGTCTGCGCATTGATCAGGTGATGACAACCTGTCTGAAATATCTGCTGCCGATCACCTGTGCCCTGTTTCTGGGGGCATCGCTGTGGCCTTTGTTCCTGGCGACCACGCTGCAGCGGACGACCCTGCTGAGCCGTCCAATTGGAGAGCGGATGCCGGGCCGGCCGGTGTTGAAGTCTGTGTCGAAGCCTGTTCCGTCCGGGGAGCAGAAGTCGGCCCGATTCCTGCCGTCTGCAGAACCGCATCTGGCGGCCACGAAAAGGGAGCGCTGATGGAAGCGGCCCTGTTTGCGATTTATGCCTTGATCGTCTGTGGCAGTGCCATTGCGGTGGTGATCAGCCAGAACATTGTGCGCATGGCCATGTTTCTGGTGCTCTCGCTGGGGGCGACCGCCGGACTCTATTTCCTGCTGCATGCCGATTTTGTCGGGGCGACACAACTGTTGATTTATGTCGGCGGCACCGTGATTCTGCTGATCTTCGGAGTGATGCTGACTGCGAGTGCGCCTTATGCCTCGATTCAGAATTCCCCGGGCGAACTGCTGCAGGGAGGATTTCTGGCGGTGGCGTTTTTTGCGGTCTCGGTCGCCTCCGTGCTGGCGGTCGACTGGTCGCAGCTGGGGCAGGAGGTTCGTCTCCCGCAGGATTCCCGGATGGGCCATCCGGCACCAGTCCAGGGCTATGAAACGGCCGATGCGGGAAATACCAGCCGTCCGATCGGCATGGCCTTGCTGGGAGTGCGGGTGGATGACATCGCATCCGAACCGGTTCCGGAGCAGACTGCAACGCCCGGGGAAACGACTGGCCATCCGCCCGTGACTCCGCTGTCGGGATATCTGCTGCCGTTCGAAATCATTTCCGTCCATCTGCTGGTGGTGCTGGTGGGGGCAGCCTATCTGGCCCGGGCCAAGCGTCGCCCGCTTTCGACGGAAAGGGGGCTGCCATGATTCTGGGGGTTGTGCCGCTCACGGCTTATCTGCTGGTGGCCAGCGTGCTGTTCGTCTGTGGTCTGGCCTGCATGGCGACGAAGCGCAACGGCATCGGCATGCTGATCGGCGTCGAGCTGGTGCTCAATGGAGCCAGTTTGAATCTGGTGGCGTTTTCTCATTATGGATCACTGGGACTGGACGGGCAGATTGCCGCTTTGTTTGTGATTGTGCTGGCGGCGGCGGAAGCGGCCGTGGCTCTGGCGATTGCCCTGAACTTTTACAATAACCACCTGACGATCGATGTGGATCGCGCGGATGAGCTGAAACACTGATGCACAGCGCCGGCTTCTTTCGGGAACCTGCATTGTGAATCGGACTGACGGCTGGAATGAGTGAGATGTCGATGGAACCGGAAACCCTGCGCACCAGTCTGATCTGGCTGCTGACGACTGCCTGGCTGCTGCCACTGGCATCGTTCGTGGTATTAGGCGCTGCCGGCCCGTGGTTCCGTCGGACCAGTCGATTGCCGGGCTATCTGGCGACTTCGGCCATGCTGGTCGGGTTTGGGCTCAGCGTCTCCGCGCTGACAGTCTGGGTGGCCTCGCATCAGGTCGAACTGTGGGGAGCCCGGCAGGGGGAAGTGCGGCAGGCTGCTCATGAGGCTGCTCATGCCGGCGGAGTCCCTGCACATCATGAGGCTGCCGACTCTGTCGACGCGGCCGCGACCACGGTTCATGCCGGCCCGGGGCCTTCAAAACTGGCGGTGGCCGGCCGGTATTACACTCTGGCAAAAATCGGCCCGCGCGAAATCAGTCTGGAATGTTATATCGACGGCCTGACGCTGGTGATGTTCGCCATGATTACGCTGGTCGCCAGCTGTATTCATGTGTTCGCACTCGCCTATCTGCAGGATGAGCTGACCGAGGATCATGTTGATCACGAAGTGCATTTGTCCGGGAACCGGCATTTTCACCGGCCAGGGCGGCTGGGACGTTTTTATACGTTTCTCTCGCTGTTCTGTTTTTCGATGCTCGGGCTGGTGTTGGCCGGAAATCTCTTTCAGGTGTTCATGTTCTGGGAGCTGGTTGGTCTGTGCAGTTATCTGCTGATCGGCTTTTACGGGGAACGGCATACCGCCGGGAGTGCGGCCAACAAGGCCTTCATTGTCAACCGGATTGGAGATGCCGGGTTTCTGATCGGCCTGTCGATTCTGTGGACCTGCTTCGGCGTGTTCCACTTTGCGAATCTCGATGCCGGCAGCCCCCGTCTGCCGGGCCTGTTCGAACTGGATGTGAATCCGGCCCTGCAGGCCTCCTTTCTGGCAGGACAGAATTCGAATCCGCCGACAGCCGATGCCCCTTCTGCAGATGCCGTTGTCAGTCGTAATGCCGGACCGTTCGAAACCCTTCCGGGCTGGCTGCTGACGGCCGCCGGGCTGGGGATCTTTGCCGGATGTGTGGGGAAAAGTGCACAGTTTCCGCTGCATGTCTGGCTGCCGGACGCCATGGAAGGCCCTACGCCGGTTTCGGCGCTGGTGCATTCAGCCACCATGGTGGCGGCCGGGGTCTATCTGGCCGGGCGTTTCGACCCGCTGCTCACTCCGGATGCACGGATTGTGATTGCTTATGTCGGCTGCCTGACATTGTTCATTGGTGCGACGATCGCCATGGTGGCGGTCGACATCAAGCGGGTGCTCGCCTGTTCCACAATCAGTCAGCTGGGCTACATGATTCTGGCGATTGGTGTCGGCGGCTGGCTGGCCGGAATCTTTCACCTGATTACGCATGCCTTCTTCAAGTCGCTGCTGTTTCTGTGCTCCGGCAGTGTCATTCATGCCTGCGGGCACGAGCAGAACATGACTCGTCTGGGAGGACTGCACCGCAAACTGCCGGTGACGACGTGGTGTACATTCGTGGGCGTGGTGGCAATCTGCGGACTGGCCGTGCCGCTGCTGCCTCCGGTGCCGGTGTTCGGCCCGATTGCGTTTTCCGGGTATCATTCGAAAGATTCGATTCTGGCCACTCTGCTGGCGTTTGCCTCGTTGAATCCGTCGCATTCCCTGCTGTTTCTGGTGCCGCTGCTGACCGCCGGGCTGACGGCATTTTACATGTTCCGCATGTGGTATCTGACCTTCTTTGGAACCAGTCGGACGACCTCCCCGGTGGAAGCTGAACGGGAAGCCTCATGGTGCCTGAAGGCTCCGCTGTGTGTGCTGGCGTTTTTTGCGATCACCATTGGAATGGCCGGGGAGAATGGGCCGCTGGTGGGAATTCTGGGAACGGCGGAACCGGTCCGGCAAATGCAACTGGCCGGGGCGGTTGATCCGCACTGGACACTGCCGACGCATCTGGACATTCAGCGGCATCACACCCAGGCCGGAGCGGCGGCGCTGTGCATGGCATTTGGCGGCACGCTGCTGGCCACACTGTTTTATGCCCTGAATCAAGTGAGTGCCCGGGCCATTCAACAGCGTTTTTCGCGGATCAATGATTTCCTGCAGCACCAGTGGCACTTTGATGACCTGTACGACGTGACGGTTCTGCAGCCGCTCCGGCGGATTGCGGCCGCATGTGTCTGGCTGGACCGGTGCGTGCTGGACCCGTTTCTGAACGGCTGTGCCCGGCTGGTGGTGTCGATTTCCGGCTGGGACCGCCGATTTGATGAAGCGGTCGTGGACGGGGCGGTCAACCTGACGGCCCAGGCGTTCTGGCAGGCGGGTCGGCAGTTGCGTTTTGTGCAGACCGGACGCCTGCGACATTATGTCATGTCGATTACAGTCTGCGTGGTGGCGATTTTCATTCTGCTGTTTCTGTTTCTTCCGGGGCGTTCATGACTGCCCGTCTCGGTCACGGCACTCCTTGGCCGGGGCTGTTGTTTGTCATGGTGAACTGAATCCCGGTAAGTGTCCGATATGATCCATCCTGACTCGTTGTATTTTCTGCTGCTGTTTCTGCCGGCGATCGGGGCGCTGTGTCTGCTGGTGTTTCATCCTCGCGCCGTGGAGACCATGCGGTGCTTCACGCTGGTGATCACCCTGGCGACATTCGGCCTGTCGCTGGGGCTGCTCTCGCAGTTCGACCCGGAACTGGGAGCGATTCAACTGCGGGTGTCGCATGCCTGGATTCCCACCTGGAATATCAACTATGCCCTGGGGGTCGACGGCATCAGTCTGCCGCTGATTCTGCTGACGACATTCACGTTTGTCATGGCGATGCTGGCCTCGTGGAGTATCACCACGAAAGTCCGCGGCTATCTGATGCTGTTTCTGATTCTGGAGACCGGCATTCTGGGAGTCTTTCTGGCGCTCGACTTCTTTCTGTTCTATGTGTTCTGGGAAGTCATGCTGCTGCCGATGTACTTCCTGATCGGGATCTGGGGTGGTCCCCGAAAAGAATACGCGGCCATCAAGTTCTTTCTGTATACGCTGTTCGGCGGCGTGCTGATGCTGATCGCCATGCTGATGTTTTATTTCAGCAGCGGACAGGCGGAAGTCAGCCAGCACCGGCATGTGTTTGACCTGACACTGCTGGCCCAGATTGCTGAAGCCGGACAGTTTTCGACGACGATCCAGGTGGTCGGGTTCTGGCTGCTGTTTGTGGCCTTTGCCATCAAGCTGCCGGCATTTCCGTTTCACACCTGGCTGCCCGATGCGCATGTCGAGGCCCCGACGCCGGTGTCGATGATTCTGGCCGGGGTGCTGCTGAAGATGGGAGGCTATGGCATTCTGCGGATTGCCATGCCGCTGTGCCCGTATGGAGCGCAGACGGCGGCCCTGCTGCTGGTGGCGCTCGGGACGTTCAGCATCATTTATGGAGCTCTGGCCGCACTTGCCCAGACCGATTTCAAACGGCTCGTGGCCTATAGCTCGGTCAGCCATATGGGCTATGTGCTGATCGGGGTGGCGGTGTGGAAGCTGAATGCCGCGACCGGGCAGACCGAACACCCGATCCTGTGGCGGATGGGAATGTCAGGGGCCATGTTCCAGATGCTGGCACATGGACTGACTTCCGCCGGAATGTTTTTTGTTGTCGGCATGATCTATGACCGGGTGCATCATCGCGACCTGAACCGCATGGGGGGGCTGCTGCAGAAAATGCCCTATGCCAGCGGAATGGCCTTTGTAATCTACTTTGCCGCGATGGGCCTGCCGGGACTGTGCGGATTTATCGGAGAGGCCCTGGTGGTGCTGAGCATGTGGAACTTTCAGCCGGTGCTGGCTGTGATTGCCGCCGCCGGCATGATTCTGACGGCCGGGTATATTCTGTGGACGCTGCAGCGAGTCTTTCTGGGACCGGAATATCAGGGGCCTGCAGGAGCGGATCTGCGTGAAATGACAGGCCGGGAAGCGACCGTCGGAATTTCCCTGTGCATCGCGTGCCTTGTCTTCGGCATTCTGCCTGCATTGCTGATCAATCTGTCAGAGCCGACATTCGCCGTGCTGACAGAACGGCTTTCGGCCGGTGATGCCGCGGTGAAGCCGGTCGCGATGGCGGAAACACCCCTGGCCGAAACCCCGCTCGCCGAGGTTCCAGCGGCTGCTGACTGACAGGCAGAGTGCCGGCATCAGGCAAGGAATTGGACGCGATCCCGTGGCGAGTCATTCATGTTTCTCCATCAGCAAATCAATCAGCTTCTGCATCATGAGCTGCCGCGCTCGCTCGAAATCTTTGCGCCGGAAATGATGCTGTGCGTGGCTGTGCTGCTGCTGCTGCTGGGGCGCATGCTGGGCTGGCAGCGTCGCGTGCCGATGCATGTGATCGCCCTGCTGGGAGCGCTGTTTGTCTTTCTCGGAGTCTTCGCCCAGTTCCTGTTTCTGCGGGGAGGAACGGCTTTCGGCATTCCGGCCCTGCTGACAAATCTCTGGCAGCTGACTCCTGCCGGCGCGGGCACGCCAGGAGTGTATCTGTCAGGGCTGCTGATTCACGATCAGTTTGCCGTGCTGCTGCGGCTGGGGTTGAGCCTGTTCCTGGTGCTGATGGTCGTGCTGACAATGCTGTCCGGCATTCCGGATCACGATGATGCCCAGGATTTTTATGCACTGATGTTCGGCGCGACACTGGGTATGATGCTGGCTGTCGGAGTTTCGCATCTGCTGATGTTCTTTCTGGCGGTCGAAATGATGAGCGTCCCCAGTTATGTGCTGGTCGGCTTTCAGAAAGGCCGGCGCAAAGCCGGGGAAGCGGCTCTGAAATACGTCATGTACGGGGCCGCCGCCGCCGGGGTCATGCTGTATGGAATCAGCCTCGTCGCAGGCCTGCTGGGAACATTCGAACTGCCGCTGCTGGCGCAACGGGTGACCCAGATTCTGCCGCAGTCCGGGTTGTCGCAGTCCAGCGCGATTTCGATGACCCTGCTGCTGGGAATCCTGCTGATTCTGGCCGGCCTGTGCTTCAAGCTGGCCCTGGTGCCGTTTCATTTCTGGTGCCCGGACGCATTTGAAGGAGCCTCGGCCGAGGTGGCGGCCTTTCTGTCGATTGCCTCGAAGGTGGCCAGTTTTGCCCTGCTCGTGCGTCTGGCTGTCGCGTTTGCAGGCACCAGCACCGCACTTCATCAATTGTGCCTGATTCTCGGGCTGCTGCTGGGAGTCATTGCGATCGTTTCGACCACTTATGGCAATCTGGCGGCTTATCTGCAGACCAATCTCAAACGTCTGCTGGCCTATTCCACCATTGCCCAGGCGGGCTATATGGTGATGGCGGTTTCAGCCATGCTGGTGCTGCTGAGCACGCCGTCGGGAACGGTGCCGTATCCGGCCCAGTCGGCGACCCGCTGCGTGGAAGGCCTGATCTATTACCTGGCGGTCTATCTTTTCATGAATCTGGCCGCATTTGCCTGTGTGGCCCTGCTGCGCAACGAAATTTTCAGTGAAGAAATCGACGCCTATCGCGGTCTGTTCACCGGCAACAGCACGGTGAAGTGCCTGTGCCTGTGTCTGACCGGAAGTTTTTTCAGTCTAGTCGGCATTCCCCCGATGGGCGGAGCCTTTGCCAAACTGCTGGTCTTCATTTCGGTCTATCAGGCGGGATCGGTGCACTGGTTTCTGTGGGTGGTGCTGGTGGCCGGTGCGGTGAACTCGGTGATCAGCCTGTTTTATTACATGCGCGTCCTGAAGGCGATTTTTCTGTCGGACCGAACCGAAGGGACGCCTAAATTGCGGATGTCTCCTCTACTGGGAGGCTTTGTCGCGATCATTACTGTGCCGATCGTGGCTCTGGGGGCCAGCCCGTTGATGGCTGACCTTTCAGAGACGGCGCTGCGTGCCGCCTGGACCTTGTTTTCCTGATGCGATGTGCGGGTGGCAGACCCATGCAGTCTGGAGAGGACAGACTGCGTGATCCGGCTGCCGTGCGTTCTTCGGGCGGCGGAAGAATTTTCAGCCCGGCACACTCTCTCTGAAAGCAGGTGTTTCATCATGTCGGAAGCGTCGGCCCCGCTGCTGAATGATCTGCTGGTCGAACTGCATCGCAGTCTGGTGCAGTATGTGCTTGAAGCCTGGCCCTGGACCGAAGGCTCGTCTGAGCAGGTACGCGGGGCGGTCTTCACTCTCGGCGAACGGCAGCGTCAGGATGCCGGCGAACTGGTGAAGACGCTGCATGCCCTGCGATATCCGATCGATTTCGGCATGTATCCGGCCCGGTTCAGCCGGTTTCATTACGTGGCGCTCGATTTCCTGCTGAACTCTCTGGTCGAACATCAGCAGGCCCTGGTGCAGGTATTCGAAAAATCGGTGCCGCTTTTGCCGGACGGTCCGTTGAAATTTCTGGGGAATCAGATCGCGCGTTCGCAGCGCGACGGCCTGACGGCTCTGAAGCTGGCGGCCAACGCGGTGTCGGCCGTGGACTGGATGTATTGAACGGAACTCCCGGAAAGAGTACAGGCCGGCCCCGGTCACAGGCTCTCCGTTCGACAATGGTCTGTCAGGCAATACAATGTCGGCATGCTGATCGACACTCACGCCCATCTGGATGAACAATCGTTCGAGACCGACCTGCCGGAGGTGCTGTCGCGCGCCGCGGAGCAGGGGGTCGGCATGATCTTTACGATCGGCGTGACGGCCCAGACCAGCCAGGCAGCCCTGCAGCTGGCGAAGCAATATCCCCAGTTGCGCGCGGTGGTGGGGATTCAGCCGAATTATGTCAGCCAGGCACACAGCAGCGACATGGATCTGGTCGCCGGACTGGCCAGTGATTCCCGGGTCGTGGCCATTGGGGAAACCGGCCTGGATCGCTACTGGGATGCCGCTCCACTGGAGCTGCAGCAGGACTTCTTCCGGCGGCACATCGAACTGTCGCGCCGGGTCGACAAGCCCTTCATTGTGCACTGCCGGGAGGCCGAAGCCGATGTGGTGGCTCTGCTGCAGGAAGAAAGCCGGAACGGACCGTTGCGCGGCGTCATGCATTCATTCTGCGGCACACTGGAAACCGCCAATGCCTGTCTCGATCTGGGCCTGTCACTTTCCTTTGCCGGTATGCTGACCTTCAAAAACAATCAGGCCCTGCGCGACGTCGCCCGGCAGATTCCCCTGGACCGGGTGCTGGTGGAAACCGATTCTCCCTATCTGGCCCCGGTTCCGATGCGGGGAAAACGCAATGAACCCGGGCACGTTGTGCATACGGCACGCTGCCTGGCCGAACTGCATCAGATCAGCCTGGAGGAACTGTGCGCCCGGACCACGGCGAACGTGCAGCAATTGTTTGCATTGAGTTAGAGCGGAGGCTCTCGACAGATTCCGCGAGAACAGGTTTCGGGAACGAGATCAAAGACTGCCCAGAACCAGACAGGATGATATTCATGAACCGGCGGATGTGGTGGTGTGTTCTGCTGGCAGGGCTGTGTCTCCCTGACGGGGGATTGTTCCGAACCGTTCAGGCGGAGGACCGGCCGATCACGCTTCCCGGATGCGTGCAGTTTGAACTGCAGTCGGCCCAGGGGGAGTCGTATCGGATCTATCTGAGTGTGCCTTCGGGACCGGCTCCGGCCTCCGGAGACCCGGTAATCTATATGACGGATGGAGACAGCAACTTTTCCCTGATGTATTCCGCGGTTCAGTGTCAGCATTCGCCGCGTGCCATCATTGTGGCGGTGGGCTATCCGGAAGAAGACATGGCGGTGCGACGGGAGCGGCGGACTTATGATCTGACCCCGCCGACGTCGGAAAAATTCCGTCAGGCACAGGCCGGTCGCGCCCCGACATCCCGGACCGGCGGACAGGCGGCCTTTCTGGCGTTTCTCGTGGATGTGGTGAAGCCGGAAGTCGAACGGCGGTGCCAGGTCGACCCGCAGCGGCAGGTTCTGTTTGGGCATTCGTTTGGGGGACTGTTCGTACTGCATGCACTGTTCACCCGGCCTGAGGCATTCAATGTGTTTGTCGCGGCCAGTCCTTCGATCTGGTGGAATGACTGCTCTGTGCTGGAAGAGGCCACCGCCTTCGAGGCCCGGGCAGCGAAGCTGACCGCCCCGGTTCAGGTGCTGCTGAATGCGGGGGAGCGGGAAGCTCCCGGGTTTGGCGAATCCCCCCAGCGGGCCCAGGTGCTTGCCAGTCGGAAGCAGGTGGAGCATGCGCAGAGTCTGGCGCAACGTCTGAATGCCTGGAACAATCCCTGCCTGAGTGCCGAGTTTGAATGTTTCGCCCGGGAAGATCATGGCTCCACATTGCTGCCGGCCTGTAATCGGGCCGTGCAGGCGGTGCTGAATCGCGCCCGTTGAACAGGGAAGCATGACGGGAAGCGGCAGCCTCAGTTGAGATGCCGCGAGGCCTGTTTTCGAGGAATTGTGGCAGTCCTTCAGACCAGTCTGGCCTTTGTTCTGTCATGTTCGGGACTGAATTCGCAGGGGGTGATCAAGATCTGCGCGAGACAACATTGACAACGCCGTTCTGGAAATCCGCGTGATTCCTCAGCAGATTTTCCGCCTGTTCTGCAGACACTTCGGCGGCGGGAAACCGGCGGGGGAATTGAGAGTTTGAGAAATGATATGAGCCATCTGATCTCGCGGTTTCTGGAGGGCACCCGTTTTCTGGAAGACCGTTCCTTCCGCAAGCCCTGGGGCGATATTGCCTGGCTGCATGGCTATCGATTGCAGGAGCATGTCGTGACGCGCGATGTGCGACTTGTTTCTCCGCAGCAGGTGGTGCTGGCCAGTGGCCGCGAGGCGGAATGCCGGGCGCAGCTGGAGCAACTGGCGGCTGCTCATCATCTGCCGGCTCTGTCGGGGCGGGCGATCATTCTGGCACACGGAATTACCAGATCCTCCCGCTGTTTTGCGACCATGGCCCGGTTTCTTCGCGAGCCGGGGGTGCATGTCATTGGCTTCGACTATCCCAGTACGCGGTGCAGCATTTCAGAATCGGCGAGCTACCTGACCCGCCTGCTGCAGTCCCTGCAGGGAATCAGGCAGATTGATCTGGTGGTTCACAGCATGGGCGGCCTGCTGGTGCGGACTTATCTGCACAGTCAGGCCGAAAATCAGGACGCCCGCCTGCATCGCATGGTCATGCTGGGGGTGCCGAATGGAGGAGCGCGGATGGCCAATGTTCTGGCGCGGTATGCTCCGTTTCACTGGATCTTCGGGCCGGCCGGAGTTCAGCTGACGGAAGACCCTGCCGGATATGCTGTCACCCTGCCGACTCCGGAGTTTGAGTTCGCCATTATCGCCGGATGCCGGGGGACAGAGCAGGGCTGGAATCGCTTTCTGCCAGGGGATGACGACGGAACGGTGACCGTGGCATCGACACGTCTGAAAGGGGCGGCCGACTTTATGACGGTGCGGTCGCTGCATTCCATGATGATGTGGAATCCGACGGTCATGGAGTCGACAAAGCGGTTTCTCGAAACCGGCAGTCTGCGGGCCAGCGGCGAACGCGAGCCGATTTTATAAAGCGGCGCTGGCCGTGTTGTGAAGCGGCAGATTGTTGAGCCGTTGTGTTGTTGAGCCGCCTGGAAAGTGCTGCAGTCGGGCCGGCAACATGCGGTGCCAGGAGATGTCAACAGGGCGGCCGGAATCAGGCGGTGCGGCGCTGACGGGAAGGTTCCGGCTGGCTGGGAGGCTGGCATCCAGCCAGAAAATCCTGCGCCGCTGCCATGCGGGCGTTGTATTTGACGCAGGCGGACCAGGGAAGCAGGCGGAGCATCTGCTGTTTGCGCTGTGCGGACTGAAGCATGTTGCGGGCGGCCTGTTGAGCCGCGGCCTGCCCATGGCGTTTCTGCTCGAAATAGAGTTTCGACCAGGCGAAATGCCGCAGCTTGAAGGCTTCCACTTCCGCCGACGGAGTGGAGGACCGTCCATGCTGATGATTCATCACGGTGCGGGTGGTCACCACCATGTCAGAGCCGGCCTGCTTCACGCGGTAGCTCAACTCGTCATCTTCATAATAGAGAAAAATGTCAGGATCGAAGAAGCCGATGGAACGCATCTGTTCCATGCGCATCAGCAGGGCGGCTCCCACCAGAAAAGCCGTCTGGAAATCGCAGTCCGGCAGATAGCTGGTCCAGAGATCTTCATCTGGACCGCCGATGCGAACCTGCGGGGCAATTCCTTGCTCATCCGACGGCCAGGGGCCGATCATGGCTGCACGGGGATGCCGCTCGGCGACGTCCACCAGCGTCTGCAGCCCGGCTGCGGGGATCAGGACGTCGGGATTCAGAACAAGTGCATAGGGGGTTTGAACCTGCTGGAGTCCCTGATTGTTTCCGACTCCAAACCCGACGTTTCGTGAATTGGCAATCACCTGGACCTGAGGGAACCGGGTCTGTACCTGGGCCACGGTGCGATCGTTGCTGGCATTGTCGACGACAATGACCTGGGTGAGCCCATGCACATTCAGCAGCGAGTCGAGTGCCTGCGCAATGATCTCCTCGCTGCGAAAGGTCACCAGCACAGCGGTGAGTTGTTCAGAGAGTGCCGGATGGTCAGGCATGGCTGCTGGCATAGGGGACATCAGGTTCAGACTTCCGGGCACCGACCTGGCGGCCAGACACTTTCCGGGCACCTGGGGAATCGGATCGACGGGCGGGAATGTAAATCGGCAGGCGGATCTCGAACAAGACCAGTCTGAAGCGGGGAATCCCGGAGCGTTCCGTCGCGAAACACTGGGAATTTCCACAAGCGCCGCTGTAAGATGAGAGCGCATCCATCTCGCAACGATCATGTTCCCCCTGCGCGGCAGACTGCGCTGCACGCAGCGAAATGCGCACGGCGCGGGCACAGACAACAATGCGGGCACAGCAACAGTGGATGATTCGAACATGCACAATGCTCAGGCATCGTTCGCTGGACGAAAAGACAATTCGCTCGGAACGGGCGTCTATTATGCCGACGCCGATTATGTCGGCGTGCTGCGTCGAATCGGTATTCTGATTGTTGACGGGCTGGTACTCTTTGTCGTGGCGGTCGTCATCAGTGCAGGGATTTCAGCATTTGTGCCGGATGCCGAAAAGGCGATCTTTGTGGCCATCGCCGTGGCAGCCTGGATCTATACTGCCGTCCTGAAACCTTCCCGAATCCGGACCGTCGGGTATCGTCTGATGGGCTGCAAGATCGTCACACTGGGGGGCGGGAAGCCGTCACCCCTTCGCCTGACCTTCAGGGCACTGCTCTGGATTCTGGGGCCATTGAACCTGCTGTATGACCTGGCCTGGTGCGGCATTGATGATCAGAAGCAGACCCTGCGGGACCGGTTTGCCGGGACGACCGTCGTGAACAGCCAGGCGGAACCTGCCGGGACCGGCCCCATCCACCTGTCGCGGTTCAGTGCCATGGGGTATGCATTCGTGTTTCCTCGCGTCATGCGACAACCGGCCATCGGGACGCTGGAGAACCCTCCGGAAGCCTGACCGGGATGCTGCCGACAATTGGAACTCCCTGCAGGTCTGGGCCTGAAATTCAGAAAGACTCCGCGGCAGGGGAACCGGAACCAATTTTGATTCGCGGTTCCGTTCCCAGGCCTTTCATGACTGCCTGGGAACGCCGGGCTGCCGGCGCTGTGTGATCCTCAAGCAGGGAACACCGGCCCTACTTTTTCGAGCCGGCTGCTGAGGAAATCTGTCCCAGCGCATCGGCCGGTTCGGCAAATTCCAGCTTCTGGCCCAGCACCGCGATCAGGTCGGGCAGGTCATATTCCCGGGCGGCTCCATGGATCACATAGACAAACTGGTCTTCGTGCAATTTGGAGCCGACGATCGTGCGCCAGTCCGGCAGCGTGTGGAAGATGGAGACATGGCTGAACAGGTCGGCTTCGACAGCCGCGGCATGCAGCGCGGCGACTCCCAGCCGGCCTTCGGTCACCAGAGTGAGCTTCCCGTCGCCTGCGGAAGCCGCAGGATTTTTCAGCAGCCAGCGACCTGCCTGCAGGATCTCTTCCCCCCAGATTCCGACATAATTTTTGCCGAGCAGATAGGCCGTGGCGAGTTGTCGGCCGTCGATCCCGAAGCGCTTCTGATACCAGGTGGCTTTCGCTGGTTGCGTTTCCCCGGTGCCGCGCAGGTCGACCGCCAGAACAAGGTGACCCTCTTTCGCGGCACCCAGTGCGGAATATGTTTTTCCCTGAGCCGTGAACTCGGTCTGCTTCCCTCGAGGATGGACAAACAGCAACGGGCCTTTGGTGACATGGGCCGGCCGGTAGAGCAGGGCGGGCAGCAGAATTCCCGGCTCGGTAGTCAGAACCCAGCGTTCGATCTGAATTCCGGCTTCGGTGCTTTCACCCAGTTTCTTCGCGGTCGGTTCCGGGAGTTCACTGAGAGTCCGGATTCCGGCCAGTCGACGGGCGGCGGCCACCCGTTCTTTCGGGGTGCTCTTTCGTGCTTTTTCGAGCCGGTTCAGTTCTTCGATGTTCAGATCGAAAGCAGATCTGGCCCCGTCGAGCAACAGCACCTGGCCCCGGGGTGTGACCTGAAATTCCTGATCCGTCAGCAGCTGCAGTTTGGGCTCGTGGACATCGATATTGCGGCCCCCCAGCCAGCGGGCCATCCATTCCACAGAGGCCTCGCGGAGTTGTTTGGACCAGCCGTGCTTGCCTTCGGCTTCCGTGATTCCGATCCGTTCAGACTGGTCCAGTTTTTCGTAAAACCGCTTGGCTTTGCGAAAGCTGTTCCAGGTGCCTTCGATGGGGAACATGTCATGGGTGGCAGCGCTGACCATCACCGGCGAGGGAGCCCGCAGCATCAGATAGTCGGCATGGTCCATGCCCCAGGCGAGCTGCCCGAAGATGTTCTGTTCGGCGTCCTGCGGGCCCATCTCTTCGAGAAGATGCTTGAAGTCGGTGATATAGCAGGCCGGGCTGGCCGCTTTCACCCGGTCTTCGAGTGCCATGATATATGACGTCTGCGTTCCCCCGCCGCTGTTTCCCATGCAGCCGATCCGTTCGGGGTCCACGTCGTCCCGCTGCTGCAGGTAATCGATCCCGCGCATGCCGTCCCAGATTTCGTTCCGGGCGACATTCTGTCCCAGCAGAATGGAACCGGTCCCCACCAGAGAGTGCCCGGTGGTGGTGCTGGTCAAGGCGATCTTGCCGTCAGCGGTGAGATGTTCATAGCGCTCCCCCTGGCAGATGGGATCGATCAGAAAGCCGATCATGCCGTTGAGCGCCAGCAGGGCCGCCCCGGACTGATAGGTTTCAATCGCCTTGCCGGTGGCCGAGTGCCCGCAGACGATCAGCACCGCCGGATAGGGGGCCTTAAACTCCGGGGAGTTCGGGACAAAACAGGCTCCGGTCACATAATGGTTCGGCTGGCTTTCGAAGAGAATTTTTTCGACACGGTATTTTTCTCGCGGCACGACCCCGGTTGTTTTGGCATTCAGCGGTGTCCGTTCCGGAAATCCTCCGATGTTCTCCACGAACTTCGACCTGAGCCGCTGCTGGTACTCGGCAACCTGCTCCGGGGTCTGGGTCTGCTCGTATTTCTCGTTCCACTTCCGGAACTGCTGCTCTGTCTGCTGATTCAGCCAGTTCTGCACCATGTTCTGCGGAGCCGCCTCAATTTCGGGGGTCAGAACGGTGATCGGCTCGGCTTGCACGGCCTGCTGCGCCAGGACCATCAAGGCGAAGGCACCACTCCATGTCAGCAGGCGAACGGACAGAAGTTCGCGGAGGTGTTTCGTCATGATCGGCAGCCAGTCCGGTTGTGAGACAAGGATGTTGTGAGACAAAGAACAAGGTGAGAGAACAGAAGGAGGGAACGTGCGTCTCAGGGAGGGCCCTGATCGGCAGATTTTCAGGCATGACAGGAACCGGGGCGCCTGCCGTCAGAATTCGGCGTCCGGGCCAGGCAGGAGAGTGCCTGCCGGATGCATGGAATGATACTGATGTGATACCTGCTTTCTGCCGCGAGTTTCAACCGAACAGGCAGCAGGGATGCATGGCATGCGGTGCAGGCGTTCCGTGAAGTGGAAGGCCATGCGTGTGAGGAAGCGTCCATCCTGAATGGCAGCAGGGCCGATGCCGTCTGACAGAGATCGCCGCCAGCCGGGGGGGATTGCACATTGGAAGGGATGTGTTCCCTGAAGAGACCGACATTGCGCCGGTATTGCCTGAACCGTGATGGAAAAGCGCCGAAGCGAACGCCGCGCAGCGGTTGTGCTGGCGACTCACCTCGGCGGTCAGGCTGAATCATCCCACAGAACGTCCCCGGTCGCGAAAGTGCCCAGGGGGTTTATGCTCCATAGAAATTTGCATCTGACACTCCCTCATCAGGAGTCAGATGGAAGCGTTTACGAGCACCACGGACGTCAACCAGAGGCACGTCGTTTTGCTGGTTGGAACGGGATTGAAACTGACCGGCCATCCTGGATGTGAATGAAAAGAGTATGAGATCCCTTGCCGCGTTGCGGATGCTCTTTCACGCCAAAGCGAGACAGAATTCGTCGCAGGTCGTGCAATTTCAGTGGATGATCCGGCACGTCGTGTATTCCGCCCAGTTGTTGCAGAATTCGCGGGCATCAATTCCTTCGATTCCAGTCCTTCGATTCCAGCCACAGAGATTTGCTGAACGTGAAGTTCTCCCTGCGCGAGATGGCGACCCCGTGCCCACATCAGGAAATACTTCCCATCGGCTGGAGTAAACAGATTCTCCAGATTCAAGGCTGAATTGGACCTGGCATTCGATTGCATCCGCCAGCATTGCCAATGCCTCGTCTTTTGAGCTGCCTGTGCCTGCGAGGTCGAATTCCAGGCACTGAGCGCCCCATGCGTCCCCTTCGTAATAGAACACGACTCGCAGCGGAATCCTGATTCCAGCCGCCGCCATGCTTTTCCTCTTGAGATTCAGATTCCGCTGGCAGCAGAAAGGTTGCCTTTGATTGCGATCAAGTCATCGCCTGGCACAATAAGACAGCATTCCATCTTTCTGCAATGAGCAAACTTGTGCAAGGATTCAGGCAGCACGCCCTGCCTGCCCGGAGAATCTGGCGGCTGAGAATGTGCCTGGCGAAATGACACAGAGGGAATGCGGCGGAAAGAGCCATCGCCGTAAGTGAAATTACCCGGCGAGGATTCGAACCTCGACGAACAGGATCAAAACCTGTTGTGCTACCGTTACACTACCGGGTATCGATCCGCGAAACATAGCCCTTTCAACCAGAATTTCAAGATCTGACCCCGCGTCTCTTTTCAGGGTTCCACAAATTTCCGCCCACTTTGAGTTCCCTGAAGGTCTTGCCCTGCAAGGAAATGCGACACCCGGGTTTTGTCACGGTGCGTGAGGCGCGCCTGTCGGTCGCAGGCATTTTCTCTCCTGGCTGGCTGTTCCCGCCCTTCCGGGGCGGAATGTTCTCTGGTCTCTGGAGCGTTCAGGGCAGGCCCCTGAAACAGCCAGCTGCTTTGATATCTGCTTCTATCTGGCAGGCAGCGGCCGCCCCTGTTTGCGGCTGGAAAGCACCTCTTCATAGACCTGTTGAATCTGTGTCGACATGGTCTGATGTCGGAAGCGCTGCTGGCACAGTTCCCGGCCTGCCGCGGCGAAGCGGACCCGTTTTTCCGGGTTTCCGGCCAGTTCCAGAACAGATTCCACGAGCGAATCCACATTGTCGCGGGGAAGCAGGTATCCCGTCTTCTCAGGAATCACCACTTCCCGCGCTCCCCCCACGTCGTAAGAGATCACCGGGGCTCCGGCCAGCAGGGCCTGCGGCAGCACGCGCGCCAAACCTTCCCACTGGCTGGTATGCACCACAATATCCATGGCGGCGATGAGTTCTGGAATCTGATCCGGAGGGACAAGTCCACTGAACAGAAAGTGGTCGGACAATCCGGCGGCGGCGATCTCCTGTTCATATTTTGCACGCAGGATTCCATCCCCCACAAACAGGAACCGCACTTTCGGGTTGGCGGCGATGATGCGGGGGGCCGCCTGCAGGACAAACTCATGTCCCTTGAGGTGAAACAGCCGCCCGATCTTGCCGACGATGATTTCGTCATCGGCGATTCCCAGAGCGTTGCGCATGGTCTGGCGATGGGTGGCCCGGGCTGTCAGGTAAGGATCCACATCGAAGCCGCTGTAGATCGTGACATAACGGTCTGGCTCGGAAATGCCTGCCTGCAGATATTCCTGTGCCATGTCATCTGCCACACAGATGAAGCGGTCGGTCCAGCGGGCGGCGAGCTTTTCGAGGCCGACGTAAGTGTGATAAGCCAGTGGCGACTGCCCGTAATGAAAGGAGGCCCCATGGATGGTGTGAACGACCGGCAGATTCGCCCGTCGCGCGGCCAGTCGTCCCAGAATGCCGGCCTTGGAACTGTGCGTGTGCACAATGTCGGGCTGCAGTTCCTTCAGGCGCCGGGTCAGGGTCTGGCAGGCCTTCCAGTCAGACCACGGATGAATGCTGCGCACCAGACTCGGCAGAATCTCGAAGCGAAAGCCGGCCTGTGACGCGCGTGCCTGCAGGCTTCCTTCCGGGCCGGTGAGTGGTCCCGTGATGAGTGTCACTTCGTCGCCATGCAGATGATGCTGATTTTCGCAGGTCTGCAGCGTGTTTTCCTGGGCGCCTCCCAGAATCAGCCGGGTGATGATATGCACCACCTTCATGCCGGTGCCTGGCAGGCATGAACAGGATGTGGCGGTGGCGGATGCAGATTCAGGCACGTGGAAACATCGCTTCGGCTGAAAAAACTCTGGCAGACAGTCTGAAATTTGCCGGGACGGAAGAACCGCCCTTCAGGAACTGCCGTGTCTGCGGCGCTGATTCCATCGGCCCTGATCGTGACAGGAAATGCCGGTGAAAGTTCTGCAGATCATGGCATTATGCCTTCAGGCATTCAGGTAGATCGCCTGCAGGGCGTCGGGGAGTGACTGATAGTGATTGAGGAGTCGGGCCAGATGCGTGGCGTGCAGTTCTGCGGCCACGTCTTCGCCGGCATTGCACATCACGGCATGTCCTGGCACGGCGCGGCAGATGGACATCAGCCCTTCCACCACCAGGTGACTCAGTTGTGTGGTCCGCGAAAAGTCGACCAGCAGATTGTTGAAACCGCGCTGTTTGATCAGGTCGCACACCCGATTGGCTTCAATATACACATCTTTGTACATGAACATCCGGGTGTCACCGGACAGGCTGATGATCACCGTGTCATGATAAAAATCTGTCTGGTAAATGCGGTTGGGGCGCGTGATGAAGTCTTCGTTATTCGCCACGAGCGAGCTGGCCGCGACCGTCGCCTGATAATGGGCTTTCAGCCGGAAGTCACCAATGGTCAATTCTGTTTCCGGGGAGAGCAGGCCACAGGGGCACAGCTGACCGTCGATCTGGATGCCCCCTTTGCCCATCAGGTCGATCACCCAGAGCCCGCTGGGAAGCAGCAGCAGAGAACACTGCACCCGGGAGAGCCGTTCGTCGGAAATCGTGATGCGGCAGCCTTCGTCCCGGCCGACCAGGGTGATTACGCGGTTGATCGGCCAGCGTCTTCCCTGATGGGGCGTGTTCAGCAGTTCCAGCTCCACCTGCGGCAGCATGCCGTATTCCAGCCGCTGCTCATCGCGCGGGCGGAATTCCAGGGGGGGCTTCAGTGTTTCATCATCCATCCAGTCCGCATCCAGCAGCCGGATTTCCGACGTCCCGATCTTCAGGACATGTTCTGCCGTCAGCCAGCCGTGATAAGGTGCTCCGGTCACCTGAATTCCGGACAGGCTCAGCAGGTCGATACAGGCCACGCGGGGGCCGATGGCCTGCAGGTAAGCATGGCGGAAGGACACCGTTTGTTCCGGCAGCCGGACATGGCTGTCTGCCCCCCGGCCAATAATCGCAAAGGGAGACTGCAGCGACACCTGCTGCTCGCTGCCATTGGCGTTGCGGACCTGCAGCCGGAGCGGCACCGGCATGGCCGTGGCATAAGTCAGAACGGAGTTCAGGTGCTCATCCATCCGATTGACGACTGCTGGACGATGTGAACGCTCGCAATCCTGACGACCGTCATGGATTGCATGGGGCTTTCGGCGCAGACTGAACCATCAGAACGGAACCCTGAGTCAACCATGCAAGACAGGGTACGCCTGGTGGCCCCGACGAATCGCGAATCCGAAGATCAACCTTGGATTATGTCCTGACCACCCTGCAGGGTCAATTTCGCCCCCTGCGAATTCACCTGGGACGCCGAGAAGAGGAGGCGACCCTGGTCCTCTTCCGCAAAAAGAGAAATTCTGCCCCCTGCCTGCCGTTTTGACCGGCTGCGCGTCTCTGGCCGCAGCGGCTCCACAAGGACAGACGGTTGGATCGCCAGCCGCCGGGGAATTTTCGGCGTTGAGGGCCGGGGGGGAGATGTAATGGGCTGTGGTGTCGAGTGTTGCGGTGAATTCTGTGGAGCTGGAGCGATTCGCTCCTGCCTGTGCCGCGTTCCGCCGCGCGGCAAGTTGCGTTTCAGCTGAACACAAAGTGTCAGCGCAATACAAATGCACTTGCTGACGCAGCGTGCTCAGAGAATCCACAGAACGCGAAGCCTCTTTCGGAGCACGCAACATCAGTGAGTGCATCCGAAAAGAGCAGCCTGCTCTATTGTCCCTGCACGAGACGCTCGCTGGCCAGGCGTGACAATGCTTCCGCACAGGCCGCCTGTGACCTGGCTGCGCCCCAGAGTGAGGCCAGTGACAGGGTTTCGACATCTTTCCAGTCTGGAAACTCTGCCTGGAGCGTTTGCCGGGCCAGGAATTCCCCTTCGCCGGCCAGCAGGATGCGTTCGGGGCGCGCGGTCTGTCCCCAGGCTCTGGTCAGGCTGTCAGCGACCAGTCGCCGGCATTCCGCAGCCATCTCCCGGGCGATGGCCTGCAGTTCTTCAGCGGTCAGATCGGTGCAGTCGGAGCACAGCATGCGGGCGAGCCGGTCCGCGGCATGGGCTCTGGTGGCCGGGCGTCCATTGGCTGTCGCGAAATTGTCGGGAGTTTCGTCGATTTCTCCCAGCAGCAGTCCCAGATCCAGTGTCGTGGCGAAGACTTCCCGCGCGCAGGCCACCTGTTGATCTCGCAGGCGGACCGAATGGGCCACAGCGCACAGGGGGGTGCGGCGCACGCCGAGATAGAGCAGTTCTCCAGTGGTCAGGCGTTCACGGTCCGTGGATCCGCGCGGGGCCGGCAGGCCCTCTTCGATGCAGGTGAAGTCGCTGGTTGTGGACCCGATGTCGATGATCAGGGAACGCCCGGCCGGGGACATGCGGGCCGCCCAGGTGGCCAGGGCATGCCAGTTGGCCGCGGCCACCAGATCGGTCAGTTCCCAGGCCTCGTCCACGGTGAGGAATTCCCCGCCGGTCTGCCAGATCCAGATCGCCTGCAGCCCTGCGGCCGTCTGAACGGACTTCAGAATGTGCCGTACTCCCTCCGTGCGGGTGGCAAAGCAGTCGGCCAGTTCGCCGGTCATGGTGACTGCCAGGGGGGCCTGCTTCGAATAGGAAGCCAAAAGCTGCCGTAAGGCCGATGGCAGCTGTTCCGGTGACTTCCACAGTGCGAACGGAATGGATACCGCCGACTGGCCGTCGCTGGCTTTCAGGTGGGCACCGCCAATATCCAGTCCAATGGGAGTCATGTCAGACGCTCCAGGGTTCCGTCGATACGAAATTGAACGGCCCCATGAAATTTCGGATGTTCCGGTCGGTCAGGCTGCAGACACCAGGCCGCCAGGTTGTCGGAAGTGAGCTGGCGATAGCCGAGATAGCTGGTCGTCAGTCGGGGATTCACTTCCACCAGGGTCAGGGGGGGCTCGGCTGTGTCTGAAACCAGCAGATCAAAACCGACCAGGCCATGCAGGCCGGGCAGGATGGATGCCGTCTGCCGGATCAGTGCGTGCATCGCTCCATTGAACCGGTGTGCGGCCTCGAGACGCCCTCCCTGATAGGAAAACGTTCCATTGTCAGAAAGATGCTGTTCCCCTGCCGGCCAGAGCGACTGCAGAACCCCGTTCGAGAACAGCGCCGTCAGGGAATGGGGACTTCCCGGCAGAAAGGGCTGCATCAGAAACCGTCGGGGATCGTGTGCCTGCCAGTGACGGGTCCAGTCCTGTGAGGTCGTGATGCGCCGCATTCCGGTCGATCCGGCTCCGTCCCGACGTTTGACGACCAGATCGCCGCCCGGAAACCGGGTACTGACCGGCGCGGTCGGAATCGTCGGGATCTGATGTGCGGACAGGTGTTGAAAGAGTGCCCATTTGTCGGAGGTCAGCGCCACGGCCTCGGCGGTGCAGTTCAACAGCCGGACTCCTCTTTGCGACAGGAGCCGCACGCGATGCTCCAGTGCTCCGTTGAGTTCCGGGGCAATTAGCAGGGTTGCATCGCACTGTGTGGCCAGTCTGCAGAGCAGCTGTTTTTCCTGAGCAGGGGAATCTGCAATGGCGACCTGCACCTGCTGCGCGTGCCAGCGGGAGCTGTGTCTGGTCAGGGTCGGATGCAGAATGGTGGACACCTGCACGGCTTCAGGCAGCCGGACGATGTCGTCGATCAGGGCCTGCAGCATGGCCCAGCCTTCCTGCTGCAGGGAGCCGGCATTCCCCGGGAGGGCGATTCCACCGCCGCAAACCATTTCGCTGATCAGCACATGCATACAGGACTCGTGCCCTGTCAGGGGCTGAATGATGGGGGCCTGAGCGAAAGGGCCTTGCCATGCCCCGTCGGGTGTCGGGCTTCAGGTGGGGACTGCCCGAAGATCTTGGAAGAGAACGTGCAACGGGCACTGTGCAACGGGCACTGTGCAACGGGCACTGTGCGGGCTCAGGTGCCCGAGCCACCGGTTCCAGACCGGTCTGGCCTTTGTTCTGCCATGTTCGGGCCTGAATTCATAAGGGGGTGATCAAGATCTGCGCGAGACAACATTGACAGCGCCACTCTAAAAGCTGGAGTTGCCGCCGCGATATTCCTGGTGGCATTCCGCACAGGTGGTCTGGACTTTATTGAGCGCCGCCTGATAGCCGTCAAAGTCCCCGGTCTTTGTCGCCTGGACACCCTCCATGGCTCCTCCGACAAAACGGGCGATCAGGTCTTTGTATTTCGGTTCATCCGCATTGTCATAGCTGTGATCTCCCATCATGGTACCCAGCAGGGCCAGGATGCGGAGATCCCGTTCCACGGCGGCCGGGTCTTCCTTCAGGCGGGCTACGGTATTGATATTGGATTTCAGGCTGGAGAACGTGACGTCAATACGTTTCATCATGTCGGCGACATAAACCTTGTCGGCAAAGGGAGCCTTTTCGTCCGACTCCATTTCCGGCGGCTTGCCGCCATCCAGAATGACAGTCAGTTTCTCGAACGGCTCCTTGGCTTTCATGTAGGCTTCGCGTCCGCTGCCATTGGCGTTGGCGGCCACGTCTGCCGCCAGATCGCGGACATAATGGGCCTGAGCTTTCCAGTTCACAGCCTCGGGATGCACGGCCACCGCAGCGGCCAGCGCGGCCAGTGTCGCGGCATCGACTTCGATCGGCTTGCCGGAGCGATTGAATGTGGCCACCGTCTGCAGGTCTGTCGTCAGGCGGCTGCGCAGAATTTTGATTTCTTCAATCAGCTGCGCCATGGAGATGGTCTTTCCCCAGTCCGTGCCGGTCCCCGGGGAAGCGGCCCCGGCAGGGGGGCTGGCTGCGGCCGGCGGGTTCGATGCGGACATGCCGGAACTGGCCGCGGGAGGTGTTGAACCAGTGCTGGCGGCCGCCACACTCGGCGTGGCTCCGGCAACCATCGACGTATCCGCGGCAATGTTCAGCGGCTGATCATAGAACACGTCATAGGGGATATTGCCGATCCACTTCGTTTCTTTGGCCTTAGGGTCGACTGCAGACACGGCAGGCACTGCGGCCGCCGGTGCTGCCGTGGTGGCTGGAGCAGGGGCCGGACTGGAAGCGGTGGCCGCCGGAGGGGAAGCCCCGGTGGTGTCAGCTGCTGGAGTGGCAGGGGGCGATTTCGACCCGCAGCCAGCCATGATCAGCATCAACAGGGCGCTCAGGCCGTGCCGGGAAATCACACAGAGCCGGTTGTTCACAGGGGGACATGTTGAGTTCATGGTGAAAACGCTGCTGCCGAAATCGGGACGATTCCCGGGATGTCGTCGAGTCGGTCACTCTTCCATCCCGTGTCAGGCCGGTTTCCGGAAGGGGAATAAATCTTCGTCAGCGTCGAGTGACGGGACGTTCAGGAGGCCACGTCCGGGCCGGGCTCTCCTCTTTTTCCCGGTCAATCATGTCGGACAGGGAGGATTTTGGGAACCGGAGGCAGTGGACAAACGTCACAGATGAATGTTTTCGGAAATGTTTCCGGCGATCTGACGAATTGGATGGTACCAGCCTGCCTCGTGACGGTCGACCATGTGCTGGCGTATGATTTCATGTGGAGGGGGTTCAAGACCATCAGTGATCCCGTGGCCTGGCTGGTCAGTGACCTGCCGGAGGGATTTCTTCGGCAGGAATGATAGAACACCGGGCAACCTGCTAAACTGAATTCCCCTCGGCGCGAGACACCGGTGACGGTGCGGCGGTTCCCCTGGCTCTGAATCTGAAGCCTGCAAGGATCTGCTGATAGTGCCGGCAGCGATTTCGTTCAATATCATGTCGCTCTGTTCCATTTTTTTCGTTCTGGTTGAAGCGCGAGACGTTTAAGCATGGAATTCCGCAGCTGTCCGGCCTGCAATTCATCGGTTCTGGAAGACAATGTGGACGAATGCCCGTTCTGCGGGGCGTCCATGTCCGGGAAACCCAAGCCGGCCGCTTCTGCTGCGCCCCGACCGGCGAAGCCCGCGGCCTCTGCTCCTGCCAAGTCTGTCTCTGGAGGGGCCGGTGCCTCGAAACCGGCAGCGCCCGCTGCTGGGCAGCCGGCAGCCAGGCCGGGGGCCGCTCCGCGTTCCGCCGCGGGGGCGAAACCTGCCGCAGGCCGGAAAGAGGCGAAAGAGACGGCCAGTGAGGAGGGGGATGATCCCTTTGAAGTCGACACCAGCGCCCTGCGCCGGGCGGTCAAGCTCGCCCCGTCGCCGACGAAGGTCCGCACGCTCGAAATCAAATGCCCGATGTGTGAGACCGTCGGCTATCTGGCACCTGCCGACCAGGGAAAAGACGTGCAGTGCTGCAATCCGCAGTGCATGGTGCCGGTGTTCAAAACCGAGCGTCCCAAGGTGGAAGTGGCTCCGCCCCCCAAGCCGAAAAGTAAGCTGCCGCTGATGATCGGCGGTGTGGCCGCGCTGGGGGGGGCCGTGGGGGCTGCCGTATTTCTGATGGCTCCCAAAACGCCTGACTCGCTTCCCCCGGCGGAAATCGTGATTCCTTCTTCGGCACCGGTGGAAGACAAACTGGTGCCGGAACAGAATCGCGTGGTCGTTCGGGAAGAGGCACCCCCGGCCACGATTGAAGAGATTCGCAAGAAGTCACTGGAACTGATTCTGGATCGGGCGCGGCAGCGCGAACGCAACCGGAATGCGGAATATGGATACCAGCTGGCGGCCGAGACATTCGCCCAGGCTGGAGATCTCAATAAAGCCCGCGAGCAGGTGCGCCGCCTGCAGTCGGGCGCGGCCTATCTGCAGATCCAGCCGTTGGTGGAAATCGGCTGGCAGGAGCTTGCCAAAGGTCAGCAGGCCGAAGCCCGGCAGACGGCGCAGACGGCCACCGGAAAAGCGAAAAATCTTCCCCGCACCGTGCGTCGCTCACATGATGCCGTGGTGTCCCTGGTGGCCCTGCTGACCGCTCTGGGCCAGCAGAAAGAAGCCCTGGCCCTGATTGATCAGGAGCAGGATCATGGTCCGCGAGGGCAGGTCTCGGTGCTGTGGCGCACCGCGCTGGACGCCCGGACATTTGATCTGGATGTGGAAGCCGGGCGGGTCTGGCATTTCAGCCTGCCGGAACCGATGCGTCTGGGAGCGGTCGAATCACTGGTGGCCGCCAGCCAGAACGATGCCGCGCTGGCTCTGGCCGCGACCGGCCGGGATGAGGCGTCAAAGTCTGCCTGTCGTGCCGCCTGGGCAGGCCGTCTGGCGCAACTGCGTCCTGCGGATGTTCAGTCGCAGGTAGAGGCCGCGATTCAGTCCGGAAAATTCAACCCGACGACGCAGTGTCAGGTCTGGGCGGCCGTGGGAGATATGGCCCGCTCCCTGAAAAATCAGCCGCTGGCAGAGAGCGCACTGGCCGCCTCACTGGCCAGCTTTCAGCAGATTCAGGCTCCCATGAGCGTGAAGGCCCCTTCCAAAAAAGAACTGCATGACAGTGACGGGAAGGCGCATGTCGGCCTGCCCAATCCGGCCCCTGCGCATGCCGCGGCTCTGGCCGCCGCCGAACTCGGCCTGCTGCAGTACCATCTGGGGAAAACGGAAGACGGCTGGAAAACGATTCAGTCCGCTCTCGACTTCTGTCGCGGCATGGTCCCCAGTCCGGCCTTCACACAGTCGCTGCTGGATGAGTGCCGCGATCACGAAGGGGCCGTGCGCAGCGAACTTGCCCGGGCCTTGAATCTGGGGAGTGATGATCAGCGCATTCGCGCGGCCTTCAACCGTTACCGCAGTCAGTGCACCAAGCTGCATCAGGCGGCTCAGGCCCGTCTGCAGATTCAGGTGGACATTCTCAGGGCGGTCGCCCGGCAGGGAGGCCTGGAACCGGTCTGGACCCTGCTGCAGCAGCGTTCGAATCACGGCGACCTGCAGCAGCGGGAGCCCTATCGGGGAACGTCACTGCCGGGATATGTTCTGGCCCTGGCACAGGCGGCCGGGAAGCAGGAACTGGTCTCGTCCATCAAGGGGACGTTTACCGAAAAGCCGCTGGAGCCTGATCCATTGGATGTCATGAATGCCCAGGCGTCCCGACTCGTGCAGGACGGTCAATACGATGCCGCCAGCGATCTGGTCGAACGGGGATATCGGTCTGACCTGACGAAGAAACGGCCAGACGAACTGGATCAGCTGGCTTTGCAGCTGAGCGGGCGCATTCAGGCCAAAGCGACTCCGGAAGCGGTGATTTCCTATCTGCAGAACCTGTTTGATCTGCTCGTGCAGGAAGACGGATTTCTGCTTCTGGCCGGGGGCTCGGTGGCTCAGGGAACCGCTCCCCAGTTATGGAAAATCACAGCCGGTTCGCGCGAGCTGGATGCCCTGGAGTTCGTCTCGCTGTACCGCGGTTTCATCGCCGGTGCGGCAGGAGCGACTTCTTCGACCCCGGCTGCGGCTGCCCCGTCGACTCCCGGCAAATAGAGGCATTGATGGCATTGATGGCGTTGGGGCACCTGTCCCGGTTCTTTCCAAGGGGACGTGGGGAAAGTGCCCCCTGATTTGGGGAAGTGCCGCTCAGAGAATTCTGCCGGTCCATTGCGCAGGGCGAATCAGGGGCCTGTTCGCTTGACGCGACAGATGGAACAGCCGACTCTGATGCCACCAGAGTCCGGCTTCCGTTCGAGCGCTGCCTGCGGCGTCGTCTGAGGAGAGTGCCCGGCCTGTGACTTCGACCGTGTCAGACCACGGTTGAAGGCTTTCTGTCGTGCGGTGGCGAAGACATGTCCCTTTCCTCCAGTGGATTTCCGTTCTCATGGCTGAATTCTTTCCAGATGTCCCTGTGATCGAGTACGAAGGCCCCCAGAGCCGGAATCCGCTCGCCTTCAAGCACTACAACCCTGAGGAAAAAGTCGAAGGCGTGGCCATGCAGGACCTGTTCCGGTTCAGCGTGGCCTACTGGCATACTTTTCGGGGGAGCGGAAGCGACCCGTTCGGGGCTCCGACCTTGCAGCGTCCCTGGGATGACGGCAGCAATTCCATCGAGAATGCTTTGAAGCGTGTGGATGCCGCGTTTGAATTCATGACGAAGCTGCAGGCCGGGTTTTACTGCTTTCATGATCGGGATGTCGCCCCGGAAGCGGAAACCCTGAAACAGACCAATGCCAATCTCGACAAGATTGTGGCGAAGCTGAAAGACAAACAGGGCGAGACCGGCATCAAGCTGCTCTGGGGAACGGCCAACCTGTTCAGTCATCCCCGCTATCTGCATGGCGCGGCCACCAGCTGCAATGCCGATGTGTTCGCCTATGCCGCGGCCCAGGTAAAAAAGGCGATTGAAGTCACCCATCATCTGGGAGGCGAGGGCTATGTGTTCTGGGGCGGCCGGGAAGGCTATGTCAGTCTTTACAACACGAACCTGCAGCGGGAGCTGGATCATCTGGCGAAGTTCATGCACATGGCGCATGAGCATGCGAAGTCCATCGGCTTCACAGGGCAGTTCATGTTCGAGCCGAAGCCGATGGAGCCGACCAAGCATCAGTACGATTTCGATGCCGCGGCCTGCCTGAACTTTATCGGCCGCAACGGACTCGACGGCATCGTCAAACTCAATCTCGAAACCAATCATGCCACGCTGGCCGGGCATTCCATCATGCATGAGCTGGAATACGCCCGCATCCACAATGCGCTCGGTTCGATTGATGCCAACACCGGCGATCTGCTGCTGGGCTGGGATACTGACCAGTTTCCGACAGATATCTATCTGACGACGCAGATCATGCTGGTCATTCTCGAGCAGGGAGGCCTGCGTCCGGGCGGCACCAACTTCGATGCCAAGGTCCGCCGTGAAAGCTTCGAGCCGGTCGACCTGTTTTATGCCCACATCGGCGGCATGGATGCTTTTGCCCGGGGAGCCAAAATCGCTGCGGCCATCCGCAAGGATGGGGTGCTGAAAGATTTCGTCGCGAAGCGTTATGCCAGCTATGATTCCGGCATCGGCGCGAAAATCGAATCCGGCAAAACCAGCTTTGCCGAACTCGAAACCTATATGCTGGAGAAAGGGGAAGCCTCCCCGAACTCCAGCGGGCGCCAGGAATGGCTCGAAAATCTGATCAATCAGTACGTCTGATGGCGTTGTTCTTCTCCCTGCGTTGCGGCGGCAGGTCCATCGCCTGCTGCCGCGCAGGCGGAGTTTTGTCTGTCCTGTCCGCGTGCGCGCCGGCAGACTTCCCCGGGCCGCGAACAACACGGCTTCCAGCGGAAATGCCGTCCCGTCAGGCGGGGCGTGACACGCTGGATGAAAACATGCCAAGGATCATGCCATGCACCTCCAATTCCTGTGTGTGACCGGTCTGTGTCTGCTGGTGTCTGCCGCAGGACATGTTCAGGCCGATACGCCGCATCGCATGGTCAGCGGCATCGATCCGCAGTTGGCCTATTTCAATCAGGACGGGGAATGCGGCACCGGAGCGGTCGTTCCCTGGGCCGATCGGCTCTGGGTGATCACCTATGCACCGCACAGGCCTGAAGGCTCTTCCGACAAACTGTATGAGATCACTCCTGATCATCAGTTGATTGTCCGGCCGGAAAGCATCGGGGGAACCCCAGCCAATCGGATGATTCATCCGGAATCGAACCAGCTGTTCATCGGGCCGTACGTAATCGATGCGCAGCGGCAGGTGCGGGTGATTCCTCCGACACAGATGTACGGACGCCTGACCGGCAATGCCCGGCACCTGTTGGATCCGGCTCAAAAGATTTACTTCGCCACCATGGAGGAAGGAATCTATGAAGTCAACGTGCGCACGCTGGCGGTCACCGAACTGTGGCGCGACGAGCAGCGTTCAGGAGGCCGGCATGCCGATCTGCCGGGCTATCACGGCAAAGGGCTCTACTCCGGGCAAGGGGAACTGATCTATGCCAACAATGGGGAGCATGGTTCGGCCGCACTGAAGCACCCGGACATTCCCAGCGGAGTCCTGGCCGGCTGGGATGGACGGTCCGGACAATGGGACATCCTGCGACGCAATCAGTTCACGGAAGTCACCGGGCCAGGCGGCCTGTCTGGCAATCCGCACCCGGAGTCCGATCCGGTCTGGTCGATCGGCTGGGATCACCGTTCACTGCTGCTGGCCTTGCTTGACCAGGGGAAATGGACTGTGTTTCGTCTCCCCAAAAGCAGCCATTCGTATGACGGCGCGCATGGCTGGAATACGGAGTGGCCCCGCATTCGGGAGATTGGTGAAGAGGACCTGCTGATGACGATGCACGGCTGTTTCTGGCACTTCCCGAAAGGGTTTTCCCGGGCGCAGTCGCAGGGAATTATTCCCCGCAGCAATTATCTGAAAGTCGTCGGAGATTTTTGCCGCTGGGAAGACCGTGTCATTCTCGGCTGCGACGATGCCGCGCACAGTGAGTTTCTGAACAAACGCAAACTCAAAGGGCACACGATTCCGGCCGGACAGTCGCAGTCGAACCTGCAGTTCCTGCTGCCGGAACAGCTCGATCACATTGGGCCGGTCATTGGTCGCGGGGCGGTCTGGCTGAAAGAGGATGTGGCTCCTTCTGTGCCGAGCGACCCGTTCCTGTTCTCAGGCTACGATCGGCGCACATTGCATCTGTCGCATCAGGGGGATGCTCCGTTTGAAGCGACTCTCGAACTTGATGAGCAAGGGGACGGGAACTGGCAAACTCTGCGAAGTGTGAAGGTTCCCCCCGGGCAGCCCGCCTGGATGGAATTCCCGCCGACAGAAACCGGGGCCTGGATTCGATTGAAATCGGTTACCGCCGGTCAGGCCGTGACGGCATTTTTTCAATATGCCAACCGGGATGCACGCACCGCCGATGCCGACCCGATGTTCGATGCCCTGGCGCGTGCCGGAAACAGCCATGTCACCGGCGGGTTGCTGCATGCCCGGGGAGAAAACCTGCGGACGCTGCGTTTCGTCGCCCGCGATCGTGACGGAGAGATCGGGGGGTATGATCTGAATGGGGATCTGCAACTGAAGCGGATCGACGACCCTGCCGGCGTCAGCTATGTGAAAAAGCACCTGTCCGTTCCCGAGCAGGTCATCGAAATTGATGCCGCGTCGGTCTTGTATATCGATGAGGCCGGGCGGCGGTGGCGCTTTCCGAAAGGGGAAGCGGCCTTGTCTGAGCCGGGGCCGGTCGGACTGGAACGTGTGTGCCGTGAAGTCTGCACCGAGCGGGATCTGGTGAATGTGGCCGGCACATTTTATGAGTTGCCGGCGGAGAATGCCGGGGGCGTCGCCCGTATGCGTCCGGTCGCCACGCACAACCGCCGCATTTCCGACTTCACCTCGTATCGGGGACTGCTGGTCATGAGCGGGCTGTCGACCGGGACGGAACCGAGTGAGCATGTCATCACCTCGGACGATGGGAACTGTTCGCTCTGGGTCGGGGCGGTCGACGATCTGTGGAAGTTCGGCAAACCTCGCGGAGCAGGGGGACCGTGGAAAGACTCCCAGGTCGAAGCCGGCGTGCCGAGTGATCCGTATCTGATGACTGGCTACGACCGGAAGCGCTGCCGATTGAGCAATGCCGGACTGGCGGAGACGGCATTCACGCTCGAGGCCGATTTCACCGGACAGGGAGACTGGCAGCCCTGGCACCAGGTGGTCGTTTCTCCCGGGAAATCGATGGACTACGAATTTCCTGAATCCTTCAACTGCTACTGGATTCGCGTGGTGCCCTCAATCTCGACGGTGGCGACCGCGACATTCCTTTACGATTGATGTCGGGGTTGAAAGAATGCGCTGCCCGGCATACCGTGTCGCACGTTTCCTGCCGCAGGGGATGTCGCCGCCGGGGTGATACTTCTGTGGTGACCTGTTGTGTTGACCTTGCCGTGGCGGTACTGCAGTCAGGGTACTGCAGTCAGGGTACTGCCGGTCAGAGGCGACAATCGGGGCTGTAGCTCAATCGGTTAGAGCAGTGGACTCATAATCCATTGGTTCTGGGTTCGAGTCCCAGCGGCCCCATTTCTTCTTTACTCTGCAGGGCGTGATTTCAGAATATCCGCACGCTCTCGACAGAGTTCAGCCATTAAAGACAGAAATGCCGGTTCGTCCAGTTCGCGGATTGTCTCCAGAGCGAATTGGGTACGATCCTGAAGCGGCAAGGCCCGGCGCAGCTCCTGCAGAAGGGAACGCAACTCGTCGCGATCGAATTCAATCTTCCGAAACTTCCCATCCTTCTCCCGATGGGCATTCACCATCAGCGCCGTTCCGCAAATGTCTCCCAGCGCCAGGAACTTGAATCGGACTTCATATGGATTTTTGCGAAGCTCTCTTCCAAAGGTCTCGACGCGCCAATTTCTGCTGAGGTATCCCATGTTGTGCCGTTCTCCCGTTCAGACAGTCTCATTCAGTGGTGCTTACTGTTGCCCTGGAACTGTTTCCGCAGGGCTTCTTTTTCTTCCGGGCAGTTGCACGGCTCTTCTTCCACCATCCCCATCATCTGGATCACCTCAAAGTCACAGCCGTTCAGCTCTTTGAGGCGGTGCAGGCTGTCGTCGTTCCAGCGGGGGTCCGGGGCCCCGGAGATGTACCAGTCGCTGCCGTTGTCGGCCAGAATCATGCCGTATTTTTTCAGGGCCCGCAGAATCACCTGAACGTCTTCCGGGAAAGGGGAAATGTCGACATCGGCTTTCAGCCGCACGCGCATCCCCATGGGGGGGAGTGAAATTTTGGACAGGTTGCTGGCCCAGTGTGTCGCCGGAGCGACATAGGCGTTGCGTGTGCGGGACACCGTGAAACGCAGCGCGTGCCGGATCTCTTTTTGTTCCATCACTTCGTCATAGCGCACCAGTCCCGGGAAGATCGGCAGGCCGGCGGCATCGGCACTGGTCCATCCGACCGGGCGGCCGGGATGGGTGTGCAGGTCGAAGATGGCTCCGGAATCCGCTTTCCAGAGCTGCCCGTTGGCCACCGGAAATGCCCGAAACAGTTCATACAGCTTCCAGTGATCGCGATCGATGACGATCACATGCCGGTCCCCGTCGATATTGGGAGCCCCTTCAATCGGGGCGTTGCGCGGGACTGGGTACGGGCCCGGGTCACTTTCATTGCCATAAGCGGTGAAACGGATCGGAAACCGCTCCTGATCTCCGGAAACGATCACATATGGAATACCGATCGGGGCACCGTTCCAGAGTCCGGCCCCGAAGTCGGGATGCAGAGGTTTTTCGCAGCCGATTTCATGAATGATGACATCCGAGAGCGGATCGACCGGCAGCTGATCCACCGGCTGGTTCCAGGCGTTGTCGTCCGGGAACGGACGTTTGCCTCCCAGTGCCGCACCGATTCCCAGATGCACCACGCCTGCTTCAGAGGGGGCCGGAACGCTGCGCCGGCCTGGCTGGCTGGCTCCGGTTTCATCATCCAGCCAGGCAGGGCGGGCCCTGGCCGCTTTGGCGGGGACGGGAATGAATTCTGCATCAGTGGACGAACTGGCCCCTCCTGGGAACGTTCCCTGATCCCCTTTGGATTTTCCCTGATAGAGTGCCGCACTGCCATGCAGCGTGTTGGCGGTATCGCGCGCCGTCAGGTCGGTATGGTCAAAAACAACGACTCCGACAAGAATTGCGACGACGATGCCTGCTAAAATCAGCAGATCCGCGTGTTTTGGCATTTCCGGCACCCGTGGAACAGGAGCGTAGTGAAAGAAGGAGCGCAATACGTTGACTTAGGTGCAAAAGAGCCCTCAGGCAACCTGGATTCGCTGAGTGTTTCACTTTCTCCAGTTCGCAACGCAGGAAATGTCGGTTTTTCAAACAGTTCGGTTGTGGGCCAATCAGAAAATCGCCCTCTCTCTGTCAGGGAAAGCCGGGTAGACTTCAAAACCGGAGGCTGCCATGTCCTCCTCCTTCCGGCCACTTCCTGTGGAAGGGTTCTCATGTTCAAAAAGCCGCTGACCGCCTGGACCCATCAGATCCGCCAGGCCGGATTGCTGCTGACCGCCTGTGCCTGCGGCGTGCTTCCGGCCCGGCAGAGTGCAGCTCAGTATCCGAATCCCATCTATCGCCCGGTGCAGGCCGGCCCGATGAATGCCGTTCCGGCGGCTCCTCAGCAGCCTCCGGCGGTCCCTACGGCGGAACGCATTCGAGAACTCGCCTCCTGGTATCCGCTGTGCATCATTGTCGGGGAGAATCCGGCCAGTCAGTTTGTCAGCACCGAGACTGTCGATGAAGGTCCGTTTCAGGACTACATCATGGGAGCCCGTGTGCAGGGAACGCAAAAAACCAATTCCCGGACATCAATTGATTTTGTCTCGAATGGAAATGCCCTGCGGATGCAGTTTGTCCTCAAGGGAATCACCGTCAGTAATACGCTGGCCCAGACTTCTCAGGCGTCCATTCAGTCGGCCGGCAGTGTCGATTTTCAGGTGTCCAAGCAGATCGAGTTTGACGGGCAGCTGATCAAGACCTGGAGCCCGGCCGCCTTCATGACGATCCGGCAGCAGAACCTGGGGGCCTCGACGGCGATGAGTCAGATCCCCCTGCTGGGTCCATTGGCAAACAACATTGTGATGAGCGCCGCTGAACAGCGAAAACCGATGTCCGAAATGATCGCGGCCCAGCGAATCACCCAGGCGGTGGCTCCCGTCTTCAACTCCCGGCTGGATGGGGAATTGACTCGACTGAATTCGCAGCTGTCCGGTGATCTGCGTCAGAAATTGACCACTGCCAACCTGTATCCCAGTCATATTGCCACGGTCTCTTCCGACGAGGCCGGTCTGTATGGGGCGGCCTTTGAAACATCGATTCCGCAGGCCAGCCAGCCGGGGGCGTTTCATCCAATTTCGAATTCGCAGCGCAGGCTGCGGGCACGGCCTGTCCGCCAGTTGCTGCCGGCTCCGGAACTCCCAGGGCGGGCCGGTCAGACGGGCATCAATGCCCCGGTGCCTTTTGCACTGGAAGCCGCTTCCATTCGCGACCGGATTATCTGTCTGATGCATGAATCGCTGATCGGTGACGTCGCCTTGCGGTTCAACCTGCCGGGCCGCGAAGTGCCGCTGGAAACATTGCAGCGATTTCTGGGAAAACCGGCGAACGCGGATTCCGACTCGACCGGATCACTGGGCAAGCTGATTCTGGCGGAACGCAGCCCGATTTCTGCCCGCATGGAGTCCGGCGAACTGCTGATCACCATTCGGGCCGGATTCCGACCTGTGGTGGGGCCGGAAATTCCTGCCCAGGCGGTGACGGTGTCATTGCAGCCGGAATTCGAAGGGGAATTGATCCGGCTGACTCCCGAACTGCGTTCGATTGCCCCTGCCGATCCCGATGGAGAAAAGCTGGGGGAAACGGCGGAGACCATTCTGAAAGGGATGCTGACTCAGAAGCTGCAGGCCAGTACCTTTCCGCGCACCTTTGATCTGCCACGCACCGAAGGACAGGCCCCGATCCGGATGCGGGTGCAGGGAGTCACTCTGGCGCAGCAGTGGCTGACATTGTCTCTGGAGCCAGTCCGAACTGATGGGGGAGCCGCCTCAGCTCAACCGAAAAATGACTGGAAGCCGACACGCACCACGCAGCGCACCGCCGAAGATCTGCAGCCGACCCTGGCCCCTGTGTCACAGGCTCCCGCGGCAGACAACGCGGTTCCGCAATAAGCAGCAGGTTTTGGCCGGGATGCCCAGATGCCTGCTGCTTTCTGACGCCTGTTGCTGCCTGCCGCTGACTGGCGGGTGCTGATCAGGGAAGAAACTGCTGTTCTTCTCCCGGACGTGGCAGTCGGCAGGTGGCCTTCCCCAGGAACCGGTACCGGTTGCGGGCAATCAGCCGGTATCCCAGATCGCGAATCGGTTTCGGGACGCACCATAGCAGTGCTCCGGCCAGGGCCGAGAGCCCCCCGAGAATCCATAAAACCCGCACACCTGCTGCGGACTGCCGGTACAACCGGCCCTGCCAGGCCAGCACCATGCTGTTCAGATCCCCGCGGTCGCTTTCTGTCAGAAGTTCCTGGGCCGTTTCTCCTTGCAGCGATGCATATTGCAATCGCCGGTGCCGGTCCCAGCCGATCAGAAACGTCACTCCCTGATTGCACAGCCCGCATTGGCCATCGAAAAACAGAATCGGTCCCTGAGCCTTCTTGGGATTGGAAGCCGTGTCTTGTTCAGGAGTTGTGCTGAATCGGGGCATGGCAATGATCTGCAAACCGGACAGAGAAATCGGGAACTGCCTGAGCAACCGGAGTGGGAAAGGGGAGTTCACCGCAAAACGGATCTCTGTCTGAATTTCGTTTTGGCGGCAGGCTGTCTGAGCGGATAACGTATCAGGAGAGATTTTCTGCGGAATTCAGGTCGATCTTAGCGGAGCGGGTCCGTTTTTAGTGGAGGATGTCCGAAAATCGTCAGGGGCAGATCGACCTGCCGACCCTTCCAGGCCGATTTTGAAGGGGCGTCCGTGTTCGCCGTTCGATCGCGAGGAAGGTCCTCTGGCCGGATGTCTGGCTGTTCTGCCTGGCGCGGTGACTGATCTTTAATATCCATCGAAAACCGTCCGGAAAACGAAATGAACCGGGCGGGGACTGGAAAGAGCCATGTGCTCGATGTCTGTCGAGGACTCTGTTGATGATCCCGAAGTGCCGGGCGCGGACTCCTGTATGGAGTTGCCCCGTCTGTGGGTGCCGTCGTTGTGTCTGGCGGGTTCGGTTCTACTGCATCTCTGTCTGCTGGGAGTGCTGGCGGCCGCGTTACTGCCCGGTCTGACCTCCGGGGCAGGGGTGTCCATTGTGATCAGCCAGGTCGACACGGTTCTGCCGGATGACATCGGTTTTGAGCCGGCCCTGGAACTGCCGGGAGGGAGCAGCGGAAATGCTCCTGAACAGGCCGGCCTGGAGATGAATTTCACCGGGGCGGAACTGAGCGAGTCCGACTTCGCTGCGGCCCCCCTGCAGACCGACGGCAATTTTGCGGTCGCTCTCGGCAATGCCGGCGTTTCCGACAGCCTGACCGAGTTTGTCGGCGGGGGAGGTTCCGGCAGCAGCCCCGGGATGGGTTCCGGCAGTGGAACCGGCACCGGGAGCGGCAGTGGTGACGGGGCCGGTTCAGGCAACGGACGACGCCGGTTTTTCAATATCGACACATCCGGCAAAAGTGCCGTCTTCGTGGTCGATGCCTCCCGCAGCATGAACATGCCGCATCCGGGGCCGCTGCGCACGCGATTCAACCGGGTGAAGTTCGAACTGCTGCGCACGATTTCCTCGATGGGTGAAGACGAACAGTTCTTCATCATCTTCTTCGGGGATGATGCCATTCCCATGCCTGCCCGTGCCCTGGTGTCGGGAAGTCTGGATTCCAAACACCGGTATCTGCACTGGATGGCTCAGATCCCTGCGGATGGTCATACTTTTCCTCGCAATGCGCTGCTGCAGGCGCTCTCGTTGCAGCCGGATGCGATTTACTTTCTGACGGACGGAGAGTTTGAATCGGGAGTGGTGCCGGGAGTGACGGCTGCCAATCCCGGGGGAATTCCCATTCACACGATCGGCTTCAATGATCGCCGTGGCGAGAATCTGCTGATGGAGATTGCCCAGAAAAACAACGGAACCTACACCTATATTTCTGAAAACGAAGCGGATGCCGAAGAGGCAGGTCCGGCTCCGAAGAAGAAAAAGAAGTCGGGCAAAAAAACAGCGGCCGTGGTTTCCAGCTTGAGCACTCCGTGATGTCTGCAGAGTTTCGTTGCCTGATTGTTGACCGGGATGCCGGGGATCACATCGTCCGCCGACTGGAGCAACGGTCGCGTGCGGATCTGCCGTCCGGTGATGTACTGATTCGCGTTCATTATTCGTCGCTGAATTATAAAGACGCGATGGCCGCGACAGGCAACCCGGCCATTGCCCGCACCCTGCCGCATGTGCCGGGCATTGATGCGGCCGGAACGGTGCTGGAAAGCGATGATGCCTGCTATGTCCCCGGGCAGCCTGTGATTGCGACCGGTCATGAGATCGGCGTCGAACGCTGGGGAGGCTGGTCGGAGCTGTTACGTGTTCCGGCCGACTGGCTGGTGCCGCTGCCTTCTGGACTGACGCTGCAGGAGGCCATGATCCTGGGGACGGCCGGTTTCACCGCCGCGCAATGTGTTCGGGCACTGCAGCGGCAGGGCGTGAGGCCAGAGAGCGGACCTGTCGTGGTGAGCGGAGCGACCGGCGGGGTCGGCTCGATTGCGGTCCTGCTGCTGGCCCGGCTCGGTTATGACGTCACGGCCGTCACCGGAAAGCAGGCTCAGCATGACTGGCTGCGCACTCTGGGAGCGGCACAGGTGGCAGGCCGGGAACTGCTGACGGATGTGCCGAAACGCCCGTTGCTGTCTGCGAAATTCGCCGGAGGGATCGATACTGTCGGCGGCAATGTGTTGACAGCAATGTGTAAGATTATGCAGCATCGCGGCTGCGTCGCCTGCTGTGGTGTGACAGGGGGAGAGACACTCGCTCTGACGGTTTATCCCTTTATTCTGCGAGGGCTGACGCTGGCCGGAATCGATTCGGCCTGGTGCCCTGATGACCAGCGCGCCGACATCTGGCGGCAACTGGCCGGGGACTGGAAGCCGAAGCAACTTTCGTCTCTGTGCCGGCTGGTGTCTTTGAACTGCCTGGAGCCGGAGATCGAGTCGATTCTGGCCGGGAAAAATGTCGGTCGGGTGGTCGTGGATCTGGAAGCCTGACTAGACCAGTCTGGTCTGGGCCCGCCGTCTTCCTGTTTTTTGTGCGAGTTTCACTTGATGAAACGCAACTTGCCGCGTGGCGGAACGCGGCCCAGGCGGGAGTGAAACGCTCTATTCGCCGCGGATCAGTGCCTGCGCTGCGGGCGGTTGTCGTTTTCAGTCCCGGCTCAGCCAGGCGCGCCCCAGAAATTTTGGCAGGTCCGAGGCGATCAGCGCCGGTTCCGAAAGTTCCTGTGCCGCCAGGTCTCCGGCCCGGCCATGCAGAAAGACGGCCAGTTGCGCGGCGGCGAATGGAGGCATCTGCTGGGCCAGCAGTGCGGATGTCAGTCCAGTCAGAACATCGCCGGTTCCGCCGGTGGCCATGCCGGAGTTTCCGGTGGTGTTGATGTAATGCTGCTGCCCATCGGTCACGATCGTGTTGTGACCTTTCAGCACCAGCACCAGCCGGTGTTCGGCCGCGAAGCGGACAGCCAGTTCTTCGCGCCGGCTCTGGACCGATTGGATATCGCTTCCGATCAGGCGGGCAAACTCTCCTGGATGGGGGGTGAGAATGCGCGGGCCTCCGGGCCGGGTCAACACGTCAGGCTGCCTGGCCAGACAGTTCAGGGCATCCGCATCGAACAGGACCGGGAGCGACGCCTGCTGATACAGATGGGCCACGAGCTGCTGCTGCACGTCTCCGGTTCCCAGTCCGGGGCCGATGCCACAGGCCTGCTTGCCCTGCAGATACGATTCCACCACGGACAGAGCGGCAGAGGTGAGATGTCCGTTATGATCAGGCAGTGGCGCGGTCAGATACGAAGGATCGATGGCAGCCACCAGAGGAAGCAGGGACCCCGGGGTGGCAATGGTGACCAGTCCCGCTCCTCCGCGCAAGGCTCCCAGTCCGGCTAACGCCGCGGCTCCGGTCATGCCGGGACTGCCGGCAATCAGCAGAACCCGTCCGAAGGTTCCTTTGTGTGAGTCTGCCGGGCGCCGGGGAGAGTCCGGGAGTCGGGTGACGCGGGAAATGGTCATGGCTGTTCTTCTGTCAGGGCCAGGAATTCGTCTTCATTCAGAACAGGAATGTCGAGTTCGCGCGCCTGTTCGAGTTTGCTGCCGGCATTCTCGCCGGCAACAACATAGTCTGTCTTGCGCGACACGCTGCCGGCAGCCTTGCCTCCCTGCTGATGAATGAATTCCTTGATGCTGTCGCGCGTGAACCGGGTGAGCGTGCCGGTGACCACAACGGTTTTACCGGCAAGAGCACCGGGCTGTTTCGACTGCTCCGCAATCGCAGCAGGAATTGGCTGGCCGAAATTCAGGCCGGCGGCACGGAGATCGGCCACGATGGCTGCGCCTGTCGGAGAGTGAAAGAAGTCGGCCACGGAGCGGGCGATGACCGGGCCGATTTCCGGAATCTGCTCAAGCTGTTCGGCAGACTGTTCCCGCAGGGCATCGAGCGTGCCGAACGTGTCGGCCAGAATGCGGGCATTGCTGGTTCCGACATGCCGGATATTGAGAGCGGTGAGCAGTCTCCAGAGCGGCTGCTGTTTTGAGGCTTCAATGCCGGACAGCATGTGCTCCACCGACTTTTCGCCGAGTCGGTCCAGTCCGGTCAACTCGTCTTTCTTCTGAGCGAGCCGGTACAGGTCGGCAAACCCGTGCAGAAATCCGGCGGTGATGAGCTGTTCAATCACCTTGATGCCCATGCCGTCGATATCCATTCCCTGCCGGGAGACGAAGAATCGCAGGCTTTCGCGAAGCTGCGCCGGACAGCCGGGATTCTGGCAGCGGATATACACTCCGCCGGCATCCTGCACGACTTCCGAGCCGCATTCCGGGCAATGCGTGGGGAAGTGATACTCCTGTTCCGTGCCGGTCCGGCGATGTTCTTCGACCCGCAGGACATGGGGAATGACTTTGCCGGCCTTTTCGACCAGAACCCAGTCTCCCAGGCGAATGCCGAGCCGCTGCAATTCGTCGCGATTGTGCAGGCTGGTGCGGGAGATCGTCGATCCGGCAATCAGCACCGGGGTCAGATGGGCGACCGGAGTGAGGGTGCCGGTCTTGCCGACCTGAATTTCAATGCTCTCCACCTGGGTGACCGCTTCATACTTTTCCCATTTATAGGCGATCAGCCAGCGGGGAGACTTGGAGGTGTTTCCCAGCTGTTCGCGGAGTGCGAAGTCGTTCACCTTGATGACCAGCCCATCGACCTCGAACGCGAGCGTGTGCAGGGCTTCGGCCATTTTCTGGCATTCGCTCAGCACCTCTTCGATGCCCTGGCAGCGCACGACATGGGGCGTGGAAGGCATGCCGGCTTTCCGCAGCCAGGCCAGGTAGTCCCAGTGGGTGCCGATGGAAAATCCCTGCTGGTCGCCCAGGCCATGTGCAAAAAAACGGAGTCGGCGGGCAGCACACAGCCGGGAGTCGAGCAGTTTCAGTGACCCGGCCGTCGTATTGCGGGGATTGGCATAGGGCGTTTCCTGCCGTTGCTCCTGTTCCGCCCGCAAATGGGCGAAATCAGTGCTGGTCATATAGGCTTCGCCTCGAATTTCCAGCCGCTGTGGAGGATCGGCAGTTTCGAGCCGCAAAGGGATGCCGCGCAGGGTGCGGGCATTCTGTGTGATGTCGTCGCCGCGCCGCCCGTCTCCCCGGGTGACTCCCTGAACGAGGACTCCCTGTTCATAAATCAGGGCGACAGCGACACCATCGATTTTGTATTCCACGGTGTATTCGAGCGTGTCAGCGGTGACGAGTTTGCGGAGACGCTGGTCGAACTCGCGCACGGCTGCTTCGTCGTAGACATTGTCGATCGAGAGCATCGGCTGGCGGTGTTCGACGGTCGGAAAGGCGCCAATCGGTTCTCCGCCCACCTGATGACTGGGACTGTCAGCAGAGTCGAGTTCCGGATACAGCCGTTCCAGCTCCTGCAGGCGGCGCAGGAGTTTGTCGAATTCCGCATCCGAAACTTCCGGGCGGGCTTCGATGTAATACAGACGGTTGTGCCGGCGCAATTCCTGCCGGAGTTGCTCGACTTCCTCACGCGGACTGTGTGACATGGCCGGACTCATCTATCGTCGAACGTGAGAGGGGGCTTATACTCAGGGGCCTGCCCGATGGAACAGTCGTTCTCAGGGGGCCGACCTGGCCCTGTTCTGAATTTTCCTGTCCGTAATCCTCGATCCGGCAATCAGATCCGTTCTGTGCGGCCTGCCTGCAGGGAACCAAAAACAGATCAGAGTCTGACGCCACACAGGGCATGTGTCCTGATCAAGGCGGAACAGGGAGGTTTATTGTGCCGACTGTTTCAGGACTTCTCAATTCACCATTTCACTCCGCCGGCGTGCCGTCTGCCTGAGGGCCGATCAGGCGCGACGCTGCCATGGGCAGAGTGTTTCGATTCAGACCGCGACCGACAGGATGTCTCATGCGCACCATTGCCATTATGAATCAAAAAGGAGGAGTGGGAAAAACCACCTCCAGCGTCAATCTGGCCGCAGGTCTGGCCCGGCAGGGGCGGCGCGTCTGCCTGATTGATCTCGATCCCCAGGCCCATGCCTCGCTGCATCTGGGAGTGGAAGTGGCGAGTGGCGCTCACTCGATTTATCAGGTGTTTGCCGGGGCACGCGGATTTGCCGACATTTCCCAGATGGTGAACCAGAATCTGTGGCTGGCTCCGGCCGATCTGGATCTCGCCGCGACAGAACTGGAACTGGTCGACGCCCCGGGACGCGAATTCATTCTGCGGAATGCAATGCAGGCGGCCCAGGCCAGCGAAAAGTTCGACTACGTGATCATGGACTGCCCGCCGTCGCTGGGCGTTTTGACGATCAATGCCCTGTCGGCCGCGACCGAAGTGTTCATTCCCCTGCAGCCCCACTTTTTTGCGCTGCAGGGACTGTCGAAACTGTTTGAAACCACGGCCCTGGTCGCCCGCCGCCTGAATCGCGGACTGAAAGTGACCGGCATCATGCTCTGCCTTTACGAAACCGGTACACGACTGGCCGGTGACGTGACGGACGACCTGATGCTGTTTTTGAGCAACAGTGACCCTCATGCCCCCTGGAGTTCGGCCCGCGTGTTCCAGTCTCGCATCCGCAGGAACATCAAGCTGGCGGAAGCCCCCAGCCACGGACATTCCATTTTCGACTATGCCCCCGGCTCCACCGGCTCGCAGGACTATCAGAACCTGGTGAGCGAAGTTCTGGCCGCCGAAGCCGCCCTGCCGACGACCTCTTCCACCCAGCGCGCCGCCTGAAATTTTTACGGCCCGCGTCGAAAGCCCCCTGGACGGGGGGCATCGCCGTTCCGCGGGGCGAGTGGTTTATTTCCTCCGGTCGTCTTTGCGGCCCGCGTCGTGCGTCCTCCGGACGGTGGTCGTTGCCAATCCGCGAGGCGAGGCCGGTTCGGCTCCCTGGACCGGATTGCCCATCCGCGTTGTGTGCCCGTCGGGATGGTGGTCATCGCCAGCCTGCAGGGCGAGGAATGTGAGGGCCAGGGTTCTCAAATTCCTCCTGATGGGCATAATGTTCTGTCCTGACCGGTATGCGCCGGGAAGCCGGGATCGGATTTGAAGACGTTGTGCTGGTCGGTTTTTTATGTCGGATACCTCTTTGCCGAACTGGGAGTCGCTGGCTCGGCGTCTGGAAAGCACTCTGCTTTCAGAACGGCATCGCTTGAGCAAGGCGCTGGCCGGCTTGCAGCAGCGGGCGGAACGCGGACAGCCGTTCGACCGGAGTCTGGGGCGATTTCTGGAAGATCTGAAGAATTCGGAATCGCGTTTTGAGCGGCGGCGTCTGGCCCTGCCAGCTGCGGAATGTGATGCGACCCTGCCGATTTTTGAGAAGTCCAGGGAGATCGCCGAGGCGCTGACACAGCATCAGGTGCTGGTGATCTGCGGGGAAACAGGCTCTGGGAAGTCGACGCAGCTGCCGAAGATCTGCCTGGCGGCCGGGCGCGGCATTGCCGGCATGATCGGGCATACCCAGCCGCGACGGATTGCCGCCCGATCGGTGGCTGCCCGGGTGGCTGAAGAGTTGCAGTCGCGCATTGGCGATGCGGTAGCCTTCAAAATCCGGTTCACTGATACCACATCGCCGGGGACCCTGATCAAGCTGATGACCGATGGCGTGCTGCTGGCCGAATCGCAGTCTGACCGGTTTCTGAATCAGTATGACACGATCATTGTGGACGAGGCGCATGAGCGCTCGCTGAATATCGATTTCCTGCTGGGGTATCTGAAGCGGCTGTTGCCGCAACGCCCGGAACTGCGGGTGATCATCACGTCGGCGACAATCGATGCCGAGCGGTTTGCAGAGTATTTCTCCGGAGAATCCGGCCCGGCCCCGGTGATCGAAGTGTCGGGACGCACCTACCCGGTGGAGATCCGCTATCGTCCTCCGACCGAAGACGAGGAAGAGTCTGAGGACGTCGACTTTGTGAAGGCCAGCGCGGATGCGTGTGAAGACCTGCTGCTGGAAGGACACGGGGACATCCTGGTGTTCATGCCGACCGAACGGGATATCCGTGAAACGGCCCGGGTGCTGCAGGGGCGTCCGTTGATTCGTGATTCTCATGTGGAAACGGTTCCCTTGTTTGGTCGACTGACGGAACAGGAACAGAATCGTGTGTTTGCCGCGCATGCACGTCGGCGGATTGTGATCGCCACCAATGTGGCGGAATCTTCCTTGACGGTGCCGGGGATTTATTGCGTGGTCGACCCGGGGACGGCACGCATCAGCCGGTTTTCCGCCACGTCGCAGGTGCAGCGGCTGCCGATTGAGCCGGTCTCCCAGGCCTCGGCCAATCAGCGTGCCGGGCGCTGTGGCCGCGTGGGCCCGGGAGTGTGCGTGCGGCTGTATTCAGCAGAAGACTTCGCCGCGCGTGATGCTTATACGCCGCCGGAGATCTTGCGCACGAATCTGGCATCGGTGCTGCTGCAGATGAAGTCCCTGCAGCTGGGGCGGATCGAGGAATTTCCATTTCTCGATCCTCCGGGTGCTGCGGCCGTGCGGGCGGGACTGAAAACACTGTTTGAACTCAATGCGATCGACGAAGAGGAAAATCTGACGGCGATCGGCAAGGCGATGGCACGACTGCCGGTCGACCCGCGGATTGGCCGGATGATTCTGGCCGCCGCCGATGAGCATTGCCTGTCGGAAGTGCTGATCATTGCCTCGGCGCTGGAGCTGCGGGATCCCCGGGATCGCCCGCTGGACAAGCAGCAGGCGGCCGACACGGCGCATGCCCGGTTCCGGCATGAACGGTCGGACTTCATGACCCTGCTGAAGCTCTGGGACTTCTTCATTGAACAGGAAGAAAAACAGTCGAACAGCAAGATTCGAAAAGTCTGTCAGCAGAATTTTCTGTCGTACAACCGCCTGCGGGAATGGAAAGACCTGCACCGGCAGCTGCGCGACATTGTGCGGGACCATGGCTTCAAGTCGACCGATCGAAAGAATGATGAGCAGGCGATTCATCGCGCGATTCTGTGCGGAACACTGTCCAATGTGGCCCAGCGGGGAGAAGGTCCGGAATACACCGGGGCCGGGGGACAGAAACTGTATTTGTGGCCGGGTTCGGTCGCGTTTGAAAGCCGTCCGAAGTGGATCATGGGGGCAGAACTGGTCGAAACCACGCGCCGGTTTGTGCGGATGGTTGGCCCGATTCAGCCGCAGTGGGTGGAATCGGCAGCGGCCCATCTGGTGAAGCGGACCTACAGCGAGCCGTTCTGGAATTCGAAGCAGGCCGCCGTGATGGCCTATGAGAAAGTCTCTCTGTTCGGGCTGGTGGTGGTTCCCCGGCGTGAGTGCCGGTATGGACAGATCGATCCGAAGGTCAGCCGGGAACTGTTCATTCAGCATGCCCTGATTGAAGGCGATCTGCAGACAAATGGTGAGTTCTTCCGACACAATGCCGCGCTCAAGGCCGAGATTGCCGAGTGGCAGGCCAAGGTGCGTCAGGGACTGCAGTTTCTGGGTGAAGAGGCCGAGTTCGACTTTTATGATCAGCGTCTGCCGGCCGAGGCGGTCGACGGCCCGCGCTTCGAGCAGTGGCGAAAGACGGCCGAACTGCAGCATCCGCGGCTGCTGTTTCTCTCCCGGGAAGATCTGGTGGTTGACACCAGCGCGGCCCCGCGTGCGGCGGCATTTCCTGACACGATCCGCATCGGCACCATGCAGGTGCCGGTCGAATATCAACTGGAGCCTGGCAGCGAGGCCGATGGCGTGACCCTGGTCGTGCCGTCGGAAGGACTCAATCAACTGTCGGAAGAGAATCTGAGCTGGCTGGTGCCGGGGCTGCTGGAAGAAAAAGTCGCCGCAGTGATGAAAACGCTGCCCAAGTCATTGCGTCTGCTGTTTGTTCCGATTCCGGAAACCGCCACGCGGGCCGCCGGTCTGCTGAGTTTTGGCCAGGGGCATCTGCTGCATCAACTGTCAGAAACACTGCGGCGGATTTCAGGGGAATATGTGCCGGTCACGGCCTTTGACACGGCGCGCATTCCGGAACATCTGAAATTCAACGTTCGGGTGATTGATCGCAACGGCAGAATCGTGGCGGAAGGACGTGAGTTGTCGCAGTTGCGAGCTGTTGTGCAGGCGCAGGCCGCGCAGATTCTGGAACAGAAAGACTCGCGCTGGAACCGGGAAGGAATTCGTCACTGGGATTTTGGTGCCTTGCCGGAGCAAGTTCAGCTGGATCGGCATGGCACCGTCGTGGTGGCCTTTCCCATGCTGATTCGTCGTGAGCAGGATGTGGCGCTGGCACTGGCCGGAAGTCTGGAGGAAGCAGAAACCCGGACCCGTCCGGCTCTGGTGCAGTTGTATCTGCTGCAGGCCGAGAAGCGGCTGTCGGAACAGGTGCGGCATTTTCCCCGACTCGATGATCTGGCGCTGCAGCTGAAAATCCTGCCCGGCAGTCTGCCATTGAAGTCGCAGATTCTGCAGGCGCTGGCGCGGGAATCGCTGTTGCGCAACGGTCCACTTCCACGCAGTGAAGCCGACTGGACTGTGCGCATGAAACAGGCCCAGGGACTGTTGCCGATTGTGGTGCAGGATCTGGCGCGCATTCTGGGGCCCTTGTTGACGGACGCCCGCACGGTGCAGCGTCTGATCGGGGGCAAGCACCCGGCGGCACTCGCTCCCCTGGCGGGTGATCTGCGTCTGCAGTTTGCCGAGCTGTTTCCGGAAGACTTTATTGCGGAGACTCCCTTCGGCTGGATGCAGCATTACGGGCGGTACCTGCAGGCGATGCAGAGCCGGTTTGCCAAGGCGACCTCAGGTGGGTTTGAGAAGGACCGGCGGCAGATGCAGCTGATGCTGCCGTATGTGCAGCGGTTTCGTGAACGGCGTGCCCTGGCCGGAACAGAATGGCGGCTGGTGCCCGGGCTGGTGCAGTACCGGCATCTGCTGGAAGAATTTCGGGTCTCCCTGTTCGCTCAGCAGTTGCGGACCGCGGTTCCGGTTTCGGAAAAGCGTCTGAATGAATTGTGGGCTTCGATTTCCTCGTGACAGGGTATGCCTGATGTATGCCTGATGCGTGCCTGATGTATGCCTGATGCGGACACGAAACATCAGTGTCCTGTCGGGTCACACCGGGACGCCGGTCGACAGATCCAGCAGATCGATCCGCCCGGCAGGATAGCGTGGAATCGCGACTTCAAAGCGATGCCGTGCGGTCGAGGTCGGCAGTGCGGTCTGGTCGCGGGGCTGCAGCACGACCGAATCCAGCCGCAGGCCTTCGCCATCGCTGGTGGCGAACAGATTCACCGCGATATTCAGGACTTCACGCAGGTTGTCGGCAATGTTGTCTTCGATCTGGCGACGTTTGATCGGCTGGGCAATGAATGCCGGTGTGATCAGCGAGAGTGCCGCGCCGGCCGAATTGGCGAAGCCGTAATCGCAGACAATGGCATGTCGGAGCTGCCCATCGAGATTCGTGAAGAAGGCCATGGCTCCGGCGTCTGCCGGAAGAATGTCTGCGGTCAGTTCTTTGACGGTGGTGTCGCCACCAAACAGCAGCGTGGCGAATTCGCGCACCTGAATGGATCGGGACAGGGCGATGGCGCTCATGGGGCCGGCTTTCATGACAGGGGCAGAGGAGATAGGCCAGGAAGACAGGGAGCAGACGCGCAGGGGCAGCGCGATTCAGGAAAACATGGGTTTGAGTGCGGCTTCGAAGGCCTGTGGCGTAAAGGGCTTGGTCACCACAAAGGAGGCCCCGGCGGCAATCGCTTCGTTATGGATGGCGGTGCCGCTTTCGGACGTGACGAACCCGAAACGGGTCGTGCGGCCTGATTCCCGTACCTGCCGGAGCAGATCGATTCCTTTCATCCCGGGCATGTTCCAGTCCGACAGAACCAGGTCCGGGTTTTGCGTGGTAATCAATTGCAGGGCTTCGGCTCCGTCACCGGCTTCACAGGTGCGATACCCTGTCAGCCCGGTCTGCTTGAGAGTCCGCATGACAATCATGCGCATGGCTTTGCTGTCGTCGACAATGAGAATCTGCATCAGAGTGTCTTTCTGGATCAGTCGGCAGGGACGGTCCCGGGGCGGACTGGGTTGATGAACGAAGGAGGACTAAAGCAACTTCAGAATGGATCTTCCGTGTTCCGCAGGCGATCAAATGGGCATTCCTGCGGGGAATCGCGCCCATTTGCCTGCCTCAGAACCATGGAAATGGTCTCTATGCTGCAGAACCGTCTGCAGACACGGAATGAATTTGGGACAATGAGACTTACGGCTGCCCTGGTGGCGTCGGCCGGTGTCAGCCGCCGGTCTGCATGCGTAGCAGGATCGGTTCATTGCCGAATCGCATGCTGGTTTCAACGGTGGCGGGCGGAGAACCGTCTGCCGGCATCGAGGCCCCGACACAGGGAAGTGAGAGCTGGGTGTCTCCCTGTGTCAGGCCCTTGATGTTGCCGCCGATCATGTTGGTGATCTCGCCCAGGGCATCGGCCACTTCCCCTTCGGTCAGATCCGTCATCTGTGTGCCGAACATCTGTTCGGCCAGGCGCGCGGCTCCCTGGCGGGTCGTCAGCACTTCCAGCCCGGCGTGCCAGTCGCCGGAAATACGGATGCTGGCCGTCAGACCTTCTGCCTGCAGCGGCGAAGTCTGTTCGGATACGGCATTCATGCCGAGCATGCCATTGAGGACATCCACGGCAATCTGCTCAAGGAGTACGGGGTTCACTTCCATCAGAGTCTCCAGGGATCAAACGGGCCGAAAACAGACAGTCTGAGCGACCGGCTCACGTACAAACGGAGCCTTCATGTTGATCAGGGTTTCTCCACCTCCCAGAAACAGGCATCCATGCGGCTGCAGGACATGGTGAATGCGGCCGAGGATCTGCTCTTTTCCAGGCAGGTCAAAATAGATCAGCACATTTCGCAGCAGAATGATGTCGCAGGGAGGCAGTTCCGGGCCGACCGTCGTGAGATTGGCGCGGCGACAGTCGATCATCCGGCGCAGCTCAGGTTTTACGATCCACTGTGTGCCGTGACGGTCGAAATATTTCATCAGCAGCCGGGCGGGCAGTCCCCGATTGACTTCGAACTGGGAATAGGCCCCGGCGCGCGTGCGACGCACCATCTCTTCCGACAGATCCGTGGCCAGCACCCGTACCTGCCAGGTATCGAGTTCCGGAAAGGATTCGCGGATCAGCATCGCGAGACTGTAAGGCTCCTGCCCGCTGGAGCAGGCTGCGGACCAGATGGTCAGGCAGCGTGTGTTCTGTTTGTGGGCGATGATCCGGGGCAGAATCACGTCGCGCAGGGCCTCGAAGGGCTGCTGGTCACGGAAGAAACTGGTTTCGTTAATCGTCATGGCTTCGGCCACGCGATCGTGCATGGCGGAGAACGGAGCCCGGCGTAGTTCTGTGATCAGGTCGTTCAGGTTCTGCAGGCCGGTCCCGGCGAGCAACGGCTGCAGCCGGGATTCGAACAGATAGTCCTGCGCAGCCGTCACGACGTTTCCGGAACGCTGGGTGACGACATTCCGCAGATAATCGAGATCGTTCGTGAGGACGGCCATGGGATGTATTCTTCCTGATTGACATCACTGTAGGACCGGGCCGCCAGGCAGGCGGAACAGTCCTGCTAAATTAAAGCCCTTGCCGGGAGAACACGCGGCGTGATGCATGAACCACATTGACGATCTCGGCGCCGATAGCCGAAAGCGGCAGAATCTGATCGGCGAGTCCGGCTTCGGTCACAGCCCGGGGCATGCCCCAGACGACACTGGAAGCCTGATCCTGAACAAGCAGCTGGCCTCCCAGCGCCTTGATTCCCCGCGCGCCGTCGAGTCCGTCTTTGCCCATCCCGGTCAGAATGACCGACAGCACGGCCGGTCCATAGATCGGGGCGACCGATTGAAACAGAACATCCACCGCCGGTCGGCAGGAATTGACGGCTGGCCCTTGCGACAGGTGCGTCCGGACTTCCCCGGCCTGCGAAACGACCGACAGATGATAATCTCCGGGAGCAATCAGAATGGTGCCTGGTGTGAGCGGCGCATTGGACACGGCTTCGCGCACTGTGCAGGGACAGGACTGATTGAGCCGGTCCGCCAGAAGGCGGGTGAAGACCGCCGGCATGTGCTGCACGACCAGAACAGGCACAGGAAAGTTCGCCGGCAGGACAGGGAGCACTTCGGAGAGTGCCGTCGGCCCGCCGGTGGAGACTCCGATGACAACAATCTCGGGAGGGAAATGCGGCCGCGGAACCGGCCGTGAGACGGCCAGGGGGGCAGTCAACGGGGAGGCTGGCCGGGAAACGGATGAGGAGATCGGTCGGAAGGCTGGATTCGCAGAACTTCGGCGGTGCAGTGCTCCCCACTGGCGGATACGGGTGACCAGCTCCTGATCAATCAGCCGCAGCGACTCTTCACGGCTCGAAATCTTCTGTGGCTTGGTGACATAGTCATTGGCTCCGCAGTTCAGGGCATCAAGAGTCGCCCCGGCTCCCTGCACCGTCAGTGCGCTGAACATGATGATCGGCAGCCTGCGATCGATTTTGCGCAGGGCGGCCGCCGTCTGCACGCCGTTCATGCCCGGCATTTCGACATCGAGCAGGACCACGTCAGGACGCGCATGCGGCAGCAGGTCCAGGGCTTCCTGTCCGCTGCGGGCCATGCCGGTCACGATCAGATCGGCATGCCGCTGCAAGGACTGCTCCAGCAGTCGGCGCATGACCAGCGAATCATCGGCCAGCAGAATATGGAAAGGGGATGTCACCGGACCAGACCTGTCTGAGAGAAGCGGAATGTTCACTGTCACGCATGACGCTGTTTGCCCAGGCAACCTGCCTGCAGAGGATTCAGGAAGAGAGCAGGCCGCAGGGAATCGCCCCGATGAGGCGCAACTTGTCGAGCAGAATTTCCGAGGTGAAAGGCTTCATGACGAATTCATCGACGCCCGCCATCAGAGCCCGAGCCATTTGTGCAGGTTCTGTTTCGGTGGTGACCATGACGAGTTTGAGTCGTGCATATTCCGGTCGCGTCCGCACCGCCTTGATGAATTCGAGCCCGTTCATATTCGGCATGTTCCAGTCGACGAGGACCAGGTCGACATCCGGATGTGCGGAGAGCTGCTGCAGGCCTTCAATTCCATCTCCGGCCTGCAGGACCATGCATCCCAGAGGGGCGACAATCTGCTGCAGCACGCGGCGCATCGCCCGCGAATCATCCACGATCAGTACCAGCATGAGAAAAACTCCAGATCTTGCAGAATCCCATTCGATCGGCAGGGCGGTGACAGGGAATACATCCGGCGTGATGGTCCGGCACATTGCCATTTCTCTGTCGAAACATGCGGCCGTTGCGGGAACTGTCTGTTCCGCAGGCAGCGGGGGGCGGAATGTCGGACAGAGAGTCGCGAGGCGAAGATCCAGGCGGAGCCTGACAGATGGACTGCCACGCTCCGCCTGGCGACAACAGGGACGAAATGCCGGTCCTGCGCGGCAGGCTGGTCTGATGAGGAAACACCAGAGCAGACTGTCGGCCTGTTCTGGACACAGCGCGATTTCTGGTGAGAGCGGGTCGGCTCAGGAATCGCGTGTGCAGGCCGGAGACAGGGGCAGGAACGACAGGCTTTCAGGGCTGTGAACAAAACCACCTCAACAGGGAGGAGTCTTTGTCACGAGCGAATCAGGACCGGTTTTGCTCGGCTCTTCCAGAAAAGGTCGCACCGTGTGAAAAAGGTCGCACCGTGTGAAAAAGGCCGCACCGTGTGACCAGCACGGTACGACCGGAGGAACGACCTGCTGGACTCACGCAGGCCGCTGTCCTTCAATGCGATGGCAGGCAGAACAGGGCGTTATTCAATTTTGAAACGCCCGACGACGTTCTGCAGGGTTTCGGCCAGATGCGACAGTTTGTCGGCCGCGGATTGCGAGTTGCTGGCTCCTTTCATGGTGGAGTCGGCGGCCTGAGCGACGGAGAGCACCCGTTTGACAATGTCGGTGCTTCCCTGGGCGGCTTCGCGAATGCTCCGGCCGATTTCTCCGGTCGTGGCAGTCTGTTCTTCCACCGCACTGGCAATGGTGCCGGAGACGTCGCTGATCTGATTGATGATGTCGGTGATCTGTTTGATCGCCAGCACGGCCCCTTCGGTGTCGTTCTGAATGGTTTCAATCCGCAGGCTGATGTCTTCGGTCGCCTTGGCGGTTTCTTTGGCGAGTTCCTTGACCTCGTTGGCGACCACGGCAAAGCCTTTGCCGGCTTCGCCTGCGCGGGCGGCTTCAATCGTGGCATTCAGGGCGAGCAGATTGGTCTGTTCGGCAATCGAGTTGATGACCTTCACCACTTTGCCGATCTCCACACTGCTGTCGCCGAGCTTGGAAACCGTGATGTTCGTGGTTTCGGCCACGCGCACCGCGCTGCTGGCAATGGTGGCGGCTTCGGTGGCGCTGCGGGAGATTTCCCGGATCGAGGCATTCATCTGCTCGACGCTCGCGGCCACGCACTGCACGTTCTGGCTCACCTGCTCCGAGGTACTGGAGACGACGTTGGCCTGTTCGGCGGTGCCGCTGGCGGTCAGCTGCATTTCGGAACTGACGCTGGCCAGTTCATTGGAAGCGACGGTCAGGGTTTCGGCATTTCCGGTAATCCCGGCGATGCGTTCCCGCAGATCATTGAAGAACTGTCCGAGTCCGGTGCCGATCCGTCCGATGGCATCATCGCCGGTCACCGTGATGGCCCGGGTCAGGTCTCCCTGGCTGGCGGCATTCACCACGGCGAGCAGACTTTCGACTTTGCGGGCTTCCTCGATCCGTTGCTGTTCCCGGCGTTCGCTGTCAGCCAGCTGCTGTATCAGCAGTTTCTGCTCGGTAATGTCGGTTGCATACTTCATCACCTTGAAGGGGCGGCCATTGGCATCGAGGATTGGATTGTAAGACGCCTGCAGCCAGATTTCGCGATTGCCGCGGGCCAGACGTTTGAATTCTCCGGCGACGAATTCTCCCCGATTGAGCCGGGCCCAGAATTCCCGGTAGTCCGGGGTGCGTGCGGCCGGCTCGTCGACAAACAGGCTGTGATGGCGGCCTTTGATTTCTTCCAGCGTGTATCCCATGGTTGTCAGGAAGTTTTCATTGGCATCGGTCACGGTGCCGTCCATGTGGAATTCAATCACGGCCTGGGATTTGCGAATCGCGGCAATCTGCCCGGCATAGTCTGCGTTACGCTGCTTCTGCTGTGTGATGTCGGTGGCATATTTGACAACCTTGAACGGCGCGCCGGTTTCATCGCAGATCGGGGTGTAGGTGGCCTGAATCCAGATTTCGCGTCCGCCTTTGCCGAGCCGTTTGAATTCGGCACTCTGATGTTCTCCGTTGGCCAGTCGATGCCAGAACTCGCGGTATTCCGGGCTGGTTCGTGCCTGTTCTTCGACAAACATGCTGTGATGACGCCCCTGAACTTCGGGCAAGGTGTACCCCAGGGTGTTCAGGAAATTGTCGTTGGCGTCGAGAATGGTGCCGTCGAGCTGAAATTCGATGACCGCCTGGGATTTGCGAATCGCCGTAATCTGTCCGGCGTAGTCGGCAAATTCGCGATCCGAATGTTTACGGCCGCCTGAGGTCTGTCGTGTCGCGGCCGTGCGCGCAGTCGCGCGGCTGGGACGTTTCGATTTCTTGGCAGCAGAGGAGCGGGAAGCGTGAGTGACGGCCATGATCTGTTCCAGTTCAGTGTGAAAAAGGGCAGGGGGAGTTGTGTCAGGTCAGACAAAGACAAAGACAAAGGGAAAGGGAAAGGGAAAGGGAAAGGGAAAACGATTGGGATGTCGCAGCCGGTTCCCCAGAGTACGCAGCATGCGTGTTTCCTGATGAAACGTCGCTCGACCCGGAGCGGAACGCGGCCCCGGTCGGAGTGAGACGCTTGAGACCCGTCTGGCCTTTGTTCCGTCATGTTCGAGCCTGAATTCGCAGAGATTGATCAAGATCTGCGCGAGGCAACATTGACAATGCCGCTCTAACTTGCCCGAACAAGGGGGCGGGCAGATTCCAGTCGCGGTTCCAGACTTTCGATATTCAGGACCAGCAGCAGCCGGCCAGGGAGTTTGAAGATTCCCTGAACCGCCTGGCGGATGGTTTCAGGCAATGTGTCGGGGGTCGGTTCAAACTGTTTGTCGTCCACTTCCAGAACGTCGCCGATGTCGTCTACCTGCAGGGAGACCGGGCCATCGCCGGTGCGAAGCACGACATTCATAGGGAATCGATGGGCCTGTGCCGTGGCCAGTTCGAGCCGCTGCCGCAGATCGAGCGCGGTGACAATCTGCCCCCGCAGGTTCATGAGTCCCTGCACCACTCCTGATGCCAGGGGAACCGGCGTGGTGCGCTGATGTCGCAGCACTTCCTGCACACGCTGAACTTCGACACCGAAGAACAGATGTCCGACATGAAAGGTGCAATAGGCATTGCTGGCAGGCATGGAAGTCTTTCCTGGGGGAGTGAATGAATCCGGGATGGTTTGGGAAACGATGAGAACAGGTTGCTCTGGCCAGAGCCTGCCGGCTTTCTGTGATCTGTGAGTGCTTTCCGATCAAACGTCGCCCGCCGCGGAGCCGAACGCGGCTCCCGACCGGCGTGAGACTCTTGAGAGCGGCGTTGTCAATGTTGTCTCGCACAGATCTTGGTCAATCTCTGCGAATTCAGGCTCGAACATGACAGAACAAAGGCCAGACGGGTCTAAAGGGCCGGACCGCCGAACATCATCCCCGAGGCTTCTGACAGATGACCTGCAGCCAAGGCGAGCGAGGCGGGATCGATCACCCGGGTGACACGTCCGCACATCACCTGTGACGAAGGGCTGTCGGTGACCCGGGGACTCTCGACGATGTCGACAATTCTGCCGACAACCACTCCGGTGCTTGTCTGGCCATGAGTGAAGACCACTACTGGCAGCTTGCCGTTCGATTCAGGCTGTCTGAAGTGTGACGGCGGCTGGCAGAGGCGGACCAGCGGCATGATCTGCCCGCGATATTGCACGACTTCCTGGGCTCCATCGAATTCGATTGCGGTCGGGTCGACCTCTTCCAGCCGGGAGACACTGGCCAGCGGCATGGCGGCGCGAGTATTGTCGCCGGGATCGACCAGCAGCCAGGAATGTTTTTCGGCAGGCTGATCTCCTGCGGATTGCGACAGGTCGGAGAGCCCGGGATCGCGATGCGCGACCAGGATGCCGGCCTGCTGCGCGACGCCGGAAACATCGAGAATCAGGGCAATCGTGCCGTCTCCCATCATGGTGGCTCCGGCATAGGCGGTCAGTGATTTCAGATACGGGCCGAGTGGTTTGACCACAATTTCCTGCGTGTCACAAATCCGGTCGACGATCAGCCCGAATTGCCGGTCTTCCGCCTGCAGCACGATGACATGCATGGCCTCGCCGGAATGATGTTCTCCCGCTTTGCGGGCCGGACGCAGGCCGAGCTGTTCGTCCAGATAGACAATCGGCAGAAGTTTTCCCCGCAGCCGCAGCACCGGCGAACTGTGGATCAGTTCGATCTCGCGTCGTGCCCGTTCTCCTTCGAGCCGGACCAGTTCCAGCAGGCTGACCTGGGGAATGGCGAACCGCTGGGCCTGGCAGGCGACGATCAGGGCCGGAACGATCGCCAGAGTGAGTGGAATTCGAATCCGCAGGGTGGTTCCCTGATGCAGAATGCTCTGGATATCCAGCGTGCCGCCAATTCGTTCGATATTCGTTTTGACGACATCCATGCCGACCCCGCGGCCTGAGACGTTGGTCACTTTCTCGGCCGTCGAGAATCCCGGCTGCAGGATGAGTTGAATCAGTTCGCGCTCACTCAGACCGGCCGCCTGCTCGGTGGTGATCAGTTGCTGTTGAATGGCTTTGTTGCGCACCCGTTCGACATCAATGCCGCCGCCATCGTCGCAGATTTCGATGTTGACCTGGCCTCCTTCGTGAAAGGCCCGCAGGCACAGCGTGCCTTCGGCCGGTTTTCCTCGCGACTGACGGATCGCAGGCACTTCGATTCCATGGTCGACACTGTTGCGCACAATGTGCGTCAGGGGATCGCGAATGGCTTCGAGAATGGTTTTGTCGAGTTCGGTGTCTGCCCCTTCCAGCTTGATCTGCACCCGTTTTCCACAGGCGGCTGAGACATCGCGGACGATGCGCGGCAGCTTGTTCCAGGCATTGCTGATCGGCTGCATGCGGGTTTTCATCACCCCGGCCTGCAGTTCGGTCGTGATGTGGTTCAGTCGCTGGGAAGCGGTCAGGATTTCGGAATCTTCGGTGGAGCGGCTGAACTGCAGAATCTGGTTGCGGGCCAGAACCAGTTCTCCGACGAGATTCATCAGCCGGTCCAGCAGATGGACATCGATTCGCACGGTGGAATCGCTGATCGAAGGGGATCGTTCGCCAGACTCTGCCTCCGGTTCCAGAGCCGGATCGGTAGTCGGAACGGCCGCAGATGTGGCAGGCCCCCGCGAAATTGCAGGCTGAACATGTCCCGCGGCTTTGGGGCGACCAGTGGCGAGAGGAACCGAGTTGAGGGGGGCGGAGTCTGTCTTGGTCGATTCAACCGCGGTCGAGTCGATAGAGGTCGAGTCCGGAGTCTGTGACGGCTGCTGCGGCTCAAGTGAAGAGGCCACCGGAGTGGACGCAGCAGCAGGCGAAGAACAGGGCACGGAGGAGTTTGAGTTCAACCCTCCCAGCAGGTCGACCAGGGTCTCATAGCTGTCGGCCCCTTCTTCGCCGGTGCTTTCGATCTGTCCCAGTATGTTGCGAATGGCATCGACCATGGAGAGCAGGCCGCTGGCGATGTCGGCATTCAGTCGCAGTTCACCGTCTCGCAGCGGCACCAGCAGATTTTCACCGATATGGGCGACATGTTCGAGCTTGGGGAACGCCAGGAATCCGGAGGTGCCTTTCAGAGTGTGAATGGTGCGGAACACACTCGAGAGCCTGTCTCGATCCGATGGCGACGATTCCAGGGCAATGAGATCCCGATCGAGCTGATCGAGATTCTCATAGCTTTCGACGAGAAACTCTTTCACGATGTCGTCGAACTGCTCCATGATGTGCTCGCTTGTGGAATGCAACGAAGGGGAGAGTGACGGCCAGGGGAATGCCAGGCGGCTGTCTGCCAATGAATATCGCTCACCGCTTTCGCCAACCTGCATGGTTCCCGAAGATTCGCAGCAGAAATTGCCGCTTGCCTGGTCGACTGGTCGAGCCTGAGCAAAAATGCCTGCGTTTCAGAATGTCACGAAAAGGAATAAGAGAGGAATCAGGAACAGGGGGGCCTGCTCAGAGCCGCGTGAAAAAGCTTCGCAGAAAAGTCGGGCCGGAGAGAGGACACGCATTGTTGCCGGGAGACCGGCACGGCTGTTGAGATCAGCATGATGCAGGCGGGGCGTGATGCCTGATGGACCGGGAAACACAACCGGCTGCGTGTTTCCCCTTCATTCGAATGAAAGCACGCTCTGAGCCAGACTTGACCCCGAAGAACTTCTGCACGTTCCCCGATGGTATTACTGCAGTCCGGGCTTTCAGGGCGCTGCCTGGGGGGAAGCGGGACTGTCGCTCGGAATGCCATCGCTGTCGACCGGGAAGGGGGGCTTCTCGTTCCCTGCCGGAGAAATCCGGGCCGGCCGGCCATGAATTCTGTCCGCGAATCAGGGACACGCTCCGCCAGCGGCTGTTCGAAGTGTGCGGTCACCCTGCCTGCCGAGCCAGTGCAGGCTGTTCTGTTCGCACGAATGGCCGGGACGCAACCGCAGAAGGGAATCTGCCATGGGTTTGACGATTGCCAACAATGTGTCTTCGATGACGGCACAGAATCAGCTCAACAAGGCGTCCACGGCTCTGTCCCGTTCGATTGAGCGGCTTTCTTCCGGGTTCCGTGTGAATCGCGGGGCGGATGACCCTTCCGGACTGGTGATTTCGGAACGGCAGCGGGCCCAGATTGCCGGCCTGCAGAAGGCGATCGAGAATTCCAACAAGGCCGTGTCGCTGGTGCAGACAGCCGAAGGGGCTCTCAGTGAAATCAATACCCTGCTGCTGAAAGTGCGCGGGCTGGCCATCGATTCGGCCAACTCCGGTGTGAACGATGCCGATGCACAGGCGGCCAATCAGGCGGAAATTTCCAACGCCCTGATGACGATCGACCGCATTGCCAACAATACGCAGTTCGGAACGAAAAACCTGCTGAATGGATCTTCCGGGATCAGTGGAACTGCCAATGACAATGACGTGACATTTATGAAGGCCTCCAGCGAAACCACCGCCGGAGCCTATGACATCGATGTGACCTCCGCGGCCCAGAAAGCAGTGGTGACGGCCGGTGTGAATCAGACGGCCGCTCTGGCCAGCGATGAAATTCTGACGATCAACTGGGTCAGTATCAGCCTGAATGCGGGACTGACACAGGCCGAAGTGGTCACCCGGATCAACAGTTTCAGCTCCACGACGGGAGTGATTGCCGATGTTGATTCCGGTGCCACCCGACTGTATTCCAATGACTTCGGATCGAACGCCAAGGTGACGGTGAATTCGAATCAGCCTGCCGGTGCAGCCAGTTCGGGATTTGGAACCACCTCGGCGACAGCGAACGGCGCAGATCTGGTCGGCTCGATCGGCGGCACGACGTTTACCGGAATCGGAAACATTCTGCAGGCCACCAGCGGACCAGCCAAGGGACTGACCATCAAGGTCGGCGTCTCGGCCAGTGATCCCATCAGTTCCGTGACCGGGTCGCAGGGAAATGTGGCCATCGCCGATAATTCCCTGGTCTTTCAGATTGGCCCCAATCCGAACCAGTCGACGAAGATTTCGATTCCCCAGATCTATGCCCGATCCCTGGGGGTGGGAGTCAGCGGCAACCAGTTTAACAGTCTGCAGGAGATCAATGTCACATCGGCCTCGAAGGCGCAGGACGCCATCAGTGTGATTGACGCCGCCATTTCCGATGTGACCAAACTGCGGGGAGAACTCGGATCGTTTCAGGGAAATACTCTCGAATCCACCGCCAATAATCTGCGCACGACCCTGGAAAATACCGTGGCGGCCGACTCGACCATTCGCGATACCGATTTCGCTTCGGAAATTGCCAACTTCACCAAACAGCAGATTCTGGTTCAGGCAGGAACCTCGGTGCTGTCTTCGGCGAATCAGATTCCGCAGCAGGTGATCTCGCTGCTGAAAGGACAGTAGCCGTACCGGGCAGACGGAATGAGAAAATCACATTTCGTTCTGGGAGAAGACCCGGGAAATCAGACCGCCAGGCAGCGGGGCACGGCACCAGTGAGTCTGCGTGCGGAAGAATGACTGCTCAAGGCCTGTTCAGGGAAGGGGAAACACGATGTCAAACGAAGAAACTGTTGTGGCCGGGTTCAGGCAATGTGCCCGGCATGTCGCTGCCGTGCTGACCGAAGAGCTGGGCTGGCAGGTGCCCTTCGGTCGTCAGGGAGTGGAACGGCTCGCCGACTATCTGGAGCAGGCCCGTCCCCTGCTGGTCAGGCCGGAACAGGCCGACGCGGTGACCAGTCTGGGAGCGTTTCTCGGGGAATGCATTCTGCAGGAGTGTGGCGGCCGATGGACGCATCAATCCGGCTGGTGGGGCATTGAACTGGCCGAAGGAGTCGTTGCCTGCCCGTTCGTGCAGATTCAGCAGCAGCTCAGCGCCGGAGAAGAGCAGTCCTGCCAGCGCTATCTTGAGTGCCTGATTCACCTGGTCCGGCAGCTTTCGGTGAGCGTTACTGACGGCGAATCCGCGCAGGAGCGGTCTGCGGCGCAGCATGCCGCATAAGCATCTGCGGCACCGAATGCCGCGTGAGAACCTATGGCACCGAGTGTCGTGTCAGAACCTGAAACACCGTATCGCAGGCGGCACTCCATTCGCGCCGGGAGATCTTCGGCCAGGGAGTTTTCGTGAAGGGATGTTCTGTTTGCCGGCCTGAAAAAATCCGCACTGACCGGAACAGGATTGCCCGATCAGTGCGGCCAGTCAGTACGGATTGAGGAGCGAATGCCTGGCGTCCGGTGGAACGCGGCGAGCGATGTTTTGTGAGACGAAACATGCGTGCTGCGCGGGCACTGCAAAGAGCCACCGACTCTAGTCGAGTTCGCTGATCCGGATGTTTTTGTACTCCGCCCACATTGGTTTTCCGGCGTGCAGCTGCAGGGCCAGAATGCCTTCGAGCAGTGTCAGTTCGGGAGAGTCATCGGTGAAGTCGATCAGCTGGTGCCCGTTCAGGAAGTGCTGAACGTGGTTGCCGCGGGCGATGATGGCGACATCATTCCAGTCGTCGAGCTTCATCACTTTTTCGAACTCCTCCTGCGAGATCAGGTCATCGCGGACGACTTTCTTTCCGGCTGGTTCCCAGATCACGACTTCGCCGACGTTGCAGATGCGGCCGCGCTTGCCCCCTTCGTCGTAGATGAATCCGGAGACATCCGGGAACTTGTTCTGGTTGCGGATTTCATGCTGATATCCACGCACCACCCAGGGGTTTTTGGGGTTGCCGTCGGTGATGTGCCGTGACCGGTACTGAATGCCGGAATTGTTCGCGGCATTGCAGCGGAAGGAGAGCCGCAGGTCGAAGTTTTTGGTTTTGCCCGCTTTCCAGATCAGAAAGGTGTTGCCTTTGGCGGCCGCTTCCGGGGTGGTTTCCCCATGAATGACGCCGTCCTTGACGCTCCACAGACGGGGATCGCCGTCCCAGTCCGACAGATCCTTGCCGTTGAAGATCTGTTTCATGTTCTGAGGCTCGGCCGGCAGGGTTGCCGGTTCTGCGGCCAGTGCCAGGGCAGGCAGCGCCAGGGCAGCCACCAGTGTCGTCAGGCGAAGCATCATGTTCTCTCCAGGTGCTTGTGAAAATTGCCGTGGATATTTGGTTGGAACGGTGAAGATCTGCTGTCAATATCCACTGGGGATCGTCAGGAAGACGGTCTGGCTCAGGCGGCTTTTCAAGCCGTCTGTGGCAGGGAAACCGGGTCTGTGTCTCTTGCAGGGGCCGCATTCTTCTGGCCAACTGTGTCGCCACGGATGTCCGGACAGGTCGTCACGGGTGTCCGGACAGGCCACCGTTCTCTTTCGAGAGTAGCGTTTCGGAGGGGTTGAGGAAACGCAGGGCGCTGCAGGCTTCGGAAAACGTCATGTTTGACTGCAGGCGAACAGTCGGTCCCGCCTGTTTTCTCCAGAATGCAATGCAACAGGCCAGGCGGGCCGTCTCGTCACCTGTCTCATCCCCCGTCTCGTCACTGGCCCCAGCACCGGCAGAGCATGTGTCGGCAGAGCGTGCATTGGAACCTGCCGGCGAATTGCCATCATGCCGGAACCTGCCGGCGAATTGCCATCATGCCGGAACCTGCCGGCGAATTGCCATCATGCCGGAACCTGCCGGCGAATTGCCACCGTGCCGGAACCTGCCGGCGAATTGCCACCGTGCCGGGATGCAGCGTAGGATGTGGCGGAAACAGGCAAGGAGTCCCTGTCGGAGCAGATCGGGCGAGGCAGGGACTTCCGGATGAAGAATGATCCGGATCGAAAATGACAACGTGAAGGCCGGCCGAAGGTCCGCACAGGGGGGCCGGCCGATTCTGATGAAACCGCGTTCCTGGCGACGCGGCAGCAGTGGAAGCAGGACGATGTCGGAAACAGTGTGCGTCGGATTCATTGGTGCAGGCAAAATGGCCACGGCTCTGGCCCAGGGGCTGATTGCAGCCGGATTTACCGAGGCACAGAATGTGATGGCGAGCGATGTGAATGCCGCCACGCGCGACATGTTCACGCAGGCGACCGGGGCCACCACCACGGCCAGCAACCGGCAGGTGCTGGAGGACTCGCAGGTGGTCATTCTGGCGGTCAAACCGCAGGCACTGGCTTCGCTGCTGAATGAAATCACGGCCGATGTGCAGCCGCGCCACCTGATTGTGTCCATTGCGGCCGGCATTCGTCTGGCCACTCTGGAATCGGCTCTGGGGGACCGTCGGGTGATTCGGGTGATGCCGAATACGCCCTGTCTGGTCGGAGCCGGTGCCAGCGGATACGCACGCGGCAGTCATGCCACCTGGGATGATGCGGAACTCGTGGCGCGGCTGCTGGGAACAGTCGGTGTCGCCCATGAAGTTCCCGAAGGGTTGCTGGATGCGGTGACCGGTCTGTCCGGCAGCGGCCCGGCGTATGTCTTTGAAATGATTGAAGCACTCAGCGACGGCGGGGTGCTGATGGGGCTTCCCCGCGGCATCGCCACACAGCTCGCGGCACAGACTCTGCTGGGAGCCGCCAAAATGGTGCTGGAAACCGGGGAGCATCCGGGAGCCTTGAAGGATTCGGTGACCAGCCCGGCCGGTACGACCATTGCCGGACTGCGGGTGATGGAGCAGGCCGGTCTGCGCGGCATCCTGATGAACACCGTTCAGGCCGCAACGGAACGTTCGCGGGAACTTTCGCGCGGCGGCTGAACGCGGCCCATGCGGGAGTGAATCGCTCTAAGACCATTGCCTGTGATGTTCTGGGAAGAAAGATGCTGGCAGCCTGGAGCTGGGAATCCTGGGATACATGGATCGTGCTGCTGGGAGCAGTCACGGCGATGTCCTGCACATTGCCAGGCGTCTGGCTGGTGTTGCGCCGCCAGAGCATGATGGGAGATGCCCTGAGCCATACGGCTTTGCCGGGAGTGGTGATCACGTTTCTGCTGGCGCAGCAGGCCGTGGCTTCGCAGCGACTGAGCGAACAGAGCCTGCTGGCGCTGGAGCCCTTTTTGCTCGCCATGGGAGCCGTGGTGATTGGCGTGGTGACCGCCCTGCTGACGGAATGGCTGCAGCGCTGGGGACGGATCGACGGCAATGCCGCGCTCGGAGTGGTCTTCACTTCTCTGTTTGCCCTGGGGCTGCTGCTGGTCCGGCTCAAGGCCGACAGCGTGCATATCGATCCCGACTGCGTGCTGTTCGGGCAGCTGGAACTGGCCGTCTGGGATACGGTGATCATTTCCGACTGGGAGATTCCCCGTGCGTTTCTGTCGAATCTGGGACTCCTGCTGTTCAATGGAATCCTGATGCTGCTGTTCTTCAAGGAACTGCGGATTTCCGCCTTTGATCCCGAGCAGGCGACCTCGCTGGGGCTGAATGCCCGGCTGGTGAATTCCCTGATCATTTCCGCCACGGCCCTGACTGTGGTGATGGCCTTCAGTTCTGTCGGCAGCATTCTTGTGGTGGCCATTCTGATTGTTCCGGCCGCCTGCGGATTCCTGGCGTGCGATCGTCTGGGATCGATGATCGGGGTGAGTCTGGTGGTGGCCGCACTCAGCACGGTTGTCGGTCACATTCTGGCGAAAGCCGCTCCTCCGCTGCTGGGAACTCTCCTGGGCATTCCGCATCTGCAGGATGCCAGCACGCCGGGCATGATCGCCGTGGCCTGCGGAATTTTCTTTCTGGGATTTTCGCTGTTCGCTCCCCGGCATGGGCTTTTGGCGAAGTGGTTCGACATGTTCCGGCTGCGCTGGAAGATGGCGGCGGATGATCTGCTGGGGACACTGTTCCGGCTGGAAGAAGTCGCCCGGACGACCGGCAGCCCGGCGGAAGAGGTGCGGGCCAGCCTGGCCTGGATCAGCCCTGCCGTCTGGAAAATGACGCTGCTGCGCCTTCGCCGTCGGGGCTGGATTCAGCCCGGTCCGCTGCTGCAGCTGACCCCGGAAGGACGCCGTGAGGCGGCCGATGTCGTGCGGGGACATCGCCTGTGGGAATCTTATCTGTTCAAGAATTTCGATCTCGACGGCATGCGTCTGCATGAATCGGCAGATCGGGTCGAACATTATCTGAATCGGGAACTGCGCACGCAGCTGGAAGAAGAGCTGGATTCGCCGCGCCTCGATCCACACGGGAAAACGATTCCGCCTCAGGAGCCGGATTCCGGCCCGGCTGTCTGAATGAATCTGTCTGAATGAATCTGTCTGAATGAATCTGTCTGAATGAATCTGTCTGAATGAATCTGTCTGCATGAAGCCGACGGGGTCAGGCCTCGTCGTGCAGAGAGTCAGACTGTGGATCATCGGCCTCATCCATGGCCCAGCCCAGAGCCGCCAGCCTGCGATACAGCTTCGGCCGTGGAATCTGCAGCAGGTCCGCGGCGACCGATTTGTTTCCCCGGGCGTCCTGCAGGGCCTGTTGAATCAGCTCCCGTTCCCGCGCCTGCAGCAGGTCTTCCAGTCCCCGGCGGGGCGCGGCGGGACGCAGATTCTTCGCGGCGCACCCGGCATTGAAGTCGAACGGCAGGTCTTCGAGATCAATCACGGCGCGCGACACATGACGTGCGGCATGAGTGATCACTCGACTGAGTTCATCAATGTTTCCCGGCCATTGATACTGCAGAAAGGCGCGCTCGACCGTGGGAGTGAAGCCATCGTGCTGGGACGCTCCGGGAACATTGAACTCTTCCAGCAGTTGCTGCGCCAGAGGAAGAATGTCTTCAGGGCGTTGACGCAACGGCGGAATGTGCAGAACCAGACTCGATTGGGCCATGCGCAGGTCCGGCAGCAACTGGTCAGATCCAATCTGCTCGAGCGGCAGCCGGGATGAAGAGAAATGCCGAAACCCGGGGGCTTCCAGATGGTCCAGCACCAGAGCCTGCAGATCCGGGCGCAGATCCGGCAGCTGATCGAGATAGATGGAGACCGGGCCTTCTGAGTTCAGGGAATCGTAGGCCTGATGCAACGCCCGGCTCAGTTCGGCGGAAGACGACTTCCCGCAGCGCAGGGGAATGAACCGCTGCTGCCGGTGTGGACCTGTGTAATGAATGAGTCGGGCGAGATGTTCTTTGCCGGTCCCCGGTTCGCCGGTCAGGTGCACGCCCACCATCGCAGGGCGGGCCAGTTCCACCTGGCGGAGAACGCACCGCATGGCCGGGGAACAGGCGATCAGTCGGTCGACTCCGTATTTTTCGAAAAGCAGGGCCGTGTGCCGGGCGAGTTCCAGCCGGCTTGAGGGGACGGAAGGAGGAGCGGCCTGCACCGGCAGCAGCAGACCCAGAAGATGCCGGTCCGTTTGGCCTTCGGCCGGGGCCAGGGAGAAAAAATGAATCTCCTGTTCCAGCAGGGAGCCGTCACGGCGGTGCAGCAGTGTCCGGATGACGACAGGAGATTCTCCGGTCCACCCGACGGGCGGACACAGCGCCGAAGTCAGCGTTGTGGCCAGATCGGGGTCCCCGGTGGTGCGTGGATGGCAGGATTTGCCGATCAGCTCGGCGGCAGGCCATTGCGTCAGCTCTTCGCAGCCCCGGTTGAACACCAGAATGACCTGGCGCTCGTCGAGCACAAACAGCGGCGTCGCACTGGAGACCAGCCACGATGCCAGCCCGCGACGTGCACGCATCGACATGGCCGTCTCTTTCTGCTTCTGCAGGGATTCCAGTCAGTTCCGTCCACCAGATTCGCTGGCTCCGGGACTTTTCAGGTTGGGAAAGGCCGGTCGGCCGGCAGGGTCTGCGGCGCAGGGGCGGTCCGCCCACCCCGCTCCTGGTGCCGGACAGGGAGCCGCCAGGCAGGGCACCGCACCTGTTCTGAAAAGAAGTCTATTGTCCCTCCTCCGGGAGAGCTATAAACTTACAGTCAGGCGCGCCCCGGACGAGGGGCCGGATTGCGTGTCGTTGTCGTCGTCCAGTGACGAATTTACGGTTTGAGGACAGCTCTAACATGCGTCCTCACCTGAGGATGGGAGAAGGATAGATGATCAGTTTGACTGAGCGGGCAGCGAACGAAATCAAGCGGGTGATGACCGAGCAGAATTTCCCTGAGAACACCTATGTGCGGGTGGGGGTGGCTGGCGGCGGCTGCAGCGGATTCCAGTACAGCTTCGGATTCGATGACAAAGTCGATCTGGAAAAAGATTCCGTGGTCGATCAGCATGGCGTCAAACTGGCCGTGCAGAAGAATCACGATCTGCACCTGGATGGGACCGTCATCGACTTCTATGAAGACCTGCAGAAGCGGGGCTTCAAATTCGAAAATCCCAACGTGGTCCGGTCCTGCGGCTGCGGAAGCAGCTTCTCCGTCTGATCTCGGCTGGAACGCTTCACTCCTGCATGAGCCGCGTTCCGCCACGCGGCGAGTTGCGTTTCCTACAGTGAAACGCGCACAAAAAGACAGGCAGCCGGCGGGTCCCGGCGAGAGCCATCGGCTCTCAATGAAATTTCGAAAAATCGCCGTCCAGACACCACCTGGGCGGCGATTTTTTCATGCGCCGGTGCTGCAGCACAGCGCAGGGATTACAGATAGGGAATTCCCATGCGGGCCAGTCCGTCGCGCAGGCGAATCAGCCACGGGCGAGAATGCAGCGCCGCCAGCGTGAGCTGTTTGCTTTGAGCCAGTTTCTGCTCGACCAGCACGTCGAGCTGGCTCACCAGATCGTGGTCGTAGCATTCCATGTTGAATTCGAAGTTCAGCCGTAGACTGCGGGGGTCCCAGTTGCTGGACCCGATCAAGGCCCAGTCGTTGTCGACCAGCATGAGCTTGGTGTGATCAAACGGCGGCGGTGTTTCGAAGACCTGGCATCCGCGGGAGAGAACATTGGAAATGGGATCGCTTTGTGCCCATTGCACCAGTCGGATGTTGTTCTGGGCGGGCAGCAGCACGCGCACCTGAATGCCTTTCATGGCTGCAATGTTCATGGCATTGATGATCGATTCGTCAGGCAGAAAGTAAGGGGTGACAATGTCGACCCGTTTTTCGGCCACGGCCAGTGCTCCCAGAATAACCAGGCGGATGTCATCGATTTCATTGTCCGGCCCGTCGGGAATTCCCCGCATGCGGACGGTGCCGTAATGGTGCGGGGCCGCAAACCAGCCTTCCCCAAACAGTGTTTCCCCCGAGGCAAAGGCCCAGTCGGTGACCAGGGCTTCCTGAATGTGCCACACGGCCGGCCCGCGAATCTGAAAATGCAGATCCTGCACCGGATGTTTCGTGTTCCAGTCCAGGCGGCAGCCTTCGCGAATGTTCATGCCGCCGGTGAAGCCGATCTTTCCGTCGACCACCATCATTTTGCGATGCAGCCGAAGATTGGCATAAGTGGCCATGCGGGGGGCCAGTGTCGGCAGAAAGACATGCGCGGTAATGCCTGCCTGCCGCAGGGCACGCAGGATGGAAGGGTTGGAATAACGCTGTCCGACGTCATCGATCAGCACCCGCACTTCGACCTTGCGGGCGACGGCCTCGGCGAGTGCGGCGATAAACAGTTTGCCGGCGCGGTCATTGTCGAAGATATATGTCGACAGGGCGATGGTCTGTCTGGCCTCGGCAATGGCATTGAGCATCGCGGGATAGGCCTGTTCTCCCCCCTGTAAGGGAATGACTTCATTCCCGCTGAGCAGGCTCTTGCCGGTGACATGGGACACGACAGAGTCGAGCCGTCCGGTAAAGGGGAGATGCTTTCTCTCTGTCGAGGTTTCGAGAAACTGTCCGCGTTTCAGCTGCTCGCGAAACTTCCGGTCCCGGCTGCGCTGAATGCGCTGGCCCTGCCTGCGGATGCGGTTGATCCCGAAGCAGGTATAGAGAATGGAGCCGATCAGCGGAGAGAACCAGATTAGGCCAACCCAGCCGATGACACTCTGGGTTTCCCGCTTGTTCATGACGGCATGGATGACGGCCGTGACGGCCAACAAGCGTTCCGCCAGGGTAAGCAGTGTCCAGATTTCAAAGGTGGTATCCATGCGCCGGTCCGGAATGATGAGAACGCGACCAGAGGTGTTGACGCACAGTAACGTCTGCCGCCTGCCCGGCGGAACATCAAAGAGAGCTTTCCGCAGGGAGCAGGGGGGGAATGCTGCCGGCAAAACTGGCTGGAACGGCTTCACAGGCTGTCGCCGCCCGGTTTCTTCTGCCTGCACTCCCATAGAAGTCTGTCTGCAGACCCCTCTGGTCTGTTGATCCGTCTTCCCTCATGCCCGGTCGGGAAGTTCTTCGCTTTCCCAAAGGTTTGCGCGAGAGATCTTCGGCCGCGTCATTCGGAAGCAACTGACTCCTGCACGGGCCGCGTTCCACCACGCGACGGGTTGCGTTTCATCCAGTGAAACGCGTGCTGCGCGGGCTCAGGCGAGAGCAACCTGCTCTAAAACTGGAAGTAGATGAACCCGCTGGGGAGCACCGGAGGGAAAAGAATGATCATGTAGGCGACATACAGATAAGCCATGCCGCGCCAGACCCAGTGCTGCTGCAGGAGTTCCATGGGATCTTTGCGGCGCTCCAGCCAGGCTTCATAGATCATCAGCGGGGCGACATAGAAGACCAGCAGGCCGGCGACCATCTGGACAAACGGAGTCACGGTGTGGTCCGTCACGATCCGCTGCAGCATCTCACCCACCTGCGGCAGCGATTCGGCGCGAAACAGCAGCCAGCTGAAGCAGACCAGATGGAACATGATGATCATCTGCAGAGCGTGAATCATTCCGGCTCGCAGCGAACGGGCAGCAGAAGACGGGTGAGCGGCCGGGGTGCGGGGACGCCGGCAGGGCTCAAACAGCCGCCATGCGCACAGCAGGAGTCCGTGAAATCCTCCCCAGGCAATGAAGGTCCAGTTGGCACCGTGCCAGAGACCTCCCAGCAGCATGGTGAGCATCAGATTGCGGTAGGTGAACAACGTTCCGGAGCGGTTGCCTCCCAGCGGAATGTACAGATAGTCGCGCAGCCACTGGGACAGACTGACATGCCAGCGCCGCCAGAAGTCGCTCGGCGAAATGGCGAAATAAGGATGCAGAAAATTGGCGGAGAGCTCGAAGCCCATCCAGTTGGCCACGCCGCGGGCGATGGCCGAATATCCGGAGAAGTCGCCATAGATCTGAAACGCAAAGGCATAGATGCCGAGCAGGATTTCCGGTCCGGTGAGCTGATCGACCGGTGTGGCGAAGATCGTGTTGACGATCGGGGCCAGATTGTCGGCAATCAGCATTTTGCGGAACATGCCGCTGATGATCAGGTAGAGTCCCTGTTTGAACAGCCGGGAGGTCATGATGCGCTTGTTGGTGACCTGCGGCATGAAGTCGCAGGCGCGTTCGATCGGGCCGGCGACCAGCTGCGGAAAGAAGGCCACGAACAAGGCAAAATCCGTCAGGCTGCGGGAGGCTTTGATCTGCCCGCGATAAATATCGATGGTATAGCTCATCGACTGGAAGGTGTAGAACGAGATGCCGACCGGCAGCACGATGCTGAGTGTCGGAATCATGCCTGGCATGCCGAGCCAGGTGAGCAGGTCGCTCAGCTGGGTGGAAAAGAAGTTGAAGTATTTGAAAAAGCCCAGAAATCCCAGATTGGCGGTGATCGAAACAAACAGCAGTCGGCGCTTGCCGGACTCTGTTCTGGCGTTGTCGATTCCCAGCCCGAGCAGCCAGTCCATGATGGTGGAGAGCAGGATCAATCCGAGAAATCGCCAGTCCCAGCAGCCATAGAAGACATAGCTGGACACCAGCAGCAGTCGATTCTGGCCGGTGTGCCCCAGGCGATAATACGCGGTGAGCACGACGGCAAAGAAAATCCAGAACAGGAAGCTGTTGAAGAGCATGCGCGTGTCAGCAGGCGGTGGAATGCCGGGGAGGGACTGTCAGTCGGAATCTCGTGGCGGTCGGGCCGCCAGGACAGGCCGGGCTCGTTCCGCGCACCAGGGCAGGCAGGGAAGCCGGGTCCAGTCAAAGCTAGCTCCGGGACGGGCGGCCGTGGCGGTGTTCTCAGGGAGCAGACGGTTTTGTAATGTGTTTGTAATGATTGGGCCGGATGCAGGATCTTTCTGGTCCAGGCCGCAGAGAAATCCGTCGGACAGGCTTTCCCCGTTTCGGACGTTGGCATAACTTGATTGACCGGCGGTCCGCCTGCGCTGATTCGGGAGATTCATATCGAACCGGTCTGAGTGTCACGGCTTCAGCCCTGGGAAGGCCCGGGTGGGCAGTGAGCTTTGCCAGGAAGGCGCAGGGATCTCCGAAAACCGTCCACCGGCTGCCATCCCGGTCCGACTGACGGTTCCTGGTGTTGTGAAATGGCTCTGAAGCATTATTGAGTGAGGTTTCCGTGTCTCAGCTGGGTCTGGATCACTTTGTCAAGCAGCATGATTTTCTGATTGGAATCGATTCCGATGGCTGTGCCTTCGATTCGATGGAGATCAAGCACAAAGAGTGCTTTATCCCGAACTTCATCAAGCATCTGGGATTGCAGCCGGTTTCGAAATACACCCGGGAAGCCTGCGAGTTCACCAACCTGTACTCCAAAACCCGGGGAGCCAACCGGTTTCCTGCCTATCTGCTCGCGCTGGATCTGATGGCCGAGCGGGAAGAAGTGAAGCGTCGCGGCGTGAAGCTGCCGGAACTCAAGGGGTTGCGCGACTGGGTGAAGCGCGAAACCAAACTGGGAACCAAGACCCTGGGGCCGGAAGCGGAAAAGACGGGCGATCCCGATCTGAAGCTGGCCTATGCCTGGTCGAAGGCAGTCGACGATGCCGTGAATGACATGGTGCATGGCGTGCCGCCATTTCCCGGTGTGGAAGAGGCCCTGAAAAAGATGCAGACGCAGGCCGACCTGATTGTCTGTTCGGCCACTCCCAACGGTGCCCTGCAGAAGGAATGGGAAGAACACGGCATCAACAAATATGTGCAGGCGATTGCCGGCCAGGAAACCGGCAGCAAGAAAGAATCGCTGAGCCGGTGCAAAGCACTGGGATACGCTCCTGAGAAAATGCTGATGATCGGCGATGCCCCGGGCGATCAGGCGGCGGCGGAAGCGGTGGGAGCCCTGTTCTATCCCATCAACCCCGGACACGAGGAAGCCAGCTGGGAACGCTTCAATCAGGAAGCCTGCGAAAAGTTCTTCAACGGCACGTTTGCCGGGGCATATCAGCAGAAGCTGATCGAGGAGTTTGCCAGATACCTGCCGGAAAAACCGAGCTGGTAAGTGTGTCGCGGCCGCCGGTGCGTGGCCCTGACCGGAAATGCATCTGATGGACCGACTCCGAACGTTTCCGTGCTGGAATGTTCGGAGTTTTTTTATCCCGGGGGGAACCTTCGGCCCTGGGGTGTGGAAGGCAGGCGATGGCCCAGTCCCCGGTGCCCGCTGAATTGGACCGCTATCGGAAACAGATCCTGTTTGCGCCGGTCGGAATTGCCGGGCAGCAGCGCCTGCAGGCAGCCACGGCCGTGGTGTTGGGCTGTGGGGCGCTGGGGTCGGCCTCGAGCGAAATGCTCGCCCGCGCCGGAGTCGGACGATTACGCATTGTGGACCGTGACTTTGTCGACCTGTCCAATCTGCAGCGGCAGTCGCTGTTCACGGAACAGGATGTGGCGGAACGTCTGCCGAAGGCTGTTGCCGCCGCGCGCCGACTGCGCGCAATCAACAGCCGGATCGAGATCGATCCGCTGGTCGAAGATGCCGGGCCGCACAACATTCTGCGCCTGATTCAGGCAGCCGACATTGTGGTCGATGGGACGGACAACTTCGAAACCCGTTACCTGCTCAACGATGCAGCGCAGGAAACCCGAATTCCGTGGGTGCATGCCGGCTGTGTCGGCAGTGTCGGGCAGATGATGGCGATTCGCCCAGGGAAAACGGCCTGCCTGCGCTGCGTGCTGCCTGAGCCTCCAGTCCCAGGCACGACGGAGACCTGCGATTCCGCCGGAGTCATTGCGCCGGCAATCCAGATCATGGCTTCGCTGCAGGTGGTCGATGTGCTGAAGATCCTCACCGGTCAGGCCGACCTGATTCCCCCGGTACTGACGATTGTCGATGTCTGGAACCTGTCACTGCGCCACATCAATCTGGCCGGCGTTTCCCAGGCTCAGAACTGTCCCTGCTGCCAGGGAACAGAACGGCTCTGGCTGCAGGGACAGCGTGGAACGCAATCGGCTGTCCTCTGTGGCAGAAATTCGGTGCAGCTCGCGCCGGCATTGTCGGAGCAGGGATCGCTGGCACAGCTGGCCGACCGTCTGCGGAGCTCCGGCGAGGTCCGGTCGAATCCGTTTCTAGTGGTGTTTCGCCCCCATGACGGAGAGTTCGAACTGACGATTTTTCAGGACGGACGGGTGATTGTGACCGGCACCAATGATCCGGCAGAAGCCCGCAGCGTGCATGCGCGCTATCTGGGACTCTGACGGACAGAGCCTCGTCCCGCATGATCACGTCACTCTCGCCGTGATTGACGCAGTGTCAGTCGGCGAAGTCGAACTGGGGTGGAGCTTCCGTGGCCACGTTTTTCTCACGGACTTCCTGAGAGGTTTCCTCGACTTCCTGCATGCCGGCCATCAGCGTCAGAATGAATCCGATGACGACAATGCCCAGCAGCAGCAGGCTGAGGCCTTTATCAATTCCAGAATCATTGAGTGTGTGGCCAACCATGACGGACATCCAGATGCAATCCCGCCATTCGGGAGCGGTATTCGAAGAAGAGAGAATGTGAACGCAGATTCTGTCGACGACAGATTTTCTCACGGTGCCCGGCCGTGATTCGACGGAAAACAGCAAGGGGCATGCCATGGACGTCGTCAAAGCCCGACAGGGCCGGACGAGCCGACTTTCCGGTGGGGTTGTGTGGAATATGCCGGCTGGGCAGAAGGCGGGTTACCTGTTGCCGTTTCCGATTGCATACAATGATGTTTCCGGTTCGAATCGTGGCGATGCCTTGTGGAATCGGGCGAATTGACGCAATGAATAGAAAGTTTGACGGCGGAAGCAGCCATGACAGCACCCGCACGAATTTTGATTGTGGAAGATGAGGAGGCCATTGCGAACGGGCTGCGCTTCAACTTTGAAGCGGAAGGTTATCAACCGATTGTCCGGGGAGACGGACCTTCGACGCTGGCCTATTTCGATGAGCATCCTCGGGAAATCGATCTGATTGTGCTGGATCTGATGCTGCCGGGAATGAGCGGTTATGAAATCTGCCGGGCGATTCGCGACCGGGATCTGCGGGTGCCGATCATTGTGCTGAGTGCCCGGACATTGAGCGAAGACAAGTCGCACGCTTTTGACTGCGGCACCGATCAGTATGTCACCAAGCCTTTCGCCCTGCCGGAACTGCTGAGCCGGGTGCGCAATCTGCTGAAACGTCGCCGGCAGGTGGACCAGGTGATTCAGTCCAGCCAGCTGGATGACTATTCCTTTGGTGACGTACAGGTGAATTTTCGCACGTTTGAAGTCGCACGGGGAGAAGAACGATTCTCGCTGACCACCATGGAGCTGCAATTGCTGCGGTACTTCATTGATCATGAAGGGGAAGTTTTGTCCCGCAGCAGGATTCTGAGTGACGTCTGGGAGCAAGGTGCCGACGTCAGTTCCCGGACGATCGACAATTTTGTGCTGCGACTGCGAAAATACATTGAGCAGGACCCCGCTAACCCCCGACATCTTCTTTCAGTGCGGGGAACAGGTTACCGCTTCGTGGCCGAGCCGTGACAGTAAAGCCTGATGATTGGGTGGGGTTTGCCGCCTGGAGCGATTGTGCGCGGTCAGGTGCGTGCGGCACTGCGAAGACGACACTGCGAAGACGACACTGCGAAGACGACACTGCGAAGACGACACTGCGAAGACGACACTGCGAAGACGACACTGCGAAGACGACACTGCGAAGACGACACTGCGA